>ERZ1034917.336-NODE-336-length-43679-cov-20.365487_pt1 | contig 43679 bp, 36 predicted proteins | sample MGYA00520605_ERZ1034917 | MGnify/ENA primary metagenome ERZ1034917 (study PRJEB33766, sample SAMN09781784) | gut metagenome | biome: gut microbiome | host: Homo sapiens | place: Madagascar | study: EMG produced TPA metagenomics assembly of the PRJNA485056 data... | reverse complement strand
CTTTTCGGCATATCAGCAATGCCAGCATGGAAGGATTCAACAATAAAATCAGATGACTGATCAAACAGGCATATGGATTCCGGGACAGTGGATACTTCAAATTAAAAATCTATCAGTTACCCGAAAATTCGAGTGTAAAAGAATTGCAGTTTATGGCAAAGACCGTCGATGAGGCGCACATTTAAAATAAAAATGGCTCCGGCAGTAGGATTCGAACCTACGACCAAGTGGTTAACAGCCACCTACTCTACCGCTGAGCTATGCCGGAGCGTTGTATCAAGCATTATCGCTTGGTATGTCATTAATATACTGCACTTCCGGAAAAATGCAAATGCTTTTCCGCATTTTTTTGTTTTTTTTCGAAATCGGCACTTTGGATGCGACGCCAAAAGGCGGATGTCTCGATACTCTATGCCGTTTTCAAAGGCGACAAGTCGGAGAATAATTCAACTTCGGAAAAAATGAAGCGGGAAAAGCAGAAGCTGCCGCGGCGGCGGGACGAACTGTTTCAAGCGTCCGTTCAACCCTTCAATGGAACATCGTCCGTGTCATGCTTCTGTTTGAACTCACCCGTTGACTCCGTCTGCCGCCGGATTCGAGGCCGAAGGTCCACCCGGGAACATCGGATTTCACGTTTTTGTCCGCCGCACTTCCGGCTTCGCCCCTTCTCCTTCAGCGGGAATCAATCGCAAAAGCTCTTTTTGCACTCAATTCAACCGCGCAGAACAGCCGGGAAAACACGAGAAATGCGAGAAACGACGAAAAAAAATTATTTTTTCTCTGCAATCCGACTTGCATTTGCCAACGATGGCAACTATCTTATACCGGAATCCAAAAAACAAAAGGACAAAATCATGGATCTGCTTAAAAGAAAAAACGCTCCAGCTCTCCCCGTTAAAGTTCTCCAGTTCGGCGAAGGAAACTTCCTCCGTGCGTTCATCGACTGGATGATCAACGAAATGAACAAACAAGGGAAATTCAACGGACTCGTGCAGCTCGTGCAGCCGCTCCCGAAAGGTCTCACGGATTTCATCAATGCGCAGGACGGTCTCTACACCCTCATCCTCCGCGGAATCTCCGAAGGAAAAGTCGTTGAAAAGCGCGAGGTCATCGAATCCGTCAAGGGATGTCTGAATCCGTATGAAAGCTGGGAGGCGACCGTCAAAGCGGCGTGCAGCCCGGATCTCCGCTTCGTTTTCTCCAACACAACCGAGGCCGGAATCGAACACAAGCCGGAACCGTACACACCGGGGACCTGCCAGAACACGTATCCGGCAAAGCTCACAAGCCTGATGTTCGAACGCTGGAAGGCATTCGGCGGCGCGGCGGAGAAAGGCGTTGTCTTCATTCCCTGCGAACTTATCGACAAAAACGGAATCACGCTCAAAAAATATATGCTTCAGTATGCCTCCGAGTGGAATCTTCCGCAGGGATTCGCCGAATGGCTCGAAAAGAGCTGTCTTTTCATCAACACGCTCGTCGACCGCATCGTCGCCGGGTATCCGCGCGCGGAAGCGGAAAAAATCTGCGCGGAACTCGGATATCAGGACAACCTTCTGGACTGCGGTGAAATCTTCCATTTCTTCGTGATGGAAGGTCCCGAATCCGTTCTCAAGGAACTCCCGCTCAAGGAGTGCGGACTGAATGTGGTCGTGACCGACAACCAGTCGCCGTACCGCACCCGCAAAGTGCGTTTTCTCAACGGCGCGCATACAGCGGACGTTCTCGCTTCCATCATAGGCGGTCTTACCTTCGTCGACGAGATGATGAACGATCCAGTCTTCGGCAAAATGGTCCGCAAGGCGATTTACGGCGAAATTTTCCATACGGTCAATCTTCCGGAAAACGAAAAACAGTTCTTTGCTGATTCGATTGTGGAACGCTTCCTGAATCCGTTCGCGCAGCACCGTCTGCTTTCGATTTCCCTGAACTCCGTATCCAAGTGGAAAGTGCGCGTCATGCCGAGTCTGCTGGATTACACGAAGCTCAAAGGGGAACTGCCGGAAGTTCTCGCGTTCTCGCTCGCGGCGCTGCTCCGCTTCTACCGTCTCAGCAAAGACGCGGAGGGCAAAGCGACCGCGAGTTGCAACGGCATCTCCTGGCCGGTTTCCGATTCGCCGGACGTCATCGATTTCTTCGCCGGGATTGCGGGCGACTCCACGGCGGACTATGTCCGGAAGGCGCTTGCAAACACCGCGTTCTGGGAGATGGATCTCAACACCGTTCCCGGACTGACCGCATTTGTGACGGACAAGCTCGAGGCAATCGACAAGGCCGGCATCCGCGAAGCCGTCAAAACCGTTCTCTGAGGAAGCACCGCCATGCAGAGCATCCGAATCAATCCTCTGGACAATGTGGCGGTCATGCTGGACGACTCCTCCGCCGATGTTCCGCGCGGGCACAAGTTTGCGCTCCGGGACATCGCTGCGGGAGAGAACATCATCAAGTACGGCATGCCCATCGGCCGCGCAACATGTGCCATCCGCAAGGGGGAGCATGTGCATACGAACAATATGAAAACGAATCTTGACGGCATTCTTGAATACACCTATTCGCCCGTCGAAATCACTCTTCGTCCGGAGCCCTGCACGGAAACGTTCAAGGGCTTCCGGCGCAAAAACGGCGCAGTCGGGATTCGCAACCATATCTTCATCATTCCGACGGTCGGCTGCGTGAACAAGCTCGCGCATACTCTGGCGGAGCGGCTGAACCGCACGCTCCCCGCGGGAAGTGTCGACCGCGCGGTTGCGCTGGAGCATCCGTTCGGCTGTTCACAGCTGGGCGGCGACCATGAGATGACCCGCGCGATTCTCTGCGGACTCGTCAAGCATCCGAACGCGGGCGGCGTCCTCGTCGTCGGGCTCGGATGCGAAAACAACACCATCGATTCGTTCCGCGAAAAACTCGGAGAGTTCGACACGGAGCGCATTAAATTCCTTGTCGCTCAGAAAGAATCGGATGAGGTTGCGGCTGGAATGGAAATCCTGAAGGGGCTTGCCGCACGCGCGGCGGAGGACGTCCGCACGGATATTCCGGTCAGCGAGCTGGTCGTCGGACTCAAATGCGGCGGTTCGGACGGACTCAGCGGCATTACGGCGAATCCGCTTGTCGGGCGGTTCTCCGACTGGCTGACGGCACGCGGAGGAAGCACGATTCTGAGCGAAGTCCCCGAAATGTTCGGCGCGGAAACGCTCCTCATGGCGCGGTGCCGCAGCCGGGAAGTTTTCGACAAATGCGTGGCTATGGTCAACGACTTCAAGCAGTATTTCACCCGTTACGGGCAGACCATTTACGAGAATCCTTCGCCGGGCAACAAGGCGGGCGGCATTTCAACGCTCGAAGACAAGTCGCTCGGCTGTACGCAGAAGGCGGGAAGCTCCGCCGTGAACGACGTGCTGCTCCCCGGGGAACATGTGCACGAAAAGGGACTGAACCTGCTGACCGGACCTGGCAACGACATGGTGGCGTCGACTCTGCTCGCGTCCTCGGGAGCACATCTGATTCTGTTCACGACCGGACGCGGCACGCCGTTCGGAACTGTCGTGCCGACGATGAAGATTGCCTCCAATTCCGCGCTTGCGCAGTTCAAGCCGAACTGGATCGACTTTGACGCCGGACGCGTTCTGAAGGAAGACCGCGACGCGGCGGATGCGGAATTCTTCGCGAAGATTCTCGCCGTCGCCGACGGTGCGGAAGCGGCGAACGAACGGAACGGCTACGAAGAGATCTCCATTTTCAAAGACGGCGTCACGTTGTAAACAGGGTTCGAGACAAAAAAACGCTCCGGACTTTTCATCGGAAAGCCGGAGCGTTTTTGTTTTCCGCGGATTTCGGTCAGAGGTTGAAATCGTACTGAATTTCCGCCGGAACGGTGTCGTCCATCTCCATGTCGTGCGTCTTGAACGGAATGAGGAGAATGACCCAGTCGATGTAACGGGCGCTGGAACGGGTCATCGGGAGAACTTCATGCGGCTTGCGACCTTTCGCTTCATAGACGACAAAGGAGAATTTTCCGTAGCCGTAGCGTGTGAATTTCTGGAACAGAGGGATTTCGGGAATGACGATATCGAGGTTCGCATTCGGAACCGGAACGGGAAGGGATGGGGTTCCGAGGAAGATCTTGGAGTGATCCGTGGCGAGAACTCCGCAGAGCGGCTGGATGATATAGTCCGCATCTTCCGCTTTTTTGACGATGATCATGCCGAGTTCCGCCAGGCGAAGTTCGAGGACTCCCTGTGTGTACAGTTTGTCGGTCTGCGGATCGAAGTATGCATAATCCATTGCGATTTTTTTGTTTCTGTAGGCTTTGAAACTGGCGGAGGAGATGCCGCGTTCCACAACGGAGGAGATAAGGTACTGCTCAATCGCGTTCCGTTTCGTGTTTGTCATCCAGGGGGTTTCGCATCCGGAAAGCAGGAGCAGCAGGGCGAGAACCATCAGCGGAAAAGTGAATTTCATTGGGAATCCTCGTATTGTTAATGAGAGTGTTATAATATACAGCCGGTGCGAAAAAAAATCAATAATGCTTCCGAAAAAGTTGTTTTTTTGAAAGAAAAACGTTTTTTTGGCGGGAAAAAGCGCGAAAGTTTCCGTTTCGCCTCTTGCGTTTTATGCTTTTTGTACTATAATGTAGTATAATCGGAAACAATATGAGAAGAGAACATCAGAAAGGAATAAGGCGATGAAACATCTTATGACACTCGCTCTTGCGGCGGCAACTCTGATCTCCGTTCAGGCGGCGGATTCCGTGTTCCGTTCGGACATCAACTGCGTCAAGACACAGAATCCGTTGGAAATCAAATCCGACAATATGAAGACCGGAAGACTGACCTGGCTCAAAAACAAAGCGGATCATCAATATACGGTAACCGCCACCAAAAATGTCGGCGATGACTGGCAGACCGTCAGCTACACCGTCACCCCCGGAAAAAACGGAGATTTCAGATTCTCCCTTCAGGGACAGTGGGCGAAGGACAAAGAAAAACGCAGCTGGGTTCTGATCGACAGCGTAAAAGTCAACGGAGAACTCGTCCCGAACGGCGATTTCAAAACGACCTGGAAAAGCAAAGAAGGCAAGCGGTTTCCGCACAATTTCTGGCTTAATGCCAAAGCGCAGTATATTCCGGACGGCGGCAAGGACGGCTCCGCGGCGATTCTCGTCAACCACGACAATGGCTCCGGTTATACCATCAAGAATGCGGAAGCCGGAAAAGCGTACACGATAGCAGTCACTCTCAAAGCCGCCGAAGCTCCGGCTGAATAAAATAGAAAGGATCTCATCATGAAAAAACTTCTCACTCTTTCACTCGCGGCCGTTGCGGCATTCGCTCTTCAGGCGGATTCGATGTTCCGTTCGGACATCAACTGCATCAAGACACAGAATGAACTGACCGTCAAATCCGACAACATGAAGACCGGCAGAGAGGGCTGGCACAAGAACAAGGAGGACCACAAATACACTTCGACCGCATGGACAGGCAAGCTCGGAGAAGACTGGCAGACCGTCAGCTATACCGTCACTCCTTCAAAAAGCGGCGACATGGGCTTTTCTCTTCAGGGTCAGTGGGCGAAGAACGCGGACGACCGCGGCTGGATTTTGATCGACAACGTAAAAATCAACGGCGAACTTGCCCCGAACGGCGATTTCAAGAAGACCTGGAAGGACCAGAAAACCGGCAAGATCCGTCCGCAGAACTTCTGGCTCAGCAACAAGGCGCAGTATGTGCCGGAAGGCGGCAAAGACGGTTCCGCGGCGATTCTCGTCAACCATGACAATGCCTGCTGGAGCACCCTCAGAAACCTGGAAGCTGGAAAAGCGTACACCTTCGAATTTACAGTCAAAGCCGCCGAAGCTCCGGCGGAATAAACAGAAAGGATCTCATCATGAAAAAACTTCTCACTCTTTCGCTCGCGGCCGTTGCGGCGTTCGCTCTTCAGGCGGATTCGATGTTCCGTTCGGACATCAACTGCGTCAAGGATCAGAATGAACTGACCGTCAAATCCGACAACATGAAATTTGACAGACAGAGCTGGATCAAGGACAAAGCTGTTCACAAATACACTTCGACCGCATGGACAGGCAAGCTCGGAGAGGACTGGCAGACCGTCAGCTACACCGTCACTCCTTCAAAGAGCGGCAACATCAACATCAATATGATGGGACAGTGGGCAAAGACCGCGGACACCCGCGGCTGGGTCCTGGTTGACAATATCAAGATCAACGGCGAACTCGTCCCGAACGGCGATTTCAAGAAGACTTGGAAAAACAAAGAGGGCAAGGTTTATCCCGCGCATTTCTGGCTCAACCGCAAGGCGCAGTATATTCCGGACGGCGGCAAAGACGGTTCCGCGGCGATTCTCGTCAACCACGACAACTCCGGTCATTACACTCTCAAGAACGCGGAAGCCGGAAAGGCTTACACGATTCAGTTCACGGTGAAAGCCGCTGAAGCTCCGATGGATTGATTTTTCTTCGGAGTCTCTTTTTCCAAAGCCGCCGACGGTGGTAAAACACCGCAGCGGCTTTTTCGCATTTTCTTGTACTGAACCGGCGACATGCCGAAGCGTTTGCGGAAGCAGCGGCGGAAATAAGAAAGGTTGTTGAAGCCGACTTCATATGCCGTGGCGCTGATGGCGAGTCCGGAATTCAGAAGCAGATGCACCGCCTCATCCAGCCGCAGTTCGAGAACATAGTCCTGCGGAGAGATGCCGTAGTAGCGCCGCATCGAGCGGCAGAGGTGTTCCTGAGAGCGCCCGGCAAGGTGAATGAAGCGCGGAAGACCGAGTTTGTAATTCTCCTTTTTGCGCATTTCGCGGCAGCTGTCGCCCAGCCATTGCGGAACCGCGACCGCGGAATAATCCGAACACTGCATCAGAGTCAGAAAGACCGTTTCGGTGAGATGGCGCATGATGACGAGACGGAGCTGCTGGTTCAGCGTTTTGTCGTGCGCTTTGCCCGCTTCGGCGACGAGATATTTCCAGATCGGGGAGTCGACGGGGAGGCGGACGCTCTGGACACAGTCGTCAAGCGAAAAATCGTGTCCGCCGGTCAGGAATGCGAGGACTTTGACGATTTCGTCTGAGATCACGTTGCAGTTGTAGATTTTGACGTCCGGGCAGCCCGGTGCGGGGCGGAGCTCGTGGTGGTCGCCGGGGTGAATGAGCTGGACGGTTCCTTCGGGGAGAAGGAACCGTTTGCCGTTCAGGCGGTGCTCGAGTTCGCCGCGGACGACGAGGAAGAACTCGTGGAATGCGTGCCAGTGTTCGGGATAGAATTCACCCGTCCGGAACTCGGAGGTGTGAATGTGATAATTGTTTGCTCCGGCGAGCGGAACGGAATTGCGGTCTAAAAACATGATTTTATTCTCCTTGCGTCAATATAGTATCGTTTTTTGAATTTTGTAGTCGTTTTCTGAAAAAAATGCGGTATTTTATCCGGAAACCAGAGGAGAACTCTATGTCAAACATGAATTTAGCTTCCGAATGGACTCTTTCGTCCAGCAAGCCGGGCTTTGCGCCGGTTCCCGCCCGTGTCCCGGGCGACAATTATTCCGCTCTTCTCGATGCGGGCGTCATTCCGGATCCCTATATCGCCATGAACGAAAATCTCGTTCAGTGGGTACGCGACTTCGACTGGACCTGGAGCCGCGATTTTGAACTCGACGAGGCGTTCCTCAAACAGGACGTCATCTTCCTGAACATCGATTCTGCCGACACCTTCGCCACAATCCGCATCAACGGGCGAATTGCCGGACGCTCCGAAAACATGTTCACCCGCTTCCGCGCGAATGTGAAGGAGTTTCTCAAGGCCGGAACGAACCGGATTGAAATCACGATCGACGCCGCGCTTCGCCATGCGGAAGAGGAATACAGCAAACTGCCTGTGGATGTTCCCTGTACCGGAGTCAATTCGGTCAAGCACCTGAATCTGATCCGCAAAGTGCAGTGTCACGGCGGATGGGACTGGGGTATTACGCTCCTCGTCAGCGGACTCTACGGGAAAATTTATCTTCAGGGTGTGCAGAATGCGCGCATTGAGCATGTCTACTCCGAACAGGAACACCGCGCCGGGCTCTGCAAACTGACGGTTCATGCCGAACTGATTGCGGATCATGAGGGAACCGGAACGGTAAGATTCTCTTTCAACGGCGAAACGAAAAACGTTTCCGCGGAACTCAAGCCGGGCGTCAATACGGTATCGGTTTCGTTTGAGGTCAGAAATCCGAAGCTGTGGAATCCCGCCGGCTACGGAGAACAGAATCTCTATCAACTCACCGTCGCAACCGCCGATGAAAAGCTGGAAAAGAAGATCGGCCTCCGCACGCTTGCGCTTATCAACGAGGACGATGAAGTCGGGCGTTCGATGAAGTTCCGCGTCAACGGCGTTGACATCTTCTGCAAGGGAGCGGACTGGATTCCGATGGACGCCATGCCGCAGCGTTTCACCCGCGAACGCTACCGCAAGATTCTTTCGGACGCCGTGGAAGCCAACATGAACATGCTCCGCGTCTGGGGCGGCGGACAGTATGAAAACGAAGATTTCTATGAGCTCTGCGACGAGCTCGGCATTCTGATCTGGCACGACTGCATGTTCGCCTGTTCGCACTATCCCTCGTTCCCGCACTTCCTGGGACTCGTCCGCGAGGAGATCGAGTATCAGGTCAAGCGTCTGCGCGACCATGCGGGCATCGCGCTCTGGTGCGGCGACAACGAAGTCGCACGCGCCATCAACTGGTATCCGGAGGAAAAACGCAAGTTTCTGACGATCAACTACGACCGTCTGAACCGGGCAATCGGCGAGACGGTCGAGAAGTGCGATCCGACCCGCACCTTCTGGCCCAGCTCTCCGTGCAACGGCCCGATGGATTACGACGAATCCACGCTCAAGGGCGATATGCACTACTGGCTGGTGTGGCACAGCGGCAAGCCCTTCTCCGCTTACTACGACGTCATTCCGCGTTTCTGCTCCGAATTCGGCTATCAGTCCTTCCCGTCGCTGAATTCGATCGACATCTATTGCGCGGGCAGACAGCGCAACGTCACCTCTCCGCTGATGGAGCATCACCAGCGCAACAGCGGCGGCAACTCAAGAATCATGGAGATGTTTACCCGCTACTTCCGCTTCCCGACCGGATTCGAGGATTTCATCTACCTCAGCCAGGTTCAGCAGGCGCTCGCGATCAAAACAGGCGTGGAGTTCTGGCGTCATCTGAAGCCGGTCTGCATGGGCACGCTCTACTGGCAGCTCAACGACAACTGGCCGGTCGCCTCCTGGGCAAGCATCGACTACTACGGAAACTGGAAACAGCTTCACTATGCGGCGAAACGTTTCTACTCCCCCGTCGTTGTCACCTGCTTCCAGAACAAGGAGAACAAACTTGAAATCTGGGCGACCAGCGATGTTCAGAAGGAACTCAAAGGCACGCTGAAGCTTTCGGTTCTCGACTTCGACGGCAAGGCGGAGAAGGTTCTCAATTTCCCCGTGGAACTGAAATCTCTGGAATCGGTCAAGGTTCAGGAAATCGACGTTTCCGAACTTGCGCCCGCAACGGACAAAGTCTTCGCGTTCCTTGAACTCGAAGTCTCCGGAGGCGGAGAGACGTACCATCATTACAACGACCACTTCTTTACGGAGTACAAGCACTGCGACCTCCGTGAAGCCGGAATTGAGCACAGCATCGAACAGCGCGACGGCGTCTGGCATCTGAAACTGAGCTCGAAGTTCCCCGCGTTCTTCGTCTTCGCCGAACTGCGCGGAGTCCCGGCGGTGTTCAGCGACAACAGCTTTACGCTGCTGCCCGGTCAGCCGCGCGAACTCACCTTCCGCACCGATTCCCCTGTCACCCGCGAGGAACTGGAGCGTATTCTGAGCATCCGCGATCTCCGCGGCTGCTACACGGAATAATTGCGGATAATCTGTACCCCGGTTCTTGACTTTGCACAGGAACCGGGGTATTTTATGTTCCAAAAACGGAACGATGAACAGTTATTTCGACGGTCTTGAATTCAGCCTCTGCTGCTGCAGCCCGCGTCACCGGGGCGATATTCATCATGTCGCATCGTTCTACGGAGTCCAGTTCAACTGCTCCGGCGGATTCTTCCTCCGCATCAACCGCGGCGAAGTGATTCATGCCGACCAGCCCTGCGTGTTCATTACGCATCCTGGCGTTTTTTACGAATACGGAAACTGGAAAACGCCCACGCGTTCCCACAACTTCCTCTGCTTTTTCGGTCCGCGCGTCGAACGGTATCTGGAGACCGGGCTGCTGCCGGTGAACGACCGCAAGCCGCTGATTCCGGTTGCGGAGCCCGGAAAATTTCTGGAACTGATGCAGGACGTCATCACGCTCCTTCACGCCTCGCGGACCACACCGCCGCGCGCGGTCCTGAAACTGGAAGAACTGCTGCTCATGCTTCACGAGATGAACTCGCCGTCCTCCTCCGTCCCGCATCACCGCCGCGATTCGCTGACGGAGCTGATGGAGACGATCCGGAATCATCCGGAAAAGACGTATGACTTTGACTGTTTCGCCGCTTCGCACGGAATGAATCCGGAGTATTTCCGCCGTCTGTTCAAAGCGCAGAGCGGGCTTCCTCCGCTTCAGTTCCAGATCCGCTGCAGGATGCGCAAAGCCGCGGATCTGCTGACCGGAACCGGACTGCCCATAAAGGAGATCTGCCGGCTATGCGGAATCGAAAGCGAATTCTATTTTTCGCGCCTCTTCAAAAACACCTTCCGCGTGGCGCCCGGAGAGTACCGCCGCGAATTTCCGTCCGATTCGTCGGTTTCATGCAAATAAAAGTCTGTTTTGTGCATTCCAATCTTCCGTTTTGAGAGTATATTGTCTCTAAAACGAAAGGTGGAATCCATGAAATGCCCGTACCAGAATCCCGCGCTTCCGGTCGAAGAGCGGCTAGATGACCTGATGAAGCGTCTTTCGCCCGAAGAGAAGATCGGACAGCTCTGCAAGCCGCGCGTGTTTTCCGAATTTGAAAAGACTGCGGACGGGGCCGTCCTGAAAGAGGAATACCGCGAGTTTTCGCGGAAGAATCCGCCCGGCTGCGTCTACGGCATTCTGCGCTCCGATCCGTGGACGAAACGCAATTTTCAAAACGGCGCATTCGGAGAGGTCCGCGAACGCATTGTGCGTCTGTTCGACGAGGATGCCGCGTCACACGCCGTTCCGGTTCCGCTTGCGAAGGCGGAAGAGGCGCCGCACGGGCTTTCCGCGCTCGAAGCAACCGTATTCCCGTGCGGACTCGCCGTCGGCGCGTCGTTTGACCGTGAACTTGCGGAGGAGATCGGACGCGCCATCGGACGTGAAGCTCTGGCGTGCGGCATAAACACTGTCTATGCGCCGGTTCTGGATATTGCGTCAGATCCCCGCTGGTCGCGTGTCGAGGAGTGTTACGGCGAGGATCCTGCGCTGGTTGCGGAACTCGGAGAAAGCTGTTTCCGCGGAATTCAGGAAACCGGCGTTCTGGCTCTTCTGAAACATTACATAGGCGGCGGAGCTTCCGAAAACGGACTCAATCAGCAGCCCGCGCACATAGGCACGGCGGAGCTTTACAACGGTCCGCTCCGTCCCTTCCGGCGTTGCATCGACGCGGGGGCGAAAGCGCTCATGTCAACCTATCACGACGTCGACGGCGAACCATGCACGGGAAGCCGTTATCTGCTGACGGAACTTTTGCGCGCAGAGCTCGGTTACAAAGGATTTGTCACGGCGGACGGCGGGGCGGTGGAGCGTCTTTATCATCTGCGCCTTGCGAATTCGCTCCCGGAAGCGGCGGCGCGTGCGCTCAAAGCCGGCTGCGATATGGAATCGGGACATCCTTCGCTTGCCGAGTGCGGAAAGATGCTGCGCGACGCTCTGCGCGAAGGTCTCATCGCCGAAACAGACCTTGATTTTGCCGCGCGGCGCGTCCTGCGGGTGAAATTCGAGATGGGCTGGTTCGACAAACCCGCCTCATTTGATTCTTCAGTTCTCCGATCTTCCGCGCATCGCGAACTTGCGCTGCGGGCGGCGCATGAGTCAATCGTGATGGTGAAAAACAACGGAGTTCTTCCGCTCAAGCCATGCAGAATCGCCTTGACCGGCCCCAACGCCGCGAATGCGATGAACCAGCTCGGCGACTACACGGCGTTTCAACGTCCGGGGGCAATTTCCACGGTTCTGGATGCGCTGAAGGCGGAACCGGATTGCGAAGTCCGTTTTGAACCGGGCTGCCGGATCCGCTCGATGGATCGCTCCGGCTTTGCTGCGGCGGTCGCGGCGGCGGAGAAATCCGACTGCTGCATCGCCGTACTCGGCGGTTCCAGCTGGCACGATGCGGAAGAGACGGTCGACCCGGTCACCGGCGCCGTCATCGGAGCGAGCGGCGACACCGCCGAACACACCGAGAAGGAGAGCGGCGAGGGAACCGACCGCGCTTCGCTCAATCTCTGCGGAGTTCAGCTTGAGCTCCTGCGCAGACTCAAAAAGACAGGAAAGCCGCTGATCGCCGTTCTGATTGAGGGACGCCCTCTGCAAGTCGATGAGGTTCTGGAACTTGCGGATGCGGTTCTGATCGCATTCTACCCGGGAGAAGCGGGCGGACGCGCGATCGTCGACATTCTGACCGGACGCGTCAGCCCTTCCGGACGCCTTCCCGTTTCCGTTCCGTATTCGACGGGACAGCTCCCGGTGAACTACAACACCGCCGTGGACCGCAGGAACCGTTTCTATCTGGATTCTCCCGCGTTCCCCGCGCTTGAATTCGGATTCGGGCTCTCCTACACGACATTTGAGTACAGCAATCTTGCGGTTGAGGGACGGCGGGTGCGCGTCACGGTTGCCAACACAGGCAGTCGGGCCGGCGGAGAAGTCGCGCAGTTCTATCTGACGGCGCACGGCGATGTAGTGCAGCGTCCGTGGTGCGAACTCTGCCGCTTCGAGCGTCTCTTCCTGGAACCGGGCGAAACAAAGGAGCTCCGCTTTGTGCTGACCGATGAGATGCTGTACCGTTACGACCGCTCGGGGACTCTCCGGAAAGAGATCCGCCATTTCTCCGTCCGCGCAGGCGGAAATCTGCGCGATGTGCTGACCGCCGATTGCGAAATTGTCTGAATTGACAAATTCCTTGTCTGTTTCATCATTGTCTTTCCCGTTTTGCGGAGTATAAGTATTCCTCAAACAGGAGGACTGGATGAACAGAAGCGTTTATCTGCATGAGCTCGACCGCGCGCTTGTTTACGCGGCGGAGCATACGGATTCCGCCGGGCGCATGATCGTCGACGGAGAAATCGACACGAAGGATTCCGGCTGGCTTGTGCTCGGCGGAGCCGTGCGCGGAATCGAAGAGGGATGGAACATCGGCGCGTATGATCTGCGGGATCTCTGTCGCCGCTGGACGCTCGCAAGCATCCGCGTGAATGATGTGAAAAGCGCGTGGACGACCTTTGCGCTTCTTCTTTCCGTTGAATTTACAAAGAGGTCTTTTCTTGGATTGTTTTCTCCGGCGGAATTGAATGAAATAACAAAATTTCTCCGGCAGATCGACATGCGTTTTCTCCTCGAAGCCTCCCGCAACTACCGCGTTGCCGCCGCCGTGATCGGTCTGCTCCGCGTCCGTCAGGGCTTCTGCGACACCCGGTGCGTAAATCCGGATGAATGCATTGACTATATGCTTGTCGGGTATCTCGGCGACGGCTTTTTCAATGACGATGACGGACGCGGCGATTCCCGCGACAAACGCATTGACGCCTACAGCGCGGAAATCATCGGCCTGCTTCTTCATTACGATGAAATCTTCAACTGGAATTCGCCGCATCACGAACGGATTTTTTCCATTCTGCGCGACTTCTGCGAATCCGCGCTTCCTCTGATCGACTCCAACGGCGAGTTCGCCAAATGGGGACGTTCCCTGCGGGGAGAGGCGGAGGTCAAAAAAATCTTCCTCTGGGAGTTCGCGCAGACGCGCGGGCTGACCGCATACGGCGATTCCGCCGCGCGGAAACAGTTTGAATTCTTTCTCAAAACCGGAATCCGCACGGATGGAAAAATCGGACGCGACAAGGCGTTCGACGCGGGTACATGGGACGAATACACCACGCACGTCCAGGCGCAGGGCTACGGCGTGTACGGTCTCGCAATGGCGCTCCGTTTCGCCTCGGGGGAACATGCGCCCGTTCCGCTGCCGTCGGAAACTGCGGATTATGTGAAATACCTGTCAGGTCCGGCGATCTTCTGCGGAAACTGCCGCGCGACGGGCGCTCATTATATTCTCCCCGCGGGAAACCGGCTGACAAAGAACATGTTTTTCTGGCACAACCGCATTACGGGCGAAAACGATGTGGAGGTGGATGTCAGCGCAAAATTTCTCCCCGTTCCCTGTTTCGGCTTCGCTCTGCCAGCTCCGTACGCCGGACCCGTGATACCGTTTCTCCCGATGCTCTGTCTGCCCGATGGAACATCTCTGGTTCCGCGCAATCTTGATCCGGCATTCCAGGTTGACGGGAACTCGGTGACGCAGTTTTTCGACTTCTGCCGACCGAAGGAATACCGGGCGGTCACCGCATACCGTTTCCGGAGCCGCATCCGCTGTTTTCCGGAGCGTCTGGAATTTTCGTTCCGTTTCGAGGGCGCGGCTCCGGAAGGGGCGGAACTGCGGATTCATCTGAGCAATCCCAAGAAAAATCTCAAACGCAAAACGGTGTTCGGTATTGCTCCGCTGCTGGAAACGGATGTTGTTCTGCCACCCTCGGTTTACGCGGCGGAAACCCCTGCCCGCGCATACATTTTTCATCCCCGCAAAACACTCGAATATTCTTTTGAACTGGAGAAAACATGAAAAACGAATTCATTCACGGAGCTGTCCTTCTGCTGGAGGAAGACGAAACACGCTCCGGACTTGCGGCAAAATGCGCGGCGATGAAACAGCTCGGCCTGAACACCGCCGTCATCTGGCCGCCCTGTTTTTACAAAAACGGAAAACGCGATTACGCGGTTCAGCACACTTTGCTCGACTGCGCGGAAGAGGCCCGACTCAAAGTCATTGTCGAACTGACCGGCCAAGTCTCCAACCTCGAATATCTGCCCGACTGCGACTGGAAGGATGAATACGCCGTCACCAATCCAGACGGCACGCCCGCGCGGATGCAGAACGGGCTGGGCGAGACCAATTACAATCATCCCGAAGTCAAACGCATTCTGCATTCATTTTTTGCGGAAGCCGCGGCGGAGTTCAAGGATCATCCCGCCCTGCTTGCGTGGGACGTCTGGAACGAAACTCACTTCAAATCGCACGATCCTCATACGCTCCGCGAATTTCAGCGCTGGCTCGAACGCAAATACGGCACAGTCGCCGCGCTCAACACCGTCTGGAAAAAGAGCTATGCGAACTTCGGAGAGATCCGTCTCGACCCCGTAACCTGGGCGTCCATTGCGCCCGGCTGCGACTGGGAGGAGTTCCGGACGGACAATCTCGCCGCGATTGCGCACGAATGGGCGGAAGCCGTGCGCGCCGCCGACCCGCGCCATCCGGTCATTGCGGACAACGTCATGAGCAATGCCGTCTGGAGCGAATTCGACCGCGGCAGCGACGACTGGAAGCTGGCGCGGCAGATCGACTGTTTCGGACTTTCTTTTTATCCGAAAACGGGCGGACGGCTCCTGAAGGTCAACGAGCCGTGGCTGCGGCGTCTGACTTTCGCCGGAGCCTACTCCGCCGGAAACGGACGTTTCATGATTTCGGAAATGCAGAGTCACTGCTACTCGGAAATTTTCACCGCCGAACGCGTCGCGCCGGACGAACTGCTCGACTGGAATCTGGAAGCCCTTTTTGAGGGGAATGCGGGAACGGTTTACTGGAAATGGGAGCCGTTCAAGGCGGGATTCCAGATCGGCGGACGCGGTCTCGTTCTTGCGGACGGTTCGTTCAGCAGACGCGCCGCGGCGGTTGCGGAGTTCAGCCGTCTGCTGAAAACGCATCCCGACCTTGCGCATCTCACGCCCGCAAAATGCGCCGCTGTACTCTATGACCGTTCCTGCAACTTCGCGGTGAAGGAGATCAACAACCGGATTCGCGGAATCATCGGCGACGACCAGTGCGCGCAGGCCCGCTTCGGCGTCGCCATGAGCGCAGCGGAACGCAGTGTCCCGCTCGCGGTCGTCACGCCGGAACAGGTCCTGGAGGGGAAGCTCGCCGGATATCCGCTCCTCTTCCTGCCGTATCAGCCGGTGCTGGATGAGCCGCTCGCGGATGCGCTTGTGCGTTTCATGGAGAACGGGGGAACGGTTGCCGCGAGCTGGCCCTGCGGCGATATTTCCTCTTCGGCGCGTCTTTACGAACAGGTTCCAGGCGGCCCGCTCGCGTCTCTTTTTCATGCGCGTCAGACCGACAATCTTCAGGATTCTTTCCGCGGGGAGCCCATCGAAATTCAGGAGCTTGAGATGCTTTCCGGGGAAACGGAGGTTCTTCTCCGCAGCGATTCCGGTCTTCCGCTTCTTCTGCGCACGGAGTGCGGAACAGGCGCGTTCTTTTACTTTGCCGCCGCGCTCTGGAATGAACTTTTTCCGCATGGACGGCGTATCTGCGCGGATGCCTTCTGGGAACGGCTCGGCGGTTTTGCCCCGATGAAATCAAGCGTTCCGACGGCATTCGCTTCCGGCGCGGAATACGATTACGTTCTTGTCGCGAATCCGGAAGGCGCGACGGAGTGCGTCATCGAAACGGAGCGTTCCGCCGAACTCATCTTCGGACGCGGCACGCTTGTTCGGCAAAACGGGAAAATCAAACTTGCGGATGCGCGGCATGCAATTCTGCGGATGGAGAAAATCAAATGAACTGTGCGGACTTCTACCGTCTCGCCCCGAACCGCGTGTGGCGGACCTATCTCGGCGGAGCGACACTGGACGCGATTTACGGAAAACCAGCTCCCGCCGACTCGCATTTCCCCGAAGACTGGATTCTTTCGACCACCCGCGCGGTGAATGCCGGGCGGGAATCCGTGCTGGAAGGGGTCTCCAAAGTCGTTACGGAATCCGATGAACTCTTGGTGACGGAGCTTCTCGACCGTTTCCCGGAGGAGATTCTCGGCACTGCGCATCTGGCGAAGTTCGGGAAACAGACCGGGTTCCTGCTGAAATACCTGGATTCCGCAATCCGTCTGCACCTGCAGTGTCATCCGTCAATTCCCTTCGCGCGGAAACATCTGCATTCCAAGTGCGGCAAGAGCGAGGGGTATTACATTCTCGGCGTGCGCCCCGGATGCGAAGGATATATCTATCTCGGCTTCCAGAATCCGCCGTCTCCGGAGGAGCTGCGCCGGATGATTGCGGAACAGGATATTGCGGCTCTGCTTTCCTGTTTTGAGAAAATCCCGGTGCGGCCGGGCGACGCCTTTTACGTTCCGGGCGGTTTCCCTCATGCGATCGGCGAGGGCGTTTTCATGATCGAAATGATGGAGCCGACCGACTTTGCCGTGCGCATTGAATTCGAGCGCGGCGGTTATGTCCTTCCCGAAAGCGCGCGTTTCATGAACCGCGGAATCGATTTCGCCGTTTCGATGTTCGACTTCAAACGGCGTTCCGTTGAGACGATCCGCAGGGAACAGTTCGCGGTTCCGCTTCCGCTCCCCATAGAGGGGGAGGCGGAGCGCCGGTCGCTGTTCGACAAACGGTATACGCACTGCTTCCGCGCGGAGCGACTGCTTGTTCACGGCAGAGCTTCACTCCGGCAGAAAGGTCTGCGCGTCCTGATTGCGACAAACGGTTCAGGCGAACTTGAAATCAACGGGAAATGCTGTAAATTATCCGCATATGACAGGATTCTCATTCCCGCGAAAACGGAAGAAATACGGTTTCATTCGGAAGAGCGGCTGGAACTCATCGCGGCACGGCCGCCGGAGGTTTGAACATGTCGAAAATCATTGACGTCGCCGCAATTCATTTCAATGTCAGCGAGCGGGGAGACCAGGGACGCGACGAGGCGTTCCGTCAGTTCCGCGAGGCGGAAAAACGGCTCGACGGAACCGGAGTCGACCTTGTGGTCACCTGCGAAGGCATGTCAAGTCTCGGGCAGACTGTTGATCAGGCGGAAAGCTTTGAAGAACCCGGCGAACTGCTCACGATGTACCGCGATTTTTCCCTTCGCAACCGCTGTACGACTGCGGGCGCGGTGAAACTCCGGATCGCGGATAAAATTTTCAATGCGCTGGCGTTTATCGGACCCGACGGCGCGTTTCTCGGTCATTATGCGAAAGCATATCCGACACCGCGCGAACTGGAAAATGGGATTTCCCCCGGTCCCGGCGCGGTCGTGGTTGACACGCCTGCCGGAAGACTCGGCGGAATGATCTGCTACGATCTCAACTTCGATGCTCTTGCGGAGCAGTATCGCGCGCTTTTGCCGGACATTCTCTGTTTTTCGAGCATGTTCCACGGCGATCACCTTCAGACAAGCCGGGCGTACTGCGCCCGCTCATTTTTCGTCGGTGCGGTCAAGGACGCCTGCAGTTCGGTTGTCGATCCGCTCGGACGCGAACTTTCGGAGAGCTGTTACTACAACCGGATCGCCCGTGCGCGCATCAACCTCGACCGTTTCATCATGCATCAGGATGAGAACATCGAAAAGTTTCCGGACATCCGCCGCAAGTACGGCAAGGAGATTCTGATTGATACGAATTCTCGTCTCGGAGTCTCTCTGCTTTACAGCTGTGTTCCGGACCGCACGGCGGAAGAGGTCGCGCGGGAATTCGGACTCGTTCCGCTGGATGATCTGCTGAACCGGCCCGCGGAACTTGCGGGAAAGTGACTTGATGAACCGGAAACACCTCGGCGGGGCAAGCCGGTTTTACGACGGCGCTGTATATTGTCATGGTTCCGCCGGCCCCCCCAGACTGCTGTGGAGCGGAGCAGCAGCCCTTGCCGGATCCTGTCTGCTGAATGTTCCGGAAGGAGGAATCCAAAAAGGAGATTTCCTTCTTTTGATTTGTGCGATCATGTATGCGATGCACATTCTGACGATCGATTATTTCGCGCCGAAAACGGACTGTGTCCGCATGGCATGCTTTCAGTTTCTCGGATGCGGCGTTCTGAGCACGGTTCTTTCGCTGATTCTCGGAGAATCCTGGGCGATTTCGAGACTGTGCGCGGTTGCGGTTCCGCTGCTCTATTGCGGTGTCGCCGAAATTGAAGTGAAGAACCGGATATTTTTCCAGTCGTGCGGTTTATCATAAACGGCAAGTCCTTTGAACAGTTCTTTGCGTCTTTCAAAGAATGCTTTCAAGATGGAGACTGTCAGCGATTTTCCGAAGCGGCGCGGACGTGAGAGGAAAAAACCGGAGCGTTTCTGCTGGAACAGTTTCCAGATATACTCCGTCTTGTCTGCATACAGAAAGTTATCCTGTATCAGATTTTCAAAACTGAAAACACAGCTTGTCAGTTCTTTCATCGTTCAGCTGCTTGTTTTATTGAAACCATACAGCGGATTTTCCGTTTGTCAAGCTTCTGCGGGGAGAAAGCCCTCCCGGGCGGAAGGGCTTCGGATTGAGCGGAAACGGTTACTTCTTTACTGTATCGAAATGCGGCAGGGAGAGGAGCTCTTTCACCCGACCGTCATTCATGATTTCAAATTTTTCCAGACATGTGCCGTCCGGACGGAAGGACTGAACGGTCAGTTTCTCCGGGGTGACGTCGACTCGGAAGACCGAGGCGGCAAACGGGGTTTCCGCTTCGGGCCCGAGTCCGGCGACGACCGGGAACGGATAGTTCTTCCCGTCGCACGGAGCCTTCGTCTGCGGCGGAACCAGCGCGGCGGCCTGCGTCGTGCCCGGAATCGTGCGGGTGTAGGCGTGCGTGTGTCCGGTGAGCATCAGGGCGACCGGGGCGTCGGACTTGCGGCCGCGGTAATACGGAGCGATCATGGAAGCGGTCATGCGCGTGATGCTTTCTTCAAATCCGCCGACGGAGAACGGGGCGGAATGCGCAATGACAATCCGGTGTTTTGCATTCTTCCATGCGGGGGAATCCATAACCTGTTTCACAAACGCCTGCTGTTTTGCAGCGAAGGCGGCGGGAAGCGTGTATTCCGCGCGTTCCGATTTCCAGTTCCCGAGCGCGTAGCTGTCAAGACGCAGAAACGCTGTGCTGCCGAACCGGAAGAAGCCGTAGGTTTTGCCCTCCGGAGTGCCGCAGCATTCGATGTAACGTTCTGTGTCGCCGAGAAACTCATGGTTGCCGCGGATCCAAATGAGCGGACGCGCGGAGCCTCCGTTTTCCGCATTCAGTTTCCAAACGGTGTTCAGCAGAGAATCTATGGAGAAACTGCTGCCGATATCGCCGCCGAGGAGAACGAAATCGCAGGTTTCCACGCCGCCGGCTTTCAGCAGAGCGGAGAAAATTTCATTCTGTTTTTCCGGAACGAACTGCAGATCGGCGGTGAAGAGAAAACTGAAGCGCTCTTTTTTCTCATCCGGAGCGGTAAAAGTGTAAATTTCACCTTTTCGCGGATAGACAAGGTCTTTCGGTTTCGCGGGATCCAGCATGACAATGCGGTATTCATACTGCGCGCCGGGTGTGAGGTTTTCGAGTTCGACGGTATGGAAACTGCGGCGCTGAATCAGCTCTTCCACGGCATCCCAGGCGGTCTGCCACGGTTCCGTGCCTTTCCTGCGGTATTCCACGCCCGCTCCGCAGTTGCCGAGAGAGGTGAAGCGGACCGTCATGCGCCCGGGACCGGGATTGTCGAGCCAGGGGCCGACCGCGATTTCCGGAACATCGGGAAGCCGGAACGGAACTTTGGCGCATGCGAAACTCCAGGTGTAGGAGCCGCGTCCGGTGTGGATTGCGAGCAGGTTTTCGCCCCGCTTCACAGGAATGAAGAACGGGTGGTTGGAGGGCTGGTAGGAGCTGTCGCCGTTGCCGTCCTTCATGGTGGTGGCGCAGAGCGTGCCGTTGACGTAAGCTTCAAAGTACCAGTCACAGCCGATTCCGATTTCCGCAATGCCGTCAGCGGGAGAGGTGATGGTGCAATAGAGCACGGCATGACTTTTCAGGTCTCCGGTTTTTCCCGCGACGGTGTCGAGGTCGATTTTGCTGTCTTTGAGACGGAACGTTTTGCCTTCCGCACGGGCGTTCTGCCAGCCCTCTTCGGGCATTCCTTCGCGGAACGTCCAGTCCTGCGCGAGGGTGACGGGCTGGAGCTTTTCCGCATTGAGAGCAAAGATTTCCGGCAAATGGTCATCCTGCCAGACCGCGAACACCGTTGCCGTAAGGAGCGAAAGCGCTCCGCAGAGAATTTTTTTCATTCGTATGCCTTTCCGTTTTTATTGAAAATCATAAGATAATCTAACATCAGTCAGACAAAAAGCAAATGGAGATGTCGTGAGACGGCAGCCGGATTCAGCGGTATTCCGGGATAGGGAGAAAACGGACATTTATGCGGGGGAGTCTCTGATTTGTGCAACGCTTTTCCGCTGGACAACCTCCTGCGGGCAGTAGAAGATTTTCTCGTCGAGATGTTCCCTTTTTGCAATTTCCGCGGCGCGGCGGGATGACCTCTTTTTCATGTTTCAGTTCCACAACATTTATGAAAAAGAGCGGCGGCCGAAGAGGAAAACGGCCGCCGTTGGCAAGAGAATCACTTGAGCTTCGCGTACCATTTCGCGCGGAGCTTCTCTTCCGCCATCAGACGGATGAAGAGCCCTCCGACCACGGAACGCGCCTGGAAGCCGACTTTGCGTCCGTCGCCGACCGTCTCGTACCAGTCGGTCATGGGAACGCGGGAAACGCCCTCTTCGAGCCACTTGACGGCGGGGGCGAGAAGCGCGCGGAAATCCTCGTCCCGCCCCGTGAGGGTGGCTGTCCAGAGAATCCAGTCGAGCTTGGTGTAGGTTTTGCGGCTGTCGAGCGGAAGACCGTAGACGTTCTGGACCTTGCGGTAGAACGCCATCTCTTTTTCAGCAACCGAGGCGGGGAAAAGGTTGAGTCCGAGCAGACGGTCCCAGACCAGATTGTACTTCTGACTCCAGGTTCCCTTCTGATCGAACGCCAGACGGTAGCATTCGCCGTCGTCGGCGTCGACAACCCAGCGGTTCGCAGATTCCTGAGCGAGAGCGCGATAGCGTTCCGCCTCCTCCCCGTTTCCGAGCATGCCGGCGATGATCGACCAGCCGCCGAGCGCGAGGATCGCTTTGATCGAGAGGTTGGTGTTGTGCGCAAGATGTCCGGCGAAATCGTCGGTGCAGAGCTGATTTTCCGGATCGTACCCCTTGTCCGCAAGGTATTCCGCCCACTTGCGGAACACGGGTTCGTACTTGCGGAGGAAGGAGAGATCGTCTGTGAATTTCGCGAGAGCCGCGGCGAGAATCAGCATGTTTCCGCACTCTTCCACGGGCATCTGGTTTTCTTCGGTGCGTTCTCCTCCGCCGTAGACCTGGCCGTTTGCGAGCGGATAGGTTCCGAGGTCGTGCGGGGCAAACGGGAAACGCCATTTGCAGCTGCTTGCATAGTCGAGAATCGGGATGAGCATTCCCTTCAGCAGAGCCGGCTGCATGAGCAGATAGAGCGGAGCGGAGGGATAGGTGACGTCGACTGTCGCGATACAGCCGTTCGAGAAGTTCTCCTTGGAGAAGAAGAGCGGGGTGCCGTCGATGTCCGCCACGAGCTTGTGCGCGGCGATCGACTGGCGGAACGCTCCGGCGAGGAGCTTTGCGTAATCGGCTCCGCCGAACGCTTCGGCGTCCGCAAGCAGTTCAGCGTCAAAGGCTTCGCATTCCTTGCGCAGGGCGGCATATTCTTCCTTTGCCACGGTGAGGAGCGTGGAGAAATCGGGCTGAAAGAGAGTCCAGTAGCCGGAAAGACGGCGTTTCAGGAATTCGACGGAATCAAGGTCGTTGTAGCCGATCATGAACCATGCGGAGGCTGAGGTTCCGGGAACGGCCTTCATCGGAATCGCGGCGCAGACGGAACTCCAGACGCGGTAGAGCGGAGCGGGGCAGCTGGAGTCGTCTTCCTCGGGAAGATGTCCGGTGTCGGCGAAACGCTGAGCGGCGACGACGTTTCCGGCAAAGCAGGTTTCCGCATGGAATTCATTCGGAACGGCAAACGCAAGATAGCCCCAGTCGATGCGGAGATCGTCTCCGGTTTTCTGAAGAACCGCCTGATTGGCTGCGCCGATGGAGAGAAAATCCATGTCTTTTTTGCGCAGACGGCTCCATGTGACTTTCGCGCTGTTTTCGTTGACGCAGGCGTCGGCGGTCGCGGCAAAATAGACGGAGAGTTCATGTTCCGCGCCGTCGCTGGATTCAACATCGTAGCAGACGTATGTGACGGGACGCGCCATGACGTCGAGTTTGTACGGAAGGGCGGGAGTGAGAAAGGTCAGGCGGAAGCGGATACCCGCTTCCGCGAAAGTGTAGACGGTGCGGGTCGGGAAGACCTCGACCGACTCCTGGTTCATCGGGGGAATCTGCCGACGCGGTCCCATGAAGCGGAAAGTCTTGCCGTCGATGCGGAGAAGTCCGCAGAGGTCGTTGTTGTTTCCGGTCCAGTGGTGAGTCCAGATCTCTGTGAGTTTGTCGGAAAAACTCCAGATAGAGAAATAGGGATCGTGCGTGATGAGCGGATATGCGGGATAGCGTGTCATGGAAACCTCCTTGTTTTCGTTGCATTAATTATAGCACGCTTTTCCCCGGCTGAGAATGGAGAAAAATTAAAAAAACATGAGGTTTCTGCGCATCCGGCGCGTATTCAGCCCTGTTTTTCTTCTTCCGGTGGCTCCGGAAGAATCCGAGAAAACGCAATCAGCATCGCGCCGCGGATGACGAGAAGGAGCCCCGCGATCCACAGCATCCCGGCCATGCTTGTCAGCGGCCAGATGAAGAGAACGACGCCGATGAAGAGCCCGATGAATCCGGAAATGACCGGCAGGATCTTGAAGTTGGCGGGAACCGGCAGCATCGCGGCGCTCCAGAGCCCGGCAATTCCGCCGACAATCAGCCATAGCGCGATCAGCCATGCGACGAGGAAGATGACCTTGAACGGCTGAAACACCATGAACAGTCCCCAGACGACGACGGCGAGTCCGAACGCGACCCAGAAGAGCCGCCGTCCGGTTCCCGCCGCGCCGCTGAGCACGGTCCAGCCCCCGAACAGGGCGAAAAACACGCCGAGAATCTTGGCTGCGAGTTCCAGTGAAATCACCGGATTGAGCGCAATCAATACGCCTGTCAGGAGCACGAGGATTCCGCGCCAGAAGAACATCTTGCGTGAAATCCCGCCGAAAAGAGCTGAAGCCGCCAGAAATTTGTCCATAAAATCCCCCCTTCTTTATGAATCAGTAAACGGTGAGTTTCGGAGAAGCTCCGGAGCAGTCCGCAAGCCATTGCAGTTCGATATCGCGTTCGACGTTGAGCTGAGCGAGAATATCGTTGCGGCTGATGACGCCCGCAATGTTCTTGCCTTCGATCACCGGAAGATGACTGATGTTGTGCCGGACCATGACGTTCATGAGATACTCGACGTCGTCGTTGACATTGGCCACGATCATGCGGTGGGTCATGAAATCATCGACCGTATTGGTGTCCGGATTCGACTCTTCCATGCAGAGCGAGCGGACGATATCCACCTTCGTCAGGATTCCGATGAATTCCGCGGGAGTGTGGTCTTTGGCTTTGACCATGAGATAATCGGTTTTGAGACTGATCATCTTTTTGGCCGCCGTGCGGAGCGTCGCGCCGGATTCAATGGTGTAAAGACGCTGGGTTTCCTTCTTTTCCGAGAGAACTTTCTGAAGTTTCATAGGGCATTCTCCTTTCCGGTTGAATTTTCCTGAGAAAAGTATAATGCCGAAAAAAAGTTTTTCAAGCGGGATCGCGGATTTTTCCCCTCAAAAGGCAAAAAAAAATGCCGCGCTTCGCTTCCCCAAGGAGAGTTTGTTAGAAAACGAAGCCGCGGCTGCCCGTAAAATCAAACAATGCAAAACAAAAAACACATTGTCTGTATGACGCATTACTTTACATTGCGATTATTGTCGGAATATGGCAGAAAGATTGCAAGTTGGCAATCTTCGCGTTTTTTTGATTTTTTCCTGAATTCTGGCGGATAAAATCATGTTTCCTCTTGAAAATCCCCCGGGATATGCCATATTACGCTTTTGTCATTAAAGGAGATTTTCAAATGCCGGATAAAATTTATTTGTGGAGCGACAGCGATGCCGTTCCGTCTTCGATCACCCCGTTTCTTCTGCCCGGGACAGAACCGCGCGCGGCGGTGCTCGTCATCCCCGGCGGTGCTTACGGCGGAGTCTGCCGCAACACCGAAGGAATTCCGATTGCAAAGAAATTCAATGAACTGGGATTCCATGCTTTCGTGCTTGACTACCGCGTCGCCCCGAACCGCTGGCCCGCCCCGCAGCAAGATGCAATCCGCGCAATGCGCATCATCCGCGCCAATGCGGCAAAATGGCATGTCATTCCCGACCGCGTCGCCAGCTGCGGATTCTCCGCCGGCGCACACCTCGCAGGCTCGCTGGGCATTCTGACGGATCTTGTAAATGCGGACAACGGCGACGGCATCGACCGGGAGCGCGGCGGCGCCGACGGCATGATCCTCTGTTACGGCGTGCTCGTCTTCGAACCGTGGAGCCACGGCGGAACCAGCCGGAATCTCACGGGGGACGATCCGGAGCTGCTGAAGCTCTGTTCGCTTGAAAAGCACGATCTCGCCAAGGCGCCGCCGGCATTTGTCTGGGCGACGGTTGCCGACCAGCTGGTCAACTATCACAACAGCATCGTCTTTGCCGAAGCCATGAACGCGGCGAAACGTCCGTGCGAACTTCATATCTACCCGCACGGCGACCACGGAATGCTGCTCGGACTGGAAACTCCGGACGTCTGCGCGTGGCCATCCGCCGCGGTGAACTTCCTGCGGAACGAATGGGAACGCCGCGATACGGACTGCGCAAATGCCAACCGCTACACGAACGGCTTCCAGTATGAAGCGGAAAAAAGAGCGGGTCTGACCATCTAACCGAAAGGATTGAATATGAAATTGAAACTTTTTGCCGCGGCTCTGTGCGCGGCTGCCGGAGTTCTTTTCTGCACGGGCTGCGGAAAGACGAAGAGCGATGCGAACACCATCAGGATCGGCGTTTCGATTCCCGCCGCCGACCACGGCTGGACGGGCGGAATCGTCTGGTGGGCGGAACAGGCTAAAAAGACGTGGGAAAAGAAAGACCCGAATGTCCGGATCATCATTTCGACTGCAAAGGACGCGGCGGAACAGGTTGACAAGATCGAGAATCTGCTGGTTCAGAAAGTGGATGCTCTCGTTGTTCTTCCGCAGGAGCCCGGACCGCTGACAAGCATCTGCACGAAAGCGGCGAAACAGGGAAAATACCTGGTCGTCGTCGACCGCGGACTGACAAAAGACGTTCAGAACGTAACGGTTGCCGGAGACAATGCCGGATTCGGCAAAGCCGCCGCGGACGCGCTGGTGAAACGGCTGAACGGCAAAGGCGACATTCTTGTGATGGAGGGCATTCCGTGTCCGGTGAATTCGGACCGCGTGAATGCGTTCAAAGCGGAGATCGCGAAGCATCCGGGAATGAAAATTCTGGAATCACAGTCCGCGTACTGGGATACGGAGAAGGGATTGAAGCTCATGGAGAATTATCTCCAGAAGTATCCGAAGATCGACGCAGTGTGGGTCGGCGACGACGATGTTCTTCTCGGAGCCTTGAAAGCCTGGCGGGAATCGAAGCGCAGCGACATCAAACTGATTGTCGGCGGTGGCGGAGGCAAGCAGATCGTGAAGCGCATTCTTGACGGGGATCCCGTCGTCCCCCTGACGGTGACGTATCCTCCGCGGATGATTGCCGTCGGAGTTGATTATGCCGTAGCCGGCGCGCGCAAGCAGCCGCTGACGACGGAAAAACGTGTTGTCATTCCCTCGGAGATCGTGGACAAGTCGAACGCCGCCAAGTTCTACTTCCCCGACTCGGCATATTGAGCCAACGGAAAATTCCGGCACAAAAAAGCACGGTCGCGCGACCGTGCTTTTTTTGTGCACTGAACAGAATTTCTCAGGTGTACTTCAGCACCTCTTCCATGGTGGTTTCGCCGTTGAGAATCGCGCGGACGCCGTCTTCGCGCATGGTCGTCATGCCGAGCTCACGGGCTTTCTCGCGGATCGCAATCGTCGGGGCGTTCGCGAGAATCAGATCGTTGATCTTCGGGTTCATCACGAGAAGCTCCGTAAGAGCTTTACGACCCTTGTAGCCCGTGTTGTTGCAATACGGACAGCCTTTGCCGTAATAGAACATGTTGTCGCCGACGTCCGCTCGCTCCAGTTCAAGAAGACGGAGGTCCGAATCCGACGGGCGGAAGGCCGTCTTGCATTTCGGGCAGACGCGGCGCAGAAGACGCTGCGCCAGGATTCCGATCAGCGCGGAAGTGATGAGGAACGGTTCCACGCCCATATCGACAAATCGCGTCACCGCGCCGGCGGCGTCGTTCGTGTGCAGCGTCGAGAACACGAGGTGTCCCGTCAGCGCGGCCTGAACAGCCATCTGACCGGATTCGATGTCGCGGATCTCTCCAAGCATGATCACGTCGGGATCCTGTCGGAGGAACGCGCGCAGCGCACGGTCGAAGGTCATGCCCACGGCTTCGTTGATCGGAAGCTGGATGATGCCTTCAAGGTCGTATTCCACAGGGTCCTCGGCGGTGAGAATCTTGTCTTCCACTTTGTTGATCTCTTTCAGCGCGGAATAGAGAGTGGTTGTTTTTCCGGAACCGGTGGGCCCCGTCACGATGAAGATTCCGTTCGGGCGGGAAATCATTTCGCGGATTTTCTCAAGCACATTTTCGTTGATTCCGAGAACGTCAAGATCCAGGTTCACAACCGAACGGTCGAGGATTCGGAGAACGACCGATTCGCCGAACTGCGTCGGGAGCGTCGAAACGCGGAGGTCAATCGGCTTGCCGCCGATTTTGAGCTGAATCTTGCCGTCCTGCGGACGGCGGCGTTCGGAAATGTTCAGTCCGGAGAGAATTTTCACGCGGCTGATGACCGGAACCGCAAGGCTCTTCGGCGGAGGCGCCATTTCATAGAGCGCGCCGTCAACGCGGTAGCGGATCTTGAAGTTGTGCTCGAACGGTTCGAAGTGGATGTCCGACGCCTTGTCCTTGATCGCCTGATAGAGAACGGCGTCGACGAAGCGGACGATCGGGGCGTCGTTGGCGGCGGTCTGAATTTCGGATTCGCTCATGTCCTCCGCATCCCCCATGTCGATCATGTCCATTTCGGCAAGGAGGTCGGCGGCGTTGGCGTTGTCTTCGGGGTAATATTTTTCGATCGCCTCCTGTATCTGCTCTTCGGGCGCGACGACAACGGCGACGTCGCCGCCGAGGATGAAGCGGAGTTCATCGACGGACTGGTAGTTCAGCGGAGAGCGGAAGGCGGCGTAAAGCGTGGTGCCGTCGTACTGAACCGGGAGGACGCCGAGCATGCGGGCGTTTTCCGGAGAGACCAGTTTGATGGTCTCTTCGGGAATTTCGATTCCGGAAAGGTCGTAGACTTCGGTTCCGAGGCTGTGGGCGATCTGTTCGAGAATTTCCTCTTTGGAGAGGAGGCCGAAATCGACGAGCAGTTCCTGGAGCGGGGTTCCGGTGCGCTCATGCTCTTCGATGACGGGGGCGAGCTGTTCCTCGGTGCAGACGTCGTTCGCGATAAGAATGTCTTTCAGGGTCTGATTTTCAGTGTCAAGCATGGTCGGTCTCCAGATTAATCGACGTCGCCGACGGTGGCGGCGATGACTTCGGACAAGGTTGTGATTCCGGACGCGGCTTTGCGGAGGGCGTCTTCGCGCAGGGTTCTCATACCGGATTTCCGGGCGGCTTCGCGGATGGTCGCGGCAGCGACTTTTTTGTAGATCAGGTCCTGCATTTCATCCGTCAGCATGAAGATTTCGTAGATGCCGACTCGGCCTTTGTATCCGGTTCCGCCGCAAACGCTGCAGCCGCGCCCCTTCATGAGTTTCGCCTGGGAAAGGAACTTGTCATCAAGACCGAGCATGCGGATTTCCGTGGGATCTGCGGTGGTCGGTTCGCCGCAGTTCTTGCAGACGCGCCGGAGGAGCCGCTGAGCCATGACGGCGCGGACGGAAGAGGCGACAAGGAACGGTTTCACGCCCATATCGACGAGTCGGGTGACGGCGCTGGGGGCGTCGTTGGTGTGCAGTGTAGAGAACACCAGGTGACCGGTCTGCGAGGCGTTGATTGCGATTTCCGCCGTCTCAAGGTCTCGGATTTCACCGACCATGATGATGTTCGGGGCCTGACGCAGCATCGCCTTCAACGCGGCGGCGAAGGTCATTTTCGCGGCGACGTTCACCTGAACCTGGTTGATGCCGGGAAGCATGTACTCGACGGGGTCTTCCACGGTGATGATTTTCCGGGTCGGCGTGTTGATGGTGTTCAGAAACGCGTAAAGCGAAGTCGTTTTCCCGGAACCGGTCGGACCGGTCACAAGGAAGATGCCGTCCGGGTAGTTGATGATGCGGTTGATCTTCTCCTGGTCGTCCGAATAGAACCCGAGCTTCGGAATGTCGAGCTGGATGCTGGACTTGTCGAGAATACGCATGACGATGCTTTCGCCGTGCGTGGTCGGGATGGAGGACACGCGCAGGTCGATGTCCTTGTCCTTCAGCTTGATCTGGATGCGTCCGTCAAGGGGAATTCGTTTTTCGGAAATATCCATGTGCGCCATGATTTTGAGACGGCTTGTGATGTTGGGCTGGAGGTATTTCGGGGGACCTGGCTGTTCGCGGAGCGCTCCGTCGATGCGGTAGCGGATGCGGTAGCGTTTTTCCATCGGCTCCATGTGAATGTCGGACGCCTTCATGTTGAAAGCGTTGATGATGATCTGGGAGACGAGTTTGATGATTGGAGCGTCTTCTTCGGTATCCGCGCCTTTGCCGATGGTTCCGTCCTCGGTTCCGTCGGAGACCTGCTGGATGTCCTCGGGCTTTGCGAGCCCGGCGGAGGCGAGATCGAGCTTTTCGACATCGCTTCCGTAGGTCAGCGTATAGAGCCGGTCGATCTGTTCCTGCGGCGCGACGACGGCGTCGATGTCGCACTGGAGAACGACGCGGAGGGCGTCGACGGTGTCCATGTCGGTGGGGTTCCCCATTGCGATGGTGAGGATGTCGTCGTGCACGCGGACGGGAACGATTTTATACTGTTTTGCGAGCTCGGGGGAGATGCGGGCCGCGACGTCTGCGGGGATTTCATATTCCGAAAGATCCACGAGTTCAAGACCGTACTGTTCGCAGAGCATGGAGAGAAGCTGGTTCTCGTCGAGATACCCGAGCAGTTTCAGGGCGTCGATGATATTGAGTTCACTGCTGGACGCCGCCACTTTCGCCCAGCCCTCGGCGATCTGGTCGTCGGTGACAAGATGGTTCTCCTTGACCAGCTCAAGAATGTAGTCGCAGTCTTCCGCCACTTTTTTCTCCTCGATGCTGAAAATTATCATGTGAAATCATACATTCGGTATTAGAGTTCCGAAATGCGCATTTGTCAAGTGGGAAAAGAAAATTTTTTTGCTTCGCGGGGAAAAGAGGCGACGCCGGATTTTTCCATTGCCCCCGGACGTGTCGGGCGAGGATGAGCGGAAGCTCGAATCCGCCGGAAGGGAGGGTGTTGGCGGCAAATTTTGTTTTTCTTTAAAAGAGCAGTTGAAAAAAAAAGGTTTTGAGTTATCTTTCTGTCTAGAGGAAAGGAGTCGAATCAATGTCCCAGGAAGAAACCGAAACAACCGCTGCGGAAGAAAAAACGCAATTCCGGTTCCGTTATGTGCTCGTGGCAATTCTGTTGCTGCTTTTCATACTTTCCATCGCATCCCACAATCCGGCCGATCTTGCCGTGCTGGAAGGGGGAAGCTCCGAACCGGTGCGCAACCTCATCGGCCCGCTCGGCGCGAAAATCGCGCGCGTGCTGTTCTATCTCTTCGGACTCGCCATCTATCCGATTGCGGCGTTTCTGATGATCTGTCTCGTCCGCAGCTTCATTCCCGTTCCCGCAAAACGGAAGGGATATATCGCCGCACTCGCAATGGCGGTGATCGGCATGACGCTGATCATGGCGATGTTCCCGCACGACATGAACGAATGGACCGCAAAGCTCGGTCTCGGACATCCGGGGACGCCGGAACTCGCGCTCTCCGGCGGCGTGATCGGCGCCCAGTTCGCCGCACCCGCATTTGAAAACGTCCCCGCAGGACTCATCCGCAGACACATCGGAACCGTCGGAACAATGATTGTCTCCATGACGCTTCTCCTGACCGGAATCGTCCTCGTGTTTCTTGCGGACTGGAAAACCATTCTGCTGAACAATCTCGATTTCCGCATCCGTCTGAAGAAGGACCGTCCGGAGTATGACACGGAAGAGGACGAGGAGGATTCCGCTTATGCTCCGCCTCCGCCGCAGCATCCGCTGCCGCCGGCTCCCGCACCTGTCCCGGAGCCGGAACTGCAGCCGGCGGCTCAGTACGCTCCGCCTCCGCCGCAATATCAGCAGCCATATGCGCAGCCGTATCCTCCGCAGTACGCTCCGCCTCCGCCGCAATATCAGCAGCCATATGCGCAGCCGTATCCTCCGCAGTACGCTCCGCCTCCGCCGCAATATCTGCAGTCATATGCGCAGCCCCCGCAGTCCGTTCAGGAAAACGGTCACGTCCAGGTTCCGCCGCCGGCCGTTTCCGTACCGTCCGAAGAAGATGACGGCGTTCCGCCGTTCGATGTCGAGCCTGCGACGGATGAAAAGAAGTCGCCGCCGGGCACGTTCTCCAATTTTGAAGGAGAACCGCCGGAGAAGCCCGGATATCATCCGGGAAATCCACTGCCGCCCCCGCGCATTACCAATGCGATGAACGGTACCGCCGGAGCCAGCGCCGCGACCGCTCATCTCGCCCGCGAAACCGCCGGGCTCGCTCCGACGCCGGACTATGCGCTTCCGCCGATTACCCTCTTCGACATGGTCAAGGACAACCGTTCGGAGGATCGCGAGCATCTGAACCGAACCCAGGAACGCCTTCAGGCCACGCTCGACAGCTTCGGCATCGCCGGACGCGTCAGCGACATCGTCATAGGACCGCGCATCACGCGTTTCGAAGTCCAGCTCGACCCCGGGGTGAAAGTGGAGAAAGTTTCCAGCATCACAAACAACCTCGCAATGGAAATGCAGGCGGAAAGCGTCCGCGTGCTCGCTCCGATTCCCGGACGCAATGCGGTCGGCATCGAAGTCCCGAACAAAGTCTCGACGGTTGTTTACATCCGCTCTCTGATGGAAGGCGACGAGTGGCGCAAGGCGAAGGCCGGAGCCAGCAACATCCCCATCATTCTCGGACGCGACGTCGCGGGAAAAGCGGTGATTGCGAACCTTGCGAAGGCGCCGCATCTGCTGATCGCCGGTTCGACAGGTTCCGGAAAAAGCGTCTGCATGAACACGCTGATCATGAGCCTGCTCTCGAAATTCTCGCCCTATGATCTGCGCCTGATTCTGGTCGACCCGAAATTCGTGGAACTGGCGATGTACCGTCCGATCCCGCACCTGATCACGCCTGTCGTGAACAATGCGAAACAGGTTCCGCTTGCGCTCCGCTGGGGCGTGAACGAGATGGAACGCCGCTATCAGATCCTCGCCTCGGTCAAAGCCAAGAACCTGGAGGCCTTCAACAACCGCCCGCGCAAGCCGGAACCGGATCTCGACGAGCACGGCAATCTCATTCCCGACAAGCTGCCGCTGCTGGTGATCATCATCGACGAACTTGCCGACATCATGATGTCCGAAGCGAAAAGCGAAGTCGAAACCTCCATCTGCCGCATTGCGCAGAAGGGACGCGCCGCCGGAATCCACCTGATCATCGCGACGCAGACGCCGCGAAAAGACATTATCACCGGCGTAATCAAAGCGAACCTGCCGACGAAGATCGCGTTCCGCGTGACGTCGGGCATCGACAGCCGCGTGATTCTGGACACGGTCGGCGCCGAGCGTCTGCTGGGCAACGGCGACATGCTCTTCCTCGCCCCGGGCGGCGAAGGCATGGAACGTGTCCAGGGAACGCTCGTTTCCGATCCCGAAATCCAGCGCGTCGTGGATTTCGTCTCCGCTCAGGTCCCGCAGAACTTCAACGGAGAAGTCGTCGCCGAACCGGAAATCGTCGAAGGCGAAGAAGACGAGGGAAAGACCAAAAAAAAGAAATACCGTCCGCAGTTCGACGATGAGGACGATTCGGTCACCGCCGCGCCCGTTTCATCGGGCCCGCCGAGCGAGGCGTTCAAGGCGATGGCGGCGAAGTATCTGAAGCCCGGCGACGGCGAACTCATGCAGAGAGCGCTTGAAATCATCGTGAACGAAAAAAAGGCAAGCACGTCGTATCTTCAGCGGCGCCTGTCGATCGGTTACAACAGCGCCGCGACCTTGATCGATCAGCTTGAAGAGCGCGGCGTTGTCAGCGCGCCGCTTCCGGGCGGACAGAAACGCGAGATTCTTATCCTCGACCAACTCATTGAAACAAATAGAATTTAAAGGAACGGATCCCAATCATGAATGACGAACAGACACATCCCGCACAGCCGCAGGGGAACGATCTTTTCACTCATGCGGCGGCAAACGAGGCGCTCGTTCAGGAAAATCTGACAGCCGCCGGCCCCTCCGCTTATGCACCGTCGCAGTTCGCAGCAAACTCTCCGGAGGCGAAGGCCACGCCGGGTGAAGTCGGCGAACCCTCCTATATCGCACGGAATGTCTCCGCGGCGGCGGAACCGGTAATCGTAACCGGTCAGCCCCCCCTGGAAGGCGTCCTGCACTCCGCCGCGCCCGCGACGGCTCCTGCGCCCGCGATGACCGCGTCCGCCGTTCCTCCGCAGAGCTACTCCGAGCGTCCGGCGGACAAACAGCAGCCGCGCTACGGCCAGATCCGCACTCGCGAAGCGGTCATCCCCCCCTCCGTGGAACGCAACAAACGCACTCTTTCCATTGATGCGGAAAACGCCACGATCGGCGCGATCATGAGCGACGCCCGCAAACAGGCCGGACTGAGCATTGCACAGGCGGAACAGCTTACGCACATCAAGAAAAATTATATCACAGCTCTTGAAAACGACGACGCCAAAGAGCTTCCGACGGGAATCTTCCCGACCGCGTACGTCCGGTCGCTCTGCGGCGCATACAACCTCAACGACGCCGGACGAGAAGTCGCGCTCCGCAAGGTCCGCGAAACCTTTGCCGTGCACGACCCCGTTCCCGATCAGTTCATCCACAATCTGGAGCAGAATGTTCAGCGCAACGTCGCGGAAGAGCAGCGCGTGAACAAAATTTTCTACCTGGCGGTTGCGGGCGCGGCGACTCTTCTCGTTCTGCTGATCGCCGGGATCATCCTGATCACCCTCTCCCTGCATGCGCCCTCGCCCCAGAAGACGGATCCGGATGCGTTGGCGTCCGCGCAGACTCGGCGCAGCGCACCGGTCTCGAATTTTGACGCGGCGCGTCTGGAAACGCTGACTCCGGTGCAGATTCCGGCCCTGATGCGGACTTTGCCGCCCGCGGTGAACTGAGGAGGTCCGCCATGCTGGTCAGATGTCCGGACTGCGGAAAAAAGGTTTCCGCCTCTGCATCGAGCTGTCCGCACTGCGGCGCGCCGGTGAAGGAGCTCCGCAGACAGAATCCGCCGGAAGACTCCTCCGCATCCGCTCCGTACGCTCCGGGAAAGGGATTCGACTTCGCCGGTTTTCTGGTGCGGCTGATCAAGGGTGTTCTTGCCGTGTGCGCGGTGCTGCTGATTCTGCTTGCGATTCTGTTTTTTGCAGTCCGTGCGGATCTGTTCGGTTTCCGGAGCGGGCTGCGCAAGATTGCGGATTCCGATTCCGGAACGGGGTCGCGCGTGGACAATTCCAATTCGCGTGTGATGTTCAAATACTATCTCGGAACGATTCTGGATTCTGTAGAAGGCATTGAGCGCAAGGCTCCGTCTGATCCGGAGAGCCGCGAAGCTTTTGTCGCGGAACCGGAGCCGAAAACCGTCCCGAACGTTCCGGAAAAAAAGACGGAACCGCGTGTTCTGGACCGTGTCGAGCGCAAGCCCATCGAGCTCCCGCCGCCCCCGCCGCAGGATTGAGGTTTCCGGCAAAGCGCGGCGGCTCGGAATTGTCGGATCTCCGCCTTGATTTTTTGCAATTCGGTGGTATATTATATTTTCAGTAAAATCGCCGGTGAGTGAATCCTGTGAGAATCGGGAACTGTCGCGCAACTGTGAACCGTGAAAACGGCAAGTCAGATCCTCGGGCGGTTTTGAACCATGAACCACTGAATTGTGCGCATGACACAAGAAGGAAGAAACAGAATGTCGAAGAAGACACTCCCCGTCCGTCGCCCGCAAGGCGTATCCCGCATCCGGAAATTCACCCTCATAGAGCTCCTCGTGGTAATTGCGATCATCGCAATCCTCGCTGGCATGCTCCTGCCCGCGCTGAACAGCGCGAGAGATAAAGCTCAGGCTATTTCTTGCGAGGCGAACTTAAAGCAAATAGGAACAGCAAACGTAACATATACTGCAGATAATGATGATTTTTACGCGCCCTATGCAGCATATTCTGGTCGCGATAAAGGAGCACCATATCCACATCCTGCTTGGTGGGGAGAAAAAACAGCCAAAACAGATACTCTGTTTAATGAAAGAGGGTATCTTTCGACCTATACTGGGAATAGTAAAAAAGTCTTAACATGCCCATCGGTAGTTTCTATTGTAACTTATGAGAAATCTTCTGATGGAGGAGGGTACGGATATAATGCAAACGGGGTCGGTGGCATCGGGTATCTGAAAAATACCGATAAAAGTACAACTGCAACATCAGATTATGGTTTGTCTGCAAAAACTTCCCAAATCAAACAATCTTCATCGTTGATTATGTTTGCTGATGCAGTAAATATTGGAGGAATGGGGACAACTAGTGTGCTTAAAGTAATTGACCGTATCTATGGTCCGGATTCGTATCACTACATGCACTTTCGCCACTCCTTAAAAACGAACATTGTGTGGACTGATGGACATGTGACTTCCCGCAGATCATCTTTCACTGCCGCAGGAGGTAAATATAACGTTAGTCTTTTAGGAAATACAGAAGTTGGCGGAATTGCTCCGGATGGCTCAGATATGCCGGATAAAGACCATAGCTTTTACGACCCAAAGGGACGTAAAGACCCCTTTGGAGCTGGGGAGTGAGTTGCCATGAAAAAGCTTTTCATAATTTTTCTTATTGCCCTTGTCGCGGGTTCAATTCAATTATATCGGGCGTGCACATACAAAGTTCCGAGCCGACAGGAAATAGCTCTTCATACGGAACAATATAAAGCAGAGAGCAAATTTGCGCAAGAAGTTCTTCGTTGCTATTACGAGAACCCGCGTCAATTTGCCAATTACTGGAGTGACCAAGGAGATGTATACAAAGATTCAATGAAAAATTTGGAGACTGCACAAATGTCATCTCCAGAAGTAAAACGCGTTTTTTGCTACAAAAATGCGCAACAGAAAATCTTTGTTGAGTTGGTTGAACCTGGTAAACAGCCTCTTGTTGTTTGTTTGTGGAGTGCCAATGGGAAATGCCGGTTAATTGACATATTTCCTGCGATAGAGAAAAAGTAAATTTCTCATTCATGAAGTTGCATACGAAAATCAGATTTTTTCTATGCGTTTCTATTGCGGATAAGCTTGTGTCTTGCAGAACAAACAGAAGAATGCGTCTATTAAAAGTTTTCCTTCTGTAAAAACAAGTCTGGCTATTTTCTGACAGACGTACGGGTGCTGTAATCCAACCGTTCTCAGATATGTTGTTTAGACTCTGCTGAAAATAATCGGCGGAGTCTATTTCCCTGTCCGCATTTTCCTGCGCCTTCCCTCTGCGGTCCTTATCGGCCTCCTGCGGGCAATTCTTGTGTTTGTCGTTCAACAGAGATATACGCCCTCCAAAAGTATTAACAGTATATTTCTGTTCTCACGTTTTTTGTCCGCAGGGGTCCGTTCAGGGCCGCAGGGGGCGTTTTAGTTCATCTCAGGAATGGCGGAGCCAGACTTCACAAGTTGCCTTCTGCCAAAAAACGTCAATTCCGGCAAATCCGGCTTGATATTTCCGAAAGCGGATGTATTTTTCCTGAATACATCAAATCAAAAAGGATTGCGCAAATGAAAATACTGCTGCTCGGCGACTCCATCCGCATGGGATATGGAGAACACGTCGCGAAACTTATGGAAGGAAAAGCTCAAGTTTTCTATCCCAGAGACAACGGACGGTTTCTGCAATACACGCTCCGCGAACTCCAGGACTGGAAGTGGAACCTTCATCTGCAGGACGGCGTCGACGTCGTGCACTGGAACAACGGACTGTGGGACGTCGGGCATCTCGGCGCGGGATCCGGCGCAACCGGAGAGGCCGAGGCCGCGACCGCTCAGCCGACCATTCATGCCGGACATTATGAATACGAAAAAGAGAATCTCACTCCGCCCGCAATCTATGAATATATGCTCGGACGCGTCCATCAGCGAATCCGCAATCTCTTCCCGACGGCGAAAATCATCTTCGCGTACACAACCTCCGTGCTCGAGGATCAGTCGCCCGATTTCCTCTACCGCTCCAATGCGGAAATCCGCGAATACAACGCCATTGCACGCAGGGTTCTCGAACCGGAAGGCGTCGCGTTCAACGATCTCTACACCTTCTCGGAAGAGCGTCTCAAGGGACTCCACCGCGACTGGGTTCACTTCAACGAGGAAGGCTCCCATCTCATCGCGCAGGAGATCATGGACTTTATTCTCAATCTGACAAAATAAAAAATCGTCCGCCGGGGACTCCGCGGTTCCCGGCTCATTTTCCAAGCTGAAGCAAATCTTCAAACAGCGACTCCGCGGAAATCGTCTCCCCACGGAAACGCAGACAGCGGACCCAGTCCCGCTCCAGCGAAACCGTGATCAGCTCCGCCCGTTCCGCAAGCTCCAGAAAATACGATGCGTCGCGCGGATGAAGCGCACGCGCACAGAGAAAATTATCCAGATCGACATCCAGAATCAGCGGCTCCGGAATCTCCGGAATTCCGCGCCGCAGATACTCCGTTTCCAAAACCTGCTCCGCCGCGAAAACCGCACGCGGGGAACCGTTCAGAATCTCCTGCGTTTCCGGCCAGACGGAGTCGCAGCGGACCGTCATGGCGGGATGCGCGCACGGCGTGAAGCTCTCGTGTGAAAGAATGCGCGCGGAGGCGAGCACCTCCGCCCGGAGCGCCCAGTCGATGTGTTCGTCATGGCGCAGCAGGGCGAGAGCGGAGAGAACGGCTTCCTCCGAATGGAAATCAAAGGACCCCTTGACGGCGGAGCGGCCGAAGGCGGGGAGAACGTCGGTGTGATGATCAAGCGTGACGGCGTGGTACCGGCGTCCGGTGCGGCGGGCTAGACGGGTCCACGGGATCAGAACATGGTGATGCTGTTCCACGAGCGCAAGAGGCGTCCCGCGGAACAGGGTTTCGCGCAGAATCATTCTTCGTCGAAGTTGTCGAGTCCGCGGCGGGGACGGCGTTCGGTACGGCGTCCGGCGGGGACATATCCGCGTTCGCGCTGTTCGCGTTTCCGGCGGTCGTCATAGTGTCCTTTGACGGGGTGCATGGGTGCGCGGCGGAGATTGGCGCCGAACCGCAGGACCTCGGGATCGTCCTCCTCCAGCATGAGGATCCGTGCGATGTCGCGGCGGGTCATGAAGCGCCATTCACCGGGCTTGAGCATTCCGCGGCGGAGGTCGCCGATCGCCATGCGTTCAAGACGTTTTGTGTGATTGCCGAGCGCTTCGACCATGCGGCGGATTTCGCGGTTTTTGCCTTCAGCGAGGACGATCATGAACTTGCGTTCGCCGGTCTGCCAGACCTCTTCGGCGCTGAGTGTTTCGCCGTCGTCCTCAATGCCGTCGACCATCTGCTGGAGCTCGTCGTCGGTGAAGGAGTGTTCGGCGGAAAGCGCATAGGTTTTGACGATTCCGCTGCCGGGGTGCGTCAGGCGGTTTGCGAATTCGCCGTCATTTGTGAAGATGATGAGCCCTTCGCTGTCCTTGTCGAGGCGTCCGGCGGAGAAGAGGCGGACGGGCTTGCGGAGAGTGATGAGGTCAATCGCTTTTTTCTTTGCGTGGGGATCATCGTTGGTGCAGACGTATCCGCGCGGCTTGTTGAGCATGATGTAGACGTGCTCGGGAGCCGCGTCGAGCGAGGATCCGGAGACGCGGATCTTGTCCGACGGCGAAACGAGAGTCGCGGGGTTGGTTTCGACCTTCCCGTTGACGGTCACTTCGCCGTTCTTGATGAGCTCGGCGGCTTTGCGTCTGGACGCGGCGCCCGCGGTAGCGAGACGCTTGGTCAGATTCATCGTGTTCTTATCCTGATGTTCCATAAACAAAACCGCCTTCCGGTTATCAGACGTTGATGGCGTCCATTTTGACATTTTCATAGCTTGCGAGACGCGCTTTCAGCGGTTCGAAGACGTTCTTGAGGAAGTCGTCGACCTGCTGCGGAGCGCGTCCGACGAACTGCGACGGCGCGAGAATCTCGTGGAACTTCGGCGAGACTTTTGCGAACAGCGGGTCGGCGGCGAGGCGCTCGATGAGGTCGTTGGAAGCGCCCTCGGCCTTGACGCGGCGTCCGGCGTCCATCGAGTGCCGGCGGATTGCCTCGTGGAGTTCCTGACGGTTTCCGCCTGCGCTGACGGCGGCCATGAGGATGTTTTCGGTCGCCATGAAGGGGAGTTCCGCCATGACGTGTTTTTCGATGACCTTCGGCCAGACCTGCATTCCGTTCGCCACATTTGCGACGAGGGAGAGGATGATGTCGGCGGCGAGGAAGGATTCGGGCAGGGAAAGACGGCGGTTCGCGGAATCGTCGAGCGTGCGTTCAAACCACTGCACGGAGTGAGTCTGCGCGGCATTGAGCGGCAGATTCATGAGATAGCGGGAGAGTGCGCAGATGCGCTCGGAGCGCATGGGGTTGCGCTTGTACGCCATGGCGCTGGAGCCGACCTGGTGCTTCTCGAACGGTTCTTCGATCTCCTTGAGGTTCGCGAGCAGACGGATGTCGCCGGCGAATTTGTATGCGGACTGCGCAATTCCGGAAAGCGCAGAGAGCACGAAGTAATCGATCTTGCGCGAATAGGTCTGACCGGAGAGAGGGACGGTTTTGCTGAATCCCATTTTCTCGGCGACGAGACGGTCGAGCCGGCGGATTTTCTCATGGTCTCCGTGAAAGAGCTCCATGAAGCTGGCCTGCGTTCCGGTGGTTCCTTTGACGCCGCGCATGGGGATGCGTTCGATCTCCTCTTCAATCCGCTCGATGTCGAAAGTGAAATCCTGAAGATAGAGCGCGAAGCGTTTGCCGACGGTCGTGAGCTGTGCCGGCTGATAGTGAGTGAAGCCGAGAGTCGGCATGTTTTTGTATTTTTCTGCGTTTGCGGCGAGGATTTCGGCGACTTTGAGGAGCTTGCCGAGGATGAGTTTGAGACCGTCGCGCATCTGAATGATTTCGGTGTTGTCGGTGACGAAGCAGCTGGTTGCGCCGAGGTGGATGATGGGCATTGCGGCGGGGCACTGCGCGCCGAAGACATGGATATGACTCATGACGTCATGGCGGAGTTCGGCTTCTTTTTTAGCGACGGCTTCGAAATCAATGTCGTCGAGGTGAGCCTTCATCTGGTCGATCTGCTCCTGGGAAATATTAAGTCCGAGTTGTTTTTCGGATTCGGCGAGAGCGAGCCAAAGCCTTCTCCAGGTGGAGTGTTTGCGTTGGGGTGACCAGTTGTAGCTCATTTCCGCGCCGGCATAGCGGTCGGTGAGCGGGCTTTTGTAGGTGTTGTAGCCGTCCATGAGAGAATCTCCTCCGATTGTTTGATTTCAGCAAGAGGAAATATAGCACGCCGTCGGTGAAATTTCAATTCGGAAACGCGTGAATGTTCCATCGGAATCGGACGCGCTGCACGAAACGTTCGAGCTCTCGGTTGACGTCTGGAACCAGAACAGCAAAAAGATTTTCGATGCGGAATATCCGCTTGGGACGTGCCGTCGGCTTCCGGCGTCATGCGGGCGGGGACTGCGGCGCACAAGGTTTGACCCGCGCGGAGCGCGGAAAACAAAGGAGACAGGATGAAAACTCTTCTTGAAAGGATTGCGGATATTCTTCCGGTGCTGACACTCGGGGCGCTGGGCGGGATCTCCCGTGCAATCATGAGCCGGAAAAAAGATGAACCGATCACGCTCTGGGGCGTGCTGCAGGAGATCATCGTCGCGATTTTTGCGGGGATTGTGGTACACCTGCTGCTCTCCGAAACCGGCCTCTGGGAGAGTGTCAGAACCGCGTCGGTCGCGCTGGCGGGCTACTCGAGCCGGAGCGTCCTTGCGCTGCTCCAGACGTGTTTCCTTGCAAACGTCAAAAACATCGCAAAGGGAGATGACAAATGAAACGGATTTACATCGGACTGCTCGGTCTTCTGCTGACCGGATGCACATCCACGGCGAACAGGATGACGCAGAGCGCGTCGGGCAAAAATCTGAATCTGGACGGGTATGTGATGGTCGGCGATGTGGAAGCGTCGAACGCCGAAACGGGGACTCCGCAGGGTCGGTTGATCATCGGGCGCGTGACGTACAAATCGCGCCGCGTGGGCATTCCGGCGGATCAGAAGGTTCCGACGACGGGCTATTTCAAGTCGACGGAGACGGAATCGCTTTTCGGAACGCGCGACAAGATCATCGAGTTCGACTTCACCGCGGGCAGCGACGCCGAAGCGGAGAAAGCTCTGGCGCGTCTGGAAGCTCTCCGCAAGGAAGCCGCGGGGAAGACCGGAAACGAAACCGGGGAGAAGTGAGATGAGGCTGTCCGGAGGCGATCAAAAGAGGGTTCTTCGACTCCACTGAATCAAGAACGATGGTCAAGACGCTTCGGGATATCAGTTTTTCGATTTTTCTGCATATCGGCAATGCCGGTATGAAAGGATTCCGCAATAAAATCAGATGGTTGATCAGGCAGGCATATAGATTCCGGGACAGTGAATACTTCAAATTGAAAATCTGCCGACTGTCTGAAATTCGAGCGCAGAGGAGTTGCGTTTTATGGTAAAGCCCCTCGAAGAGGAGAATTTTGAACGTAGAAATGGTGGTGGGAGATGGATTCGAACCATTAATTTCACACTCAAAATTGTCTAAAATAGAGGACTTTACATACATTTAATCGTTTAATCGGAATTGCTTTATAGCCAAAGCTCCAGCAAAATCTGTAGAATAAATATCTGTTATTTCGTCGTCAACCTGCCCGACGATGCCTCGTGTTGCCGATCTGCGTACCCCAGCAGCATCACATCGCTCAATGAAGAATTTGCGTAAACTGCCGAAGCTGGCAATTCCTCGCTCATTGCTGCGAATTCCTGCCTTATCGAATAATTGTCCCCATGTCTCATAGTAGGAAGCTCCGGAACGCATTTTTTCAACGAACCCCATAATGTACTCATTTTTACGAGGGAGCTGGTTCAGATATTTAAGCAATTCTGGATTTACTGGAATTTCCAGATGTCTGTTGAAGCGCGCTGTTTTTGGCGGCAGATGCCAAAAATAATGTCCGTCATGAGCTTTGTCATTGTGCAAATCAGACCATTTGAGCGCATAAATTGAAGATTTCCGCATGCCTGTATAAACAGCAATCATGATCGCTGCATGCTGACCTGGCGTAGCATGTTGCAGCAGCTTTTTTATTTCACTCAAACTTACCGAGCGCCAATGATTACCTTTGTAAGGCCGGTTGGCGATTGTTGAAAAAGGAGATACATCCAGACCTGCTTGTATCAACAACCTTTTGAACACAACATTGAGAGAACATTTCGCCTCGTTGAAACTGCGTCCTGAAATATCGCCATAGTTCTCGTCAAGATAGTCCCATGCAATGTATTTTGATATTTCATCCATATAGTGATACGGACATAAACGACAGAATTTTTGAAAATAGCGGCGTGTCGCTGTTGCAGGTTCCCCATAAAATTTGCGATATACGGTCAATGCGTCCGAAAGTTTCAAACGCGGTTTCTTTTGAGTACCGTCAAAAAGCTCTGATGTTTTGCGTTTGATTCTTGGATCCGCAGCATATTTTCTGCTTTTCTTTTCTGCCGCAAGTTGTGCCATCCAGAGCCTGTCTTTGACCGCTGCCTTGGCTTTATTTGTTTCTGCTGTAGCGATTGTTCGTACCTTTTGAGCCACATCTCTGTAGTAAATGTACCAGAACTGCCCGATTTTTCGCAATGCCATCTTCCACCTCCGCTTTTACATTACTTGTGTATCCTTTATTTTTCAAAACGGAAAAATAAAGATTTTTTTCATCTTTTTGAACGTAGATACAATAAAAAATGCGACTTCGGAGACGCACAAAAACATAAGGGGGAAAGATAGAGATATCAGTAGAGAAGATGAAGTTCAGAACGAAAAATCATCTTCGCTCATGTTTAGAAACGATCTCCTTCATAAAATTTACAAAATTCTCAACATCGTCTTCTTTGCCAAACTCATCCCAAACAAGAGCCTGATATCTATTTTTCTTAATATTTTTTAAATATCTTTGATGAAATGTTTTATTTTTT
>ERZ1034917.333-NODE-333-length-43778-cov-607.458226_pt1 | contig 43778 bp, 47 predicted proteins | sample MGYA00520605_ERZ1034917 | MGnify/ENA primary metagenome ERZ1034917 (study PRJEB33766, sample SAMN09781784) | gut metagenome | biome: gut microbiome | host: Homo sapiens | place: Madagascar | study: EMG produced TPA metagenomics assembly of the PRJNA485056 data... | reverse complement strand
CCTAAGGTGCTGGATGACATCACCATCTCGATGATCGCCAAGGGTAAGTTCATCGATGCTGGCGTTGTCGCTGACGGTGACGCGGGCAAGGCCGCCAAGAACTCGATGGACGGTTTCGAGACCATCCTTGTGGAGGGCAAGTCCGACGAGAATTGCAAGATCAACTACTACAAGGCGGCAGCCGACCCGATGGCGATGTCGGACTCCGAGCTCCTCGCCTACATCGACGGCTTCGTTGACAGCATCTCCGGACTGTTCGCACACATCGTGACCATCCACTGCTCCGAGCAGCTGCTCACCCGCTACAAGAGGGCGGACTTCGCCGTCAACGGCAAGTACACCGGCGTGGAGAATGACGGAAGCATCCGCTTCACCAACTTCCACCTCGTACCTCTGAAATCGATGTACAACTCCCCTATCATCTTCGCGACCCCGAAGGAGAATTTCGTGGAGCTTGTGGATCTCTCCAAGGCGGAGAGCTGCATCACCAAGATCGAGGAGCTGAACTACGACGTGAAGGTGTTCGGCGAGTACTCCCTCTCTACGGGCTTCAAGATCGCCGAGGCTGTGTATGCCGCCGTGCCTGATGGCTACACTCCTGTCGAGAGCATCGTCTCCGATGTCCCTGACTCCGACAAGTGGGAGAACGGAAAGAAGGCTGCTGACAACACCAAGGATCAGGGTTCAGAGACCAACCAGGATCAGGGTCAAGGCGGTGCATAACCAAATAACAAGCGTGAATTATGGCTTACGTTAAATCATCAATTCCAAGACCTGGTGACGGTGCTGGTTGCGCCGCCACCAGAAAATCACAGATCATCCTCGTAGATGTGGAGGATGTCGCCAGCGAACCGGCAAGAGAGGTTGGCAACTGCGTTGTAACTGGAGACCTCACATTGAAGACCGGCGCAAAGGCAATCTCCATCTATGCCACGGCTTCCACGATTCAGGTCACCGAGGAACTTTCCGGAGATCCGGACGCCGAGGGAATCAAGACCGGTATCGTGTTCGACCACCCGGGCAACTCAGTGGCCATCAAGAATTTCATCGAGATCTTCAAGAACCGTGGCGTGATCGCCATCGTGCAGGAGTGCGACGGAACAACTGCTGGACGTCCTCAGATTATGGGACGTGTCTGCAACCCGCTCAGGTTGTCTCTTGAGACCAAGATGGACGGTGAGGCGACCAAGAGGACTCTTACCTGGAAGCAGGCGTTGCCTGACAAGTTCCTGGCCGGTGAATATGCCGGAGAGATGCCGGAGATCGCCGAGGACGCCACAAGCGCGACCGGAGGAGCTTAGCGGATGTCTAAGATCGACACAACAGCCGTCAAAGGCAATGTTGCGGGCAACCTTGTAAGCGGCGGAACGAATCTGGTTGTCTGTGCCTACGAGGGCACGGACGGCCAGTTGTCCAAAGTCTGGGAGAAGATGACAGGTGTCAAGCCTGTTGTCATCACGGTTGAACCGGACGCTGACATCCGTGACATTCTTGCCGGAATCATCGCCGACAACAATATCTCCGATGATTTCATCCTCGTGCCGGCCAACTGCGTTCCTTGCGCCAAGATTTCCATCGGAGAACTGGCCACACCGCTTGTGTTCCTTGACGTTCAAGGCAACAAGGTTTTCAGCGAAAGGCTGCCGAAACCGTTCTCCAAGGAGAAACTGGTGGAGATGCTTCCGGCGCAAGACCAGACAGCGGAGGAGTTCCTGAAGGACTACTTCAAGAAGAATCTCCATAGACCAATCGAGGCCGGATTCCGGTTCGGCAACATCGTGACTCCGGTCTATCGCGCGAATCCTTGCGAACATCTTGTCATCGAGGCGTTCGTCCGCAAGAAGTTCGTGTTCGCCACTCCTCAAGGCTATGCGGCCATCACACATCTGATTGACCAGTACCTGCTGAATGAGTAACGAGATTGACAGATGGATATGTTCGGGAGCCGAGGTCACTGAAGGACTTCGGCTCTTGAGCATATACGCGCCCAACAAGTGGCTCGACGCTCTTGTCAGGAAAGCGCCGAAGGAATATTCACACCTCCTGAAGAAAGCTTTGCTTCCGTTCGCCACAGAGGTTCCGTTCTCGCAGACATTGACGAAAGGCGGGCGGTTCCGGGAAAACTGGCCGTTCCTCTCCGAACCTGATTGCCCGACCGAACTGAAGGCCCTTGCCGCGGATATGATCACATCGTGGCACAACTATGTCAACGCCCACGAGGATCTGTTCAAATGCACCACTCCGGAAGAGTGCTTCGAGGCCGCTGAAAAAACGGTAAGAAATTTTTATCAAAATTCAGTTTCCCGCACTGAATTTCAATACTACAAGGAGCATCACCGGATTCTTGGCAAACATCCGATTTTCGCCTTGACAAAGAAACTGGATAATCTGAGACGAATGCCGATCACCGAGCTAATCCGGAAAAGGCGCAATGTCCAGGATTCCATCTGGCGCGCGGAGCGGGAAATCAAGAAAGGCGACCGCCCTGACCTGAAAGTGTCAAGAGAGGAAAGGCTTTCCCGCCTGAAGATGACGCTCGATGAGATAAACCGAATGATTAAAGAATATGAAGGAACTGACAACCGAACTTCTCGATGATCTTTCATCCCTTGCGGCCATCGGCTGGACTGATGCCGAACTGGCCGGATTCCTTGACATCACAGAAAGGCAATTGGATGTCATCTTGGCTGATCCCGTCACGATAGATGATCAGCGGATCAGCAACGCCATCAAACGCGGCCAGCTGGAGAAGAGGGCCAAGATCGAACTTGCCGTTGTGCGTGGAGCTATGGGTGGCGACGCCGACTCCGTCGAGCAGTTCCGCGACATCGTCCGGGACAAAAGTTTCACCATCTCAAAGCTGGATCTGTTCGGCGGTGCCGAGAAAGAAGGCGCGTTCGAGAAGATTCAGGAATATATTGCTTCCGGATCAAAGGGCAACCTTTCCGACAAGGAACAGATCTACATAGACCTGCTGACGCTGATATATTCATTGGACGGCCAGTATGGCAAAAGGAGGACGATCAAGTTCCTGACCAGCGCCCCTTTCTGCATCCCCTACCAGCGTGCCGCGGACATATATTCAGAAGCCGTGGAGCTCTTCTTCTGCAACCGTAAGGTCTCCAAAGAGGCGATGCGCAACAAGATGGCGGATCAGTTCGACACACTCTATGTCGCTGCGAGGGACGCCGCAAAGACCTCCAAGGACTACGCCGTGGCCGCCGATATCCTCGTCAACAAGGCTCGTGCCCTCCAGCTGGACAAAGATGATCCGGCCAAGCTTCCGGCTGAAATCTACCAGCCGATGTTCCGTCTGCTTTCCGCAACGCCAGAATCCATCGGACTTCCGGCAGCCAACCGTGATGAGCTGGAAAGGCAGATTGACACCGTGGTCGCTCCGGAGTCCGTCAAGAGACGGCTCAGGACCGATGCAGGCATCGTTGATCTCGACATCGTAAAATACCTTGAGGATGCAAAGGAAGAGAGTTAAACCTGAATCCACACAAGCCGCCTCCGTCCAGTACCAGAACCCTTTCGCCCAGATCGTGTCGCTGGCCGGTGCCTGTCAGAACCTCAATGTCGTGGGGCGTGGCGGAGCCAAGACAACCGACATCCAGGCCGAAAGACTGCTGGATGTCATCTATGATATGCCAGGAGCGCCCGTCGTCTGGGTGGCCGACACGTTCACGAACCTGAACGCCAACATCCTCCCATCCGTTCTGGAGGGACTGGAGCGCAAAGGCCTGCGTGAAGGAGTCCACTATGTCATCGAGAAGGAGCCGCCGACATTCACCGATGCGGAGATGGCATCCCTTCCGGACTGGCTCAAACCACATTTCTGGAAACCTTTCAACAAACTGGTCTCCTACAAACGCACGATCATATTCTACACCGGCACCAACATCCGGTTCGGCTCCCTTGACCGCCCGGCCACCCTTGCCGGAGCCTCCTACGTCTTTGTCTTCGGAGATGAGGTGAAATATTTCCGGGAAGACAAGATCTCCAACCTGCTGAAGGCAGTCCGTGGCTACAGGCAGGAATATGGCCACAGTGTCTTCTACCGAGGATTCAGTTTCACCACCGATATGCCGGACACCACGCACATCGGGGAATATGACTGGATCCTGAAATACGCCCGGAACATGGACATCCCGGCCATCGTGCTGGTGCTAAAGGCCGGACTGGTCTATAACGAATGCCTGCACGAGGCTGCCGCCGCCAAGGACAAATGGTTGAAAACCCACAGCGGCGAGGATCTTAACATCTACCGCGGCAAGTGCCGTGTGGCCGAGCAGTGGAAAGCCCGATGGACTGAACTTAGGATGCGTAAGGAAGCCAGGACTTTCTTCATGCTGGCATCATCCTACATCAATGTGGACATCCTCACAGAGCAGTGGTTCGGGGATGCCATCGCTGGTAAGCTGCCTGACCTGAACACGGCTATCCTGTCGATGCGTCCGTCCCTGGAATCCGGCGACCGCTTCTACACATCCCTTGCCGAACGCCACTTCTACTACGACGGCACGGATGAGGATGCCTATGACGGTTTCGGGCTGCTGGATAGGGAGGATTGCAGGGTGCTGAAATATCTCGATATCGACAAGCCATTGATGGCGGGAGTGGACTTCGGGAATATGTGTTCGATGTCCATCGCCCAGAACGACATCGAGAAGGGCCGCGCGTGCATACGTGTGGTGAAGTTCCTCTACACTTTGGCTCCCGAATATGTCCCTGACCTCGGAGAGAAGTTCCGCGCTTTCTTCGCTCCGATGAGGAGCAGAACCCTGATGCTGTACTATGACCGCGCCGGCAACGCGTACAAGTCGGTGGGAGAGGATCAGGTCAGCAAACTCAAGAAGTCCATCGAGTACGATGGGAACGGTCGCCGCACTGGTTGGACGGTGCAGCTGATGTCCATCAACCAGGGCAACATCGGCCAGCCGGAGGAATACTCGTTCATGCAGGAGATAATGAGCGAGCGGAATCCGAGACTGCCGGTGATCCGCATAGACGCCTACGCAGCCAAGAATCTCAAGCTGTCGCTGGAGAGGGCGAGGACTGCTGTGCGGAATGGTGTCGTGTTCAAGGACAAGAGAAGCGAGAAGCTGCCTGTCGAGCAGCTGCCTACCGAGTCCACCAATCCGTCGGACTCGTTCAAGTACCTCGTGATGACCAGGCATCTTCGCGGCCTGGCAAGCGGGAAGACGATGCTGCCGTCCGCGGCTGTCGATCCGAAGGCGGTCTGAAAGAGTAGCCGCTGACACACCCGTGCGCCATATATCACCCCGGAACGGAATCGCAATTGCGATTCCTCGGCAGGGCGGCCCGGGGTCTTCTTCGACCGAAAAAGGCACCGTTTCGCGCCCTCAGGACGCAAAGTACTGTATTTCACTCATTTGACGGGAAAATATTCATAAAAGAGTGTCTGTCTGCTGTGATTTCAACGGTTTCCGCTGTCGTTTTGGGCTTCAGCGCGCGCTTCAACAGAAGCCCCGGCCACCATGTTCCGGTTGTCCGGACGCACCCGGCGGCCTTCTCCGGTGTCCTTTATCCAGGCGTGGCTGATGCTAACTTTGTGATATGAACGTATATGAAGCACTGGCCGAGATGAGGCGACTGTCCGAGGAAGACAGGAGCTTCAGTTTCTCGTTCATGTCCTACAATCCATCGAAAGGCACGTCCGACGGCATCGTCTACGTCCACCGCGGGATCCTGCGGCACAGGGAGATGAAGGAACACAACAGGAACGCAGATCTCATCGAGGGGTATATGGATTTGGAGACCGGAGAGCCGCGGCGTTTCTACCAGCCGCTTCTGATGACATTCAACGGACAAAAACTGATACTAGTATGAGCAGAATCGAGAAGATATCCGACCACACGTCCGTCCTGCGGCTGAACGACGGACGGGCTTTCGCGCTTTCCAACAGGGTGGACAACAGCCTTGACTCCGTGTTCTGGATGGCACAGCAGAGGAACTGGGAGCAGCTGCCCCAGACCGTCTGCGGACAGAAGATCGTGCCGTTCGGCCACGACAACAACCTCCCCGTCCACCTTCGGGACATCCTTGACGAGAACAATCTCGGACCGGGAATCCTTGAGAGGCAGATGGGGCTCCTCTACGGACAGGGCGTGTTCCTTAACCGGCTGGCTTACCAGGAGGGGAACATCGTGCATCACTGGGAGGAGGACAGGGAGATACAGGCATGGCTGGACAGCTGGGACTATGTCAGCTACATCAAGGGATGTATGACCGACTATCTGCACCTGAAAGGATTCTTCGACGCCAAGTACCTTGAGAAAGGCAGGAGAATAGGCAGGGAGCCAAGGATCGCCTATCTTGAGCATATTCCATCCAAGAACGCAAGGCTGGAGTGGACGGACAGCCGGGAGATCAAAGACGTCAGGCACATCGTCGTGGGGGACTTCGAGCATTCCTGCGTCGGTACCGGCGTGAGGGTCTATCCGGTCTATGACAGGAGGAATCCGGGACGGTTCGGAGCGTCGGCATCGTACAACCACACATATTCGTTCGCAAGGGATTTCTACGCCGTGCCTCAGTACTGGGGAGCGCTGCGCTGGATTGTCAAGGGTTCCGAGGTTCCGACCATCTTCAAGTACGTCACGGACAACGGCATCAACCTCGCCTATCTGGTGAAGGCTCCTAAGGAGTACTGGGAGGAGAGGCGCGACCGTCTGAGGATGGCAAACCCGACGTGGGATGACACCAGAATCGAGAACGAGATAAGCTCTCTGACTGATGAGCTCCTGCGCCAGATGCAGGACGTGCTGAGCGGAAAGGAGAACGCCGGAAAGTTCTTCTACTCGCTGGACATGCCTTCGGAGAGCGGAACAGGGCGGGTGTCCTGGTCCGTGGAGGCCATCGACCAGAAGATGAAGGATTTCGTGGAGGCGCAGCTGAAGATCTCGGAGGCCTCGGCATCGGCGATCACCTCGGGGATGGGTCTTCACCCGTCGTTGTCGAACGTGATGGTGAACGGCAAGCTGGCTTCAGGATCGGAACTGTTGTACGCCTTCAAGCTGTTCCTGCTTTCGGACACGGAGATCGCCTCGCAGACGATTCTGGAGCCGGTCAACCAGGCGATAGCGTTCAATTTCCCGGGCAAGGGACTGAAACTTGGGTTCTTCCACAGGCAGTTGTCGGCGGAGGATGCCCTTACTTCCTCGGCCAGGATTAAAAATCAGTGATTATGACGGATTTGTTCAACAGAAATCGGGACGGTTCCAAGGAACTTGAGGATCTGACCGGCCAATGGTACGCTTCCTCTCCTTTCAGGCTGATCGAGACGGAAATCCGGTTCGCCACCGATGAGGTGGCGCGGCTTGTGAGCCCGGAGGTGGTCAAGGAGGCCGCGGAGGCTTACGATGAGGATGAGAAACCGGAGCTTGTGGCCGCTGTGAGGCTTCCGGTGGCTTGTCTGGCGTTGATGCGGTACGCCAAGCTTTCATCCGTGTCACACGAATCGACCGGACGGAAGGTCAAGATCGACGACAATGAGAGAAGCCCTTACGAATGGCAGATAGACAGGGATGACAGGGCAATGAGGGAGCGGTATTTCAGGGCTCTGGACGCTTTGTACACCTACTTGGAGACTTCCGGCAACGAGAACTGGAAAGCGTCGGCCAAGAGGACGATGACGGGCGAATCCATTGTCAGGAATATTCAGGAGTTCGAGGCTGTCTATCCCGTCGATGGAAGCTACTATGTCTATTATCTGCTCCAGGCGCTTGTGATCGAGCGGCAAAGGGCGGTGATAGGACCGTTCGCGGGGGATAAGTGGGCTTCCATAGCCGACGGCTCGGCTGACGAGAGGGTGCTCTCGCTGGCCAGAAGGGCGGCCATTCTCAGTGCGGTGATCGTGGCTGGGACGAGGTGGAGCCTTGAGGTGTTCCCTATCGAGATCGCAAGGCGGTTCTCCCCTACCTATCAGGGCAACAAGTCCAACCGTGTGGCCACGATGGATGAGATCGACTGGTACGTCGGCAATCTGAAAAGTGAGGTCAAGGACGCTTTGACGGATTTGTCGGCGCTGATCAGCGAGGAGAAGGTGGACCCTAAGCTTTTGCCTGTGAATGACAGGAGGAACAAATTCTTTACCACCGAGTGATGAACACGATTGAGGTTTTCGAGACCGGTAAGGTCGTGCAGGTGCCTGGCTCGTGGAGTGAGATGACTCCGAAACAGGTGCGGGAGGTGTTCAGGATCTTCGAGTGGTGCCTTAGGCGTGGGGAATCGCCGTTGGACTTCAATGTGAGGGTCTTGTGGATGCTGCTTAGGGTACGGAGAACTGTCAAGGGATGGTTCACGGACATATTCAATGGCTCTTCTTCTGTCAGGGATGAGAATGTCTATCGGATGTGCGAGAGGTTCCTCGGATTCCTTTTTTCGGAGGAGTCGGCTGCGCTGACGTTTGATTCGGTCGCCAATCCGATGCCGGTGGTGCGTTCGGGGCTTGTTTGGCTTCACGGTCCGGGGGAACTGCTCCAGGATCTGACGTTCGGGGAGTTCAGGCACGCATCCGCCGCAATCAACAGGTTTTTCAGGAGCCACGAGCCGGAGGATCTGGATGAATGCATCGCTTTCCTGTACAGAAGACGTTGCCGGAAGGCCAACAGGGCAGGTCGGATGGTGCCGGATGTGGACCAACGGAATGCACGTGGGCATATTCATAGAGCGTCGAGGTTGAAGGGGTGGCAGAAGAATCTTGTGATGATGTGGTTCGCGGCTTGCTTGAAGTACCTTCAGTCGGGTGTTCTGGAGATTAACGGGGAGGAGGTTGATTTGTCGAAGCTGTTCGCCGGGGATGACAAGCCTTCCGGTGTCAGCTTCGGGTGGAATGATCTTCTGGTCGAGGTGGCTAAGGAGAACACGCTTGGCAACATTGACAGGGTGGATGAGGAGCCGTTGTTCTCGGTGCTGTCGATTATGTGGCATAACTATAAGGAAAGGAAGAGAAATGAGCAGATTATCAAGGCTTCAAAGGCTCACTGAGTACCTTGCGGGGTTGAAGATCCACTCCTGCCGGTGCTGTGGGCACATAGATCCGATTTGCACGACCGCGCAGTCGGACGCCACTTCCAAGCTGGCTCATCTTTCGGGTGTGCAGGTTCTCGTGGCGCGTCCGGAGGTGCATCAGCGCGGGGATTCTGACACGTTCCGGGAAGAGTTGGGGACGGTGATCTTCGTGTTGGAGAAGGGGCTTGGGCTGGACAAGACGGAGGAATCGGAGAATGAGCAGTATTCACGGCTTCTGGAGATCGCGGATTTGATTCTGGCCTATATCGCCGAGGAGACCTCAAGCCAGAACTGCCGTCTTGTGACGGGTTTGGCGTTGGCTTCGGTGGATGTGGTTCCGGAGGCAAGCGTCTTCGGCGGCTGGAGCGGGTACAGCATCGAACTATCATTTGAGTGATGAGTGATGGATGTCAGGGCGCGTTTCGTTAGTGAGATCCTTCAGGATGAGGGACAGAGGCTTCTGAGGAATCAGGGCAAGGCCATCGAGGCAAGGGTCAAGAAGCGTTCCGGGCGGCTGGAGTCGTCCAGAAGTGTTTCTGTTACCGGCGGCAGCGTCGCTTCGGGGACTTTGACGTTCGTCCACGTGGCCTACGAGCGCTTCCTGGACATGAAGCGCCTCCAGCGAGGAGACCAGCCCGTCAAGAGCAACCGCAGGATCCACAACCGCTATGTCTTCGGCGCTTTCGCCTCCATCGCCGAGCGCCTGATGTACGAGTTCACGGAGGATGCCGTCGCCCGGATTCGGGAATCGGAACTTGGGCGAACGAAGTGAAAATCAGGCGGGAAGTCATATTCTGGCTTAAAGCTCATCAACTCGTTTTTTTTGTACTTACAAATGCAATACAAACGATATTATTATTATATTTGTAAATATATATATAGAAACGCCTGCTTGTTTTTTATGGGAAAAGAATGGCCAATACTTACAAAAGCGCCCTTCGCACGACATTCAGCACGGCACTCCTTACACGATTGAGGGGTCAGTATATGGGAAAGTTTACTGTATAATGAAAGTGCCTTTCAAGTAAAATGACAAAGAATAATCTTTATAATTTTAATCGCATATGAAACCACACATTAAGTTAGTCCTATTTCTAACGTTGGCTATTTTTGCCTCCTGTTCAGAGAATCTTTCCCCTGATGAGATTGCGTACACGGCCGCAACAAACATCATTAAATCGGATTCCAGATACAAAAATGCCGTATTTGACAGCAAACAGTCTTCTTTTGAATATTACGCCGAGGATTTTGGGTTCTATAGTTTTTGGGGTTCATTCGTCTCTGACAATCATACGTACACCTACAACTTGGATATCCAGCAAAAAGATTTTCTCAAACTTTCAAAGAAACCTAAAGAGTGGACAATTTTATATTTTAGGACAATAAATCAAGATAATGGAGAAGACCATATTATAAAACTTCCAGGAGCGATACCACCGTATATTTTGAGGTTATCAGGTATGGCTTGTGAAAGGGTAGAATATGATGAACGTATCGTTAGATATGCTACACCAGAACGAATATCAGAAAATCAAATAAGAGAGGCACAACGCATTTTGGGCGATAGCCGTTTGATCTACTTTTGCTTCCCTAATCAGACAGGAAGAAGTCAAGAGTATTCCTCCACGGCGGGAAAAATGATTTTTATGAATATCGACCATGGTGGAGATGGATTCAAGGCTATGGCTCAATAAGATTAATGTTTATGCCTTACCATAATATTCTTGTGGCGTTCGGGGATTTGAGTTGGCTGCTGGGCGCGGTCATCATTATCGGGCTTATTGTCGGGGCTTTGGTGCTTGTCGGGTGGGTCTTGATGATGATCATCGGCTCTATTGGCGGTCCTATTTTGGAATTTGCCGACAAACGTAAGAAACTTACTAGAAAAGAGATTTGGACCAATATTCTTTTCTTGTTAGGAGGGGTAATCCTGCTTTTCTGTGTTGTCACAATGATAATCGACATATTCCATTAAACCAGCCCTTTGTTTTAACCATAATCAGGACTCTTGTCATTGACTCATATTGTCCTTTACAGCCGCAGAAATGCGGCTATTTTTGCGCTATAAATCGTATAAGATTATGGCTAAAAGGATTACGGATGAGGATCTTCGGCTGAACCTGATTGTCAACGGGGATGGCGGCAGGAAGGAGATGCTTGCGCTGGACAGGCAGATGAAGGATTTGCAGAGTTCGACCAAAAGGATCAGGACTGAACTCAAGAATCTTGAGAAAGCCGGCAAGACCGGCTCACAGGAACACCAGAACCTGACGAAGACCCTGAAAGACCAGGAGAAGACCCTGACGGAATGCCGGGGAAAATACAACAAACTCAGGGATGCCATTTCCCTTGAGAACAAGACGCTGGCGGAACTCCGGAACCATCTGAAACTGACGCAGACGGCTCTTAGCAAGGCGGTCCCCGGAACGGAAAACTGGAAGAAGTTGAACTCTGAGTTGCAACTTGTCAAAGCCAGACTCAGTGAATTGCGCAACGTTTCCACCGAGACAAAAAGTTCCATAGAAAGGGTGATGAGCGGATTAAATAGTGGTATAGGTTCGCTTATGGCTGGCACAAAAACCATATCTAGTTTTTTAGGCCGGTTTGAAGGTGCGAGAGATGCATTCCTGGCATATGACGAGGCGATGACGGATGCGATGAAGACCACGGGGCTGACTAAAAATGAGATTTCGGAGCTCAGTGAGAAACTCAAAGGCATAGACACAAAGACAGCTCAAAACGAGTTGCTTGGGCTTGTGCGGGCCGGCGGTAAGCTGGGAATATCCGGTCAGGAAGACTTGTTGGGATTCGCGAAGGCCGCCAACCAGATCAATGTGGCGCTTTCAGAGGATCTTGGCGGCGATGCGGAGGCGGCCATCACGGAGGTCGGTAAGATGGTCGATGTGTTCAACCTCAAGGATGAGTTCGGAATCGAGAAGGCAATGCTGAAAGTCGGTTCGGCCATCAACGAATTGGGAGCCGCGTCAACGGCCAATGAAGGCTACATCGTGAACTTCTCCGGAAGGCTTGCCGGTATCGCGCCTAACGCCAAGATCAGCATCGACAAGGTGATGGGACTTGCGGCCACACTTGACTCTTTGCACCAGCGGGCAGAAACCTCCTCCACAGCTGTGGGGCAAACCATAACAAAGATGTTCGAGAAGACAGAGACATTCGCGAACATTGCCGGAATGTCCTTGAAAGACTTTTCTGAGCTCTTGAATAACGATGTCAATGAGGCGTTTATCCGAGTGCTGGAAGGGATGAACAAAGGCGGCGATGGTGGAATGAAAGCCATCGGCGAGGCTATGAGGAAAATGGGGCTCAATGGTTCAGAAGCCATTCAGGTTCTCGGTAGCCTTTCAAAGCAAACCGAAACCTTACGCCAGCAACAATTGATAGCGGCCGAAGCGTTCAATGAAGGGACTTCCATCACCAATGAATATGAGCTCAAGAACAACTCGTTGACGGCCACGTTGGAGAAGCAGAAGAAGGCCCTGATGGAGACAACAGTGGAGATCGGAGAAAAGATGAATCCCGTGTTATCAGAGAGTCTCGGACTTGCCAATCTCGGATTGAAAGGGATATCTGGTTTGATCGGCGCACTGCTGAAATACCGTATTCAGATTGCAGAGGTTGCGGCGGCCATATTCATTTACAATCAGCGGGCGAAAATCAAACTTGCATATGATAAGTTATTGGCATTCTGGAGCAATGAGAATAGGGTCGCTCTGATGAAGCAAGCATTGAGCCTAAAAGGAGCTAGTGCCAGTACTGCTGCGTTTGCGGTGGTTCAGAATCTTCTGGTGGGTAATGTCAAGGCGGCGACTGTGGCGGTCAAGGCTTTCTGGACGGCTTTAAAAGCGAATCCATTAGGATTAATAATCGCAGTTGTCACAGCGGTCGTTGTCAAAATCACTTCCTTCGTTCAAAAGTCCAAGGAAGCAACCAAGGAAATGACAGAGATGAGGAAGGCGGCCGCTGACACAGCCTCTGAAATCAACAGGGAAAAAGATGCGGTGAATAGGCTGAAGGATGCAGTCACCTCGGCGACCATCGGGTCAAAGGAAAGGGCGGCTGCCATCAAACAGATAAACGATCAGTACGGTTCTTACCTTCCACACCTGCTTGATGAGAAAGCGTCCAATGATGAGGTTGCCGCGGCTCTTGGCATTGTCAATGACAAGCTTTCCGAGCAGATAAGGTTGAAAGGGATGCTGAACGCCAAATCCAAGCTGGATGAGGGGCTCCAGGACAGTACCGTGAAAGCAGCGGAGAACATCAGGAATGCCTACAACAAGACACATAAAGACTCCAAGATGAGCGAAGATGATTACCGTGGCGTTCTGGAAGCGATTGTGGGATTCCGAGACACGATGACATCGGAGACATCATCCAGTACCGACAAGGTCAACGCTGCGGCGGCGTTGAAAAGAAGCCCTATACTCAGAGATTTCCATCCTGATGATTTGGCGAAGAAATTAAGTCCCGTCTCTTCCGGAATAGATAAGTACAATTCAGACGTGAAGACATTAGAGGCGTTGTATGGCGTAAATAAGAGGAAGAATAGTAGTGTTACTACGACATCCGGGACATCAGCCTACTCAACTGCGGATAGCGATGTCACAACAACTCCTGACAACAAAACCGGAAAGCAGCAGTGGTCATTGAGCAATGATGAGGCGTTCCTGAAGGCTAAGGCGGAGCTGACGAAGCAGTTCAATGAGAAGGAGATTGCTTCGCAGGGGGAATATGACGATAGGATTTATGAGCTGGAGGTGGCTACGTTGACGGCACGGCTGGCTGCTCATAAGGAGAAGGGAGCGGACAGAGCCAAGATCGAGAACGAGTTGCAGGAGAAGATCAAGAAGCATTCGGAGGATGCGTTGAAGAAGCGGCAGGAGAACGAGAAGAAGGCTGCGGAACTGACCAAGGAGGGAGCCGCCATCATCACCGAGGTGGAGACGGACAAGACAAAGGCGGCGATGGATGGTGAAGAGGTTCGGTACCAGGCGGAATTGAAGAAGTTCAAGGAGACGCAGGTGCTGTACGAGAATCAGGCGGCGGTGCTGGAGGCTATCGAGAAGAAGCATCAGAATAAGCTATTTAAGATAGCGCAAGATGGTTTTGACAGGCGTATAGCAACGATGGAAAGTGGCTACAAAGTTGATCGGGCTGCAATGACCGCTGACTATTCAAAACAGATAGCAGCGGAACGTCCAAACTCCAGACAAGCCGTCACAAAAACGAAGGAACGAGATTACGCTCTTCTTGATCTAGATTTGAAGCACCTTGAAGCGTTGAAAGCGGAACTGGAAAAGGTAACTGCGGATAAAAATGCTCTTGGCATCAAACTTTCCCAAGAAGACCTTGCCAAGTACAATCTGAAACTTGAAGAGACTAAGACCAAGATCAGTGAGTTGACTGCTTCAAAGGCCAAAAGCGATGGAGGTCTCTTCTCTGGCACAGGAAAAGGAAGTCTGTTCGGAGTATCACAAGAGGAATGGAACACGTTTTTTGCCAACATCGATACTGGCAAGAATAAAGCCGAGAATCTTGCGACAGCCTTGAACGCTATTGGTGGACTATCGCAAGAGGGCTTCCAGCTGGCAAGCAAGGCGATCGAGCTTACCAACGCCAAGGAAAACAAGGCATTCAACGAGTACAAGAAGAACAACGAGAAGAAAAAGAAGGATCTGAAATCCAGATATGATGCCGGATTGGTGTCACAGGAGCAGTACAACGCGAGGGTCGAGGAGATGGAAGCAGAGGAAGAGGCAAAGCGCGAGGAGATGGAGATCAAGCAAGCAAAGAGGACGAAAGCGCTCAATCTGGTGCAGTCCATCATCAACACGGCTTTGTCGGTCACCAAGACCTTGGCGCAATGGGGCTGGCCAGCCGGTGCGGCTCCTGCCGCTATCGTTGCCGCTTTCGGAGCGGCGCAGACTGCATTGATCGCGGCGCAACCGGTCGGCGCCGAGGAAGGTGGTTTCGTGAACACTCGCCGGGCTCAGGACGGAAAGGCCTTCAAGGCGCGGCTCTCACCTGACAAGAGAGGCTTCGTCTCCTCCCCTACCGTGCTTGTGGGTGAGAACGGCGGTGAATATGTGATTCCGGCTGACGGACTGAGCAATCCGACGTTGCTGCCGTTCGTAGCGACGATGGAGGAGGCTCGGAAGGCTGGAACGTTGAAGAGCCTGAACTTCGAGGCGGTCTATCCGGTAGGAGCGGCTATCGGTAGGGAAAGCGGTGGGTTCACGGGCACTTCGACAAGCTCAGTGACCGGAAGCGGCTCGGCGACCAGTGCAGGCGCTTCGACAAGCTCAGCGACCGATGAGAGGTTGCTGGAGGCTATCGAGCTTCTGAACAAAAGGCTTTCCGTGCCTATCAAGGCGGATGTGTCGATGCTGGGGAAGAACGGGATCATCGAGCAGACGGAGAAGTACAACAGGGCTAAAAGGCGTGGAACTTATGGCAGATAATGAGCTTTTTTGCAAAAAAATTCCGCAAAGCTCTTGGAATTTGGAAAAAGATTCGCATCTTTGCCAGTGCGTACTACATACTTAGCATTCTCTTTACGGCTGAATAATTCCGTAGAAGATTGCTGACATATTATTAAAGGGAAATTTTGCCCTCCGTATGGTCGTTGCTGACGAAAGTCGCAACAGCATTATGCCGTAAGGCAGGTATGTGGTACGCAGACCTTAGCGGAGGGTTTTTATATTCAATTAGTTATGCGTACTACTAATTCAAACAACGCGGCTGTTGCCGCAGAAAGCCACAAGATCGGGGCCGACTCTTTCATCATCGAGACCAGGATTGAACTGTTCCAGATTGCAGATCGATTCTCGGAGTGGGAAAAGCAGATGTACGAGAAGAAGGAGTTGCTGATGGACGGGAGGTTCGACAATGAGATTCGGACGATGAATGCTGCGTTCTACCAGTTGGATGAGGCTCTGAGAAAGATTCTGAATGAGGAGCTGGAGTTCGACATCCTTAGGCACGGCAAGACGGTGGAGTGATTTTTGCAAGTGGTTGGGTGACACTAATTCTGAATGAGTATGAGAAGGTTAATCATTGCTGTTGTTATAATGCTGATTGGGTTCGGTGGAACTTGCTTTGGAAGAAAGCTGGCGGATCCGGACACGCTTACGTTCAAGAAGACATATTCGATACCAGGGATGAGTGAAGATGAAATCCGTAATCTTGTAAGAGATTGGCCACAAAAAGACCTTGGGCTCGAATATTCACGTTTCAGTTTGGATTGGACAAGAAAAAGCTATCGTGGTCGATATTTCAACGTTCTTTTCGGAAAGACAAGAGGTGACTTGTTCGGAGATGTCTTTCTCGTTTTCCGGGATGGGAGTTTTGATCTGGTGTTCAAGAACATTTCAGCGCAATGGAAAAATAATTTTGTGACCTGTATGTCAACCAACGATGACAAGTTCAACCGTACTTGGTTCTGGAGAGCAAGCCGCAGCAAGAAGATTCTCAATAATGTCCGCCTTCGCTCCAGTGAGATATTCGATATGATCACCGCCTCGATGGATCATTTTCTGGAGGTCGGCCAATCGGTGGAGCTGAAAAAGGTTCAGTGATTTTTGCAAGTGGTTGGGTGACACTAATTCTGAATGAGTATGAGAAAGGTTATTTTTGCTATCGTTATAGTTCTGCTGGGATGCTCGGGGAACTGCTTCGGAAGGAAGCTGGCGGATCCGGACACGCTAACGTTCAAGAAGACATATTCAATGCCGGGGATGAGTGAAGATGATATTTACATTTTTACGGCTGGCTGGAGAGCACCTTGGATGGAATTCTATGGGAGTCCTCGTGGCAAATATGGAGCAGAGGGTAAATCCTATGCTTGCCGGTTTTATGGGCAAAAACTGGATAAAGTCACAGCCAACATATTTCCTATGGTCTATCTGATTTTCCGGGATGGGTCTTTCGATTTGATATTCACCGACATTTCCGCAAGCTGGAGGTACAATTACATTGATTGTCTTTCTTCAAAGGATGACAGATTCAACCGGAATGTGTTTTGGCGGATGTCGTATAGTATGAAGATCCTTGACCAGATAAGGGAGCGTTCCAAGGAACTATTTGAGATTGTCACCGCCTCGATGGATCATTTCCTGGAGGTCGGCCCGCCGGTGGAGATGAAGAAGGTTCAGTGATTTTTACAAGTGGTTGGTTGACACTAATTCTGAATGGGTATGAGAAAGGTTATTTTAGTTATCACTATACTGTTGGTTGGCTTCAGCGGGGATTGTTTCGGACAGGTTATCCAGCCAGACACGTTGACTATTTATGGGACGTTTCCTGTGTATGGAAGAGAGGCGGAATGGATGGAGGATCAGTTGAACATCTGGAAGCCGGATCTTGACTATATTCATAGAAAGAATGATTTCGACCTTGAAAAGAAAGGGATTACCGTTCTCCAGTGCCACGATGTCCGTTTCACTCATAATAATAAGGCTTCGAAATACCCGGATCATCTGTTTTTTGACCTCTATGTCAAGTGTATGTCTGACTCCTGCACTATCTATATGACTAATATTGATGTGATTTGCAACCATAAGCCTGGGAGATATATTCATAGGATGTCAACATACGATGACGCTTTGAACAGGAGCGGTGCCTGGCTCCGGAAAAACCGAGTGTTGGCTGATTCCGCAAGGGTATATTCATTGTCCCTGTTCCACGAGCTGAAAGGGTCTTTGGAGCGGCATCTGAACAGGCCGTTGGAGGTTCGGTTGAGACGTGTGAAGTGAGTTTCGCAGCCGCTTTCGGGCGGCTGCCTTTGTTCCGCAATCTCCATCGAACGAGGTGAAAATCAGATTCCATATATGACTTCTAAAGAATATATTATCGACGAATTGAATCGCCTTGCTAAAAAGATTCAGTATATCCGTGTACGCTATCAATTTGATCAGATTTCTTCTATGCACATAATTGAAATAATGCCCGATGATGTTTATCGTAATGACCCAGTATACCTTGAATGGGAGGATGGTTTGTTCGGTAGATTCTTCAAGAAGTTCCCGACTGAGAACCTTTGCTTCGTTTCGGATAAATCCTACATCAAAGTGAATAACCCTATTTTCATCAAGGAATAAGTTCATTCGCATAATAGGAACAACCTCCGTTGTCCTTTGTAGCCACCTGCGGGTGGCTATTTTTGTGCCATAATACTTGGGGATTATGGTTAGGATATTGTCTAAGGACTACACGGAGCTGGATTTGACCAAGGGGTTCGAGTTCCAGATCGAGATGGAGAATCCGATGTTGGAGGAGGATCATATTCCTTCGGCTTTCAGCACGCAGATTTCGTTTCCGCCGAGTCCGGTGAACAGGAGGGTGTTCGGGTACACGCCGGCTATGTTCCTGGCGCCGAACGTGAAAAGACTGGAAGCTTCGGTGTGGATCGGGGGTGTGCCGTTTGTGAGCGGGACGCTGGTGTATGATGGGATCGAGGACGGGTGTCTGATGTACACGTTCACGGAGAAGGTGGTGGAGCTGGAGGGGAAGATCTGGGATCAGGAGTTGCTTCGGTTCCCCATCACCTCACTGCCAACGGACAACACGGTATTCAGAACTCCTTTATTAGTCAACAAACAGCACGTTGCTGATCATCCTTACGCAGAAACAAACTCATCAGAGGCTTGTGGTCTGAAATACTACAATTATCAGGACAGCAACAGGAACTTGACATATGACACTTTCATTCCTGTAATCTATGTCTCTGCAATTCTCAAAAAGCAACCAGTCGATTACCCCTCTGAAATTCTGGGATACGCGCCTTATGCCTATCCATTGGCGATTACAGGCCAATACCACGGAATACTTTTCAACGACCTTCATAAGGATGGATCCACGACAAGGGGCGATTCCGGACGTGGGGCTCCCGCAAGAGTCAACTCCTACACTGATATAGCCAACTTCCTTCCAGACATCACATTTGCTGAGTTACTTAAAAATGTAGGGCAGATTTTCTGCTCATCCTTCTTTTCAGAAAACGGGAGGCTGGTGATGAAGTCAGCAGAGGCCATCCTTACATCGAGCAATCCGTTGGTTATAGATGAATTGATTTCTGATGACTTTTCTTGCGAGGTCGAGACCGCACAAAAGTACAAGTTCGGTTATCAGGAGGATGAGTCCGGCGACTATAATCTTGACAATCTGGAAAAAGATATCGCGAATGGCGAAATTGTGTCACAAGAGGATTTCGTCGTGTCCGACATTCTCTCAAAATTCAAAGACGACTACACCGTGGTGTTCTGCGATGAGACAAAGGACATCTATTCAGGGAGACGATACCAAGTGAAAACCGGGACCAAAACCGAGACATACTATGAGGATGTACAGCAAGGCGAAACGTGGGTGACAGTCGAAAAGACCAGAGTTGTGGATGTTTTCACGGATTTCTATGATTCCGATGTCATCTATCAAGGAGCAAAGGCGGAAGAGGCACCGGCTGACGAAGACGCGGATGAGTTCGATAACGTTTCTGATTTTATGGCTGTGAGGTGCATTCCTGAAAAGACAATGGACTACACCAGAATGATGCCGATTGTCGAACCGGAAGGAGTGTCGGGAGACCGAAGCAAAAAAGCGTATATCGGGATAATCCACGCCGATGGTTCTCTTGTCAGCAACGGTTATTTCGCCGCTGCCAAAAGTTCCGATGAACAGTTCCAAGGCAAAAGTTCAATCACGCCATCGGGGCTTTGGGACAAGTACCACAAGGCGTTTGCGGAGTGGTTGGGGAAGACAAGGCAGAGGGTGTCGGTGGATGTGAACCTCTCCCCTATCGACCTGCATAATTTCAGACTGTACAGGCCGGTGTACTTCAAGGGGAGGAAATGGATTGTGGCAAAGCTTTCGGTGACGGTGGCGGCGGGGTCGGAGGCGGTCTCGACACGTGGGGAATTCATCGAAATCTGATGTCCTTTCTGAATGGGGTCTCCGGGTGTACATTTGTCCTGGGTTGGGGATGATATACCCTGCCATTGAAACACAAATATGGAATTTACAGGTAGCATACTATTCGCAGACGAAAGCTCTTGGCTGACGCTGACCACGGAATCGGATGACACGGTGACGATCTCCGTCAGGTTCAACACCTTTGTCCCCAATCAGGAGGTCATGAGTTTTGAGGTGACTCCAAACTCCGGCATAGTACGGTTGCCAGCGGGGGAAATACTCAGGGTTCTGAGAGGCAACGGCGTCGGGATGATTACAGGAATGTTCGCAGCCACGCAAGGAACGTCGTCTTGCTCGTACAGTTTCAGTGTGCTGCCTTGCCGGAAGTTCGCCTACAAGTCGCTTGCCGCAACCATATTCACAACAAGACCGACTAAGTCCCCTGCCTATGAAGGAGCGGAAGATCGGCTCTATTACTACAGGACTTCGGGTGATGTCTCCACTTATGTCAGATTCGACTATCTTGACGGAGGCTCATCCGGCAACTACGCGCTTAGTCCCACGTATAGCACTAATCTGAAATATTATGACCTTGACATTTCCGTCGACACGATGCTGGCGACCGCTTCCGCAAAGGGGCTGGACGTGTCAAACATAGTGTCCTATGATGTTTGGATAGAGTGTTCCGGAAGCAAGTCAACGGTATATTCTTTCGACATCAAGAGGATGCGGTTGCCGCTGAAGACGTACCGCTTCCTTGGCCGCCGCGGAACGTATGAATATATTCATGCGACAGGTAATTTCAGCCGCTCGATAGAGTCGGAGACGCAGGTGTTCGTGAATTCCGGGATAGAGCAGGAACTGACGAACGACTATTCTATGACCTTTGAGCAAAACTCCGGGCACATCGACAGCATCGGGATGAACGGGTACTGGCTGGAGTTTCTTGCGGCCAAGGAGAGGTACATCATCGAGAAGGATGGTTCGGAACGGGCTATTGTCGTGGACGAGTTCAAGACATCGCTGACGGATCGTGCTGTCAGCAGCCTTACATTCACGTGGCACTATGCGAACCCTAACAACACGGTGATAAACAATGCTGATGTCGCCTTGACGTCACTTTCCATCACGGGTTCTTCTTCTGTCAGCAATGCGGACAATGAGGCACAGTTCGGTGTGACATATTCACCGTCAAACACAACACAGCGTGGGGTTACCTGGAGCATCGCAAGTGGTTCGGACTACGCCTCAATCGACCAGAACGGGCTGCTGACCGTGAAAAACGGGGCCAGCAGCAACACAGTCAAGATCCGTGCGACAAGCAAGGTCAACACAAGCATATTCGCAGACAAGTCAGTGACTGTCACTTACAAGGCGGCAGCCGTTGCGGTCACGGGTGTGACAATCAGCAAGACAGAACTGTCATTAGCAATCGGAGATTCCGAGACGCTGGTGGCGACCGTGGCTCCAGAACGCGCCACGGACAAGTCGGTGGTCTGGTCATCATCCGCACCGAGAATCGCCTCCGTGGATCAGAGCGGAAAGGTGACCGCAAAATCAGCCGGTTCCGCTGTGATCACAGTCAAGACCAACGATGGATCATTCACGGCAAGCTGCAATCTGTCAGTGGCGGCGGTGCTGAAATATTACACACTAACAGTGAACTGCACAACTTCTGGAGCAACCGTTAAGGTTCTTGAATATGTCGCCGGGCAGACCAGCGTCAAGGATGCGGTTGACTACACCGGGCCTATGACATTCAAGGAGAACACCACCGTCAAGGTTTGGTGCCACAAGAATGGGATGATCGACTCAAGCACGCAGACTATTCTGATGACTTCGGACAAGACAGTCAACGTGGCGTGCAGGACGATTCCGAGCTGGGATCTCGAAAGCGGAGAAATCATCGGCAATGGCGGAGAAGAGCGCTCCTTCCAGATTTCCGACCCTGATGACGCTGGTTGGCAGTTGGACGGAATCCCTGAATGGATAACAAGCAACCTCGTCGAAGGGATCGGCTCCTCTACCATAACGTTGACTATAGCCGCAAATGGAACAGTGGATGAAAGACAAGCTACCATTTGCCTAAAATCAACTGCGTATGACACGGGAAATATCGCGTCCTGCATCCTTACTCAGGAAGCCGGCGAATACATCGTTTTTGCCGACTCCAATGTCGAGGCCATCTGCGTTGAGCATTTCGGGGACGGTGCCGGTGTCTCTCATTATAGTGCCAATGCGACCACTTCGCTTGGTGGGGTGTTCTCCCAGAACGAAGACATCGAGAGCTTTCTTGAACTCGACTATTTCACCGGTGTCACCGAACTTGCCGATGATGAGTTCAATGGTTGCTCAAAGCTCCATTCCATCGGATTGACCAACATAGTTACCCTCGGAGCAAGAGCGCTGAGAAATACCGTGCTAAGCGGAGCCCTGACATTACCGGCGTGCAAGACCATCGGCAATTCAGCGTTCGCATACGTTCCGATGGAGTCGATTGTGCTTCCTTTATGCGAGACGTTGACGGGGAACGACTGTTTCTACAACAACACACTACTCAAGACGATAGATTTCGGAGCATTGAAAAAAGTTGAAGGGTTTGGTTTTATGACCGGAGCCAGCTCGCTTCAGTCTATCATAATAAGAAGCACCACTCCTCCTACTTTCGTCCGGCCAGCGGCCTCTGACGGGCATTTCTCTCAAGTACCTGATACTTGTCTGATCTACGTACCGGATGAATCGGTGGATACTTACAAAGCCGCGGCAGTCTGGAAGACCAGAGCCGCCTACATCCGCCCGTTATCAGAATTGGAATGATGGAATATTATAGAAATATTTGAATATGAGCAATATGAGAAGCAGAGGATGCGGATGTGCCGGTGGCGGTCCCGTTGTCCGGATTGTCAAGGGCAACGACTTTACGGTCGAGGCGGTGGTCTCGGTCTGGGACGCGAAGGAGTGCGCCTATGTCCCGATGGATCTCACCGGAGCCTCGGACGTGGCGCTGAACATGGTGGCAACGTTCTCGAAGGTTCCCGGCGACGTGGTGTCCGCCTCGGGTTCGAGGGTGTCCGCCTTCTTCCCGGCGGGGAGGCTCGGGAAGGGCGTGTACGGCGTGGAGATCACCTTCCGCGACACAGACGGCAGGTGCAGGGCGTTCGAGAGGTCGCTCATCGAGGTCGTGGAGTCCAGCGGCGAGGCAACGGTGGACTCGACAACAGCCGAGGGTGAAACCGGCGAGGGGCTGAACGTCACGGTCAATGTTTTGACAAGAACTGTGCGAATAGGAACCTCCGGAGCAGGGGGTCAAGATAATGTCATTGAGAAGATCAAGGTCAATGGAACTGAGCTTCCAGTAGAGAACAAGGAAGTAAATATCACGGTTCCCACTAAGGTATCAGAGCTTGAGAATGATTCCAATTTCCTGACCGAACATCAAGATCTCAGCCACTATGTTCAGAAAGAAGAGGGCAAGGGTCTCTCTACCAAAGACTTCACTCAAGAAGATAAGGATAAACTGGACGGCATAGAGAACGGGGCTCAAAAGAATGTTCAGCCTGATTGGAATGCCGAGCCTGGAACTCCAGGGGCTATCCTTAACAAGCCAGACATGTCTGGGGGAAGTATTACAGTAGATGCTGAGCTTGATGCAGAATCTACCAATGCAGTTCAAAACAAGGCTGTCACTAAGGCTATCACCGAGCTGCAGGACTACTGCTTCCCGACTTCACTTGAGGCTTCCATCTCGCCGTCTTCGGCAGAATGGACAGGTAACTCAGTAGAGGTCAGTGTATCTTTCAGGGTTCTTAGAAACTCTAAGCCAGTAGTAGCTGACACTGTCCAGATCCAGTTCAACGGCGAGACTAAGACCCTGGAGAATGTAGCTGAGGGCTCAGAGAAATTCACTCTCTCTACTCAGGGCTACAAATCTGGCTCAGTCACTGCTAAGAAGGGTTCTACTACTATAAAGAACTCACCAAAGTCTATCAGTGCTAATCTCTATCACCCAGTATACTATGGATTCTCTAAGGCCACTATAGAAAATGAATTGATTATCACTTCTCTGACTAAGGGAGGCTCTTCTCTCAATGGTACCAAGACTCTCACCAATGATGATGCTACTAAGTACCTATGGCTCTGCGTCCCTAACACCATGTCAATCAACAAGGTTACATCTAGTGGTTTCGATGTTCCGTTCTTGGCTCCAGTAGAGGCTTCCACTCCACTGGGAACCTACAAGTGCTATCGAACTAAGGATCTTCCTGGTGCTGGCTCTATGACCATTGTTATCTCTTAAAAACTTAGAATATCATGGCAGATTATATCAAGATCTATGGCGAACTAAGACGACCATTAGAGGGCCAATATGTCACAGACTCAGATCAGATAAAACATGAGAGTGAGACCGTAAAACAAGTACTGGATAGACTAGACGGTGTCACCTACGTAGATGTCCCAGAGCTCAAGGATGATTATATTGTTCAGGCAAGTGCATCTCACAAAGAGACTATCTATACTATCGAAGTGGGAGCAACCACTCATGCTATCGTGGGAGACTCTACCATCAAATGGATGAACGGAGAGGCTCCTGTCACTCAAGCTGATCACATCTATGTGGTCTCAGTGATCGGGTCTCTAGCTGTCTGGGGAGAATTTCCAAAAGCCTAAGCTATGAGTGTATTTAGAGTTCTGATGATGCACAAGCATCAATCTCTGAGTGAGTTCATCAAACTTGTTCCAGAGAACTTAGAATTCCCGGACCCAGAGAGCACTAAAGATCTAACCATAGAATCTAATGCTTCATGGACTCTTGGAGTTAAATATAACGACTAAACACCTAACAAATATTAATTTATTAACTTTCTAAAACAATTAAAATATGGCAAAACCGAGTTGGATTAAACTGGGCAAGAGCTCAGGTTCCATGAACGATTCCACAACTGTCACCGCCCTTGAGTACACAGGACGTCAGCAGAGAGGTGGAACAATCACTGCTAAAACAACTGGAGGCGCAACCGACACTACTTCAGTTTCTCAGGACGGTAAGGCTGAGTTCATTAATGTGCCGACCAAGACCTACAATGCCGCTGCAAAGGGTAGCAACTCTGATGGTTCTGACATCATTCAGATCACTGGTACAGCAAACACGGCAAACATCAAGGTAGCCGAGACTACGGGCAAGCTTATCTCCGGGGCTACCTACAAGATCCAAGTCAATGCTGTTGATGATGATTCCTGGGACGGTAAGACTGACACGGATATTGATGACGACCCGGGTAAGGATGCTCAGTTCACCTTCACCATCGACGTCAATATCCCCGAGAACAAGACTGAAGCTGCCAAAACATTGGAGATCAAGCTTCAAAACGGTAATGGCGATGTTGTCACTGATGCTATCACCATCACTCAGGCTGCCGGTGTCAAGTCTTACGGTGCTGTTACTCTCACCGTGGGTACTTATCAGCAGATACCTGCTGCCGGTGGTACCGTTGATGCTCCTTCTGTTTCATTCTCTCAGCCTTGGGGTTGGAACGGTGTTACCTCGGGTGGTGGTACCATTACTACAGGTGGAACTGTTGCTTATGCAACTAAGACCGGATGGCCAGAAACTCTCACTCTTGCTGCCGCTACAGGCAAGGTGACTGCGGCTTCCCGTGCTACAACGGTAGGTGATGTTATTTCAGGCACTGTTACAGTTACCCTCACAGCTAACGGCAAGTCCGCTTCTAAGGAAGTGACAGTTAGTCAGCAGGCCAACTCCATAACTTATGCCGTAACCGATGTGACATTGGCGGCTCCGGCAGACATCCCAGCTTCCGGAGGTTCAGTATCTTCTGCTACAGTTACAGCTAAGGGCTCAAAGACCTATACCTCGTGTTCAGTAACCAGTGATGTTGCCCTTACCAATGGCTCTGATGATTGTACCATCACCTTCAGTGAGGCTGTCAGTGCTGCTTCACTTGGTACTACTGTTACCAACAGAACCAAGAAAGGCACTCTCACTGCTACAGTTACTTGGAAGACCACAGCTACCAAGTCTGCTTCTGTAGATGTATATCAGGCAGCCAACACCGCCACTTACGGTGACATCACCTTTGACTCTGCCGTTGCCACAGAGGTTTCACTCAAGGCTGACGGTACTCAGAGCCGCAACATGACAGACAACTCCAATGTTGGAGCCAAGCAGACTGTCACCTATACTTCAGGCGCTACCAGAACAGAGGCCAGCACTACTGCTGCGGTTGTCTTTGATCTCAGTCCAAAGGTCAAGACCGCTGCAACGGGATTTGCTCTCTCTTCTGACGGTATCGTCTCTGTTGGAGCCAACCCTACTACTGAATCTCGTGGAGGCTTCGTAGTGACAGTTACTGTCACTGGCGAGGGCAGTAAGACTGCCACCAGAGAATTCACCTTCAGTCAGCAGGGTTCTTCTTCTTATATCAACCTTACTCCAGAGAGCCTCACCTTTGTGGCTGCCGGAGAATCCAAGACGCTCACTATAGAGTCAAATGACAGCTGGACTCTTGAATAAGACTGTCACAGGGTGGGAGGGGGTGAAACCCCTCTCATCTTCTAATTTATTCTAAAAAACGAATCATCATGGCAAAACCAAGTTGGATCACCATAGTATCTGGATCTACAGGAAGTGGCTCAGGGACAAGATCACTAAAAGCAAGTTCTCATACTGGAAGATCAAGCAGATCTGGCTCTATCAAAGGTGTTACCTCCGGTGGAGCCACAGATTCTGTAGTTCTTTCCCAGAATGGAGCTGTAGAATTTATCACAGTAGATAAGACTTCCTATTCTGTCACAGCTTTGGGAGGCACGGTAAAGATCACAGGTACCAGCAACTCCCCATCTCTGAAGTTTTATCAACTCAGTAATCCCTCTTCACTTTCAAACTTCGCTCTGAAGGTGAACGGGACAGCTTATACTTGGAATGGCAGTTCTTCTCATACTATAAGTGGGGATCCCGGGGCTTCTGCTTCTTACACATTTGAAATCTCGTTTGATGTAGTCGAGAATCAGACTGAAAGTTCTCGCTCTATAATTTTCAATTTATCAGATTCAGGATATTCTCCTCTTTCATCTAAGATTACCATAAAGCAGGACGCTGGTGTGAAGACCTATGGCCAGGGATCTATAAATTTTAGGTACCCAACCTGGAGGATAAATGCAGCGGGTGGTTCAACTTCCCCAAAAACTGCATGCTCGGTACCTTGGGGGTGGAATGGCAAGACATCGGGGGGAGGAACTTTGGATATTATTGATGCCGATTCTATAAGTTATGCTTATAGAAAAGGTGGACCATCTTCTCCACATTCATGGACCCTGGATCAATCTACAGGGCGCTTAACAATGACTTCTCTTGGTAAAAACATTACTACAGGAAGCGGTAACATTTATATTGAGGTTACCATTGTGATAGCAGGCCAAACTTTAACTGAATTTGATTATGTAAAGCAGGATGCAAACAAAGCTACCTATAAATTAAACTCAGCATCAGTTACATTGTCTGATATCCCTGCTTCAGGTGGATCAGCTGACTCACCAAATTTTGTCTCAGCTTCCGGTAATATTGATTACACTTCGGGAGAGTCTGATACTCCTTCTATAGCATCTTCTGACGTAACCATCACGTTGTCTAAAACGGTAAATGGCTCGAATCTTGGTTCAACCGTTAAAGCCAGAACAAAACTTGACACAGTTACAGCCACTATAACTTGGAATGGCTCCTCTGTTACCCAAAGTCTTGATATATATCAGCAGGCTAATCAGGCAACTTATTCATCAGTTAATGTCGTATCTTCTACTGTAATCGTTCCAAAGACGGGTGGGGATGTAGATATAGCTGCTAAGGTACATCCGAACCAGACTGCTACTTATACATCAGGTGCTACTATAGCTATAACTGATTTCACTTATGAATTCACGTCAGTACCAAGTTGGGTAACTGTTGATGAACTCACTCTCAAGGCAACTGTTGAGAAGAACATCACAGGTTCAACTAGAAACGAGGATATTAAGATAAAAGTAACTGGGGAAGGCAATAAGTCTACCACGGCATCTCTATCTCTTCGTCAGGAATCTTCAGTTATTCCTTCTTGGAATGCTCCTTCTACATATCGCTTTGACAGTATAGGTCAGAGTGGCTATTCCCCAGGAGGATTAGACTTGGAGATCACTGACTCAGACAGTGTAGGCTGGACTATTGACGGACCTTCTTATGTGATAGATGGTTCAACAGAGAATAGTTCACTACCAATAAGCGGTACAGGAAACAAGAGTATCAGTTTAACTCCGGGCAATAACACTTCTACTTCAGATAGAACCTTTACTTTAACTCTCAAAGCCTCTGATGGAACTGTGATTGCAACTTGTGAATGTACCCAGGATGCTTCAGAACCAGGTGTCACCTGGGATCTCCCGGAGACGCAGGCATTTGAGGGAGGTGGCGACGGAGTGATTTTCAAGATAACGGATTCAAACAACGTCGGTTGGAAACTGACTTTTCCGGACTGGTGCGATGTCAGTGACGGGAAAACTTTCGGGGTCGGTGACCACGACACCGATCTGGTGGCGCGGGTAAATAAAACCGGCTCGGGAAGATCCGGCACTGTACGATTGATAAGCACTGATGGGAATACCGTCTATGCTACTTGTACCGTAACTCAGGATTCATTTGGTGAGATCACCCTTAATCCAAATAGTATTGATATAGAGCTGGAACAATCAGGGGATATTTCTGTAAATTATAAGGATATTACACCAAGTTCTATAGGAATAAATAAGAGTGACAGTCTTAAAGAGGCCGAAGAAAATAGCTGGATATATTTGGAATTCACTAAGCCTTCGGGTGACGATCTGGCCAGTGGTAGTTTTAATCTAAATATCCAGGTCACAAGTGAAGCTGAAGCAAATCATCAATATTCCTTTAGGGTATATGGAATTGGTGGAGATGGTAATCTACATACTGCTCAGGGAACTATTGTAATATCTGGGTAGGACTAGGCAGGAATTGGATTGACAAAGCTTTCCCCAAAAAAAAATCTTCAAAATTAGAGACATGAGCATCAATATCAAAAATTCAGAATGATGGACGGATTCAACGCCCACATCCTCTCGGGCGAGGCCTCCGCGGGGAGTGTCGTGGTCGGCACGGGCATATCGGCCACATTGTTGTTGTTTTTCCAGCAGTCGTTCGAGAGGATGCTGCCTTACCTCGTCATCGCCGCCGTGGTCATCCTGATCGACCTCGTGTTCGGCATCAGGGCCGCCCGGCGCAAGGGCGACCGGATCAGGATAAGCCGCGCGATAAGGCGAACTGTCGGCAAGGCGGTGGAGTACTTCTGCTGGGCGGTGCTGGCCTCCAGCCTCGCCGTCGCGACGGGCTACGCGGTCATCGAGACGGGACTGATGCTCGTGGTCATCGGCGTGGAGCTGATCTCCATCGCCCAGAACTGGTACTTCTGGAAGTTCGGCCACAAGGCCAGGGTCAAGGTGGACGCGGCGAAGGTCATCGAGGCCGTCGTCCAGGCAAAGACCGGGGCCAACATCGAGGGTGCTGTCAGCATCGAGAAAGGAGAAGGGGAAAACAAAAAGGAGGCAAAGGACGATGGGGACGATCAGTAAGGATTTCAGCTACCGCGAGTTCGAGGCCTCGCCGACGGCGGAGCGCAAGGGCATCTGCAACGTGATCACGACCGCGGCTGTGCGTGACGCGGTGAAGGAGCTTGTCGAGAAGGTTCTTCAGCCGCTCCGTGACAGGGTTGGGCATCCGCTGCGGATAAACAGCGGCTACCGATGCCCGGAGCTCAACAGGGCGGTGGGAGGAGTGGCCACCTCGCAGCACGTCAAGGGTGAGGCGGCGGACATCGCCGCGGAAGACCCCCACGAGCTGGCGAAGGTTGTCAGGGACACGCCGGAGATCTGGAGGGAGGTGGACCAGATGATCCTCTATCCGACATTCGTACATTTCAGCCACCGCAAGGGTGGGCCGCAGCGGAGGCAGCTGCTCTACAACAAGAGCTACAAAGGTGAAAAGTTTTAATATTCAATGAATATGGAAGTGTTAATCAGAGTTTTGCTTTACATCTGGCAGTTGCCGCAGAATCTGCTGGGGCTGCTGTTGTTCTGGTGGTACGGCCGTGGGTGCAAATCATCCAAAGGGGATTATGTGACGTACAAAATACTGTATTCCGAAAAAATGCACGGTGGAATCAGTCTCGGACGTTACATCGTGCTCCCCTATCATTATCTTCGCTCCACATCAAGCTCTTATGTTCAGAAGACAATCCACCACGAACACGGTCACACAAGGCAGTCGCTCTATCTTGGTTGGTTGTATTTGCTTGTCGTTGGCATTCCGTCAATTACTTGGGCTTGGTTGCATTCTTCATTCAAGTGCTTTGACACCGTCAGCTATTACTCGTTCTTCACGGAGAAATGGGGTGACAAGCTAGGTGGCGTGAAGCGATGAAGCCGGGTTGGATTCTTCTGCTTGTCGCCGCGCTGGTGGCCGCGGTCTCCGTTCTGAGCTGGAGGCTGGGCTACCGAACGGCGGTCGCTTCGACAAGCTCAGCGACCGAGGCCGACACCCTGATCGTAAGGGACACCGTCACCGTGGAGTGTCCGGTGCCCGTCTTCACTACAATCATCGACACGATCCTTGTCGCCTATCCCGACATCGTGCTCATCCACGACACAACATTCGTACAGCTTCCAAGGGAACGCAAGGAATATTCAGGCAAGGACTATCGCGCGGTGGTGTCCGGTTACCAGCCAAGCCTCGACCTGATCCAGGTCTTTCCGGAAACCAAGGTCGTGACCCAGACCATTTCCGTCCCGTCACGAAAAAGGTCTCATTGGGCATTGTCCCTCCAGGCCGGCTACGGCATAACCCTTCAGAACAACCGCATCACCCCACTCCCCTACATCGGCGCCGGAATCTCGTACAATCTGGTTGAATGGTAAGACTTAAAAATAGGACTCGTGGTGACGGATGGACTCGTTGGCGGCGCGGGTCTCAAGAGGGGTATAGAGGTCTGTCATCTGGAGGGAATGGTGGCGGGCTTGGTCACGGACGGAAAGGAGGTCGGTGCGCGCCTTGATCAAATCCGTGATGCCGGTGTCCTTGAGGCTGTAGAACTTATACTCGGAAGGGAGTTTCAGATCCTTTTTCAGATGGTATGTCCAGAAATCACCGAAATGCTTAGCCGGATGGTGTTCGGGACCCGGGCGAAATCCGGAACTGAAAAGATACCAATCAGCGGGACATGACAGGACATCAAGGTCGAGCATCAGTTTGAGCACGCAATCCGGGAGGGTCACAACGGCATCCTTCCGGTTCTTTGAATATTCAGCCCTGACGGAAATGGTTCCTCCCTTTACCGAGATGTCGCCTATACGGATATGGCTCATCTCCTTGGGGCGTATGAAGCAATAATAGAGAACGTAGCAAGCCAAAAGATAGTGACGGTTGCGGTCGCCGCAATATTCACGGATGGCAAGCATCGTCTCCTTCGGGATGACGGTGCGGTTCTTTGCACACTTGCGCTTTCCCTGAACGGCGGTAAGATTCGCCGTGAAGTCCTCGCTGATGTAGTTCTTCTCCATAAGCCATCCGGCAAAGCTGCGAAGCCAAGAGAGGTAATTGTCTCTGGTTCTGGCAGCCTTCCCGCAATCAAGCCATAGCCAGTCGAGGAACTTCGAGACAACAGATGACTTTAGTTGGTAGACGTAGCATACAGGTTTGACCTGATCCTTATTCCAGGCACGGAACACATTCAGGAACGAGGTATAGCCGTTGTAGGTCTTGACACGCATAATGTCCGACTCCGTCAACTTGTACAAGTAACGGTAATATTTCTCACAGACATCATCAAAAAGAGTGTACTCCTCCGGATTGTTTAGGGACAGATATGGATTCCAACCCTGTGAAAGTTGCTCATTGATGTTGATCACCATATCGTTGGCGTACCTTCTGCGTGCGGTGACACCTTTGATTTTCGGGACGGAGACTCTTTTCCTTCGAAGACGTCCCGTTTCTGGATCGAGGCAATAGAATTCAACATACCAACGCTTTCCCTCGGCAATTTTTGCCGGAATAAAGCCATTCGTCGTGCGGAGACTTGAAGACATTTTTTTTGTTGGGGAAATTTTTGAACTCCCCAACAAAGGTTTGACAGGAACCGGCTCAGACCGCGAATTTTTTTGGCGCAAATCTGGCGCAGCATTTTTAACAATTTTGCCGCAATTTCTTGACACGCAAGAAGTTACGGCAAATTCGTAGCGGGGGAAGGACATTTCACGGGCATTTTCGGACACTCTCACCCCCAACTGAAAGCCGTCCAGGGCAGGCGAATCGGGGCGTTTGGCGCAAATTTGGCGCACGCCACGGCTCCTTCCGGACGTTTTCCTTCCACCAATATGCTTATCGTTTTGCATTAATCTTTTAATGTTTCCAAAATTTTGTTATGTTTGCAGAAAAGATCTATATGAGAAAGTATTTCGAAATAGACTCAAAAGAGTTTCCTCCCAAACTTGTGGATCTGGCTTATGAAGAGGCGAGGGCCGCACTCAGGAACGACTTCGATGCCATAGCCAAGACCCAGCAGCAGGTTCAGACTTTTTTGGGATGGTATCTGGCTGCCATCGTTTCCCTCATCGGCATCCTTGTCGGAACATTGGCCAGTCAAGAAGGATCATTGCTCGTGATGCTGATGACCGCTTACGGCATAGTGGCATTATCTGTTCCCGCCGCACAGATGTGGTTTGGCGTCCTGTACAATGTCACGGTTTATCCTGAAGGAGGCGAACCGAGTGTGTTGCTATCCGAGGAAGCCTTGGACTGGCTGAACGGATATCCCAAAGGCGAACAGGCACACTTCCGGAAACTTGCATATCTCGTGGACCTTGATGAGAGGCATAAGAAGAATACCGAGCTGAGGAGAAGGATGTGTTCCGCCTATCGGGTCGGGTTGACTATGACCTTAGCCGGAATAGCGTTAGGACTGGTTCTTCTCATCGGCCTGTGCATATTCATCTTTTAACCGGAACATCATTCAACTCCGATGGCGGCGCAGGTGGAGGCAGTGTCGGAACCGGCTGGTTCTTCGGTGAGGATGCCGGGATTTTGCCTGATTGATAATTTTCTTTACTCATAGTCGTTATTGTGTGTTAATCCTAAACTTGGGCTATAGACAAGTTTTATATCTATGTTAATTGTTGTAACATCAGGGAAAGGTCACGCCGCGAGGCGCGGCCTTTCTTATTGTTTTTCGAGGATGGAGAGGAGACGGTTGATCTGGGCGTCCTTCTCCTTGATCTGGGCGTCCTTCTCCTTGATCTGGGCGTCCTTCTCCTTGATGCGCTCGTCGAGGAGCTCGATCTGGGCTCTGAGGACATCGGGGCTGTCGGAATAATATTGGCGGTTGTCGATTGTATTGCCAATATTATTGTTGCTATTGATAAATCCCTGATTATTGTCGGCAAAATGGTGGAAGCCTGCTCTAAGCATATCCCCCTCCCCTGTCATCAGCCAACCACGATCAATTTCAGGAAATACAGATAAAATCTTATTCGCCATAGCAGGCGAAATAGACTTGGTTTTACCTTTAAGTATGTCATAGATAGCCTGCGGACGGTCAAGGCCAATCCGTTCTGCGAGTTGTTTTGCGTTCAACTTGGTGTATGCCAACACCTTTGCGATCACTTCTGTCATAGACCAAAATAATTTTTTTAAGAATATTTCTGTAAAACTTCTTGCTAATACAGATTTTATCTGTATATTTGCCGTGTAAACACAAACGCAATACAAATGCAATACAGCATCAAATGAGCGAAGATAACAATAAAATATTCAGAAAACAAATGAGTTATGAGCGTAGAAGATCGAATGGAAAGGACAACGGTGGGCATCTGGAGGGTGCTTGCGGTGGTGATCGCGGTGGCGTTGATGGTGAACGCGGTGCAGGCGGTTGCGGGGAAGGCGAATTTCGCGTGGTGGCATCTGCCGACGCTGGGGATAGCGATGAGTTTCGGGGAGATGGGGACCGTAGTCACAAGGCTCGGTGCCGTCGCAAGGCTTTTAAGGTTGAGATGGCGCGGCTGTTCAATCCGGAAAGCAATCCGGATGCGTGGATGCTGAAAGGCAGCACCACAAGGGACAGTGACGGGCATTATCTTCATTAATATTCATTGGTTATGGAAAACTACGATGTAAACAGGGACAAGTTCCTTGATTTGATGGCAAAGCACCATCTGGATGCTGGGGTGAACGTGGTGAGGCTTTGGAACAAGGCGCAGGAGGGTGAGGACATCAGACCGCTTGCGAGGGAGTTCATCGCTGACAGGCTTGGGCAGTGCCTTGCGGCTTGGGAGTGCGCCGCCGGTGTGTGGAGACTTGACAAGGGTGGGATGCCGGAGCGTGATCCCGGGAAGTGGAACTGGGATGAGCTTGTGAAATTCATTATGGTGACGCTTGAGGAGGATGTGGTCTGATATGTTGGTTCATTACATAGTGGAAGGAGTGATGCTGGTCGGCGTGGTTGCGCTGTACTGGTGGGCGCTCAAGGAGGATGACGATAAGTAATAGGTCTTGGCAAATCCATATTCAACGGCCCTAGGAAGCCGCCATCACGTAGCGCCGTGAGGCGTGAACAATTCCGCGATGCTCCGTGGGGAGCGACTTAAAAGCGAGCAGGCACAAATAACCTTTTTTGTCGAAAATCATAAGTTTTAGTCATTACCGGTTCGAGTCCGGCGCGGGATCTCAGTTTTATCAATTCAATTACGGCGTTAAGGAGCGTCGGGCGGTGAGAGACCGTATGTTTAGATAGTGTTGAGTTAAGTAAGTTTGACAGCCGGGAAAGACCGGCAACTCCCCGGAAAGGGCAGGATATGGGTCCCTGCCGGCACGTAGGCAGACTTGCGTAGGATGTAAAGCCCAGGAGGGCGGGGTCTGCTCCGAAAGCGTCGCGCGATGTGAGCGGTTCGATTCCGTTCCCGGGGGCGAAATTGGTTAATCAGCAATATTATGAGTTCAATAGCACGAAAGATTCAGAACAGGTTGGCACGGAAGACGGTCAACAGGATAATCAAATCACCAGCGGTGACGAAGACAGGAGAAGGCAAGAGGTACAGAGTGCAGCGGATACAAAAATTCACCGCGGCCAGACACTGCGGTGAATTGCTTGAAAAGCAGATAAGACACGACAACTGGAACTGATCCGGAATATGTCGGGCAAGGTCATTCGGGAGACTTTCCCGCAAGGGTCAGGATAGCCCGGTTGATGAATTCGGTCTTGTTGCCTTGATAGGAGGAGAGGAAGGCGTCAACCTCGGGGGTGGACTGGAAGGTGTAGGACTTTCCGTGTGGCTTGGACTTGCGGCCGGCACCGGAACGGGCACCGCCCCAGGACGGAGACTCGGAAGGAGTTTGTGAAGATGACAGATTTTTGTTTTGCATACAATTTGTGTTAAATTTGCGGAAGACAGCCAAACGAGAGGGGATGTTCCTGATCCCCTCCCTCGGAAAACTAAAGTGTAACCTCTACAAGTGTTATCACTATTTTCCAAATTCTGATTTTAAGAACTTCGACTCTCATATTTTCAGAAGTTTGGCTGTTTTTTCTTACTCCCTTTCAAGCGTTTCAGATTCCTCTTTCGCGGTTCTCCCTGAACCGCAATACAAAGGTACGCATTTATTTTGAATTAAACAATTATTTTTCAAGATATTTTCAATTTATTTCATTGACTATCAATAGAGTATTCATAAAAATGGACATCAAGAGGATTTGGGAGACCGCGGGCCTGAAACAGCGGAATGAGTTGCTGACGCTGATCGTGATGGACGGGGTGTCGTACCCGTCGGCATATTCATGGTGCAATGGGAACAGGCGGCCCAAGCCGCTCTATCAGGAGAGGATCAAGGGGTACGTCAAGGATGTGTTCGGAATCGATGCGTCCGTGAATGAGCTGTTTCCGGAAAAGGGTTAGGCTATGTATGCGGATAAGGATTCAAGAGGCCTGATCTCGATGTTCGAGATGGACAGGCCGGAATGGTCGGCACTTCGCGGGGCGTGCCAAATGGCGGTGCAGCTTTGGGAAGTCCAACTGATGGAGTTCGCAGGGCTTGAACCGGCACGGATGCAGACTTGGGAGATCCAGCGCAAATGCCATCTTGAGCAGAACATCGGCATCGCAAGGAAGCTGATTTTCGAGATAGACCAGGCTAACGAGAGAGTGGACGATGATTCCTGCAAAAGGATCTTCGAGAGTGCGGACAATGGCCAGGCCATAGATTTATTTGACTTATGATCCCCGACTATGTAAAAGACCAGATCAAGGAGCGGGACATCGTCTCGATCATCCAGGACGAGGGCGTGGAGCTCAAGCGAGAAGGCAGCCACTACAAATGCTGTTGCCCTTTCCACGGGGAGAAGACTCCTTCGTTCGTGGTGACACCATCAAGGAATATGTACCACTGCTTCGGGTGCGGACGTACCGGCGACGCCATCAGCTTTGTGATGGAGAGGCGCGGGATGACGTTCTACGAGGCGGTGGAGCATCTTGCCGGACGGTTGGGAATCGACTACGAGAAGAAGGAGCCTACACCGGAGGAGAAGGCGGCGGAGTTCCGACGGTCGCAACTGATGACGGTGAACAAGCTGGCCTCCGAGTGGTTCATCCAACGGTACAAGGAATCACCTGGAGCCAAGGAATATGTCCTGAAGAAGCGCGGGATCAAAGCCGAGACCGCCGAGCTGTTCTGCATCGGCTACGCTCCAGAGAAAGGAGGCCTGAAACAGTACCTGACGGGACTTGGATGGAAGGAGGACGTGCTGCTTGCGGCAGGACTGGTCAAGAGGAACGAGGACACCGGGCAGGTCTATGACTCGTTCAGGCACAGGATAATGTTTCCGGTGTTCTGGACAAGCGGCTACATAGCGGGTTTCTCCGGACGGTACATCGGTGACAAGCCGGGCGTTCCCAAGTACCTGAACACCGGGGAGACTGAACTGTACAAGAAGAAGGGAATCCTTTTCGGGTGGCTCCAGGCGAATATGCAGATCTACGCCACGAAGCAGGCTTACCTTGTCGAGGGTAATCTGGACGTATGCCGGTTGCACGAGATCGGGGTGAAGAATGCCGTGGCTCCGTGCGGAACGGCTTTGACTCAGGACCAGATCGACCTGCTGAAATCCAGGGCCGAAAGGGTCACGATCATCGGGGACACAGACAAGGCCGGTATCGAGGCGGTCCAGAAGAACGCCAAGCTGATGACGGAGGCGGGGCTTTCGGTCAGTGTGATGGAGTTACCGCCGGAGCTTGGCAAGGATGCTGATGAGTTCTTCCGGACACATCAGCACGAATTTGACGAATGCAACCTCCAGAGGACGAACGATTATATTCCTTGGATCTGCAAGAGATGGATGGAAGCAGCCGCTTCGCAGACGGAGAAGGCCGCCGTGATCACCGAGGTCTGCAAGCTGCTGGCCAGGGTGCCGGACCAGAGTTCGGCGGATATGTACAGGGAGACCTTCACGAAGACCTACAAGTTCGGCAAGATCTGGAACCAGGAATATTTCAAGGCGAAGAATGACCAGGAGCGCTCCGAGGCGAAGGAGGACGGAACCAAGGAGATGCTCCAGAACTATGGCTTCTACGTCAAGAACAACTGTTACTATGGGGCTTCAAGATCCGGGAACGATGTGAGATGGAGCAACTTCACGATGACCCCGATCCTGCACATCCGGGACGAGAAGAACGCCAGAAGAATATTCACGCTGCGGAACGTCAAGATGCAGGAGGCGGTGGTGAAGCTGAACCAGAGCGAGCTCGTGTCGTTCACGGATTTCAAAACGAGGGTCGAGACGGCCGGGAACTATGTCTGGGAGGCAACGGCCAACGAGCTTACCTCACTGAAGAAGTTCCTCTATGACGGCACGCCTTCGGCTGATGAGATCAAGCAGCTGGGTTGGCAGAAGAAGTGGGGCTTCTATGCCTGGGGCAACGGCGGCCTTGACAACGGCACGTTCAAGCCGGTGGACAAGTACGGAATCATCGACATCAAGGGTCAGAAGTTCTATCTTCCTGGTTGCGCACTGGACACAAGGGACAACACCCAAGGCTACCAGCTGGCAAGGAAATTTGTCTATACGGAGGCTAACACCATCACGCTGCGGGAATATTCTGAGAAACTCATCACCGTGTTCGGGGACAACGCCAAGGTGGCGCTTTGCTTCCTGTTCGCGTCGCTGTTCAAGGACGTTGTGACATCGGTGACAACATCGTTCCCCATTCTGGATCTGTTCGGCCCGAAGGGCACGGGAAAGTCGGAGCTGGGTCATTCGCTGACTTCCTTCTTCGTGACGGGCAACATCGCGCCGAACATCAACAACACGACCAAGGCGGCTCTTGCCGAGGCGGTGGCGGAGGTGAGCAACGCGGTGGTGCATCTCGATGAATATAAGAACAACCTTGATCTGGAGAAGCGGGAGTTCCTTAAAGGAATATGGGACGGCGCGGGGCGTTCGAGGATGAATATGGACAACGACAAGAGGCGCGAGACCACGGCTGTGGACTGCGGGGTTGTGATGAGCGGTCAGGAGATGCCGACCGCCGACATCGCTCTGTTCAACCGGCTTGTGTTCCTGACATTCAGCAAGACAACGTTCAGCGACCAGGAGAAGAGGAACTACGAGAATCTGAAGCTTATCGAGAAGCGAGGGCTTACGCATCTGACGAACCAGTTGTTGCAGTTGCGCTCCAAGTTCCAGACGGATTTCAGAAGGGTTTGGGATGAGACTTTGTCGGACATGAATGACAGGGTGCGTTCGTACAATGTCGAGGACAGGACACTGAGGAACTGGGCTATCCTGCTGGCGGCCTACCGGGCTTTGAGGACGGACATCGATGTGCCGTTTGACAGCGAGGAGATATTCAAGCTTTGCTGCAAGGGTTGTGTGGATCAGAACCAGAAGACTAAGCAGAACAACGAGCTTTCAGGCTTCTGGGAGATTGTGGAGAATCTGGTGGCATCCGGGCAGGCGTACATCAACATCGACTATAAGCTTTGCGCCGGGGACCGTCCGTTCGCCATCAAGGAGTCGGATGTTCCGTTCGAGCCGAAGCACGGAGTGCGGTACATCTATCTGGCTTTCCAGCGGCTTTCGGCTCTCTATATGAAGGAGGGCAAGGACGTGAACGGCAAGGTGATCCCGAGGGATTCGCTGAAGTACTATCTTGAGCATTCACCGGAGTTCATAGGTACGGCCAAGTCGATGCGGTTCAAGCTGCTGGAGAACAAGACCTACGTGTCGAGCAATCCGGAGACCGGCAAGAGCCGCGTCACCACGGCGATGGTCTTTGACTATGACGCGCTCAAGGTCAATTACGGCATTGACCTTGACATCTCCACCGACACGTTGGAGATCGGGGACAACCGCGCGGCGGCCATCACTCCCCCACCGGTCACCGAGCCAGCCGAAGCGGCTGATGCCGAACTTTGGGAGGAGTGATGGAAGATCTTCGGAGATATATTCTTTACACCAAGGAGCAGGAGGCGGCGTTCCGGAATCGGTACGCCAATGTGATAGCGGCCAGAAGGAGGGCCTATGTGAAATGGCTGCGGAGTCTTCCTCTTCTGGAATGGGTGGACTATCTCGTTCAGGTCTCCCCACGTGACTACGAGGCTGTCATCGGCCTGATCTGCGTCTGTCATCAGGAACGCCTTGTCAGCATCACCTTCAGCTCCGATTACCGCCGGATCAGACGTGATCCGGACACGGACGAGGAACTGAAAGCCGTGTTCGGGCTCTTCCATTTCTAAAATGAATGTAAAATTTCTATTGATAGATTTTGTAATTATTAGAAATATTACTACCTTTGCAATACCAAACAATATGCGATATGAAGTACGATGAATTTCACGACCTTGTCAAGGCGAATGGCTGGGAAAGGCTAAGGCAGTCCGGAAGCCACGTGATCTACAGAAAGGGAAGCCGGACTTACCCAGTTCCCTACCACAAAGGGAAAGAGTTGGGCAAGGGGCTTGAAAACAAGATGAAAAAGGATATGGGGCTGAAATAAGCCCCATATCACAACGATAAAAGAATTGAGTTATGGTTATAGAAGCGGTTATCGAAAGAGCTACGGACGGAACTTTCAACGTCTATTGCAGCAAGGAAATATTCTCTGGAGCCGGCGACACCATCGAGGAAGCCAAGGCCGATATGATGCAGCAGATCAAGTTCTACAAGGAGACTGCGATCGCGGAGGGATTCAAGTACCCCGCCTTTCTTGACGGGGAATATTCCTTCTCCTACAAGATTGACGCGGTCTCGTTGATGCAGTACTATGTCAATTCGGGTATCCTCTCATTGGCCGGCCTCGAAAAACTAACAGGCATCAACCAAAAGCAGCTTTGGGGATACATCAACGGAACCAAGCCACGGAAAGCTCAGGAGGAAAGAATCGAATCCGGATTCCGGGCGTTGGACAAAGACCTGAACGCCATATTCGCGTAATTGTTTGGTAGCATTACTTAGTATGGTGCGGCCCTGGGAGTTTCTTCCAGGGCTTTTCTTTTGGAAAAGGGCGGATGAAGATATGGACTCTTCATTCGCCCTTACAATTTTTATTGGAGGAAAGTGGGTGGAATGGGGATTTCAAAGGGCCAAAGCGAAAACCATAAGCAAAAAGAGTGGATTTGCTTACGATTTTCACCAAGAGGGTGATTTTCGGGGGAAATGGGGAAAATGAGGAAAATCGGAGTGGTTGTGCCAAAATTTGGCACAAATAGGATAACTATTTTCACATATATTCAAATAAAACAAATGTTTATCTTGTGCTATCTATTGTAGTTCTTCAATAAATTACGTAAATTAGTGAAAAATTATTTTGCTGAGGAAACGAAAACCCCCAACTACACTAACTACACTAACTACACTTGAAGTAAATGAATGAATATTAACGAAATAAGGTGTAGTTGCGGTGTAGTTGAAGAACTACACTCCAACTACATTCAACTACACTTGCGGTGACTCCAACTACACTAACTACACATTTTCGAGGGTCAACTACACCTCGTTTTTGGTTAACTCATTGAAAATCAAACATAGCTTCAAGTGTAGTTGGTGTAGTTGCTGTTTTTGCGAAAAATGTGGCTATAATATTTGATGAACTGTGAAATGCTCGATGTCAAATTGAAAGTGGATTCGCCGATGATGGCGGATTATCTGGCTTACCTGTTCCCGCCTGACAGTCCGGGCGGGCCTCTGAAAGTCTATGCCCGAAACAGCATAGGCAGGCTTCTCGTGGCTCATTGCAAGGTGGCGGAGGGTCCGGTGGCTCTGGAAGGCGACAAGGTCGTGGATCTGGAGTTGCCAAGCGACATCGCCACGGCTCCTATGAGGGATAAGTTCCTTTATTATGACAAGTACAGCACGGTGGCGTTGAATATGGCGATCAACGCCTTCTTTGACATCGAGTTCAAGCAGTACTACCTTGCCGGCTACGAGCTCGGAGTCCAGAAGAAGGACATAGTCACTGCGTTCATCGTGTCGAGGGGATTGTTCAGCACCGACTATTTCGACGCGCTGCACAAGAGGATCTACAGGCAATCGCAACAGACGCTGGACAAACAGGTGAAGAAACTTATCAACAAGGTGGATTACATCAACAGCAGTATAAACATAAACGGATTGAAAGATGATCAGAATCATTGACTCATTGCAGGCCCAGAGCCTTGACAGACAGGATGGAGTCTGGCATAAACTTGCGCTCGTTCCAGGGACCGCCACCATCGAGCGGTCGGAGAAGACGGAGGATGCCGGGAGGCTGGCCACCGTCAAGATCAACGCCACGCTTTCGGAGTCCTCGGAGATTATGAGGGACAACCTTATATTAAAGGTAGGATTCTGCCACGGGGACGATGAGACTTACGGCACCGAGGACTTGCCTCTTGCCTTCGAGGTCAACGAAACCAACACCTTGAAGCTGTCCAGCTCGTATCAATTCCCTGTCTTTTAGCGTGTCCTTTCCTTACGGGTGTCTCGCTGGTATCTTTGCGTAAACATTGATTAACAAGATGAAAGCAGACACATTCCAACTGGCAAGGGACATCGTTCAGGGAAAGTGGCTGGTCTCCAATCCGGACCGGCTGCTTCCCATCGCCCGCTCATTTCTCAACAAGACGCCCGTGGAGATGGAGGTGAAGGCGGCAAGCGTCACCACGGTCTCCGACTCCGGTGCTCTGCCGGAAAAGGCCAAGCGTGTGGCTATCATCCCTCTTCACGGAACGATGACGAAGTACGACACTTGCGAGAGTTACGGCACAACGTTCATAGCTAAAAGGCTCCGGGAGATGGCCGATGACGAAAATGTCATCGGCATAATCCTGGACATAGACTCTCCCGGCGGCAGTTCGTCTGCTATCCCTCCGATGATCGAGGCGATCAGCCACGCGAAGGCCGCCGGAAAGCCGGTCTACGCACATGTGGACTTCTGTGCCTCCGCCGCCTACTGGGTGGCCTCCCAATGTGACGCCATCTACATGGACAACGACCTTTCCGAGGTCGGCTCCATCGGAGCCATGGCCGTGTTCATCGACAGCACGGCTGCCAATCCTACCACCGGAGAGAAGACTATTGTCATCTATGCCGAGGAGTCTCCGGACAAGAACTTCGCCTACAGGGAGGCTCTTTCCGGAAGGTACGAGGCGGCGAAGGCCGAGCTGAAGCCGCTGGTGGATCAGTTCAGGGATGCCGTCGTGGCCGGAAGGCCTACCATCCACAAGGATCAGGACGGGGTTCTCTCGGGAAAGATGTTCGGCACCGCTGAGGCGTTGCGCCTGAATATGGCCGATGCCAAGAAGACCCTTTCCGAGACCATCGAGGCGGTCTTCGCACTTGCAAGCATTTAACCAATCTTTTTCATAATGGATAAGAAAACTCTCAACAATTCCAAGATGGGCCGACTTGTGGCCCGTCTCTTCGGCAAGAGCGAGCTTGACGTCAAGGACGGCAAGGTTTCCCTTTCCGATCAGGAGCGGCAGAAGGTTCTGGAGAACTACGGCCAGGACTTTCTCGACAAACTGGAAAGCATCAACCTCGATGAGGAGGGTGATGCCGTGACCCTTTTCAACGCCGCCGTGGCCGCCAAGACAGATGAGGCCACCAAGGCACTTAAAGAGCAGGTGAAGAAGCTTCAGAAGGACGTTGTCTCATTGGCTTCCGAGCCGGAGCCTAAGCCGGTTGCCACGGCAGTTCCTGCGTCCAAGGAGGCCAAGGTCTTTGCCATCAATATGGCGGCGGCACACAACAAGATCGTGAAGGAAGCCCTTGATTCCGTCAATCCTTACGCTTTCACGGCGATGGAAGACGCGTCTATCGACATCACGGATCTCAACGCCGAGTTCAAGATGACGATGCCTCCTAAGATGAAGTTGGAGCTCCTTAACAAGAGGATCTACAACGGATTCGATGACGCCAAGCATATGACCCGCATCCAGTCCAACACGGACTACATCGCCTCCGCGGCCATCATGTCAGAGGTCTCACAGCAGTTCACACCGAAATGGACTCCTAAGGGAACGCCCCATTTCACTCCGATCAGGATTCCTTATCGCCGTCACAAGTTGAACGTGCTGATCCAGCCGGCCGATGTGCTCAAGAGCTGGCTGCTCTATCTCTACGAGCAGGGCAAGACTATGGCGGATATGCCTATCACCCGCTACATCATCGAGAACCACATCCTGCCTAAGGTGCTGGATGACATCACCATCTCGATGATCGCCAAGGGTAAGTTCATCG
>ERZ1034917.331-NODE-331-length-44064-cov-13.094685_pt1 | contig 44064 bp, 37 predicted proteins | sample MGYA00520605_ERZ1034917 | MGnify/ENA primary metagenome ERZ1034917 (study PRJEB33766, sample SAMN09781784) | gut metagenome | biome: gut microbiome | host: Homo sapiens | place: Madagascar | study: EMG produced TPA metagenomics assembly of the PRJNA485056 data... | reverse complement strand
AATTACAGAAGAATCTAATTATGAAGAGTTTCCCATTATGACCAATCATGAGAAGCACTATGGATGTGATACCAAGATTCTGAAAGAATTAAAAGACCAATTCGATTATGCAAAGAAGAGTAAAGCAAAAACATTCTGTATGAGATATGATATCAGATTCCCTCAAGAGGAGTATAACCATACCGACAATAAGAAAGTCAGGGAGTTTCAGGCTACCTTCATGAAAACCTTGAAGAGAGAAGGATACAGGCCTCAATATGTACTTGTCAGGGAACAGTCACGGGAGAAACACCAGCATTACCACGGAGTGCTCTTGCTGGATGGCAACAAAACGCAAAATATCACAAAACACATCAATACTGCAGAACGGTTATGGAACAAGGCATTGGGCTTGGAATACGAGGTCCAGCCGGGTAATCAGAGAGCCGGTCATGGATTGATTGATGACTGTACTCATGATCGTCAAGGCAGTCCGCATGAGAATGGAATTATGCTCCGCAGAGATGATCCGCGATTCGATGAAAAACAGAAAGAGGCTTTTCGAAGAGCTTCTTATCTTGCCAAAGTAAACCAGAAAAGCAGTAATCCGAAAGGAGTACGAGAAATTTTTGCCTCCCGGATTCCAAAAGAAAAGGACTGAAGATAAAGTGGGTTATTCTGCAAGCAAAGCTTGAAAATAATAGATTCAATGATATCTTTTATATGGGATAAATAAAAATAAAAGATATAAAAATGACTATTACCAATAGCAGCTTTGAATTACATGCGGCACTCAAGACACCGGCCGAACTCCTGCGTGAATTAGGGCAACGGGCTAAAACGCTTCGATTGGCACAGAATCTCACTCAAAGCGGAGTCGCTTCCCGGGCTGGAATCAGCATTGGAACGTTGAAACGATTTGAACATACGGGAGAAATTCAGTTGAATTACCTGTTGCGGATTGCTTTGGTATTGGGGCGACTGGAAGAGTTCAACGCCTTACTGTGTCCGCAGGAAGTACCCAAATCACTTTTCGAGGTCCCGGCAACGCCTGTCGTACGACAGAGAGGACGGCGTAAATGAAACTGCATGTGTATTTGAATGCTTATGGAGATCGTCGCTTTGTCGGGGTGCTTCAGGAAGAGCGCGGCCGCATCTTTTTTGAATACGCCCCGGAATTTATCGCCTCCGGCATTCCGCTTTCGCCGTTCATGCTGCCGCTGAAACCCGGTGTGCAGGAAGACGGCAAGCGCACCTTCGACGGTCTCTTCGGAGTTTTCAACGACAGCTTGCCGGACGGCTGGGGCTGCTTGCTGCTGGATCGTAAACTGCGCCAACGTGGGCTTTCTTATGCTCAAATCACGCCCTTGACCCGGCTTTCCCTGATCGGGCGTTCTCCGATGGGGGCATTGGAATATGAACCGGCGGACGAGCACATCATTTCCCCCGGCGATATCGAACTGGATTCCTTATCCGGAGAAATCAGCCAGATTCTGGCCGGTGACGATTCCGCAGTACTGGATGAACTTTTGCAGCTCAATGGTTCCTCCGGAGGAGCCCGTCCCAAAATCGTGGCATGGGTATCCGATGACAAAAAGAAGATCATCCACGGCGGCGCGTCACTGCCGGAAGGATATTCGCCCTGGCTGATCAAATTCACAGAAGCGCAAGACGGTCCGCAGGGCGGCGTCATCGAATATCTGTATTCGCAGGCAGCCAGACAAGCGGGAATCGAAATGCCGCCAACGCACTTGTTCGCCTCTGCCAAGGGGCCCGGTTACTTCGGGGTTCAACGCTTCGACCGGATCGGCATGGAGAAGGCTCACGTGCATACCGCCTGCGGCCTGCTTCATGCTTCTCATCGGTACAGTTGCCTGGATTACGAAAACCTGCTGAAGTTGACGCTGGTATTGACAAAAGACGAACGGGAAGTCGAAAAACTGGCCCGCCTGATGATCTTCAATGTGAAGGCCGGAAACCGCGATGATCACAGTAAGAATTTTTCATTTATCCTGACGCGGGATAACGAATGGAAACTTGCGCCCGCCTATGACCTGACGCCCTCCGCCGGAATCAACGGCGAACAGACCGCTATGGTCAACGGCAAAGGAACCGACATCACCGACGCTGACCTGATCGCTGCCGCCCGAACCGTCGGACTCAGCGACAATCGCATGAAAGTAATGATCAACGAAGTGAATGTGGCTTTAGGATTATTATCGCAATTAAAGAAAAAATATGGAATTACGGGCTGATGATCTGTTATTACATAAAATCCCCCAGATAGGTAGATAGCCATGACTTGCAAGCCTCCGTTTACGATATCGGCCAAAGCGATCTCAATGATTGCGGAGATTTCCGCGCTCATTGAACGTTACGCTATTCGTTTGGAACAGCATGATGCTCTGAAGCTGCGTAAAGCGAATAAAATCAAAACGATCCAATCGTCGCTGGCAATCGAAGGGAATACGCTTTCCGAGAATCAGGTCACCGATATTCTGGACGGGAAAAAAGTCGTTGCTCCCCTCCGGGAAATTCAGGAGGTCAGAAATGCCATCGCCACTTACGATCTTTTTCCGCAGCTTGATCCGTTCTCGGTCAGTGACCTGCTGAAAGCTCATGGCGTCATGATGTCGGCTTTGGTCGATAGGCAGGAAAATTCCGCCATGGCGGAGTCGGTGTATTTGCCGGAAAGCAGGCTGTCCATATCGCTCCGCCCGCAGAACGGGTTCCGGGACTGATCGCCGACCTTTTCGACTGGCTGAAACATGCCGAGGATCATCTGCTGATCCGCAGTTGTGTTTTCCACTATGAATTTGAATTCATTCACCCCTTCGCCGACGGCAATGGACGTATGGGGCGGCTCTGGCAGTCTTTGATCCTTACCCGGCTGAATCCGGTGTTCCAGCACCTGCCGGTTGAAACCATGGTACATGATAACCAACAGCGGTATTATCAGGCGATCAATGCCAGCACCGAAAGCGGCAACTCCGGAATCTTTATTGACTTCATGCTCCATGAGTTGCTTCAAGCCCTCAAACTGCATCAGATGCCGCTGACTGGCGGAGTAACTGGCGGAGTAACTGGCGGAGTAAACCAGCAGGATGTATTTGAGTTCATCCAACAGAACCCCGGTTTACGGGCAAACGCCATCGCTGCGGAACTCTCCATCTCTGAACGGTCTGTGGAACGCCATCTGAAGCGCCTCAAAGAGGAGAATATGATCGAGTTTCGCGGTGCTCCCCGTAACGGTGGATACTACAGGAAAGAGAACGGAAAAGATTTCGGTCTTCATGATTGAACGATCTGCTTTAGCAAAGGTATTTCCGTTCAGTAAGGCGAACCGTTTTATCGAGTGGTTCACTTATAGCGACGAAATCATCGACGGCTAAGGCAAGCTGAAAGCGTATGCCCTGTTTGAAAGTTCTTTCATCGACAACATCGAAGTCGGTACGGTGAAAGGATTGCAGCAGATCCACGCCTATCTCTTCGGCGGCCTCTACGACTTTGCCGGTCAGATCCGTACCGTGAACATCTCCAAAGGCGGCTTCATTTTCGCACCGGCCATGTTTCTGGGGGACTCCCTGAGAAACATTGAATCCATGCCGAACGACACCTTCGATTCTTTGGTCTACCCTTCTCCTGATAGGTTACATAATGTTGTAAAGCTCTTTCTGTCATCCGGATTACGAAAATCGATTCATTTTCATACGGAACATACAGAACATATAGATATGTTCTCCTCAGTGCTTGAATGCGACGTGAAAATATCCGGAACGATTGGTGGTTTTGCCATCCGCTCGACGACGGGGAACGTCACGGCGCAGTGGAGATCCGAAATGCCGAAGCATGGCGTCCGGAATCTTCTTCTGAAACTCCCGCTGGCTCCACACCGGCCATTCCATTGCCACGGCAAACTCCATGAAGGCCCTGAAAAGGTCGTCGCCGGTAATCGTTGTTCTTGGTCTTTTTTCAACAGTGGTGGCGAGAAAGAAATCCAAAGGCTGTGAAGCGTGAAAAAGGTAATCCAGCCGCGTTTGCTGAGAAGGTCCGCTCAACAGGCTGCTGCTGCCGGATTGTACCACTTTCTTTGCACCCTCCAACGCCCAGTTTAAAATTCCCGGCCCTTCTTCGGCAATCAACTTTTGATCAAACGACGGAATCGGCTTGGCTGGCTTAGCGTTTTTACATTTCACCCAGCGCAACCGCCGCCGCCATGCTGACGCTTCGTCTTTGCTTTCCAATTCCAGAACCGGAACGGTATTGCCCACGATGAAAATGTTGTATACGCCGGTAATCATCTCATGCTGATTGGAATTCTTGAGTTCCGCCCGCAGCTTATCATCCCCCACCAGCGACTTCAGGACTTGCATCCCTTGAGCAGTGAAAAAGGAACGGTTTGACTCCTTGCCGGTCAGCAGTGTTTTATGCCGGAAGAAGCTGCTCTCGAAACGGCTGGTAATTTGCTCAGGACGGATTTGAGTGTAATTCCCTTCGCCGATCAGCAGTTCTACGATATTGGCGAGCGTGCCTTTGCCGCTGCCTCCGGAACCGGTCAGCATCAGAATGGACTGCGTAATGTTCCGGCCGGTCAGGCATTGCCCGACATATTGCTGGATCAACTCCATATCGTCATCCTGAAGCAAAGGATGCAGCAGTTCATTCAGAAAGCGGGGACAGCAAGCTCCGGGGGAATAGTGAATTTCACAACGGTTGCGGCTGCGATACATGGGCGAAAAGGGTTTCAAAACCCAATCCCCCGTTTCCGCCAACTCCAGTACGCCATTCGCGCAGTGGATGAAGAGCTCTGCGGACTGCTTGAAAAAATCGGGATCGCTTCTTATCCCGATCAGGAATTTTAAGATCCCCGACAACACTGACGGAGTGCGCTGCTCCTCTATTTCGGGGATGTTCCAAATTTTTGCGCATTCATGCAGGAAAAGCCCGAGCCGGCAGAGCATTTCCTCCCGGCCTTGCGCTTTCCATAACCCGGATTCCGGATCGTAAAGGCAGAACGCGCTTTCCGTCGGGCTATAAACGCAATTACTGATTTCGCCGTACAGAGCGGCCATGCCCTGCGGGTTGATGCGGTGTCTCTTGCCGTTCCGTGTCAGCAATGCCCCGTACCGGCTTTCGATCTTGCTTCTGGTTTCTTCCGTAATCATGCGACCTCCTTCGATTTGGGTTCAATACCAAATATAATGGAAGTCCGAAGTTGCGCCAGCCATGCGGATTTCAGCCGCCAAGCAGCCGAATAGGACAGCAAAAAAGAGAAACAACCGGAATTTTTCTTTCGCTCTTTCCGTTTCAAGCCGTTTCAGCGGGAATCGGATGAAAAAGAAATTTCGATTTTTTTATAGAAGAGCGGGGGCAAGAAACCAGGTCGGAAAAATGTGGCAGAAATGTGGCAGAAATGTGGCATTCTCACCTCAAATCGGCAGCTTTGGGAGAGAATCGGCAACAGTGGGCAAAAAAGAACGGGAACCTGAGTTTGAGCTCAGATTCCCGGAATTTTGGCAAAAAAATGGTCGGGATAGAGAGATTTGAACTCTCGACCTTTTGACCCCCAGTCAAACGCGCTAGACCAGGCTGCGCTATATCCCGACAACTTTCTTTGGGAAAGTATTTTTAATATACACACTTTCAGCTCAAATGCAAGGTTCCCGCTTTTGAATATCCCGTTTTTTTAAACAAAATATCCGGTAATTCACCCGAAGTTGTGGAATTCCGGGAGACTTGAGCAGGGAAAAGTCAGAGCCGGCGCCTTATCGCTTCAATCGCATCGAAACTGCGCGGACCAAGGCGCAACAGCAAATCCGGATCAATCGTACTGTCAACCCGAATTATTTTCTTCGCTTTCAACTCCTCCCAGACCGGCTGGCCCTCCAGCCGCTTCAACTGCTCCGGCGTAAAGCCCGGCAGCAGGATCAGTTCCGGCTGCCACAGCAACAATTGTTCCGCCGACAGAATAAAGTAATCCCCGGAAACCGACTCCGCCGCATTGCGCCCCCCCGCCAGCTCAATGATTTCATGCAGAAAACTCCCCTGCCCCGCCGCCATCAGTGGCGACGCGCTTAACAGCACCAGCACCCGAGGACGCCGGTCATACGGGATTTCAGACGCCTGCCGGCGGAATTCTTCCAGTCGGCTTCGCTGTTCCGTCACCACCGATGCGGCCTTTTGCGGAATATTCAGCAATTTACCAAGCGTTTCCAGGTTTTCCAGATAATCGTTCAGCGAGCGGGCCGGAAGTTCCCGGTATGGGATTCCCAATTGCTTCAGTTGTTTCAAAACACCCGGATCGAACATCTTTTCCATCACCACCAGCGTCGGACGGACCGCCGCCAATGCTTCCGAATACGGACGGCCGAACCCACCGACCACCGGGAGTTTTTTCGCCTCCGACGGGTAATTGCAGTAACCGCTGCGGCCAACCAGCAATTGCTCCGCTCCAAGCAGGAAAATACATTCGGTCAGGTTGGGAGCGAGCGACACCACCCGGAGTTCCCCCGCCGGGATCAGCAGGGTCCACCCGGTCAACAGCAGCAGTAAGAACCGCTTCATCCCTTTCTCTCCCCCGCGAAACGCTCCAGCACCCGCAAAGTCCGGTCCACACCGGGAAAATCGCGGAAGCGGTAAATGCGGTCAACCAACTCCGGATGACGCCGTTCCAACTCCGCAAAAGCCTCGTCGTCCGCCAACGCCCGGTCGATGCCGAGCACCAGCGGCAGTTCGGGATGCTCCCGCAGCAACTCCAGCCTCCCTTCCAGCTGCCCCCTATGCCAGCGGTGGAACAGTTCCAGATGCACCCGCACGCCGTCCCCGACCCGTTCGAAGCTGAGGTCCGGGAACACCACCGACTGTTTGCCGCCGTCGATGAACGGCGACTCGCCGATAATCCGCCAGCTCTCCACATCCTTTTTGAACAGCGAATGAAACATCCTGATCTCTTCCGGAACGTAGCTGGAAAAATTCCGGTAGTGCGAAACCAGCCCCGCCTCCTGGTCAAGCTTCAAATCGCCGGAGAGCTTGCCGAGACGGATTTTCGCTTTCAGTTTCCATTGAGCCAGATTCACCACGGCAGGAAAGAAAGCCGCCAACTGCAATGCGTATTTGCGCGTGTTGGCAAACAGCGAAAACGGCCCGCTGATCGAAAGTTCATAAGCAACACTTTTGCCGCGCCCCTTTCTCCGGATTTCCGCCAGCAGCCGGAAGAATTTCAGGTATTTGAAAAGCCGGCGCAGCTCGGCGGGATGCTCGTCGCGCACCTCCAGCTCGATCGACTCCGCATAGATCAACAGCCCCTGCACCTGCGCGAGATTGTAGCGGTTCAGCAGCTCCGTCGCGGTCAACTTCGGAGCGGCGGAGATCCGCTCGTTATCCGGCAGGTCGCCGTAAATGTCGCCCGCCATGAATTCAATCAGTCCGGGACGGGTCGCCAGCAGCTCCCGGTAACGGACGACATCCCCCTGCGCCTCCACCAGCTTTTCCGACGCGAATGCGAAAAGCTCCCCGCGCAGCACCGGATAGTCGATCTCCCGGACCGGGTCGAAATCGGTATGATCCAGCAGCAGTTTATTCAGCCCGGATGCAAAAATCTGATCGCGCGCGCCTTTGATCAGCACATCGGTCAGTTCCTCGATCTCTCCGCGCCCCATCCGGGAGTCGAACGCTCCCTGATATACACCAATCAGCTCCGAAGCCAGCTTCTGCCGCTCCGGTTCGGCCGGATTGATGAACACCGGCTTGAAGCCGCCGCTGCGCCGGAATTTCAGCAACTCTTTGGTCAACATGCGTCCACCTCGCCGTCCTCGTGGTTCTTATAGGCGCGGTGTTCGCGGCGGCGGGCGCTGACATTCTCCTCACTGGTGCCGGAGCTGACCAGCTCGTACAGCACCGCCTGCTCCTTGCCGGGAGCGGGACGCAGGATGCGGCCGAGCCGCTGCACATGCTCACGCACGCTGCCGGAGCCGGAAAGGATGATCCCGACCGCCACCGCGGGCACGTCCACCCCCTCGTTCAATACCTTGCTGGTCACCAGCACGGTGTAGACGCCTTCGCGGAAACGCGCCAGAAACTCCTTGCGCTCCCCCGGTTTGGTGCGGTGGGTGATCACCGGCCAGCCGAAGCGGCGGCCGATCGCATAGGCGGTCTCGTTGTCGGCGGTGAAAATGATGATCCGCTCCCCCGCGTGTTCGCCGACCAGCTCCCAGACCTTGCGGATTTTCGCTTCGCCGCCGCGCGCGATGCGGCGCTGCTCCAGAAAAGCCCGGAACACCTTGCGTCCTTCCGGAAGCCGGGCGCAGAGACCGAGAAAACGTCCCCATTCCGACTGAAAGCGGAAATTCAACTGGTTCGCGCGCAGGAAATTCACATAGATTTTGCGATTTTCCTCATAAGCCGCCGCTTCGTCGTCGTCCAGCGGCACCGGAATCTGCCGCGTCACATAGGGAGACAGCACCTTGCCTTCAAGCTCGTCGATGTTGACCTGGCAGACCACCGGTCCGAGCAGGTCTTCCAGCACCTTGGCCCGGTCGTCGGGCAGTTCGGGCGTCGCGGAAAGGCCGAGCCGGAAGGGTGCGATCGACATCGCCGCGGCCAGCCGGGTTTCGGGGCCGGGGAGGTGGTGGCACTCGTCCGCGACCAGCAGTGCGAAACGGTTGCCGATGAACTCCATATTCAGCACCGCCGAGTCGTAGGTGCTGACGGTCAGCTCGCGGATGTCGCGCTCCCCTCCCCCGAGCATTCCGACCGGACGGCCGAAAAAGTGCTCCAGCACTCCGGCCCACTGTCCGAGCAAGTCGATGGTCGGCACCAGGAAAATCGCAGGGCGTTTCAGGTAAGCCGCCGCCATCACCGCAAGAATCGTCTTGCCGCTGCCGGTCGGCAGCGCCGCCACGCCGCGGAACATCGCCACCCGCCACGCATCGAACGCCTGGCGCTGGTGAGGGCGCGGAATCAGTTCCACCGCAAGCTTCAGATCGTCCAGCGGCGCAAAAGAACGCGCCTTGTCGACAAATGGAAACTTCGCCATCTGCAATGCGATCACGATATCGGCATAGTCGCAGGCGCGCCCGCGCAGATTCCGGGTACGCTCGTCATTGCGGAGCAGACGCGCCGCGCCGGCAGGAAGCGACTCCGGCGCGGCGCCGGTCAGCGTCACCGTCCCGGAGTCAAATTCCAGAATCGGCTCCATCAGAACTTCTGGGGGCGGAACGCACCGAACGCCCAGACAACCAGCACGACCAATGCCGCGCTTGCAAACGTCCAGATATTATCCCACAGCCGCACATGCAACCGGGTGATCGGCCCGGAGAACAGCATCACGGCCAGCAGGATCACCAGCAGTGGAACCCCGGTATAAACCGCCCACTTCCTGCCGCGCTGATAATCGGGATAGTCCGGTATCTGGACGGACTCCACCTCTTTCAGCAACTCTTTCAGCCGCGCTTCTCTCTCCGACTCCGACATGGTTCCGCCCCCGGTACGTTATGAATTAGAACTTGAAATTGACAATCGGAAACACCGGCAGCCAGGCATCCTTGATGTAATTGACCAAGCCGAACTGGAGTCCCTTGCTTTCGGAGACATTCACCACGCCGAGCTGGACGCCGTTGCACTCCTTGACCTGACTGTAAACTCCGCACTGCATACCGTTCATCGGACCGGACACCACATTGACCGGCGCCGCCTGAAAACCGCTCACACTGTCAGTCACATTCACGCCCAGCGCCGCCTGAAGGCCGGTCGCGTTCTTCGACAAATTCACGGTGCTGGCCTGGATTCCGTAAAAATCTCCGGCCTGAGAGTAGAGGCAGCTCGCCTGAAGCCCCTTGAACTGCACGAAGTTCAGACAGACCAGAAACGATGCCTGAATGCCGTTCATCTCATGGTTCTGGCAGTAAGTCCAGCTGACCTGCAATCCCTTGATCGTGGAGGTTCCGGCCATACCCCAGGAAATTTCCGCGCCGAACACCCGGCCGATGCCGCCGGAAGCGGGCCAGCCGGTCTTGAGACCGTACACATTCGCATTATAGGCCGACGACGGCCACTGCGGAATCACCGAGAACTGGAACAGTGACCAATCCTCATACGCCTTCATGCCGTCATAGGCACCCGCACCGGCCGGATTCTGCGCCGGAGCAGGTGTATTTTCGACCTTGACCGGCTCGGCGGCACACAGCGAACAGACCGCCGCGGACGCGGCGAACAATGAAACAAACAATTTATTCATGATTCCTCTTCTCCTCTTGCTCTTACAGACGGACATTCACAATGGGCAGGCAGAAAACCGGGCTGTTCTTGATGAAATTCAGCAGTCCGATCTGGAGCGACTCGTCGTCGGCGACATTCACGATGCCGAGCTGCACACCGGCCACCTTGACCGAAAAATTCACCAGCGAAAACTGAAGTCCGGTCGTCTCCTCCGACACCGTGGAAATCAAACTGGTCTGGATGCCGACCACCTTGTCGGTACCCGCATTGAACACCGATGCCTCCACACCGTACACCGGAGCCGGCCCGCCGCTCATCGGCAACCCGACCTTCACGCCGCAGACCGTCGTCGTGGCGGCCGCCGCCGGCTGGGTCGGAGTGAACGCCAGCGTGATGAAACTCCAGTCATCGTTCGGCACCGGTTCGGCGCCGACGGCTCCGATCGCGGCGAACACCGCAAACGCCATTCCCGTCAACAGTTTCTTTCTCATCCTCTCCATCCTTTCCGATAAAAATACCTTACGCAATCCAGAGGCGGACCTCATTAATCTAATAATATATATGCTCCGGTGATTTTTGCAAGTTCCGCAACAGCTCCCTCCTATCCAACCATAGAAACCGGGCCCGTTCGGCAAACTTCAGACACGCCGCCCCAGGCGGTATGCCTGGGATTTTTTCAATACGGATGGTATCGCTGTCACAAGAAACCACATTCTCAATACCTTTACGCGTTTCACTTTCAGGGGAATCATTGAGTTCGACAACATCATCGAGACATGGGAAAACGCTCAAAAGTATAACAGGCAATGCCCCCCATGAACCAGCCAAAAAATATTTGCAAACCTGAACTTCGATGCTATTTTACCATGAGAATAGCAAATTTAAGAAATATGAATAATTTTTCAGCCGGCGCATCCCGACTCCCGGCGGAGAATTTCAGAGATTGCGCACAAGTGGTCCGATGACGGTTGCAACAGTAACTTCACGGGTTCTGAAAACTCATTCGAATAAACCGGAGAATCTCACGGATATCACCTTCACAATAACCATTACGCCGCCGGAAGCCGCCCGGACTATGCGGCTTATCGATGTGCTGTACTGGCGTACCGTGTTCCTGTGGCGGATTCTGTCCCCGCTCCCGGCGATCGCTATATTCGCCTTCATCGCGTCGGATGTCGCCGCATTCCCGTATTGTGCGGGAATGTGGATCGTGGCGGTCTGCTTGTTCTACCTGCCTGCCTCGTTGCGCTTCCGGTGGTTTCTCCGAAAACATGGCGGCAATCCCGACGAACTGCCTTCGAGCGTAACCGTCCATCTCACCGACGATGACGTGACCTTCACACCGAACAAGCTGGTCAACGTTGAAGAAATAAAGCTCTACCACCTGCATGATACGCTGTTTTTTCATGATGAGCGGAAGAATGAATGGACTTTTCTGCGCCGCAATGATTTTCCCGGCGAAGAGGCGTGGCGGGTATTCGTACAGGTGCTGCAAAAGCAGGGCTTCCGGTGTCCCCGCTCACTGCTCCGCAGCATCCGTCACTGAACGCCGCTTACGGCTGCTTTGCCTGCTTTGCGGCTTCCCGGCGGGCCTTCAGGGCGGCCTTCAGACGCCGGTAGCGCACCACCAGCAAATAGACGGCGAAGTAGGTGATCGGCGTCATCACGACGCCCAGCAGCAGCCCGCCCGCGAAAAACGATGCGATCAGTTCGCCGCCCATCTGCATGAGCGTACTCCAATCCTGATGCTCGATCACCGCCCTGCACGCCTGCCGGATCGCCTGATAGGAGAGGTCGCCGCCGATCAATTTGTTGCCCACCCAGCACTGGACCGGATAGATGAACACCACCGTGACCGGATTGGTGATCAGTGTACCAAGCGTCGCGCCGATTTTCGAACCGCGCAGCAGGAACGACAGCGGCACAGAGATCAGCAGCTGAAACGACATCGGAATCACGCAGCCGATGAACATACCGATTCCCCAGCCCCGGGCGATATACTGCGGAGTGCCGTCGTCGCGGACGATCTTCCCGTAATAATAGATCAGCTTGCGCTTCCAGTGGAAACTTCTCATTGCAACTCCCCTTTTCGATAACCCATATCCGGTAATATATCAGTTTTCGCCCTCTTTACAATATGCTGACAGAATTCTAACACAAAAAACAGTCCCGCCGATCACTCCGCAATACCGGAAAACATGCCGATAACCGGGAAAATCAAAAATAATTCGATTTTTTTCGGTTTTCCTCTTGCTTTTTCATCGACTTTTATATATAATTAACTGTATATACAAAAAACTGGAGATAATCTGATGGCCCCGCAACTCAAATACGTCCAGATCGCCGAACAGCTGAAACGGCGGATCGAAAACGGCGATTACAATTTCTGCGCGATGCCCGGAGTTCCGAAGCTCGCGGCGGAGATCGGCGTCAGCTACCTGACCGCCCGGCAGGCGGTGCAGAAACTGATCGCCGACGGCGTATTGCGCCGCGCCGACAACAGCCGGCTTGAAATCTGCAATCACCCCGGCTCCCGGCGAAACTCCTTCAAGGTGGCATTCATCCACCCGCTCAACGTGACATCCGATTCCGTCTGGCGCAACGCGATCTGCAAAACAGCGGGCAAGTTTGAATGCAGTTTCCGCGAGATCGTCTACTGTCATAACGACGATCCGCTGTTGTACGACGGGCTGGACGGCGGATTCGACCTGATCTTCCTGCGGTTCGACGGCGCCGATCCCCTGTTTCTGGAAAAGCTGAAAAAGCAGTCCGACCGGCTGGTCACGCTGTTCCACGACCTGACCCGGTACGGCATCCGCTGTCTGGACGGACTCAACCCCGCCGCCATCGACGACCTCATCCGGTATCTGTACGAACGCGGGCACCGCCGGATCGACTGCCTCAACACGCAGCCCGCCAGCTCCACCGTGGACGCCCGCATCGCCCAGTGGCGCGCGTCGCTGAAAAAATACGGCTGCACCGGGCGGCTCCACAACGATCCGGTTGCGCCTTTCGTGTGGTCGATGCCCCACGCCTACAACGTGCTCAACGGCGTGATCGCGCGCGGCGAACTCGACGCCGATGCGCTGTTCTGCCTGACCACGCCGATCGCCCGCGCCGCGTTGCGCTGCTTCCACGAACACGCGATCCGGGTGCCGGAGGACATTTCAGTGGTCAGCTGGGGCGAAACCGAGGAGGCCCGGATGGCCATTCCGTCCCTGACCACGGTGGACACTCCCGATCCCGCGCCGCTGGTCCGCCAGATTTTTGAACACGATCTCGGAATCCGTCCGCAGCCCGGCCGCCTGCTCTACCGCACCGCCGCCTCCAACGTGATCCTCGCCGGAGAATCCGTACAAGAACGCAATCTTACAAACCATCCCTCAAAATAGAAAGGCAGAAAAGATGCAAAAGAAATTCACACTTATTGAGTTGCTGGTCGTAATTGCGATCATCGCGATTCTCGCCTCGATGCTGCTTCCGGCCCTGAACTCCGCGCGGGAGAAGGCCCGGGCAACCACCTGCGTCAACAATCTTAAACAGGTCGGCAACGGGCTGATGCTCTACGCGGGGGATTTCAACGACTGGCAGCCGCCGATCCAGTGGGCGGGCAACCAGAAGAATTACGGCAAATGGTGGATGATGATCTCCGGGTGGGATGTCAAAATCGGGCAGAACTACCTGCCGAAACCGGTGGACGGCAAGGCGTCGGTTTTCGTCTGCCCCGCGTCGGAGCCGTTTGTATTCCGCGATATCTCCGACAACTCCCAGCTTCATGAGGTCTACGGCATGGCGCAGGTGGATATCGAACGGATCAAAAATCTCGCCCCCGGCCGCGACGCCAACGGACTGCGGCAGAAGCTCAACCAGATCAAACATCCCTCCCGCTGGGTGCTGGTCGCCGATTCGCAGCGGGCGGGCTGGACCACCGCCAACTACCGCCAGTGCCACTACCTCGACCGCAACGGCGAAGTGGACAAATATCAGGATATGGCGTACGGCGGCGCTCCGAAATCGATCATCCTGCGCCATGCCAGACGGGCCAACATCGTCTTTGCGGACAACAGCGTCCGCAGTCTCGGCCAGCCGGAGGTCGGCATGTACGGCGTGCGCTGGACCATCCCCGGTTTTACCAACTGATTTGCAGGAAAGGTTTCCCATGAAAAAACTGCTTTACACTTCGCTGTGCGGCTTCGGTTCGGCACTGGCCGCGGCCACGGTACTCACCACCGCCGACGGCGGGGCCGACGCCGGAATCGACTTCGGCAAGCGCGACCGGAATTTCGGCGGACAGCCGGAGATGATGGTCAAGCGCGACCGGAATTCCGCACCGGCGCTGACCCGCTGCGCGCTCTTCCGCTTCGACCTCGCCAGGCTCGCCGAACCGGTGAGCGACGCCCGGATCACGCTGACGCTCTCCAGCCAGGGCGAACAGAGCGCCCGCTGGAAATACGATTTCCGGCTCTACGCCGTCGGCACGCCGGACTGGCAGGAAAATGCCGTGACCTTCGCAACCGCTCCCGGCGTCAAACACAACTTCCCGGTCGGCCGCGACGTTCCTCCCCCGGCGGGTGTGGTTCCGGTCGGAGACGCCACACTCCCGGCCAAAGCCAGGCCGGGCGACAAGCTGCAATTCGACTCCGCCGCCCTGACGGAGTTCCTGAACGCCAACCGGGGCAAGGCGGTCACTTTTCTGCTGGTGCGCCGGACTGAAAGTTCGCAGTTGCAGGCTTTCGCCACCAAAGAACACGGCACCTTCGCCCCGCCGGAGCTGAGCGTGAACAACCGGCCGAAGCAAACGGTGCTGCAGGGCAAATCGATCCGGGTCGGCTTTGCCGCCGACGGCAACCCGGAATTTCTGGAACGCGACGGCGCGACCATCCGGATTCTCTCCGCCCGGTTCTGGGAGTTCCAGTTCGACGGCAAAACCTACAATGCCGCCAATGCCGCGCTGACCGCAAGCTCGGAGAGCGCCGACTCCGCCACCCGCACCTATCAGTGCGGCAAGGCAAGCATCACGTTCCGCTACATGATTCCCGCCTCCGGCGACCGGCTGAACCTGACCTACACGATCGAATCGCCGAAAGGGTGGACCGGCACGCCGAATCTGGTGATCGGCCGCATCGGAGGACTGGCCGCCACTCCGGACAGCCGGATCGTCTGGCCCTACCGCTACGGGCAACTGCTGCGCGGCGACCTCGTCAAAAACTATGTGGAACGCCCCGCCCCCGGCCATATGTGGATGCAGTTCATGGGCCATTACACGCCCGACGCCGGATTGCTCTGGTATGTGGAAGATGCGCTCGGCTTTTTGAAATTCGCCTCCCACGGCAAAGAACGCGACGGCAAACTCGTGCTGGGCTGGCGCGAAAGGCCCTGGCTCGACGGCTCCGGGCGCTACGAACTGCCCTTCCCCTACGTATTCGTCCCGTTCGGCAAATGCGACTACCACGACTTCGCGGCGGTCTACGCCGACTGGGCGCGCCAACAGCCGTGGGCGCAGGTTTCCGCCGCGGAAAAGCTCGCCGCCCGCCCCGCCCTCGCCAACGCGGTCTTCGACGGCAAAGTCAAAATCGCCGGATTTGAAGCGTTCGGCGGCAATAAACATGTGCCGCTGGCGGTCAAAAAAGAGCGGGCCAAACTCTCCGTCGGCTTCGCTGACGCGGAGAAATTCATCCGCAGCCTCGAAACCCAGTACGGTGTGAAACCCGCCTACCGTTACGACGGCTGGTGGGGGGCCTTCGACGTCGGTTACCCGGACCTTTTCCCGGTCTCGGAACGCAACGGCGGCAACGCGGCCTTTGAAAAGTTCGCGGCGTTCACCCGCGCCAACCGCAGCCCGGTCACCTACTATATGAATCCGATCAACTTCGACGAGGAGTCCGACACCTACCGGATCACCCAGTCGGTCCGCCAGCTCAACGGCGAAATCCAGCCCTTCAGCTTCTGGAGCGGTTCGCGGCTGCGGATGGTTTCGCCGCAGTTCATCCTGCCGGGCAATCGGAACACCTTCGACCACTTCAAGAAATACGCGATCTACGGCGGCGTTTTCGTCGACCAGATCGGCGGCTCCAGCCCCTATCTCGACTTCAACGACCTCGCCGGGTATGAATATTACGGCAAGGACAGCAACTCCCGCGCCTGCAAGGAGGCGTTCCGGCAAATCCGCGCCGAAGACCCCGCGTGGATGATCGGCACCGAGGACGGGCAGGAGCAGTATCTCGACAGCTACGACTTCGCCGAAGCCTATCCGCGCGGCTTCTCCGACGCCGAAAACCTCAAGCTCGGCAAAGGCGCCACCTACATTCCGCTGAACGAACTGGTCTACGGCGACAAGTTCTTCAACCTGATGGGCATCGACGGCAACAACCGCCTGACTTTCGACGGCATGCGCGTGATGCGCCGGCTCTACGGAACCAGTCAGGGGTACACGATGCGCGGCGAACTGCCCTACTGGCCGCTGCTTCAGCAGGAGTTTGAGGCCAACGACGTGATCGGCGAAGCCGCAACCGAGCGGATGCTCCGCCACCGGATCGATCCGATCGGATTCCGCGCTAGCGTGTGGCCCTCCGTCGTCGTGATCGGCAACACCGATTCCGGCCGCCCGCTCGACATCGCCTTCGACGCGCCGAACGGCATGAAAGTCGAGGTCAAAGCACTGCGTCCCGACGGTTTCGCCGCGGTCACCCGTTCCGGCAAATGGATTCTCTGGGGCGGCAGGGAGCTGAAGCTCGACGGGAAACTGCTGGCCGCCGTTTCCAATCCCGATTCGATCCTCGTCGCCAACCGGCGCGGCGTCACCGCCGCAAGCTACGGCTTCGTCGGCAAGGCGGGACTCGCCAATCCGAACGGCGGGGCTTCCGCCGAACCGTGGAGCGTCCGGCTGCCGGGCGTAACCGGCAACGCCGAAGCCCTGCCCTCCCACCGCCCCTATCCGGTCGAAGCCGCCGGAGACGGCAGTTTCCGCTTCGCCGCTCCCGGAGCGGAACAGTCGATCCGGTTCGCCGTGGAGAAGCAGCCGTGAAAAATCTGTTTTTGCTATTGCTGTTCTGCGCCGCCACGGTTTCGGGCGCGCGGCTCTTCGAGGAGGCGGAACTGCGCCGCACCGCCGTTCCGCCGGCCATCGACGGCCAACTCGAAGCCCTGTGGTTCGACCGCGCCGTACCGTACAACCTCGGCGACCACAACGGCAAGCTCAACAACCTGATCGTCGAAAACTACCTGACGATCGTGCGGCTGCTGTGGGATGAAGAGTACCTCTACGCCGCCTTCGTCTGTTCCACCGACGCGGTCGAAACCCGCTTTGCCAAACGCGATGATCCGCTCTACGAAAGCGAGCTTTGCGAACTGATGCTCGCCTTTCCCGGCGGCAGCCGCCTGCTCGAACTCTCCATCGCGCCCAATGGCGTGATCTACGACGCGCTCGTGCGCTGGAACCGGGACAACCGCATCGAAGCCGACGCTTCATACGACATTCACGGCCTCAAATCCGCCGTTTCCCTCCGGCAGTCCGCTCCCGGACGGCAGGTCTGGACCGCCGAACTGGCGATTCCGTGGAAAGCCCTTGCGCCGTTCCGCCCCGGCAACGGCAAACTCCTGCGCGGCAACCTGCTCCGCTACGAGCGGCTCTCCGATCCGGAGCTTCGCTCGCGGAACGTTCCCGCAGCCGGCACCGGCGATCCCGCCTATTTGCCGCTCTCCCTTTTCCCCACTCAGGTCCGGGGCTGGGCCGCCGCCCCCTCCAGTCTCGGCCCCCTGCGCCTGACCGAATAGTCATGCTTACCCGGAGATTTCGCTCCCGCCGGAGCGAAATCCCGGTTTCCGGTTACTGTTCCTCGGCGGATTCCGCCTGATGTTTTGCGGAGATTTCGGCCGCGAGGTTCGGCGGAACCGGTTCGTAACGCACGAAGTTCATATCGAAGGAGCCGCGCCCCTGCGTCATGCTGCGCAGTTCGGTGGCGTACTTGTGCATTTCGGCCAGCGGGACTTCCGCCTGAACGACCTGCATGCCCTCCTCCACCTCCATTCCGAGGATGCGGCCGCGCTTGTGGTTCAGATCGCCGGTGATGTCGCCCATGTAGGTATCGGGGATATGGATATTCACGCGCATGATCGGCTCCAGCAACACCGGGCTGGCCTTGCCCATCGCCTCCTTGAACGCCATGCGCCCGGCGATGCGGAACGCCATTTCGTTGGAGTCGACCGGATGGTACTTGCCGTCGTACACGGAAACCCTGACCCGTTCGACCGGACAGCCGACCAGCGGCCCGCGTTCGAGCATGTCGTTGATCCCCTTTTCCACCGCCGGAATGAAGTTCTTCGGAATCGCTCCGCCGACCACGTCGTTGGAAAACTCGTAACCGGAATCGTTGTAGGAGATTTTCAGGCTGACTTCGGCGAACTGCCCGGCGCCGCCGGTCTGCTTTTTATGGCGGTAATGGCCGTCGCCCGCGCCGGTGATGGTTTCACGGTAGGGTACGCGCGGCGTGGAGAGCACCGCCTCGACCTTGAACTGATCCTTGAGCCGCTTCGCGACGATCGCCAGCTGCTGGTCGCCCATGCCGGAGAGCAGCACTTCGTGGGTCTGCTCGTCGCGCCCGAGCCGGACGGTCGGAATGCACTCGATGATCTTGTGCAGCCCGGCGGCGATCTTCTCGTCGTCGCCGGATTTCTGCGCCGAAACCGCATAGGACATCACGGGGGCGGGGAACGTGATTCCCGGCAGCGCCTTTTCATTCTGGTTCGCCGAAATGGTGTCGCCGACGTGGGTGTCCTTGAGTTTGGCGATCGCAAAAATGCTGCCCGGCCCGGCCTCGTGAACGGCGGTCTGGCTCTTGCCGTTCATAAAGAACATCGAGCCGATGCGCTCCTTCACGCCGGGACGCGAGAGGTTCCAGACGTCGGAATCCCCCTTGAAAATGCCGGAAACCACCCTTACGAAAGTAAGCTGGCCGATAAACGGGTCATTGATGCTCTTAAAGACGATGCCGATCGCGTCGGCGTCTTCGCTGATCTTGCGCTTGGCGCCGTCGACGGTCACGTAGCTGAGCGGAGTCGGGAAAAGCTCGATGATCGCATCCATCAGTTCGGTGATGCCGACATCTTTGACCGAGCTGCCCGCGAATACCGGAATCGTATGGCCGAGCTTGATCGACTTCTTGAGGCCCGCGAGCACCTCCTCGTCGCCGAGCTGTTCGCCGTCGAGGTAGCGCATCATCAGTTCGTCGTCGGTTTCGGCGATCGCGTCGAGCCACAACCCGCGGCATTCGGCGACGTCGTCGGCGATTTCCGCCGGAATATCCTTGTCGAAAAGCACGTTCACCACGCGGTTGAACGAGTCGCCCGAACCGACCGGCCAGTAAAGGGGGATGATCACCGATCTGCCGTGGTTGCCGCGCATCACTTCGAGAGTCGCCTTGAAGTCGGCGCGCTCCTTGTCGAGGCGGTTCACCAGAGCGAAGCGGGGAATCCGGCGCTCCTTGGTCATCTTCCAGGCGCGGGCGGTGCCGACCTGCGGGCCGTCGATCGCGTCGATCACCACCAGCGCGGCGTCGGCGGCGCGGACGGCGGCGGCGGCTTGGCCGATGAATTCGCCGTATCCGGGAGTGTCCACGAAAAAGAACTGATTGTTTTTCCACATGCAGTTCATGCACGTGGAGTAGATGCTCGCGCGCCGTTCCTGCTCGTCCGCCATGAAGTCGGAGACGGTGTTCTTCGCGTCGACCGTTCCGGGGCGGCCGATGGCGCCCGCCTTGTAGAGCATCAGTTCGGAGAGGGTGCTTTTGCCGCTGCCGGCGTGGCCCGCGATCACGAAATTCCTGCACTCGGTTGCTTTGGTCATATGATTCCCCTTCTTATGTTGAAAGTTGAACTATGAAACTTGAACCTCGGTATCAGCTCCTGATATGGATAATAGCACCGCCGTTTTCGTTTTGCAAGTGGACAATTCCGGTTTTCGCACTATATTTAACAGGAATCTTCCCGCACAACCATCAACTCGGAGGCAGAAATGCTGCTCAACTTACAGTCAGGCATATCGCGGAATGCCGAAGCAAGCCGTATCACTTTCCGCCCGCAATCACCGCGAATGCCATGATTCTGCTGCTGAAAAAACTGCTCGCCCGGCTTCTGTTCCCGGCGCCTCTGCTGCTGATGCTGCTGGTTGCGGCGGCCATCCTGCTGCTGCATCCGAAAGGCGGCGTGCGCTGCCGGAAGTGGGGGAAAATCCTGCTGGTCGCGGCGATCGCGCTGTTTCTGGTCGCCGGAATCTTCGGCCAGGTATTCCGGGAAACGCTGACTGGGCGATATCCGCCGCTCGATCCGGCCCTGCTGCCGCCGGAGGAGTACACGCTCGTGGTCGCCGGCAGCGGCTTCTCCGGCGCGCCGGGACTGGCTCCTGAACTGCGCTTCAACGACGCGATGCGAATCCGGCTGCACGAGGCGGGCAGGATCGCCGCCGCGCTGCGGAAACGCGGCATCGGCTGCTTCATCGCCGCCGGAATCCACCCTTCGGACGGGCAGTGGGAACTCAAACACCGGGCGCTCGCCGCTTTTTTCGCCCCTTACGGGATCGCGCCGGAGCGGCTCATCCCCATCGAAGGAGCCGCCAACTCCCGGCAGGAAGTAATCGCCTTCTCCCAACTGCCCGGCTGCAAAATCCTGATTTCGGAGGCCTACCACCTGCCCCGGCTGATGCTGCTGGCCCGGAAATACCGGCTCGATGCGATTCCCGCCCCTGCCGGCAATATCGAAGGCCCTTTCGGCGGTTCGCCGCTCGACTTCCTCCCCAACGCCGAGAGTTTCGCCCACACTGAGCGGACCGTCTACGAATATCTCGGCATCGCCGAAGCCTTTCTGCTCCCCGCAACGAAGTAAGCCGCACTTGAAAATTTCCGCAATCCGATTTATAGTATCGTCAGTTTTAACTTTCCAATGAGGAGGTTCTTATGCGAATTCACCGTTTTCTGACCGCCGCCGCACTGACTTTGACCGCAGCAGGCTATGCCGAAGTCCCTGAGCTGACGGCTCTGGTCCCCGAAGCAACCGGCTACGAGCTGATCGCCAGGTGCGACCCGCGCACCTGGGCCAAAGCCGGCTACCAGACCGACAACACCGAAACGCTCGCCGGAGACCTGAAGCGCGTCGGCTATCTGCTGAAGCTGACCGACCAGGAGGGCAATCTCTCGTGGGTGTTCGCCGCGATGGACCCCTTCACCGATACGATCGCCGACATCGCGGTCCCCGCGAGCGGCGGCAACGCCTTTCAGGATTACGTCAACAACCTTGAGGTGTTCAGCAACGTCCCCGACGTGAAGACCGGAAAATTTGAAAAGGGAAACATCGAATTCTGGGCCACCAACTATGTGGCGGCCAATGCGAAACAGATTCCCGGCGCCAGCGACAAAACTTTCGACTTCGGCGACCGGAAAAGCGCCGACGGCTCCTACGGTTCCATGCAACTGCACAACTATCCGGAAAAGCAGACCGTGTTCTCCTTCAGCAATCTCCGGGCCGGTGCGAACTGCGACCTCGGCATCGGCAACAATCCCTCCGGGAACCCGGACTGGACTTTCTCCAAGAGCGGCAACAAATACAAGAGCGCCGAGCTCTTCGTCGTCGCGCAGATCGACAATATGAAAACCGTCACGCCATTCCGTTACGATGAGAAAACCGTGATGGAAAAAGCCGCGTCCCTCGTCCCCGAAACCGCCGGAAAGAAGCTGCTCTACGCCTACAATCTGCGCACCGGCTCCGGCTTCGGCGACAAGAGCCGGGTCAACTACCAGGTCGACAACTCCGCGCAGTTCACCGCCAGGCCGGCGCGGGTCGGCTACCTGATGGTGCTGACCGACAAGAGCGGCAAGGAGAACTGGGTGTATGCGGAGATGGACAACTTCGCCGAAAACGTCCGCCAGCTGGGCGTTCCGGTCAAATCCGCCGGAGCCAGATTCCAGCAGCCGGTGGCCAACCTCGCAGTCAAGTCGAATGTGGATTCCGTCAAGACCGGCAGCTTCCCCGCCGGAAACATCGAATTCTGGCCGAACGACTACAAACCGCAGAATAACACGGGCGTCGAAGGGGCCTCCGATGATCAGTTCGATTTCGGCGATCAGGTCAACCCCGGCGGCGGCTACGGTTCGATGCAGGTTCACAACACCGCCGAGAAGCAGACCGTGTTCGCCTACAACAACTTCTCAGCCGGAGCCAACTCCGACGCGGGAATCGGCAACCGGCCCGGACGGCACCCGGACTGGACCTTCTCGCAGAACCTCAAGAACTACAAGAGCGGCTGGCTTTTCGTGATCGCCGACTGACAAATCCTCAAACCGGATAAGCGCCGGAAATACGGGGTGCGGAGAGCGATCGGCCCTTCCGCACCCCGTTTGCATGATGTACTTGCGTTGCGTTACCTGCCGCCGTTTAGCATAGCTTCCCGGTAAATCGCATAATTTTCGTAAAGCGTCGCCGCGCGTTCCCCTCCGACCGGAACCGGATGACGGAGATTGTGCATCAGTCCGGGATACTGATAGATGATCTGTTTCTCCACAAACGGAGCGGTCAGATCAAGCTGGGCGGTGATCCGTGAAAATTCGGCGGGCTGCAGAACGCCCCGGTGATCGAACTCCCAGATTTCAAGGTCATTCCACAGACGGGTGCGGCCGCGGGGCCGGACATACTGGTTCCACGGATTGCCGGATTCCCAGGCGTCATGAGCATAGCTCAGTTCCTCGTAGACAAACGGCAGCCGCGCCAGGCTGCGAAACCGGTCGGCGCGCGCATACCGCCCGAAAATATCCGGTTCCACGCCGAGGCCGACCGTGTCCTGATAAGCGATGATGTCGACGTCGATATCCTGCAGGAGGGTGGCGCTCATCCCCCGGTCGCAATTGGGAGCGATCAGCAAGGGCGCGTCGGAAAGCTCCCGCAGGGCGGGAACGATCCGGCGCAGCGAGTCGCGTCCGGCGGGTGTTGACGGCGGATATTCGTAAGTCCAGTACCATCCCGCAAAGCTGGGACGGCCGCCATACCGTTCGAGCAGCTCCGCCAGAAGCCGCCTTCCCCACCCGATCGCTTCGTCAAGCCGTTCCGCCGGATTGGGCAGGTGCATGCCGTAGACCGCATGAAAGATCTTCATGCCCAGCCGGTCGGCTTCATCGACGACTTCGGTGTAAAGGTCCGGCTTGCCCTTCATCCATTCGGGAACCGGCAGGGAACTGCCCGGATAATAAACTCTCACATCATCCAGGCCGCCGCGCGCATCCGCCGCCTGCTGGAAAACCAGCGTATCGATGCCGATCGCCGCCATATCATGAAGCATCTGCCGCCAGTGATCCGGAGTGAGCGAACGCAGTTCCCGCTGGAATCGCTCCCCCTCCCGGTCATCCCAGTGATCGAGCTGCAGAAAAGTCCCGCTGATCAGGCGGGTATCCGAAGCGGCTGCGTTCATTGTCCCCTCCCTTCCCCGGCGCGGATTTCGTAAAGGCGGCTGCTCAGTTCGCGGATTCCCTCGACCATCTCCCGGTAAGGCGTATCAGTGACGGTCACGAGGCCGGTCTGCATGTTCTCGCTGTCGAAAGAGCGGCCGGTCGCCATCTCGTCGGCGAACCGGAAGTAATGGGCGCCGACGATCAGCGGATTATAGAGGGCGCTTTCGACATAACGTTCGAGAGCGCGGACACGATCCGCCTGACTGGCGACGGTGCAGAGTCCGGGATGGGGCGGCCCGTAGCCGGGAACGCCGAAGTGAAACTCTCCGATGATGATCGGTTTGTCGATCCCCTCCGGCAGCGTGATATTGCCGACCGAATAAAGGTAATGATTGAAACTCAGCACATCGGCATATTTCGCCGCATGGCGAACGGCGACGGGATGGCCGCCGAAAGCGAAACGGCAACCGAGATAGAGTTTTCCCGGCGCAACCGCTTTAACCGCATCGCGGCAGAGTTTGAAATAGCGGTCCACCAGCATATTGTTGAATTCGCGCATATCCTTCCCGGCGAATCTTACATCAGGCAGGACGGTGCTTTCCAACAGGTCGTCCCAACTCCTGAAATCGGTTTTCCACACCTGATTCAACTTGCTGACGGAGCCGTGCGTCTCCTTCAGGAACCGCATGAAAGCGATTTTGGAGGGCTGCTTTGCCGGAGAGAGCAGTACGCTGCGGCTCAAGCCGGTTTCACCGCCCCAACTGATTTCGTTGTCGACAAAGAAACCGATGCAATAAGGGTCGTCAAGCATCTCCACATTCCGACGCAGATTTTCCTCAATCGCTTTCTGGAAATCCGGGCTGAACACTTCATGGAACTTGTACCAGAATCCATCATCCCCTTCCAGATGCGGCGCTCCGTAAGCATAAACCTGTGCGACATACGGAATGCGGCTTTCTCGAACGATCTCATCGCAGCTCCAGCCGCCGAGCGTGTTGAATCCCCAGCTTTCGAGGCGGCGGTTCGTCCGTTCGGTCCATTTTTCGATGTAGCGGTCCCCATATTTGCGAATCAGGTTGGCACGGTAGAAATCAAAGGTCTTCGGGCGAAGCCCGCGTTCCTTGTAGAAACGGGCAGCAGGGTTGCCGATGTCATAAAGGGCGCCGAAACGCGGATCATCCCTGCCCGGCAGCCATTCAAAATAATGCTCCCGCAGGTCCAGCCCGGTGTCATACCGGTAGGTGATGCAGTTGAGTCCGAACGACCAGAACAGCTTCCCGGAGGGGTCCACCAGATACCATTTCCCTTTGTATCTGGCCGGATAGAAATGGCCGGTCGCGCGCAGCGTCGGCCCGTCGGCCCAGCCGCCGTAGACGGTACGCCCGGAGATCTTCGGTTGGGCGTCGAGTTCGGCGGCTTCCTCCGCCGCGCCCTTTTGCAAGTCGGATTCGCTCTTCAGCTTTCCGGGCCAGTCGGCATGTTTGTACTGGCCGAAACGGTCGATGCAGGGATAAAAATCAGCCGCGCTCGCAAGAGCGGCCGGCAATGGAACGGGCGGTTCCTCAAGCCGGAAGCCGGAAAGCTCGAATTTCTGTTCAAATTCGTTATTGTGAATGAAAAAGCGAAGTTGTTCGACCTTAGTGACATCCAGATGGTGAAGCCGTTCGTCGAAACCGTCAAATGTCGCCATCAGCCCGGCAGGCGCCCAGCCGGCCCCGAAATTTCCGGCCCGGAGGTAAGGAAGCCGCAGCGTGGCGGTTTCGCCGGGGTTGAGCGCGATGCCGCCGGGAACCTGATACTCGAACTCCCGGCCCGGACGGTTGCTGAGCGTAACTGCTTCAACCTGAAGCCGGGTCGGCCGGTTGCTCAGATTGCGGACGTCAACCGCGACAACCGAACCGCCGGAAAAATCGAAGCAGCGTCCCTTCTGCGGCTTCACGATGATGCCGGGCCAGGGAGTGTCGACGGCGGGCGGAATGGTGACAAGCAGTTTGTCGCCGCGGATTTCATAAGCGGTCTTTCCCGTGCCGAGCGGCTGATAATGTTCCGGCCTGCTGCGGGCAATGTCGAACAGCGGCTCTGCCGCAGAGACAGCCATCCCCATGACGAAAGCGCTCAAAACCCAAAGATACTTCATATTAAGAGCCTTAAGGTACATAATGATAAAATCTCTCCTTGTGCACATCCCCATCCGCCACTACTCCGTCAAGGCTGGCCAACAGCGATGTGCGACTGAACGACTCGACGTGGGCATCTCCGAGCAGCGCGGTCATATTCTGTGCCCCATTATGGGAGAAGCAAGGCCAGTTGCCGCCTGTCCCCACAATACGGACAGCAAAAGCAGGGTTATCCCAGTCCTTCTCAACTCCCTCCCCGATCACAATTTGGCGGGACGGATTCCGAAGTTCGACAAGATTCCAATAACTCCCGTAAGTTCCATCCCACCCCGGGTAGTAGTGATAACCGCGCGGGCGATCATTGACGGAGTCGTAATCATTATAGGAATAGGTACACCATGAATTTGTCCAAACTCCTTTGATCTTCGGCGTATCCGGGCAAACTAACAGCGCTTTGGAACCGTATGCCGGTTCGGCGACATAGCCGGCACGGTATAAAATCTCCGCCCAAGGCTTGGCATCCCCGCCGATGTAGGAATGCATCGGGGTCATCATGCCGTTGAAATCGCCGGAATATTGCGTTTGCGCCATCCCGATCTGCTTGAGATTGTTCACACATGTGATTTCCCGCGCCTTCGAACGGGCCTTGTTGAGAGTCGGCAGCAACATGCCGGCCAGAATCGCGATAATCGCGATCACAACGAGCAACTCAATCAAAGTAAATGAGTTGCAAATCCGGCGAAATCTTTGTTTTTCTTTCACGTTTTAACTCCTTTCGCGTTGAAAGTTTTGAAACTGTATTAATTATACTTGATTTCGGCATGATTGGAAATATATTAAACGGAGAATATTACATATATTTTCTGAACTTCATGGAGGGCCGATGCGCCAGATACTCTGTGCAATGATGTCGCCGAACGATCAGATCGTGCGGGAAATCCACCGGTTCGGCCGCGATCACGACTGGCAGGTCGAACTCTGCGGCGGACGCATCCCGCCCGGCTGGTCCGGCGACGGCGTGCTGACCGACTGCCTCCCGCTGGAGGAATTGAAGAAAATCCGCAACTTTGAACGCACCCCGGTCGTCTCCCATACGCTGACGCCGGGCGGCAACGTCCGCACCGTGGCGGGGGATACCCGGAGGATAGCGGAGATGATTGCGGACTATTTTCTGGACCGGGGATTCCGCAACTTCGCCGCGATCGACGCCCGCGACTGGAACCGGCAGGGATGCATCCACGGCATCGACCCGGTGGTATCGCTCCGGGAAGAACTGGAGCGGCGCGGCTTCCGGCTGGAAGTCTGCCACTGGAAGGAGGACCTCCGCCCGGAGGAACTGGCGGACTACGGAAGCGTACTCGCCCGGCTTGCCGAATTCTTTTCGGAAATGCCGCGTCCCCTCGCACTCTTCATCCCCAACGGCCGTCACCTGACGGTGGCCTACCGGGTCATCCATCAACTGGGCATCCGGGTGCCGGAGGAGTTCGCGGTGCTCTGCAACACCGATGAACCGTTTTTCACCGAAAACGCCTCGATTCCGACCACGCACATCAGCGGCGAACCGCTCAAACTGGGCCGCATGAGCGCCGAACTGCTGGAGCGGATGATGAATGCAGGAACGGTGCCGGAAGCCCCCGTATGGGTGCCCCCCGCGTCGATCGTCTCCCGCCGCAGCACCGACGTACTGGCAATTTCCAACCCGAAACTGGCGGCGGCAGTCGACTTCTTTCTCGGGAATTTCATGAATTTCATCAGCGTCGAGGATGCGGCGGCGGCGGCGGGGCTTTCGCCGTCCATGCTGGTCCGGCTCTTCCGGAAACACCTGCGCAAGAGTCCGTCGGAGTTCCTGCGCGGCTTGCGCTTCAACCGGATCCGCCATTTTCTGGATAAAAGCGATCTGCCGCTCCCGGAGATCGCGCGGCGGACGGGATACGGCTCGGCGATGTCGCTTTCAATCGCTTTCCGCCGGGAGTACGGCATCGCGCCGGGAGAATACCGCCGCACCCGCCGCCGGAAAAATTCCGATCTGCCGCCGCCGGATCAATGGTGAATCCGGTCACACACCGGGCAGCCTGAAATCCGGCGGCAGCGGAGATTCGACCGTGACCGTCTCGCCGGTGTCCGGGTGACGGAACGCCAGTTTCGCCGAGTGCAGCGCCTGCCTCGGCAGGATCAGCCGCTCCCGGTCGGCGGCGGTGATCGCGTTGGAACGGATTTTCAGGAAGATTCCGTCGTCCGGCCCGTAGAGCTTGTCGCCGAGCAGCGGGAAGCCGAGTGAAAACAGCGTCGCGCGAATCTGGTGGAGCCGCCCCGTCTCCGGCAGCGCCCGCACCAGCGAATACCGTTCGCCGCTCCGCGCCGGCAGCAGCACCGTGCGGGCGGATTCGGGGCGGACCGCCCCCTCCGGCGGCCGCTCTCCGGCCACGAAACGCCGCTTCTTGCGCACCACGCTGGCAAGGTCCGGGACCAGGAAGCCGTATGCCTCGATCCGATCCGCAAAGTTCCCGAACACCAGCGCCAGATACTCCTTTCGCATCGGCCAGCCGGGCTTGCCCAGTTTCGCGGCGGCTTTCGGATTCTTCGCGGCGACCAGCAGCCCGGAGGTTTCGCGGTCGAGCCGGTTCACCAGATGGATTTTCCCGTACTTCGAGGACAAAAGGTGCCACAGCGTATGCTTGAAAAACGGCCCGGACGGGTGGACGCAGAGGTTGCCCGGCTTGTCCACGACCAGCAGCGCGTCGTCCTCGTAGGCGATCCGGTAATCCAGGTCGGCCTCCGGTTCGGCGATGTCGGCGGGGAAGTATTCGATGCGGTCGTGGAGTTCGAGCCTGCGTTCCGGGTCGGAAAGTTCGCCGTTCAGCATGATCTCGCCCGCCGCGATCCGGTCGCGCCACTCATCGATGGCCCGGTAGGTGAAGCGCCCCGCCAGATATTCCGCCAGCGTGAAACCGGCCCCCGACCAGTCCACCGAGCTGCGGATCACCCGCCGTTCCAGATTTTCATACTCCTCTTTCACCGTCATTCTCCCCGCGTTTCGGCTGAATCTCAACATCACGCCCCATAATTTACTCCGGCGGCGCGAATATTCAATTTGCATTCCCGGAAAAAAAGAACTATATTCAACCATTGCGACTATTGAACGAGGAATCATATTTTCTATGGATATTATTTATTCCGCCGGTGAAATCGCGAACCGGATCGCGCAGCTCGGCCGTGAAATCACCGAATTTTACCGGGGCGAAGAATTGACCGTGGTCGCGCTGATGAACGGGGCGCTGCCTTTCGCCGCCGACCTGATCCGGGCCATCGGCCTCGACTGCTACGTGGATACCGTCAGCGTCGCCAGCTACCGCAACTGCCGCAGCACCGGGGAACCGGAGTTCCGCTCCACGCTGAAAATCCCCCCGTCGGGGCGGCATATCCTGCTGGCCGACGAGGTGCTCGACAGCGGCGTGACGCTGCAATGCGTGGCCGAATACTTCCGCCGCCGCGGCGCCGCGAGCGTCCGGACCGTAGTGATGGTGGAAAAGGAGCTGCCGCGCCCGAACGGTCTCGCCCATGCCGACTGGACCGGCTTCACCGCTCCTGACCGCTATCTGGTCGGCTACGGACTCGACGCCGATGAGCATTACCGGAATCTGCCTTATATCGCAGCCTTGAATTAGCGAATTATCATGGAGGAATTGCAGTATGGAGAAGTTCCCTTATCAGGATGCGTCGCTCCCGGTGGAGCGGCGGGTTGAAGACCTGCTCGGGCGGATGACCCTTGAGGAAAAAGTCGGCCAGATGTGCCAGCTTGACGGCCGCGTCAATCTCGAACAGGAGTTTCAGGAGAAACATCCCGGCTCGCTGCTCCAGATTCTCGGCGAGGACTGCAAAAAGGCGATCGAACTCGCCCGCAGCTCCCGCCTCGGCATCCCGCTGCTGCTCGGCGTCGATGCGATCCACGGCCACTCGTTCTGGCCGGGCGCCACGATCTTCCCGACCCAGCTCGGCATCAGTTCCAGCTGGAACGCCGAACTGATCGAGGAAATGGGCCGCGTGACCGCCCGCGAAATGCGCAACACCGGCGTCGCCTGGACCTTCTCCCCCGTGCTCTGCATCGCCCGCGACCTGCGCTGGGGCCGGGTCGGCGAAACCTTCGGCGAGGACCCGCTGCTGATCGGCGATTTCGCAATCGCGCTGATCCGCGGGCTTCAGGGCGAGAATCTGAGCAGCCCGGACAAGGTGCTCGCCTGCGCCAAGCACTTCACCGGTTACTCCGAAACCCAGGGAGGCCGCGACGCCTCCGAGGCGGATATCTCCATGCGCAAGCTGCGCAGCTACTTCCTGCCGCCCTTCGAGCGGGCCGCGCGCGCCGGAGTCGGCTCCTTCATGACCGGCTACCAGTCGATGGAGGGCGTGCCGATGACCGCCAACAGGACCCTGCTGCGCAAGGTGCTGAAAGAGGAGTGGGGATTCGAGGGACTGCTGGTCACCGACTGGAACAACGTCGGAACCCTCGTCACCGGCCAGAAGATCGCCCCGGATTACAAGCATGCCGCCAAGATCGCGGTCGAGGCCGGAAACGACCTCATCATGTCCACCCCGCAGTTCTACCGGGGCTGTCTCGACGCGGTCCGCGAGGGAATGCTCGACGAAGCCCTGATCGACGAGGCGGTCCGCCGTATCCTGTCGGTCAAATTCCGGCTCGGCCTGTTCGAGGACGACCGCTATCCCGATCCGGACGCCGCCGACCGAGCCGCCGGGACACCGGAACACCGCGCCGCCGCGCTGACCGCCGCCCGCGAGTCGCTGATCCTGCTCAAAAACGACGGGCTGCTGCCGGTCCGCAACGCGAAACAGGTCAAGGTCTGCCTGGTCGGGCCGAATGCCGACAATCCGATCAACCAGTGCGGAGACTGGAGCCTCGGCACCGGTCAGGCCAACGTCCCGAAACAGCATCCGCGCCGCTGCACCGTCACGCCGAAAGACGCGCTCGCGGAGAAGTTCATCCTCGTCGACAACCCCGGCGAAGCCGACATGATCGTCGCCGCCGTCGGGGACCAGCCGAAATACTGGGGCGAATTCAAATCCACCGCGACCCTCGAACTTCAGGACGGGCAGAACCAGCTGCTCACCGAAGTCGCCGACACCAACAAGCCTTTCGTGATCGCGGTGATCTCCAGCAAGCCCGTGCTGCTGCCCGCCGCCGTCCGGGAGAAGGCCAACGCGATCATCCAGCAGTTCTCGCCGGGAATGCTCGGCGGGCAGGCGCTGGCGGAAGCGCTGGCGGGCGAGCTGAATCCCTCCGGCCGCCTGACGGTGTCGATCCCGTACCACGTCGGCCAGCAGCCGATCTATTACATGCAGCCGCGCGGCCAGCATGGCGACCGGTACGCCGACCTGACCCAGCAGCCGCTCTATCCGTTCGGCTACGGCCTGGGCTACTCCGAATTCGAATACGAATCGGTCACCACCGACCGCACCGTCTACGGGCCGGAGGATTTCATCAAGGTGCTGGTTTCGGTGCGCAACACCGGGAAACGGGACGGCGTCGAGGTGGTTCAGGCCTACGTCAGCGACGAGGTCACTTCGGCCACCTGGGTGGACCAGGAGCTGAAAGGGTATGCCCGAATCCGCATCCCGGCAGGAGAAACCCGCACGGCGGTGATCGTGATCCCGGCTTCCTCCTGCTCGATCGTCAACGCCGCCGGCGAGCGGGTGGTCGAACCGGGCGAATTCGAGCTGCGGATCGGCAAATCCAGCCGGAACATCCTGCACCGCGTCAAATTCGTGATCCGCTGAACACGGCCGCGATCGTTTTCCGTGATTTCAACGCGGAACAGGCGTCTTGACATTTGGGAAACGTGTGTTATATTAGCCGTATACCCGTTTCTTAAAGTCATCATCCACAACCAAGGAGTATAAAATGGCGGCGAAAGTCAATACGGATGCGTGCAGCGGCTGCGAAACCTGCGTCGGTTCCTGCCCGGTGAGCGCGATTTCCATGGCCGACGGCAAGGCGGTTGTCAACGAGGCGGATTGCATCGAGTGCGGTGCCTGCGTCGGCGAATGCCCCTGCGAAGCGATCTCCCTCTAAACAGACGGAGCGATTCTTCAGGAGTCAGGAAGCCGGAGCCGGTACATACCGGTTCCGGTTTTTTCTTCCGAAGTCACCGGTAGTTCGACAGGGGGAGGAATCCACGTTGGCCAAAAAGCGGAATCACTTTTTGCCGCTGCTGATCATTCTCGGGGCGTACATGTGGTTCGTCCGCGGTTTCCTGTTCCGTCCCCTCTGGTTCGATGAAGCGCTCACGGTACTCAATTTCGCGCTGGCCCCGAATCCGGCGGCGATCTACCTCAATTATTCCATCCCCAACAACCAGATCTGCTATACGTTCCTGCTGCGTCTCTGGATCGAATTCCAGCCCGCCTTTCTCGACACCACCGTCTGGCTGCGTCTCCTTTCCGTATTGCTTGGAGCAGGAACGCTTTCCGCACTTTATTTGCTGTTCCGCACCCGGTTCGGCAACGGCAGGCTCCTGCTGCCCGTGCTGGTCGCGCTCGGAATATCCGTACCCTTCCTGATCTATGCGACCGCACTGCGCGGTTACATGCTCAGCGCGCTGCTGGTCACCCTGACGCTGCATTTCGCGCTGCGCTTCGCCAGGTGCCGCGAGTGGAAAAGCTGGCTCTGCTACGCAGCCGGTTCACTGCTGACCGTCGGCACCATCCCCAGCAATCTGGTGATGCTGGCCGGAGTCGTGCTCTATGCCCTGCCGCTCTTTCAGGCCGATTTCTACCGCAAACGGAGCTTCTGGCTGATGTTTTTCACGCCGCCGGCCATGCTGCTCTTTTTTTATCTGCCGGTCATGCGCCAATTCATCGGGGTGGTCAACCTCGGCGAAGGGTGGAACAGCGGCGGCAAGGTGCTGCTCGCGGTCCTGGCCGCATTCAGCTACAGCTTTGCGATGCTGCTGATTCCGGCGACCGGTTCGCTGCTCGCCTTCGACCGGCGCAGATACAACTGGCTCTGGTCCGCGCGGGCCGCGATCTGGCTGCTGCCCATCCCGATGGCGCTGCTGCTCAAGGTGGCCCCCTTCCCGCGCGTGTTCTTTCCCTTCTGGCCGCTCTGGGCGCTGCTGCTGGCGGGGGGGCTGCGTGACCTGAGCGCCCTGAACTGCCGCTGGCGCCGCCGCTGGCAGCCCGCCGTCTGGATCGCCGCGCTGACCGCCGCAGTGCTGTTGTGGGGATGGCTGGCGCAGTGGCCGGAGTTGCGGCTCGCATTCTCCCGCCGCAACGGCGGCAACGGTTCCGACGACTACTTCTTCGGCTACTACCTGCGGAATGAACATACGCCGGACAAGACCGTCGCCGAACTGAAGAAACGTTATCCAAACGGCACTCCGCCCATCTACCTGAGCTTTTCCGCCGATCCGTGGGCCGTGATGTTCTACGGCAACCTGAACAGCCTGACCGATCCGGCCAACTACCGTTTCGACGGGCCGCGCGGCGTCGTCGGTTCGATCCCGCGCGGCAGCCTGGCGATCCTGCGCGATGACGAATCCGCACTTGCGCTCGGGCAGCGTTTCCACGTCCGGCTGAAAGAGCTTTTCCGCACTCCCAACCACGGGGTGTACCGTGTCGAATGATGCCCCCCTGCCGGTTTTCATGGGGCCGACCGCATCCGGCAAAAGCGCGCTGGCGCTTGAAGCGGCCCGGCAACTCAACGGCGAAATCGTCTCCGTCGACTCCATGCAGCTCTACCGGGGGCTGGAAATCGGCACAGCGCAGCCGACCGCAGCTGAACAGGCCGAAATCCCGCACCATCTGGTCGGCTGCTTCGATTTTCATCACAAAATCGATGTGTTCCAATTCCGGAAGCTCGCCGACCGGGCCATCGCGGAGATCCGGGCGCGGGGGCGGCGGCCGATTCTGGCCGGAGGGACCGGCATGTATCTGCGCGCGCTGCTCTACGGGATCGACGACCTGCCCGCCGATCCCGAACTGCGCAAACGGCTGGACGCCGAATTCGACCACGACGCGGGGGAACCGGCGTTGCTTGAAAAGATGGCGAAGCTCGATCCGGCGGCGTTCGACCGCTGGCACGCCTGCCGCCGCCGGCTGATCCGCGCCCTTGAGGTCAGGCTGCTGACTGGCAAATCCATTCTCGAACTGCAGCAGAATCCGATGGACCGCCTCCGCTATCCGGTCATCGCCTGGAAGCTGGAAACCCCGACAGAAATTCTGCGCAAGCGCATCAGCGACCGTGCCGCCGCGATGCTGGATTCCGGCTGGATCGAGGAGGCGCGCCGCGCCATCGCCGCCGGGCTGCTCGAATCACCGACCGCCCACCAGGCGCTCGGCTACAAGCTGATCGCGGAGCATCTGGCAGGCAACCTCACGCGCGAACAGCTTCACGAACGGATTTCCACCGCCACCTGGCAGCTGGCCCGCCGCCAGCGCACCTGGTTCCGCCACCAGCATCCGGAAGCGCAGCCGCTCACGATGCCGCCCGCCGCCCCGCTGGTCTTTCACTCCTGAAACTCGATCGGCACCGGCGGCCCGAGATGACGCGGAGCGCGGTGCAGCAGTTTCACGTCAACCACCGCAAGCACGCGGGCAAACGCTTCCCGCCACCGCTGTTTCAGCCGGAAACGGCGCAAGCTCACATCCCGCGCCGCAAAGCCGACCGCATCGATCCCGTGATTCCGCGCGATGTACAACGCGCGTTCGCAGTGATCCTTCTGCGAAACCACCGTAATGCGCGTCTGTCCGAAAATCTTCTTCGCCCGGATCACCGAATCGAGCGTGCGCAATCCGGCATAGTCGGCGTAGATATCCTCCGGGGCGACGCCGCGTTCGATCAGCGCCGCGCGCATGTCCTCCGGCTCGTTATAGTCGCGGCGGCGGTTGTCGCCGGAGACGATCAGCTTGCGGACCTTTCCGGCATGGTAGAGCCGCGCCGCCGCATCCATACGATACCGGAAGTACAGATTGGGGCCGTATTTCGCCTGTTTGCTGGTGCCGAGCACCAGAGCGACGTCGCGCGGCGGAATCAGCTCCGGCGCGGAGAAAATCCGTCCCCGTGCGGCCGCCACCGCCCGGTCGGCTCCCCACAGGAACAGCACTCCCGCAATCAGGCAGAATCCGGCCGCGATCATCAAGCGCTTCCTGAATCTGAATATCGTTTTGAACCTGGCGAATCTCACGAACAGCAACTTCCTTCCGATTTGGCGATGAAGGAAAAATATCACGTTCCGCTCCCGGAATCAAGCATCCCGCCGATCAATCTTCCGGAAAAAGTTCCACCATCAGGATCGCTTCGATCTGCGCCAGCGCTTTGTTCAGCAGATTGATCTCGGTGGCGTACCGCACCTCGGTATCGATGTAATAGGTCTGCACCTTGTCGATCCGGTCCACCGAAGCCTCCCGTTTCAGGTAGCGCTCATACACCAGATCGCGCTGACGCCGGGCGGCGGCAAGCAGATCGCGGTAGACCCGGGCCTGCCGCGCATGGTTCTGATAGTTGGCGCAGGCGGCGCGGACATCGTTCACCAGCTGCAGATAGGTTTCGGCCATGCCGTACTGCGCCATCGCATACATCGCCTGCATCTCCCGCATCCGGTTGTAGCGGCTCAGTCCGTTGAAGATCAGGTAGTTCGCATGAATCCCGTACTCGAACGAGGGAGTATCCTGCGAACCGTGCGAATACATATAATCCCGGTATCGGGAACTCATCACATTATAGGAAAAGCGGGCATGGGCGGTCACGGTCGGAGCGTAGGAACTGTAGCTTTTGAACTTGTTGTACTCGGCGATCTTCAGCGTCTGCTGCATGATGTGCATCTGCGGATTGTTGGAGAGCGCCAGGTCGATCGTGGCCTCCATGCTGAACGGCAGCGGACGGATTCGGGTATCGACCGGCGGCAATTCGGGGGGACCGGGCAGCCGTCCCTCCGGCAATCCCAGCAACTGCGCCAATGCGAAATCCGACACCTCAAGCTGGTAGACCGCCGCGATCCGGGAAGCGTCGGCATAGCCGGCCAGCACCTGAAAGTTGAGCACTTCATCCTCCGGGCGCAGATTTCTCTGCGCCTCCGGCTCCACGATCCCGTGCAGCTTCAGCTGGAACTCCCGGTTCTGCTGTGCGATCTCCCCGAGCCGGGCCGCAAGCTGCATGTCGTCGAACGCATAGGCCACCGCCTGCCTGACCATGCAGATCACCCTCATGCGGACCGCCTTTTCCCGCTCGATTTCACGTTTCTGGATCAAGACATTGAGCTCACGCGCCAAGCCGTCAAAGATCAGATAGCTGGCCGTCACGTTGGTGGTGCTGTCGAAGCGGAAATTCCGGGCGGGCGTATGCGGCATCGGGTTGACCAGATGATTGTTCCACTCCAGCGTCTGGCCGACTCCGGTTCCGGCGGTGATCTCGGGAGCGTAAGCGCCGAGCGACTGGTAGTAGCGCATCCGGGCGGCATTGACCGCGTGATAGGTGGCCAGAAAGCTCTGGTTGTTCTCCTCCGCGATCCTCTGCGCCAGCCGGAGCGTCAACACCTTGATCCCTTCCAGCCGCCGCCGCGACGCTTCCCGGTTGGCCTCGTCGAAAACCGTTCCCTCCAGCACCGCCTCCGGCGGCTTGTAGGTATAACACCCACCTGACAGCAACAGGAGCGCAACCGGAACCAGCCAGCATCGACTGCATAAAATGGACATATTCTCCCTCCATAAACTAAAAACAGCAATTCTCCTCTACAAATAATATAATCACTTCACATAAAAAAGACAAATTCAAAACCATTTAATCACATTACAAACAAGAGAAGCTCATCATCTTTACCCGTGGTACAGCCGCCGGAGAAGTTATCTCCGGGTAAAAAAAAAGCGCCCCCGTCTCCGGGACGGGAACGCTTCCGATGGGTTGGAATCACTTTTCAGCTTTTTTGGCGGAAATCTTGATTTCATAGCTTTTTCCGGCCTCCGCCTTCAATGTCAGGCAAGCACGGTTATCGTGGTTGACCTTCACGGAAGCCTTGCCGGTTTTCGCATCATCGCTGAGTGTGACGGATTTACCGCTGAAATACCAGTTTTTAGCCTTCTTGCCGTCGTTTTCCTCGAAGCTGCCGTTGGCGACCGGCTCGCCGTTCACGGTCACATCGTCGATCAGCACGAATTCGCGGTCGCCGGGTTCCTTGCTCCACTCGCCGCCGATATTGAGCCGGATATCGCCGGATTTCTCCGGTACGACAGTAAAGATGAAATCACTCCATTCGTCCGTAACCGGCTTGGAGAGGTACAAATAACAGTTCTGCTTTTCCGCCGGCAACCAATGTCCCTTGCTGAGTTTGCCTTCTCCGGCTGTCTTCTTGATCGGAATCAGCTGTTTGGTCGCATCGACATCCACCCGGATGGCGGCGGGACCGGCAAACAGCGGCAGGGTCAGGGCGGCGAGGGCGGGGATCATCAGAGTCTTCATGGTAATTCTCCTGTTTGGTGAATCTTTTCAAGGCGACATCCGCAATATAATGCAATTCCCTTCCTTTGTCAAATTTCTGATCTGCCGCCTGGCCGGAGCCGGCGGAACTCGCGCGGAGAATAGCCGGTCCGCCGCCGGAAAAAACGCGAAAAATAAAATTCATTCGCAAAGCCCAGCCGGTCCGCAATCTCCTTGATGCTCCGACAACCGGAGAGCAGTTCAAATTCGGCGCGCCGCCCCAGCTCCCGGCCGATGAACTCCTTCAGCGGGACTCCGAAATCGCGGCTGAACTCCCGGCTCAGGCGGTCCCGGCTGCGGCAGGCGACTCCGGCCAACTCGTCGAGCCGGGTGCGTGCGGAGAGGGTGCGGGCCATGTAATCCAGCAAGACGCCGTAGCGGCGGCGCACCGCCAGATGCCGTTCCAACTCCTCCGGCAGATGCTCCGTCAACTCCCCGGCCAGCTCGAAGATCAGCGCTTTCAGCCGGAACAGCTCCCGCCAGCTTCCCGCCGGGGCCGCCGCCTCGCGGCAGCGCCTCCGCAGCTCCTCATCCAGCCGATGCCGCGAACAGCGGCGCGACTCCCCGAATACGTCGCATCCGGCCAGCAGTTCAAGCTGGAAGTGCAGCGAATAGAACGCCAGCTCCGGGCCGAAAACGAATTCGAGGTCGAGTCCGGTCGGCATGAAATACCAGTACCCCGCCTCCAGGGTGAACCGCTGATTCCCGGTATGGTTGACCAGTTCACCCGTTCCGGCCGTGACCAGGAAAATCCGGTTGAAGCTGTAGCAGTTCCGCCCGCGCCAGCGGAATTCGGCCTCGCCGAACTCCGCGATCCGGCAATTCAGCTGCCCGGCCAGCGCCGCCAGCGCGTCGTGTCGCGTCATTCCCATGAAAGTATATGTTTCCGCACTGTTATTGAATTTGAAGAATCTTCTGACGGCATATAACTTATACCGTATCACCGGAATTTCAACGATCGGAAAAGGGAGATTTTGAATCATGAAGTATCCGAATGGTCACAACAGCGCGATTTCATTTCCGTTGGGCGGCATCGGCACCGGCAGCATCGGGCTTTCCGGCGCCGGGCAGCTGATCGACTGGGAGATCATGAACCGCCCGGACAAAGGCAGCCACAACGGCTACAGCCATCTGGCGGTCAAGGCCGAACGCGGCGGCGAGCTGGTCGACGTGCGCGTGCTGAACGGCGACATGGCCCCTCCTTACACCGGAACCTCCTCCTTCGGCGAGGCCGGCAACCGCTTCGCCGGATACGGCTTCGGCGCAAACAAATGCCTGCTGCCCGGCCTGCCGCACTTCCGCGAAGTGGAGTTCGACGGCGAGTTTCCGTTCGCCCGGCTGACCTTCCGCAATGAAACCTTCCCCGGCGAAGTCGTGCTGCGCGCCTTCAACCCGCTGATTCCGCTGAACGACTTCGACTCCTCGCTGCCGGCGGCGGCGTTTGAAATCGAATTCCATAACGATACCGCCGGGGAACTGCGCTATACCGCCGCGCTTTCGGTCCGCAATCCGGTCGAACGTTCCTGCCACACTTTGACGGGACGGCTTCTGGAGATGAAGCAAAAGCAGCACCACGCCGCTTCACCCCGCTACGGCGAACTCGCGCTCGTCACCGATGCGGAGGAGTACTCCGGCCAGAGCTGCTGGTACCGCGGCGAATGGCAGGACGACATCAATATGTTCTGGAACGATTTCGCCCGCCCCGGCGCACTGAAACCGCGCGACTACCCGGCGGAAAACGGCCGGCACCGGCACGACACCGGCACCCTCGCCGCCCATCTGACGCTGCCGCCCGGCGGACGCGGAAAGATCCGCTTCGTCCTCGCCTGGTACTGGCCGAACGTCAGGAACTTCTGGAACGAGGGCGAACGCGAGTATCCCGGCTGGCGCAACTGGTACGCCACGCAGTTCGGCAGCGCGGCGGAGGTGGCGGACTATTTCATGGCGAACTACGACCGGCTGCTCAATGAGACCCGGCTTTTCCACGACGCGCTGTTCTCGTCCACCCTGCCGGAGGCGGTGATCGACGCCGTTTCCGCCAATCTCGCGGTGCTGAAGAGCGCGGCCTGCCTGCGGCTGGAGAACGGCGAATTCTACGCTTTCGAAGGAACCTCCAGTCTGTACGGCAGCTGCGAGGGAAGCTGCACCCACGTCTGGAACTACGCCTACGCGCTGCCTTTCCTGTTTCCGGCGCTGGAGCGGTCGATGCGGGAATTGGACTACACCTGGAACTTCCAGCCGGACGGCGGGCTCGGCTTCCGGTTGCAGCTGCCGCTGGGGCGCGAGGCCACCGGCTTCCGCGCCTGCGTCGACGGGCAGATGGGCGGCGTGATCAAGATGTACCGGGAGTGGAAGATTTCCGGCGACACCGGCTGGCTGCGCCGCTGGTTCCCGCAGGCCAGACGGGCGCTGGAATACGCGTGGAGCCCGGAAAACCCGGACCGGTGGGACCCGGAACAGTCCGGCGTGCTGACCGGCCGCCAGCATCACACGCTGGACGTCGAACTCTTCGGCCCGAATCCGTGGCTGACCGGGTTCTATCACGCCGCGCTTGACGCCGCCGCCCGGATGGCCGACGCCGTCGGTGAACCGGAGAGCGCCGCGCTGTACCGGAGCATCCGCGCCCGGGGCCGCAAGTTCGTCGAGGAACAGCTTTTCAACGGCGAATATTATGTCCAGAAGCTCGACCTCGCCGACGACGCCGTGCTGGCCCCCTTCCGCGACGCCCGCCGCTGCTACTGGAATGAGGAGTCGCGCCAGATCAAATACCAGCTCGGCAACGGCTGCCTGACCGATCAATTGCTCGCCCAGTGGCACGCCTCGCTGGCGGGGCTGGACGACGTGTTCGACCCGGCGCGGATTCCGGCCGCCCTGCGGGCGATCCACCGATACAACTTCCTGCGCAGTTTCCGCGACTACGCGAACTTCTGGCGGGTCTACGCGCTGAACGACGAGGCCGGAACCATCATCTGCAGCTGGCCGCACCGCGACATGCCCGCGATCCCGATTCCGTATGCGACCGAGGTGTTCACCGGCTACGAATACCACTTCGCCGCCCAGCTGGTGATGCACGGCATGGTCGCGGAAGGGACCGAAGTGGTCGAAGCGGCCCGCGCCCGCTATGACGGCGTGAAGCGCAATCCGTGGAGCGAAATCGAGTGCGGCAGCAACTACGCCCGCTCCATGTCCAGCTATTCGCTGCTGAACGCCTACGGCGGCTTCCGGTTCGACCTTGCGGCGGGGATGATCGGCTTCGCCCCCGCCGCCCGGCGTCCCGGCGAATGTTTCCGCTCTTTCTGGAGCCTCGGCACCGGCTGGGGCAGCGTCGAAATCACCGACGACTCCTGCACGCTCCGGGTGCTGTACGGGAGCTTGAAGGTGAATACGCTGCAGTTCCCGCTTGAACCGGCCTCCGTGCGGCTCGGCGGCCGGGAGCTGCGCTTCACCCGGTGCGAGAGCGGAATTGAGCTGGCCGAACCGGCGGAGCTCACCCCCGCCGTCGAACTGGCCTGCTTCCGGCAATGTGCTACTCCGTGATGATCTCCCGGTAGCTTTTGCCGCCGGGAATCATCGGAAGCACGTGGTCGAGGTAGACGGTGTGGCAGTCCAGCAGGAAAGGGCCGGGAGTTTCGAGCATCTCCCGGATTGCGTCCTCAAGCTCCGCCGGATCGTACACCTCGCACGACGGAATGCCGTAGCAGCGGGCGATCCCGGCGAAATCCGGGAAAGGCCGCTCCCCTTTGACCCGCAGATCGGTGTTGCCCCGGCGGCTGTGGTAGAAACGGTCCTCAAGCTGCGCGACCATGCCGAGGTGCTGGTTGTTCAGGATCACCATCTTGACCGCGATCTCCTCGGTCGCGATCGTGCCCAGTTCCTGAATGTTCATCTGGAACGATCCGTCGCCGTCGATATTGATCACGGTCGCTTCGGGCCGGGCCAGCTTCGCCCCCATCGCGGCAGGCAGGCCGAACCCCATCGAACCGAGTCCGCCGGAAGTCAGCAGCTGCCGCGGCCGGGTGAAGGTGTAGAACTGCGCGCTCCACATCTGGTGCTGCCCCACGCCGGGCACGATCACCGCGTCGCCCGCCATCCGGCAGATCGTTTCGATCACCCTCTGCGGCTGCACCTTGCCCGGTTCGTCGCGGTATGCCAATGGATGCGCCCGCTTCCAGCCGGCGATGCGGTTGTGCCATTCGGCGTATTCGCGGAAGCGGGGAGTGCGGTTCAGCCGCTCCAGAAACTCCCGGATGTCGGCGGTGACGCCGAGGTCGGCGCGCACGTTTTTGTTGATCTCCGACGGGTCGATATCGATGTGGATGATCCGGGCCGGACGCGCAAACTCATCCGGATTGCCGGTCGAACGGTCCGCGAAACGGGCGCCGAACGCCAGCAGGAGATCGCACTCGTTCGCCGCGTAATTCGCATAGTAGCTGCCGTGCATGCCGAGCCATTTCAGCGACAGCGGATGATCCTCCGGGAACGCGCCGATCCCCATCAGACTGGTGGCGACCGGGATATTGAAACCCTCCGCAAACCGGGTCAGCTCCTCCGCCGCCCCGGCGGCGATCACACCGCCCCCGGCGTAAATGCACGGGCGCCTCGAACGGGCGATCGCGGCGAGCACCGCTTCGCAATCCTGCTCCGTCACCGCCGGAGACTTCCGTATCAGCTCCGGCGACGGCTCCGGGCAGAACCGGAATTCCAGCCGCTGCTGCTGGACATCTTTGGGAATGTCGATCCAGACCGGCCCGGGACGGCCGCTGTTCGCGAGGTAAAACGCATCCGTGACGGTCTGCGAAAGTTCCTCCGGCTTCATCACCAGATAGCTGTGCTTCACGATCGGGCGGGTCATGCCGATGATGTCGGTCTCCTGAAACGCGTTCCGGCCGATCAGCTTAGACTCCACCTGCCCGGTGATGATCACCAGCGGCACCGAATCCATATAGGCGTCGGCGATCCCGGTCAGCAGATTGGTCGCGCCGGGGCCGCTGGTGGCCATGCAGACACCGGTTCTGCCGGTGGCGCGGGCGTATCCGCAGGCGGCAAATGCGCCTCCCTGCTCGTGGCGCGGCAGGATCACCCGGATCGGGGAGTCCGCCAGCGCCTGATGAAATTCGATCGCGGAACCGCCCGGATACGCGAACACCAGTTCGACGCCGAGACGCTCCAGAGTTCTGATGGTGATCTCAGCACCTTTCAAAAGCTTATTCATATATGGAAATCTTTCACGGTAAAATTATTACGGATCAAAACGGCACAGTCGCACGACTGCACAGACGCCTCCCGGAAAGAAGAAGAAAGAGGAAAAACAGCGAAGATCACTCCGCGCAGATACAGCCCGGACGCACTACCGGGAGACCGGTGCGGCCGGGCGGCTAACAACGACTGCCGTCGCCGAAAATCTGCCTGCAAAGTGATTCATTGTGATAAGTTCCATTGCCATACCTGAATGGCTGGCGCTTAGTATAGCCGTCCGGCCCGGTTTTGTCAAGCCGTTTCCCGCGCGTTCCCATACCGATTTTTTCATAAAAAGTCCGAAAATGACTGGAAATGGCGCAACGGAGTGTTACATTAAATTAAGCTGAAACGGTTTCAAGGTTCGTTTCATCATAAAAATCAAGGAACAAAGACATGGCCCTGGTTCGTCACCCTTCCAATCCGGTCCTTTCGGCGAAGGACATCCCGTTCGACGCGTCGCTGATCTTCAACGCGGGCGTCTGCAAATTCAACGGACGCTATGTGATGGTGTTCCGGAACGACGTCGGCTTCGGCCCGAACGGCTACGGCAAAACCTACACCAACCTCGGTATCGCCTACAGCAGCGACGGCGTGAAATGGGAAGTCCAGCCCCGGCCGTGGAAAGTCGCCGCCGATATCGTCGCCGCCGACCCGGAACTCAGCCGCTTCTACGACCCGCGCCTGACGGTGATCGACGGCCGCTGCTATCTCTGCTTCGCGGTGGACACCATGCACGGCGTGCGCGGCGGCATCGCGGTCACGGACGACTTCGACCACTTTGAAGTGCTGTCGATGTCCGCCCCTGACAACCGCAACATGGTGCTGTTCCCCGAAAAGTTCGACGGCAAATTCGTGCGCCTCGAACGCCCCTTCCCCGAATACAGCCGCGGCTATCAGGAGAAGTTCGACATCTGGTCGAGCATGTCCCCCGACTGCCGCTACTGGGGCGACACCCGGCTGGTCCTCGGCATGGAGGACGTCCCCTACGCCAACGCCAAAATCGGCCCCGCCGCGCCGCCGATCAAGACACCGAAAGGCTGGCTCTGCACCTTCCACGCCACCTACAAGGACATGAGCCGCAATCTCTTCGGCTGGGAAAACGCCAACAATCCCGACGTCACCTGGAACAAGGAGTACTTCGGCGGCCTGATGCTGCTCGCTCTCGACGACCCGCAGAAAGTAATCGGCCTCGCCCCCGAACCTCTTCTCAAAGCCACCGAAAAGTATGAACTCGAAGGCTTCCGCGGCAGCGTGATCTTCCCCGGCGGCATGCTGCTCGAAGACGACGGCGAAGTCAAGATCTATTACGGCGGCGCCGATACCGTCGAGTGTCTCGCCACCGCCTCGGTCGACGACCTCCTCGCCCTGATCAAACCTTTCTCCCGCTGACCTCCGGGGATTTCGCCTTCGGCGACCAAGGCGCTTCGCCCTTGGAACCCGACCGGGCGGCAAGGTGCCGCTGCCGAGTGCGCGCGCCAATGCCCCTTTGGGGGGCGCGCGGCTGATGGAGACAGGCATGGAGCGTACAGGAGCGGCACACCGCTCCGGTCGGCACAAAGCCTGCTTTTTTGCCCGGAATGACGAGTACGGCGAAGCCGCACGGAGGAAT
>ERZ1034917.328-NODE-328-length-44189-cov-562.923098_pt1 | contig 44189 bp, 63 predicted proteins | sample MGYA00520605_ERZ1034917 | MGnify/ENA primary metagenome ERZ1034917 (study PRJEB33766, sample SAMN09781784) | gut metagenome | biome: gut microbiome | host: Homo sapiens | place: Madagascar | study: EMG produced TPA metagenomics assembly of the PRJNA485056 data... | reverse complement strand
AGTAAAGAAAGTAAAGAAAGTAAGAAGGAAAGAGTTTTAAGAGAATCTAAAGATTCTCTTTCCCAGAGCGATCACATCGCTCATGGGATGGAAGCCAACGTGGAAGCAATCCCTCTTACAGACGGTACCGAGTGGAGACCGACCGTATCCGAGTATGACGAGTATTGCAAGCTGTACCCTTCCGTAGATGTTTTTGATTCGTTCCGGAGGATGAGGGCATGGAGCTTATCAAACCCGACGAAGAAAAAGACCAGGAACGGAGTGAAGCGGTTCGTTAATACGTGGCTCAGCAAAGAGCAGGACAACAGCGGGAAGGTATCCACAAGGGGGAGTGGGTCGGCATACATAGATGCAATTCACAACCGAATGGATGTAGTCGATCGTTGGTTGGAAAGGACAGAAGGAGATGACAAAGCAGGAGTTTACAACTCTGGTGAGGGGAATGAAAGCGGCGTATTCTGACCCGAAATTTCTGCCGGACGAATACGCGGTAACGGTTTGGTACGGGATGCTGAAAGACATTCCGTACAAGGATGCAAGCAAAGCAATCACAGACATCATGAGAACATCACCATATCCACCAACGATTGCGGATATCACGCAAAAGGTCTATCAGGCTAACGCAAGAGAAGAAATGAGCGGCCCGGAAGCGTGGAGCTATGTTCGGAAAGCAATCCAGAACAGCAATTACAACAGCGAACAGGAGTTTGCAAAGCTGCCTAGAAGCGTGCAGAAAGCAATAGGGACATCGGATAACCTGAAAGAGCTTGCGGCAATGGATGCGCATACGGTGGAAAGCGTGGAGCAGTCACATTTTATCCGAGCATACAGAACCGTTCTGGACAGGGAGCGGATGGACGAGCAGGCCAACCTTCCAACACTGCTTGAAAAGAAAAGGGCAGAAGAAAAGCGATTGGAGAAGGTGAGAGAAGACGAGAAGCATTTCCTTACTGAGCTTCTGGCAGAAGGAGATCCGGCATGACCGACACAGAAATCATTACATTCTGCCGAAACTGCAAGAAAGACAGTCTGGATTGCCCGATGGCAGCAGGAGACTACGACAGGGCCGTTGAGCTTAACTGCTGCGGACAGCAAAAGGATATCGTGATCATTGAGCAGAAGCTAACCGGAATCGAACTGAAGAGAGTCAAGAACCGGGAATACGAGCGGAAGGCAAGAGCAGCGAATCCGGAGAAGTACAGAGCCAGACAGAGAGCATGGCAGGACAAGCACAGAGAAGAGCAGAAGGCAAAAAAGAGGGCGTATTACAAAGCCCATCGAGAAGAGATCCTCGCAAGGAAGAAGGAGTTGGCGCGGATGAGGGTACAGAATACCGACTGTATAGGCGATGGAAAGGGCTAGAATCGACTTTTATTGTTCGGACGGTAGTTTATAGGGGTACGAAGGTAAAACGCGATTTTAGACATTAAAACCCTTGGTATACAGCGAGAAAGAGAGGTAAGGACATGGACAGGATGGAGCAGTTTGAAAGCGTGTGCAGCGAGAACGAGGAAAAGAGCCTGAAAGACTACTCTTCGGAGTGTGCGATTGAATGGCTGAGAGGGGACAAGGTTGTGACCGTGACGTTTCCGGGAGGAACAGCGGAGTGCAACCGGATTAAGGAGTACGCACAGAAGTACCCGGAAGATGTGAAGATTTCACACCTCAACACAGACGGAAGCATCGTTGCAAGGGTGAGCAAGAAGTATATCCGCATCAGCCGACCTAAAGCACTGTCGGAAGAGCAGAAGGCAGAGAGCGCAGAGCGATTTAGAAAGTGGAGGGAATCACAGAAATGAACAGCATCATTGACGGAAACAGGTTAGGTCAGTGCTACGTCTGTGGCCAGTATGGATCTATGCAGGAGCATCACATGATGCACGGCACGGCGAACCGGAGGAACGCGGAGCACTACGGACTGAAGGTATATCTGTGTCCACGCTGCCACCACAGAGTTCACTGTGAGCCGGGCGGAGAGCTCGATCTGGAGCTCAAGAAGCTGGCGCAAGCAGAATTTGAACGAAAGTGGGGGCACAAGGAGTGGATGAAAGTGTTCCAGAAAAATTACTTGTAGGAGGTGAAATGAAAATCAAAATGATGATCAAGCAGTTACTTTGTGCACACAGATGGGAGTGCCATGCAGTGTCATACAGTGAGGGCACAGTATCGAGGTACTACAAATGTCCGAAGTGCGGGAAGAGAACGAAGATGGTGTACGGCCCGTACAGAAAGGGGACGATGTGAAAGCGTTTTGTCTTTTTGAGCAGTCTGGGACTTTCAAGAATGCCTTCCGCAAATACGGAGTTGAAGCAGAAGATTATGACATTCTAAACGACTTCGGCCAGACAGACCATGTTATGGACATCTTCTCAGAGATCGAGCATGGGTACGAAGGAAAGCCGAGCATATTTGACCAGATTGGGAAGGATGATATCTGCATGGCGTTTTTCCCGTGCACCAGGTTCGAAGCAAAAATCCCGTTGATGATGAGAGGCGAAGCACATCAGCAGAAGAAGTGGACGGATATACAGAAATTGGAATGCAGCATCTCCTTACAGAAAGAGCTGAACGAACTGTATATCTTGCTGAGTGAGATGACCATTATCTGCCTGAGAAAAGGATTCCGGATGATCATCGAAAACCCATACGCACAACCACATTACTTGCGGACATATTGGTGCATGAAGCCGACTCTTATTGACCTGGACAGAACAGAAAATGGTGATTATTACAAAAAGCCAACGCAATATTGGTTTTTGAATTGCAAGCCGGAACAGAACCTTGTTTTTGAACCAATTGAGTATGTGAAAGTAAGGAATATTGAGAACACAAAAGGGACTGAAAACACAACCAGGAAGGTTGAGAGGTCGCTGATGCATCCGCAGTATGCGGATAGATTTATACGTCAGTACATTTTGAAGGAGGAACAGTGGAAAAAGATAAAACCTGCGGAACCTGCGAGTATGCGGATTACCACATGTCGGGCGCACGGCCACACGGGACGCATGTGAGGTGTGAAGTGTACTCTTGCCAGAAGGAGACTGGAAGCAAGGGCTGCAACAACTGGAAGGAGAGAAAGCGGAATGATCGGAAATGAAGTCAGCAAGGAAGACGCAGCAGCTTATCTGAGAAATCAGGGATTAAAGGCAGAGGTGTCTAACGGCGTGGTAGTGGCGTATATGCCGCTTGCGGATGCACTCAAGCCGAAGGCCATGGATAAGCTGAGGAAGATGCTTGCCGGGATAGGGTATACGGCATCATGTGGAATCAAACCGGAGGTGGAAGATGAGTGATTTTGAATGGATTCCGGTAACGGAGAGATTACCGAAACTGTATGAAACGGTCATCGTCACTACATCCGCGAATGCGGTGATGACTGCATTTATGAATGCTGATCAAAAATGGCGGTACCTCGAAGACGATGAGCTTTATGTTGAGGACGTAGTAACCGCATGGATGCCGCTTCCGGAGCCGTACAAGGAGGGAAGTGATGATGATCATATGATCGCAATTTCTTCTAGCTTGTGGAAAAGCTTAAGAGCAGCGGCAGATTATCAGATACCGAAGGCGCCAGAAAAGGTCTGTAGTGGCTATGCAGACGGGCACCCGGTCTATGACGTGTTCTGCCCGAAGTGCGGGAATGAACTGGATTGCGTAGACAAGGTGTGCGATGAGTGCGGACAGCGCATAGATTGGAGCGATGGGAAGGAGGAATGAACATGGCTTCTTGGTATGAAAAATGGTGCAAAAAGAATAAGGAAAAAGCAAAAAAAGACTATGTAACGATTTCCAGACTGGAATTTTTAGACACTATTTCCAGCACAATAGCAAGCCTTGACGTGGATTTAGAAGAAGCACATTCTCTTTGTATTTTCGGATCAATGATTGCGGGAAAAATCTTTGACAAGTAGGAGACGAATGAGGGGGAAAATGAAAAGGCAGACGATTGAAGAGTATGTAGCGGAGATGATACAGAGAAAGGAAGGTAGACATAATGGAAGATTATAAGCTTAGGATGATTAACGAATATAAAGAACTCAAGGGAAAATATGACAGGCTGCATAGGATGCTTGTGAAATATGATGCCGGGAAGCTTGATTTTACACCGACTTGTCCGATTGATCTCCTGAGAAAACAGGCCAGCATTATGGGCCAGTATTTATATGTTCTGGAAACTCGCGCTGTGATTGAGGGAGTAAATCTTAACGCAGAAGAGGAAAAGAAGGAGCCGGCCGAGAAGCCAGATCTGAGAGCTCTGGAGAAGCTGCTCTTTGAGCAGGCGTATCTCGCGGCGGAACAGTGCGCAGCAGAATCTTCGGTGGTTCATCACGCAGCAGGATCTTCGGGAGCATATAACAGTTTTAAAGCTTTGTACGGTCTGGTCATAGATGCGGGGCTTAGGGAAAAATACAACTTCTGGAAGGCGGCGAACGGGTATGAATAAGCACAGTGCGGCATTTGAAGAAACAGAAAGGGGAAATGATGACAAACGGAGAGAAAAACAAAAAGAGATTCGATGAGCTTGGGCTTGGAGATTCGTCAGACTTTGCAATTGCAGAACGCATTTCGGTAAGAAAAAGCGGTGATGTGGATCTGTGCGCAATCACACCGTGTCATGACTGTATTTTTAGACGTGGGCATTGCATTGGGGATGCGGAAAAGTGGCTTGAGGATGAGGCAGAGCCAGAGAAACCGGCACCAGAGAAGAAGGGAGAAAAGATGGAGAAAGACGAAATTAAGGTTGGTGATATTGTAAAAGTTACGGCGAAAAATCGCATAAGAGAAGGCGCAACCGGAACTGTGAGAACAATAACTCGTGCAAAAAACGGAACAAAATTTTACCACGTGCATTTTGACGGAGAAAGCTCCTTGTATGCATTTTATGAGCATGAAATTGAAAAGGTAAAATCGAAGAAAACACCGCCCCGCATCGTAGTCTACAGAGACGGAGATACGGTCACAGTCAAGGATCTGGAAACCGGAGAAGAGGCAAGTGCAGTATGCAGCAAGAAAGATACTTTTGATATTCGCACGGGGGCCTTTATTGCAATGTCAAGGCTAACACATTTCGATACGGACATAAGGCTGATGCGGCTTGAATGGGAGCAGATCGAAAGTTATGTATCGGACATCAAGATGAGATTTGGTGCGTTGATGGGAGAGGGGTATAAGTACCCGGATTTTGATGAGGAGGAAGAAGAATGAACAAAAAGCCTAGAAAAATGGGCTTTACTGAATACATAATGGAAGTTCAGCACACTCATACGTGGTATAGCCCAGACGATGTATTACCGCCGCTGAACGAAGATGTAATCGTAGAGGCAAAGGAAACATTGTCTTATCAGTGTGCGTTTTACATTGATCCAAAAGACATACACTGTAAAATCCCGAATGAGGCAGTATTTTTCGACAAAGAGTATTTTCCACATAAAGGTTCAGAAATTGAAAAAGGGTTTTATGTTGAGCTGCCGTTAGGTAACAAAAATCCACAATATCAGCTTGTGTCTGTCACACGCTGGACAGACTGCCCGTCAATTGGAGTAAATGCGGAAATTATGAATGTACTGCATTCGCTGAGGCGGTATTTCAAGCAAGCCAGAAGAACCAAAAAAGCGGTGAAAAAGATCATGGAGTTGGCGAAGAGTGTGTACGCAGAAAATCCGGTGTATTTTGAGGAGGAAGAAGAATGAACAAAGTAAATCTTATTGGGAGACTGACAGCAGACCCGGAGGTTAGATATACACAGGGAGATCAGCCAATGTGCATTGCATCTTATCGCCTTGCGGTAGAGCGCAGAGGAAAGAAGGCAGAAGGACAGCAGAACGCTGACTTTATCAGTATTAAGGCATTTGGAAATGGCGGCGAGTTTGCCGAAAAGTATCTGCATAAGGGAATGAAGGTAGCTGTTTCCGGACACATCCAGACAGGAAGTTATACCAGACAGGACGGGCAGAAGGTCTATACCACGGATGTCATTGCAGACGAACAGGAGTTTTGTGAAAACAAGGCGGCGAACGATGTAGCACAGAACACGGCTCCGAAGGAGACGCAGAAAGAAACGCCGCCCATTGATGACTTTATGAGCATTCCGAACGGCATTGATGAAGAACTTCCGTTCAATTGATGAGGTGAAAAAATGAAGATTAAGAGACTTACAGACATGGCAAAGCTCCCCACAAGGGGGAGCGATGGAGCCGCAGGACTGGACTTGTATGCTGATGTACCTGTTGGTGCCATTTCGATTTATCCAGGAGAGACGAAAAAGATCCATACAGGCATAGCTATAGAGCTTAGGCCTTATCATGTGGGGCTTGTATATCCACGTTCTGGGCTTGCTACCAAGCAGGGTTTACGGCTTGCTAACTCGGTTGGAGTGATCGACAGCGATTATAGAGGTGAGATCATCGTAGCTTTGCACAATGACAGTCAGATGGTGCAGTACATCGAGCACGGAGAAAGGATCGCACAGCTTGTGGTGATGCAGTACGAGCACGAAGAGGTGCAGGAAGTGGAAGAGCTGAGCGGTACACAGCGAGGATCTGGTGGATTTGGAAGTACAGGGGTGAAGTGATGGGATTTGATGTTGATAGCGATGTTGCGGAAGAGGTGATTGCTTTTTACGGAGCAGATCGCATGGCAGACGTGGCAAGAGAAGAGCCTGCCGAGCTGATCCAAGCTATATGCAAGGTATGCCGGTATCTTGACCCGAAAGACCCGGAAAAGGGCAAGGAAAATCGGTCAGCTCTCCTGTATAACCTTGCGGAAGAAATGGCAGATACGCTGATCATTATCAGTGAGTTACAGGCCATTTGGGGTATTGATGACAACACGATACAGGACATTATTGACTTTAAGCAGGCAAGAACAAAGAAACGGATTGCAGAAGATTGGAGGACAAAATGAACGAAATATTATACGGAATCGAAAAAGTGATTGTTGAAAGAAAAAACGGGGAGATTATAGCAAAGATTACAGAAGATGCGATTGACTGCAAACCGGAATATGAAGTGCGAATGAAGCCTACAATTCCGAAGCACAGGCTTTTCATTTCCTGTCCAATGGATAATCGGACAGAAGATAACATACGGAAAAGCTTTGAGAAGATGCTGAAAATCGCAGAAGCATATACTGGAGAAACCTTTAAAATAGTTAATCCTTACATTCCAAAGAAACCATGTGGAAACGCGGATCGAATCAAATATCTAGCCGACTCAATCAATCTGATGGCGGGCGCAGATTACTTCATTACTACGGCAAATTTCTGGCAGGATAGAGAATGCGCGGTAGAAAAAGTGGTCGCAGAGAGATACGGCTTGAAGACTCTGTTCGCAGAGCCAAAGTTTACCACACCGGATGTGCTGAATCATGATGTACCGCAGGAGTGCGAATTTTGAGATCGCCGTGTAGTAAAGACTGTGCGGAGCGGTCGGCATCGTGCCACTGCTCCTGTACAGCTTATCAAGAGTATTACAAAGCCAATGCCGAAAGACTGGAAGAGAGAGCCAAAAGAGTTAGCTTTCATCTGGATGCAGAGGACGAAAGAAGACAGTCAATCAAAAGGTGGAACCGCAAGAACGGGAGAAGGTGAACTATGCATGAAAAAAAACGGGAGCAGATGAAACTGGTTAGGGAGTTGTACGGTCAGGGAAACAGCCCGGAAGACATAGCGGAAGGCGTAGGGCTGTCCGTCTATACGGTAAAGGAATACCTTGATTGTATGGGGATAAATTGCAAAGAGTTTATAAAGCTGCCGTTTACGGAGAAGATCCAGCACGCCGCAAAGCGTATAGAGATCGAAGCCTTTAAGGCAAGATTAAAGCCGGGTGATGAGGTGATCGTGGTGCAGGAAGAGCAGGACGGTCACAAAGTAATCAGACGGATGCGGCATGCGGTGATTGTATCGGTCAGTAAGCATGTCATATTGACAGACAAGGGCTGTTTCCAGGATAAAGAGGTGTACTTATGGCAAGGATTAAAAAAGCAATGACAGGCTTGCTGTGGGCCTTGTGCGCGGTTCCTGTGATGGCGGCGTGCCTTGCTATTGAGGTAATGGCTGACTACATGGACGACCGTTAGTAAATGGTATTTCAAGTGATATACTAGACATATCCCTAGTCGGTGTACGTGTGCATCCCTTTCTAGCAAAGCAAGAAAAAGCCCTTTCAGGCGGTCAATAGATCATCTGGAAGGGCTTTCTTGTATCTTAAAATGCTAATCTTTCGATTTCTTCAAGTATCTTTATTCTGTTTTCTTCCGTTCCCTCAAGTACCCAATCGAAATTGATGTTAAGATTTGGAAGCTCTTGCGGATTGTATCGACCGTAGCAATTACCGTCTTTGTCGGTAGCATATACGGAGATGCTCCACCATGTCGGCAACGCCTTCGGAATGCGTCCTTTCTTGATCCAGCTATTCATGATCGAAGAGCATTCAGAGTTAATTCTGGACAACTTAACGTCAATACATTCTCCGTTTTTGTTCTCTCCCTCAAAGATGTTCAGTTCTCTATAAGCATATTTGTTATCTACCATAACAACTGTATCGTGATTTCTCATCTTTTTAGTCCTCCTGTATCATGTCGTACCGGTAAATGATGTTATCGTCCCACCAACCGGATTCATCGCACTCATAAATCAAAATCGTTGTGACCTTCTGCCCTTTTACAGCCGGAACGGCTCTGTAGCAAATGTAGTCATATCCGGGCGTTACTCCGTCCGTGCTTGTAAGGACTTTGCCGTTATGGTTGTTGTCCGTTACAACTCCGGTTGTAATTTCGATGTGATAGTTGTCCGGAATCTCAAAATCAGGGATACCATCGTATATATCTACATCTCCGCTCCCTTCCGTCCAGACATAGACGGGGGTTGGTTCTGTGTGCTGCTGTGCCTTAACCGCATTGGAGGCGGTCAGGGCAAGCATTATAGAAATAACAACGGTAATGATTATCTTTTTCATTTTTTCTTTCTCCCTTCTCAAAGAAGCCTTATGTTGTTTTCTCTTGCGGTTATTTTCAGCCTAGAAAGTTTTTTTCCCCAATCGCCTAACCATACGGAGAGCTTTTTATATCTTTCTTCCTGCTCTTCTGTGCTTCTACCCAAATAACGGTAGAACTCTATTTCTCCCATTTCCTTTTTGATCCTTTCGATCTGTTCGCTTATTCCCATTTCTGCATATATGAAAACATCTTCAATATTCATTTTCATTTTTTCTATCTCCTTTTGTTTTTTGTTTGCGGCGGTTGCTGGCCGCCGCTTTTAACTATGCAAGTGTAGGCTGTGCGGTGGTGTCCACTGTATCGCTTCCGAACATTCCGCGGATGTCGTCCATGCTGAAGCTCTTCTTGCTTCTCTTTCTGAAACCGCCTTCGTGGAAATACCAGGCCTTTTTGTTCTTGCTGAATCCGAAGTGCATTTCTTTAAGTTCGGATCTGTGGTTGTAGGTGTTTCCGGAGATCCAGAGCCACGAGCCGATAATCTCGATCTTGCAATCCGTCCAGTGGATGAGCTTCTCAATGATGCTTTCAAACTCCGGAGCTGTCATTGTCTGCTCTTTCTTCTGGTAGGCCTCACCTTCGGCATTCTTATAGGTATTTCCTACGGTTTCCCATGCCTTTTCAAAATCGGCTTTCATGGCCTTAAAGTCTTCAGCGTTGCCGCCGTTATCGGGATGCAGTTCCTTAGCTAAGCGGTGGAACTCTTTTCTTAACTCTTCTGCGGTCTTGCAATTTTCGAAGTATGTCATTGTGTTGTCCTCCTTGTGTTGCTTGTTTGCCTTGCTGATGGTTGTATTATGGCATTGGGGACAGTGCCTTACAAGAGACAAAACCAACAAACATTGGGGGCAGTTTCTGTGCATGTTGTCACTGTGGACAGTGGAACAAGTGTTGTATTATTCTATAAGAAGGAGGAAATTAAAAATATGGGAAAGTACAACGAAAGGCACAAGGAATACACGAGCAAGTACATAGCGGATAACTACGACACACTGAAAGTTAGATGTAAAAAGGGTTACAAGGAAGAGATTAAAGCCGCAGCGGATCAGGCAGGCGAAAGCGTGAACGCTTATATCATGGAAGCCGTAAAAAAGCGCATAGAAGAAGAAAAGTGATTAGAAGAGGAGCCGAAAAAGAAAAGGCTCCTTTTTTGTGCTCGAGTCTATTTTTTGCCAAACGGATTTGACTTGCTACAATATAAGTAGGCGAAAAGCCGTATTTCCTCCATTCTGTGCTACCGGATCTGTCCGACTACATCCACACGAGCAGATCCGGATACGATGGAAGCATACACGTATAAGTATACAAGGATTTATAGAGACATGGCAGAAGAAAAGACAAAAAAAGACAGCCAGGACGAAAGAGAGCCGCTTGATCTGTCCATATATCCCAAAGATGACAAGGGCCGGTTCATCATACCGTCTGCGGTCTTCCTCGATAGATATAGGGAGCTTCCGGACAACACACGTTCCGATGATGGCAAGTACATCGCGTATAACGGCGGATACTGCCGGGTACTGACAGACGAAGACAGACGCAAGGGTGCAGAAGCTACCAATGCAGCTAAAGCACGCAAGAAGACCTTTAAAGAAGCTATAGAAGCGGCATTATATCGTAAGGCATCCACTAAGACTATCGAAGAGCTAGGGCTAGACAAAGAAGCCTCAGTATTAGACGCTTTAATCGCCAATCAACTTCTTATAGGGGTGAAAGCCAGCAAGTCAGAAGCCACAAAGGCCGCGGAGTTTATCAGGGATACTATAGGGGAAAAGCCCGCAGAAAAGCAGGAAATCACAGCCGACATCATGACAGATGAGGATCGCGCACTGCTCCAAAAGGTGCGTGCAAGGCAGATCAAAGCAGAGCAGGCAGAGCAAGAAATGAGTAGCCAGTAAAGACCACCATTCAAAAGCATTGTGCAAAGTGCTAGGAAAGGTGCCAGAAAACACAGGGTTATACCAAGGCTTACTAGCAAAATGCACATAAGAAAAGTACATATCAAAAGTTGCTAAAGATCGGAAGAGCCAAGAAACGTTGAAAATAAAGGCTTTTCCGGTCTTTGTTCGTATAAGATATATTATGCGAATAGTTCTATCCCTCCCATCTAGCTAGCTATTTCCTTATGGTGGTGGCTCTCTCTTCCCTGTCTTCCTATAGTCCCTCACTCCCGTCTCCCTCTCGCTGCCGGTAGGGTGTAGCCCTCCCCCTATACCCTGAACGCGCGCGCCCTCGCCGTAGGGGTACCCTCCTGCCCCGAAAAATTTTATAAATTTTACAAACTATTCCATGTTGCTATTCTGAAGCCATGAGCAAGGAATTAGAGGACATCTACAACGAGGAACTGAACTACTGCATAGATAACGAAGGATACTTTGTAGACACATATGGACACATTGAGAACAAAGACACCGCAGAGGTGATTGTTCCGTTCCAGATGTGGAAAGCACAGAGAGAAACATTGCAGAAGTTCCACGATTGTAGAAGAGTGATCGTCCTTAAAGCGAGACAGCTTGGGTTTACGTGGCTGGCATTGCATCACATCGCATGGACACTATTGAAGCCAACGAAAACCGCAATCGGGCTATCAGAAACAGAAGACAAGGCGAAAGAGCTTGTCCGGAGACTGGATCAGGTCATATTCCGGTACATGCCGGAACTGATTGCAAAGAAGGGATACATCCCCAAGGGATGGACAGGACTGTGGTACGAATCCACGGCACTGACACTTACAGTGCATCATCCGAAGGGAAATGATTCTGTATTCGAATGCTTTCCTAGCTCACCTAATGCCGGCCGTTCCTTTACCGCGGACGTACTGCTTATGGATGAGTGGGCGTTCCAGCAGTTCGACAGAGATATCTGGGCGGCTATCTATCCGACAATCAACAGACCCAATTCCGGACAGGTCATCGGAATATCATCCATCAAACGAGGATCACTGTTTGAGGAACTGTACACGAACGAATCCAACTCATTTGAGAAGGTATTTATCCCATGGTACGCAGACCCTCACAGAGATGACGAATGGTACAAGGAAACGCAGGCGAACCTTGCCGATCCTGTTCTCATGACCGCAGAGTACCCAGCCACGGTCGAGGAAGCATTAACGGTTCCGGGCGGTGCATTCTTCCCGGAAGTAACGGATGATTCCTTCAATTCGAACGAGAGACTGAAAGGGTCGCTTGTCACCTACTTTTCCATGGACTACGGCTTGGATATGCTTGCGGGGTATTGGTACAACCGTGACGCCTACGGAAACACGCAGATCGTAAGAGAAGAGTGCCATCCGGACATGACAATCGGTGCAGCGGCAGACATGATTCTGTCGATCACAAGAGAACTGCGGGAAAGGGGTCTGATCGGCCCGGTACAGCAGTATCTTGCACCGCCTGACCTTTGGAACCGTTCGCAGGAAAGCGGAAAATCCAGGGCGATTCTGTTCCAGGAGGCAGGGCTTGTACTGACAAAGGTAAACAACGATATTGCCGCCGGTTGCGCCGCTATGAAAGAAATGCTTATCCATACGGACGGTGCAAAAGGCAAGATTACCGCATTAAACGGATGCGCTCCAACGCTTCTTCGGTGTTTGAAGAAGATTCAGAGAGACGAAGACAGGCCGAACATATACGCAAACAAACCGCATAATCTGACCCACTCTCCGGACGGTCTCAGATACTACTGCATCTACTGGACAAATCCGGCGGTTGCTGATGAAAACAAGCACCGAACGAGATGGAGGCCAGATATGTGGGAAGACTATGAAAATGCCAACGAAGAGGATCGGCAAATGTTGATTGAACGTTGGGGAGAACCAGACGATGAGTCCTAATTTTTGGAAAAAGGTAAAGAGAATGACAAAAAGCGTGATTGATCCGGAACCGGAAAACCTTAAAACGTGGAAAAAGCGTCTGGAAGAAGCAAGAGAGAGCTACGGAAGCGACAAGAACCGCATGAAAACCTATCAGGGCTATTACGATGGGGACAGAAGCGTAGCACAAGACCCTAATTCCAGCTATTCGCCTTCGAAGAAAGCATCCAACGTAAGAAACATCGTGTATGAGCTGATTGAATCACAGGTTGATTCGTCTATTCCGATGCCGAAGGTTCGTGCGATCCATCCGGAAGACGAAGAGCTTGCAAAAAAGCTGGAACATTATCTGGAAAACAAGATCAAGACCACAAAACTGCCACTTCTTAACGACATGATGGAAAGAAACGTACCTGTTCAGGGCGGTGATTTCTTTCATGTTCAGTGGGACGCAAACGCAGGCCTTCATTCACAGATTGGAGATATCAAGGTTTCCGAAATTCATCCGAAAAAGCTGATTCCACAGCAGGGAATGGTTGAAATCGAAGAGATGGACTACTTCTTTGTGCAGGAATTGTACACAAAGAAGAAGGTTAAGGCGATTTATGGCGTATCGGTAGAGGACTGCGGAAACGACTATACAGACCTCGCAGGAGAGCAGTCCAGTACCGCTTCTATCAACTCCGATATTGTGACCGTAAACACGGCATACTACCACAACGAGCATGGTGGTGTAGGAATTTTCGTCTGGTGTGACACGGAAGTTCTTCTCGATCTGGACGATTACGAAGCAAGATACCTCGATCACTGCGCAAAGTGCGGCGCAGTCATGCAGAACGGCGTTTGCCCGGAGTGCGGAAGCAAAAAAGTTAAGAAAATGCCGGAAGAATATGAAGAGATGGCCGAAGGGATGGAAGTAAAAACGTCCTATCCGATGGCTGATGGCACATTCTCCCGGAACATAGATCCGTTCACAGAGGAAGAAGCACCTAAAATGGACGAGAACGGGCAGCCTGTCATGGATGAAATGGGACAGCCTGTCATGGAAATGCGGAAAGTGAAACGTAAGATTCCGTATTACAAACCTAATATTTACCCTGTCGTTTTGAGGAAGAATATCACACAGAATGACAGACTTTTGGGCGGTTCCGATGTCGCTGTGATCATTGATCAGCAGGATACGGTCAAGAAGCTTGGTTCCAAGATTAACGAGAAGCTGTTAAAGGGTGGATCGTTCGTAACGCTTCCTACGGGTATTGATGTCGAAAAGACAGACAAGGAACTGAAAATCCTCAGAGTAAGGAACGCGGCAGACAAATCGCTGATTGACGTTATCAATGTTCAGCCGAATGTTCAGAACGATCTGTCCTACGAAGAGACAAACTACAACTGGGCGAAGTCAGCACTTGGTATTACCGATTCCTTTCAGGGTAAATTCTCATCTTCTGAGGTATCCGGTACCGCAAGACAGTACGCAATCAACCAGGCGGCCGGCCGTTTGGAATCGAAAAGAACGCTCAAGAACGAAGCGTTCGCAAAACTGTATGAATACATGTTCAAGTTCTGGCTTGCATACAGTGATCAAAGTTCTGCGATTATCTCCACTGATTCAAACGGAACTGCGAACTATGACGAGATTGACCGCCATGAGTTTTTAAAGATTGATTCTGCCGGAGAGTTTTACTGGGACGATGAATTTTTATTCGAAACCGATCCTACATCAACTCTGATGCAGAACAGAGAAGCACTGTGGAACCAGACGGATCTGAAATTGCAGTCCGGAGCATTCGGCCCTGTCGGGGATCTGGAAACTGCAAGAGCTTACTGGACAATCCAGAAGGCAAACGGATATCCGAACGCTGCAATCATTCTGAACATCATTGAGCAGAGAATCAAGGAACAGCAGGAAATGGCGATGCAGGCACAGCAGGCAATGCCTCAAGAGGTTCCGGAGGAAGGTGCAACTGATGAAATGCCCGAAATGTAATACAGAGATGAGTATCCAGAGTAACAAACTAGTTCGGAGAAAGGATGGAAGCATCGCATACAAGATGATTCTGACGTGCCGGAACAAGAATTGCTCCAATCATGGAGAGATCGTCCAGACGCTTTACGATCCCGTAGAGCTGTCCGAAGACGAGTAACCATTTTCATATACATTCGCAGGAAAAGCGTAAAAATCCGAAGGAGTATACATGTTTAATATCCGAAAGTTCTTCGATGAAGGCGATGGTCTTACCGGAAGCGAGGAAAGCGTAACAACGACTGAAGCCGCTGAACAGTCAACTGAGGACAACGCCGAAGACGAACAGTCTGTTTATTCGTCAGAGGAAACCGATGCAGATTCTCACGAAGGCGAGAGCGAAGAAGCTGATTCCGCAAATCAGCAGTCTGCGGAGGAAAACGCGAAGTATGCAGCTATGAGACGGAAGGCCGAAGCAGAAGCAGAGAAAAGATATGCTTCTAAGCAGGCAGAACTCGACAGGCAGTTTGCTTCGATGTTCGGGCAGTATACAAACCCGGAGACGGGCGAACCGATCAGAACTGCTCAAGACTATTTCAACGCAATGCAGGCGCAGCAGAATCAGCAGACGAGAAGTCAGCTTGAGCAGGCCGGCATTGATCCAAATCTGATCGACAAAGCAGTTAGAAACAACCCGGCTGTCCAGTACGCAAACGCAGTTATTGAACAGCAACAGGCAGAACAGGCACAGTCCATGGTTGCCGAAGACATTGAAGCAATCCGTTCGATTGATCCTACGATCAAATCTGCGGATGATGTTGCAATGCTTGATACCTATCCTCAAATGCTCGCAATGATTCAGAACTCTGGTGGACGCATCAGACTTTCCGAAGCATATAAGCTGGTTAATTTTGACCGCCTTGTAGCGAACCAGAGACAGGCAGGACAGCAGTCGGCGATCAATCAGGCAAGATCAAAGGGACACTTAAACGCTGCGGCCGGCGTAAGTGGTTCGGTTGACGGTGAGGATATCCCGACCGGAGAGCTTTCACAGTGGAAAGCGTGGTTCCCTGATAAGTCTTCGAAGGAACTCCGTGCCTTGTATAACAAATCAAGAAAAAGGAGTTAATTAAATGGCAGTTACAATCCGTGACAACATCAAGAACGGTTCCCTTTGGAACGAGTGGGCTAAGTTCATCAATGCGGCAATCTTCGATTCTGACGCACAGCAGAACAAGTATGACGACCTTCTGAACGCCCTTGCAATCGTAGACAAGTCCGACAGATTCGCAGAGAAAGCAACGACAATCGGCGGTCTCGGAGACTTCACCGTAAAGAACGAGGGTGAGGTAGCAGCGGTTGATACCTTTGAGGAAGGGTATGCAAAGCTGATTGAGCACATCACGTTCTCTAAGGATTTCACCATTTCCAGAGAGCTTCGTGATGACAACCAGATCGCAGAAGCAAAGCAGAAGGCAGTCAACATGGTTCAGGCTTACAAGAGAACCAGAGCTAAGTTCCTGACGCAGGCTCTCACCACTTCCGTAGGCGATACCAAGACCATGAGTTTTGGTGGTAAGACCGGAATCGACATTTCCGCTCCGGACGGTCTTGCACTGTTCAACACCGCTCACAAGCTCAAGAGCGTAACCGGAACCACGATTTCCAACCTGTATAAGGATGAGCTGGGAACCAATACCGATGTGCTGAACAAGCTCGCAAACAAGATGCGTAACTTCAAAGATGATCGTGGTGAGATTCTTGGCTTTGATGCAGACACCATCATTGTTCCGGGTGATGATCCTGAGTACGAGGATTTTGTAAAGAGAATCATCGGCACTGACGGTGAGGTCGGAAGCAACAACAACGACATCAACACGCAGAGAGGTAAGTGGAAGCTGGTTGTTGATTATCTGTGGACTGGAAACACCGGACATCCGGTAATCCTCATGTCCTCGGATGCTCTCAAGGCACTTCGTGCTACACGCTTCTACAACAGAACCAATCTGGATGTCCAGAACGATGAGGATGTTCATTCCAGAAACCTGACCTACAACGGCTTTGCAAGATGCTCCGTAGGCTTCACGAACTGGAGACACGTTCTTCTGTGCGGATCTTCCGCCGAAGGAGCTACTGTGCTTGCCTAACGGTAACGAAGGGGGACAGGGGGAAACCCTGTCCTTTTTTTTACAAACGAATTGGAGAATATATGATTGTGAATGTAGGAGACATCATAGAAATTGATGGAAAGAAGTACGAAGTAACATTCGTATGCGGAGACAACTACTCATATAAAGATTATCTCGGCCCGAAGGAACCGGAAGAGCCAAAGGAAGCAGAACCCGTTGTACCGGAACCGCCGAAGAGAAGAACCAGAAGGAAGTAAGAATGTCGAACACGGTCATTACATGGAAAGATATCAAATTAGCCGCATTGCAGAAGATGTTTTCTGCAAACGGAACAACAATCCAGTTTGATTCCTCAAACTCTGAATATCTCTATGCAATGCCGAACACCGCCAACGAAGGTCTGCAAATGCTTGCTACGGCAGGCAAGTTCCTTCTTGGCGAGTATACGATTGTGAACAGGCCGATCAATCCGCTGAACGGTTCGTTTGAAAATGTCCAGATCACAGAAGGGGAGTACCGATTTTCCATAGACGGAGCAAGGTCTTATTACTTCCGCTGTGAAGGCGTATGCACGGTAAACATCGTGGTAGGAGACACCACGTTCAAGACCATTGATGTTCAGTCAAAAGAGAAGTATGCCACCTATAAGGGAAACATTGACAATCCAGACGGAAAGAATGTTTCTCTTGTGTTCATTGCAGACTATCCGTGCAACATCAAGAACATTGCGCTTTATGGTGTCCGATACGAGACGGATGAAGATGTTGATGATTATGAAGAGTATCTGAAATTCAACATGGACGAACTGGTAGAAGACTTCTATCAGCTTGCAGAGAACCAGATTTACTTTGAGGGAGACGAGGAACCGAAATACCTGGCTGCAACCGATTATTATCAGGAAGCAGACAAGACGCTTGTTATTCCAAGAAGCAAGGTCGGCGCATACACGGTCTATTACAAGAAGTACCCGAAACAGATCACGTCAACCACTCCGGATGATTATGTATTGCAGATTGATCCGGAGGTTGCGGTTCTTCTGCCTATCTATATGGCATCCGTTTTGTACATGGATGATGATCTTTCCATCGCTACATCATACAGAAACTATTTTGAGGTCGGTCTGAACAGGCTGTCTCAGAGGGCAGATGTCAGCAAGAAGGAAGAGTTTGTCAGTGAAAGTGGGTGGTGCTAATGGCTGAACAGCAGGCAACACAGTTTAATATACCATCTTCACCAACGCTGAAAGTATACAAAAATGATCGCTTCTTAGGCGCCGACTTTACCTCCGATGCGTCAACCGTTGATGAAACGAAATCCCCAAACACTGTAAATATGATCCGATCCGTACCTGGAAAAATCCGTAAAAGGATGGGGTACAAAGAGATCGGTGATTATAAGCAGAGAATCTGGGGCGTACATCATCTTTCCACTACGGATATCTGGCTGATTCATGCAGGAGACAAACTCTATAACCTGTCTGCACCAAAAGGCCGTAAATGGGCCGCAGACAACAAGGAAGTTGTTACTGCTGACAAAGCAGAGAACATCATGCTTCTTACCGGAGATTATGAAGACACGATGATCTATTCCGGTATGGCTCAGCACCGTTCTGTTTCTCTTGAACTGTCTCAGAAACTAATCATTCTGGACGGAAAGAAAGCACTCATCTTTGATGGATTCACGGTAAAGGACTTGAGCGATAACGCGTACATTCCTACTCTGCGAATTTCAGAGAATCCGGAAGGCGGTGGAAAAGACTACGAAGCACTGAATCTGTTACAGCCGGCGTGGCAAGAATGGTTTATCTGCGATGCTGACCATGCAAGCACGAAGGAATTTCAGCTTGCGTTTGGTACTACGGAATCACCTTTGGACGATACGAAGGTCAAGGCGTGGCTTCTTAATGGTGATGGAGACTGGATAGAAAAGACAGAAGGAATCGACTTCACGGTTGACAGAACGAAGGGGAAGGTAACTTTTGTAACAGCACCCGGAAAAACGCCGCTTGCAGGAGAAGACAACGTAAAGATTCAGGCATACCGAACGGTTAAAGGATATTCAGACAGAGTAAATCACTGCACATTCGGAACACTGTTTGGAGTAAACGGAGCGCAGGACAGACTGTTCATTTCCGGTAATCCAGACAAGGGGGAAAACGAAGACGGAGAGCTGTTCACATACATTTGCTATGACTGGTTTTCCGGTCAGTACGATCCTACTTATTTTGCAGACACGCACTATTCACAGCTTGGTTCAGACAGTACGGCGATTATTGGTTATTCCATCATCAACAACTATCTGGCTGCATTTAAAGGCGGCAACGAGCAGTCACAGGCTGTTCTGATTCGTGAAGGTGATATCACGGATGATGAGCCTACATTCAAGGTGGTAAACACGCTACAGGGCGTTGGAGCGGTCTCTCCTTACAGTTTTGCTTATCTTGAGACAGAACCTTTGTTCCTTACGAAACTTGGCGTATACGCCATCACAGCGCAGGATATCACGGGTGAGAAATATGCACAGAACAGATCCTACTATCTGGACGGGAAACTGACAGAAGAAGAGAACCTGAACGAAGCATACGGATTCACTTTCAAGGATTTCTATGTGCTTGCAGTGAACAGCCACGTATATGTTCTGGATGGTCAGCAGCCAATGCAGACGGATAAATCAAGACCGTATGCAACCAGACAGTATGCCGGCTTCTTCTGGGACGATGTTCCGGCTTCCGTGTTCTTTGAGTATGACAACACGCTTTGTTTTGGAGCGACAGACGGAAAGATATATGCGTTTTACAAAGATAAGCACGAACTGGCATCATACAACGACAACGGCAAGGAATACGGTGCAATCTGGGAGACTGCGGATATTTCAGAACAGTTGTTCTACAAAAACAAGAATTACCGGTACCTTGCGATTCGGTGTATGCCGGAGATCGTTTCTTCCGTAGAAATCTGGGCGCAGAGACGTGGAATCTGGGAGCGCATCAAAGAGGATGCTACAACGCTGAAATACTTCAGTTATCAGCATCTTACTTATTCCAAGTTCACCTATTCTACGGATTCAACGGCAAAGGTATCGTCAACGAAAGTCCGGTTGAAGAAACTGGATCACGTTCGGTTCCGTTTTGAGAACAACCGTATCAATGAACCGTTTGGTTTGAACGATTTTGCTGTCGAGTACACACAAGGCGGCAACCACAAGTAATGAGGTTTTGAAATGGCATTTACCAAAATTACAGACGAAGACAGAAACGGAAAAGGAAATGTCGGAAGATCAGACACACCGCAGTTGTCAACGTATGAAATGCAGACCGTTCTGGACGAGCTTGCAAACCTTGCAATTGATGGACTGAACAAGCACATCACCGAAGAGGAAGCAAACACCGGAGCAATCAACATTGGAGCAACTGTTCCGACCGGATTTGAAGCGTCTGAGAACATCCAGAGTGTTCTGAATGCGATTGCGGCAAAGACAAGAGATGTAGTCGGAGACAAGCATTCTCACGCAAACAAGGACACGCTGGACAAGATCACAGAAGCATCCTTGAAAAACTGGGACGAGGTTGCAACGCTTCTTGGGGCTATTAAGACCATTCAGACAACGCTTCTATCGTCAACTACTGCAATTCCAACATCGAGCGCGGTTGCGAACTATATTAGTAATCTGAACTGGAAGAAGATTGTTCTTGACAACGTTTATCCGGTCGGAGCCGTGTACTTCACAACATCCACGGTTGATCCGGCAGACCAGTTCGGCGGTCAGTGGACAAAGATAGAATTTTCCGGTTCCGTGACTGCATACAAGAGGATTTCGTAATGCAGGAAGAAAAACTAATCAACGGAACAACAGTTGGGTTTGAAAAAGGAACAAATCTGGAAGCATCCTACTACATGGCAAAAGCCGCAATGGACAGGATCAGGTTTACCGAAGCAAAGATTGTTGGAGCAAACGGAGGAACAATCACGTTTGAGAACGAAGCACTTGGCGAAGAGAACAAGACAGTAATTCCACAGACAACTGTTTATGGAGTAACGCCAACAGACATGACGGTAAAGGGCAACACGGCAACTGTTACCTTCGGTCAATGGAACGTTCCGTTTGAATGCAGACTGATGATTATCAAGTAAAGGAGCAACGATGGCAGACACAATTAAAATATCGGAACTCACAGAGTATACCGCTGAAGTAACGGACAGTCTGCTGATTCCGTTGGACGATGGAACAAAGACATATAAGGTTTCGGTCGGACATTTCAATCAGGGTGCGGCGGCTTCTGCAAAAGCGTATGCAGACAAGGCAGCGTCTTCTGCAAAGAACGCCGCAGACAGTGAAGCCAACACAAAACAGGTATCACAAGAGATTACAACAAACACCTCAGCAGCAAAGGACGCAGCGAAAGAAGCAGAGGACGCAAAGAATGCAACGGTTCAGCTAAAAGCTGATACAGAACGTGCGGTGGCTTCTATAAAAGCATCGGTAGATAACGCATCCTCATCTGCACTGTCTGCGGCTGATTCTGCGGATGATGCGACAGAATCGTCCACACTTTCTAAATCTTGGGCGATAGGTGGAACCGGGAAAAGAGAAGACGAGGACGTAAACAACGCGAAGTATTGGGCTTCCATTGCAGGAGCTGCGGCAGGCGGCGGCGTTCTTTCCTTTAATGGGCGTTCTGGTTTTGTAGTTCCGGCAGACGGTGATTATAAGTCTGAGCAGATCAAGCGTGGAGATTCAAACGTAGAAGTATCCTTGACTGCACTGGAAGAGACCGCAGGCGATGCAACAAACGTACCGATTGGAACGGTTGTAGAAGCAACGGAAGAGTATCCGGAAATTTTTTCCGGAGAAACAGCCGGAGTAATTTCAGGAAAAGCAAAAAAATTCCTGGCATCGTTGAAACTCCTTGTTGAGAACGTAGATAAGGATCTCAGACGTCTCATCTCAAATGCTGATGATAAAATCTCAAATGCTGATGATAAAATCTCAAATGTTGATAAGAAAACCTCTGTGAGACTTCCGACACAATCTCTTACAGCGTCCGGAGGAACTCTTACGTTCACGGATACATCAATCACGGAAACAGCATTGATTGATGTATACGCAACGATTCCTAACATATCTCCGTCTAGTTATTCCGTAAGCGGAACAGCTTTGACTGTTGTGTTTGATGCTCAGGAAAGAGCGTTTGACGTCTGCGTAACAGTGAGGAAGTCATAATGGCAACCGTAAACAAAGTAGCATTGGCAAACGGAACCGTCCTGATTGATCTTACTTCTGATACGGTAAAGGCTGAATCTATTCTAGCCGGAGTAACCGCACACGACAAAAGCGGAGCAAAGATCACAGGAACTCTGTTTTCGAATTTCCAGGACAGCATGGAGCTTACAGATTCGATTACAGATTCCAGTGGGAACGCTGTTACGGATAGTTCTGGCGATCGGATAACGGGGATAAGAAAGTACAAAATGGTGTAGTAATGGCAACGTTTTTCAACTGTGAAGGCACAGGCAACAATCCCTACGAGGGAGAATACGAAGTAATACCAAAGCTCAACGAGGGCCAGACTTTGCCAACAGCGAATAAAACAATGCGAAAAGATGTTACGGTTCACGAGGTTCCTGTCTATATGGTGTCGAATGAATCTGGCGGGTACACAGTAACAATATGTAAGGAGTAAAAGATGGCAGAAACAAAAACGATTGGGAAAGTAGTTCTCGGTGATGAGGTATTGATAGACCTTACTGCTGACACAATCACCGCCGAAGACCTCAAAAAAGGAGTAACAGCGCATGACAAGTCTGGTGCGGTGATCACTGGAACAAACACAAAGGATGCAACAACGGCAGACGCAACGGCTTCGGCAGCGGAGATTCTTTCCGGTAAAACTGCTTATGTAAAAGGCACCAAAGTAGCCGGAACCATGAAAAACAACGGGGCTGTCTCCGGTGAGATTTCAACAGTAGCAGGAGCCTATTCTGTCCCTGTTGGATATCATGATGGCTCCGGAAAGGTCGCGATTTCTGCAACAGAACAGAAAAAGCTGATTGCTTCGAACATTAGGCAGGGAGTTACCGTTCTTGGAGTAACCGGAACAATGTCTGGAACAGAGGGAGCAAAGGCGCAGGCAAAGACGGTAACACCTTCTCTTACGCAGAAAACGGTAACTCCGGACACTGGATATAACTATCTTTCACAGGTTGTTGTTTCTGCAATTCCGGTAGCAAGAGCGGATAACACATCGGGCGGTCAGACGGTAACGATTGGATAAGGTGACTTATGAGCAGAATAAAAGACTATACGGCAGTATCTACCATCGGAACCTCCGAAAAGATGCTGCTGGATGGTGAAAACGGGACGAAGAGCATCACAGCGGAGAATCTTGCCAAAGCCCTTTTAGGATACTCGCTGAAAAGGCTTCCGGCGCAGTCGCTCACAGCTTCCGGCGGGACGCTGACTTTCAGAGACGCCAGTATCACGACAACCTCGCTGATAGATGTGTACGCTACAATACCGAATATCGCACCATCGGCCATCACGGCATCCGCAGGTACTTGCACAGTGACATTTGATGCACAGAGTTCATCTTTTGACGTGTGCATCACGGTAAGAAATTAAAAGGAGAAAAAGCATGAAGACACTCAAGTTCAAGAACGGGAAAACATTCGATTTCAGAGACACAAGCACCATCAATACTCTGGTGTATGACTGCACAGCCTTCGCTGATCTGGATTTTATCAAGGCCCAGTTCGAAGTAGCAGACAACCTCATCGGTGGCACTTTTGATGGTGAGCCTATCACCGGAGTGGTATATACCGGAGCACAGGTAGAGCTTGGTGCTGACGGTAAGATCGTGGCACGCTTTACAGTCAGAGACCTGACCGAAAAGGAAATTCTGGAGCAGAGAGTAAGCGACCTTGAGGACGCTATGGCTGATCTGATCGCATAAGGAGGGTATCGGAATGACCAAAGCAAAGACACGTATTTTGGCAAGATGCATCTATCGTGGGTCTAAGACCATCGAGGATGTAGATGAGCAGTACAGGGCAGATGTGAGAGAGCAGTACCTGTTACTCTTCGGGAAGGAGCTTGTATGAGTTTCTATCCGTGCCGTGGTGGAGGAGGGGGCAAATTAGAAGATCACTATCATATTGGTACTTTCAAAGATACGGACAGCAACAGGAATAATGTTTTGACGATAACTGTTCCGGCGAGCATTCGTAAAAATAAACCAATTCGATATGTGTTTGCGATAGCAGATTATATAAGCGATGGATCAAATGATGCCTATCGGCCATCATATGATCTGATGACTGGACAGAATGGAAGGAATTGTGCAATCACCGGAGATGGGACTTTTACGATTCAAACCGGTTCAAATAGATTTGCTTACGGAACATATATCGTATTTTTTTAATGAAAATTAAAGATTAGTAATCATCCCCGGCAATAGCAGGGGATGATTATGCCTAAAAGAAGTGCTATCATTATCTACACACTGCATCAAGCAGAAGGGGGTAACAAGATGAAAAAAATGATAGCAACCTTTGCGGCGATTCTGACAGCTTTTTCGCTGGCACTTCCAATCACGGCGAATGCACAGACTATCACAGCAACCAGCACTCCGAATGTTTTTGGCGGATACACAACCACTTATGCCATTCAACCGACATATAGACCAATGACGTTTGCAGAGTTTGCGGCAGGAGCAATGGCGTATGCAAACAGACAGTATGATGCACAGAATCAGGCAGCATGGAAATACGCGATTGCAAATCCTCAGCTTTCCACGATTTCCAATGCAATGGGAATAAATCTATCGTTCGTTACGAACCAGATTTCGTTCAAGCTCAATGCAGACCACAGTGCGGCAATGGTGAATTATCCGTTTGTCATTCAGAATAACAGCGACGTCGTTTGGTATCCTGACCCATTTATGCTAACGGATGCTGCCGGCAACGTGTACCCGACAACTTCTATGGTCATGGGGGCTGTTGCGATAGCTCCACATACAGCGCAAACTATTGGTGTGCAGTTTGTTGTTCCTTATAACCAATTTGGAAATCTTTGCTCAGTACAATTATCGCAAAACTCTTTTAGCGACACACCGGAAGTAGTAAGTGATTTTAATACCATGAGCCTGGATCAACTTGTTGCAAAGTATGGGACTGGAAATGAAAACGTGTGGAGCATTAACTCATCGACAATGTTGTACTGATATCCAACAGCTTTTACGGCACTCTCGGAAACGGGGGTGTTTTTTTATGCCTAATTTTACAAACGTTTTGAAGTTTCTATGATGTGAGTATAAGGATAACTGCCTGTCTGAGCAGTTATCAGACAGGAGAAAAGGTGAATGGATAGACCAATAACGATCACTCCATCCGAAATGTATACGGCGATCATGGCTGTTTGCGGAACGATCACCGCCGTTGCCGCAGCTATCGCCGTAATTGCGAAGGTGATAGAGCGTATGAGAAAACCAAACAAGACGCAAGACGCAAGACTAAACGAACATGAAGCGTGGTTAAAGCGACACGACAAGAAGTTCGATGATTACGACAAATACCTGTCAAACGACAAAGCGCGCCTTGATCATCTTGAGGGGTCAAATATTGCTTTTTCACGTTACATGCTTGCACTTGGCAATTTCATGATTGGAGCATCGGACAAGGAAGCATTGAAGTCAGCAATAAACAGGTTTCAAGAGTTCATTCTGAACGGAGAGGAAAGAAATGAGTAATAAGGTATATGACATTCTGAAATGGGTAGCAATCATTGTTCTCCCGGCAGCATCTACGTTTGTAGCAACCGTAGGACCTCTGTGGGGGATGCCAATGACGGACGCTGTAGCACAGACCATCACGGCAGTAGGGACATTTCTCGGTGCTGTTCTGATGGTTTCTACGGTGCAGTACAAGAAGGGATAACCGATGGCATTAAACGGAATTGATATTGCATCGTATCAGAAAAGAATTGACCTCACCGCCGTTCCTTGTGATTTCGTAATCATTAAGGCAACGCAGGGAACAAAGTATGTTAATCCGGATTTCAGGAGAGCATACGAACAGGCAATCAACGCGGGAAAACTTGTCGGCGTATATCACTATGCATCTTCTGGCGGTGCTATCGCTGAAGCAGATCATTTCTTAGACACAATCGGAACTGCTGTCGGAAGAGCAATTCTCTGCCTTGATTGGGAGAAGGGTGACAACGCCAATTTTTCAAATGTGGCTTATGCGCATAAATGGCTTGAGTATGTCAGAAGCAGAACCGGCGTTACTCCGTTCATTTACATGAGCAAGTCTGTCTGCCGTGATTTCAACTGGAACAACGTTGCCGGCCTGTATCCTTTGTGGGTGGCACAGTACGGAAACAATTTGCCAACCGGATACAAGGTGTTCCCGTGGACAGATCGAGGTGGATACGGCGCATGGAAGTCATGCACGATATTCCAGTATTCGTCAACGGGACGATTAACTGGATGGGCCGGAAACCTTGACCTTAACAAAGCATATCTGACAAGGGAAGAGTGGAAGAGAATGGCATCCACTACGAAGAAGACCGAAGCAGCTGCAACCGCAGGAACCTATAAGGTTGGCTCTTATGATCTCTGTGATGTGAAGTATGGAGATCGCGGAGAGGTTGTTCGCTTCTTACAACAGCTCTTAAATGCAGAAGGATTCCCTTGTTCACCAGACGGAATCTTCGGAGCCAAAACAGAAAAAGCATTGGCAGATTATGACTGTTCTATCCATAACATCAAGTGCGGAAAAGGAACATGGGAAAGACTTTTGAGGTAAGGAGGATATATGCGTGTAGAAACAATTACCGGAGGTGCGGTAAGTGGGAAAAGCAAAGTAGTAAAGAACAATCAGACCGGAGAACGCTATATCGTCTCCAACAGAACAGCCGCACAGAACGAAGCGGCAAACAAGGCATATTCCGGTGGTGGATCGCATTCTTCCAGAAGACCATCTGGCGGTGGTGGTGGAACGTCAAGCACAGGCGGGGCAATCAATAACGGGGCATCCGGTGGAGCGGCAGGAGCAGGATACAACCAGTCTTCAAGCTATACCGGCCCTAGCCTGTCCGATATCTATGAGCAGTACCTTGCAGGAATCAGAGCACAGGCAGAAGAAGCATATAACCGTAAGATGGAGAACATTTCCAGAGCTTACGACAGTGCAAGGGGAAATCTCGATAACAATCTGAACGAGACCAGAAGACAGCTCACTGAATCCAGAGATTATTCCAACAAGAATATCAACACAGACGCAGACGATTCTTTGAGGCAGGCATACATCAATGCGATGCTTCAGAAGAAGAACCTTAGACAGAACATGACAGCACAGGGGCTGTCTGGCGGTGCGAACGAATCTACTCTTGCATCTCTTTCCAACAACTATGGAAATGCAAGAACAGACGTGAACACACAGAGAAACAGATCCCTTGCGGATCTGGAGCAGACGTTCAATACCAATATTTCACAGGCTGTTCAGCAGTACAACAATGCATTGTCAAGTCTGGATATTCAGAGAATGCAACTTGAGAACGCGGCACAGGATGCGCTTGCGAACTACCAGACGCAGTATTCGGACAGTATGGCATACATTGCTCCAAACAATGAAGCTTATATTTCTGCATTGAACGCAGCAATGAACAACCAGGCTAATTTTACGTTTGATCCTACGGAAGCGAACAATCCTTATGCACTTGCACAGATTCAGCAGGCACAGTCCGGAGACACTTCAACGTATTATTCAAAACTGCTTCAGCAGCAGGCTTTGAATGGTGCAAACAGCAAGGCACTTCGCAACATGACATATATGGCAATCCAGAATGGGGCAAATCCTCAGACGCTTGCAAAGACCTTGAATATGCTCGGTGTTGCATAACAATATGTGAGGGGCTTCGGCCCCTCATTTTTTTTACAGGAGAAATCTATGGTAAACAGAGACTTGCAGGCAGTAAAAGCGGCAATCAGTCAGCAGAACACGATGCAGAAACGCACGGAAAAGATGCAGATGAGATCGCTTTATGCAAATAACACGGCTGAATCTCTTATCAAAGGAGCGAAGAGGGCGGGATATACCGTTCCGGCATCCGCATATCAGCCTGTTCAGCAGGCACCTCAACGGTCTGGTGGAATTACGGCAGATTCTTTGATGAAAGAATATCAGCAATGGCTCAGTGAACAGCAGAACACACCGCAGGATCTTCCTTCCGGCGGTTCTGCCGGTTCCGGATACAGACAGACCTTAACCGCACAGGATCAGCAGATTCCTTCTCTTATGGATTCTGTGAAGAATATGAGCAATGACGATATCGCAAAGCAGATCAACATTGCAAACATGGTGAAAGACCAGAAAGCACAGACTCAGGAAGAACAGGACAAGAACGTTGCTGACATCCTGTCTAAGTTGAACGGCGATTCTTCTATGGTTGACAAAGCAAGACAGCTTCTCAATCAGAGGAACACTGACTACACCAGTCAAACAGGAAAAACAGACTACGATGAAGCTGTCCAGAGGACGTTACAGAGCGCGATTCCTTCCCTTGCAGACAATCAGCCGCAGTCTACGGAAAACGCCCAGAAAGCGGCGCAGACGGACGCACAGAGCTATTCTAACGAAGCCATTGCTAAAATCATGGCTGACGCAGGAGGTGGAGATGAAAAGGCACTTCTTGATCAGCTCAACAACGATCCGGATCTTACAAAACAGGCCCAGTCTGTCTTGAAAAAAAGGGATTCTGACTATGCTGCACTGACAGAAAAGGAACCGGAAACACAGCAGGCCACACAGCGCACATCTAAGTCGGCAAAACAGGCGCAGTCTGCCTATAAGCAGGCACAGACCGCGACACAGACCGCAAAAAAGAAACTGGAAACCGAACAGAAAAAGATTGACCAGAATAGTCAAAAGCTGCAGTCGTTGCAGAACAGCCTTGCAAAAGCGAAGAAAACCGCACAGAAGACCGGACATTACGAACAGGTAAATGCGATTCAGCAGCAGATCAGAGGATTGCAGGATACGTCTGCGGATAACAAGGCATTCAAGAAGGCCACAGAGGAATACAACAAGGCAAAATTCAATGAACGTGCCGCTAAACTCAAGTGGGCGAATCAGGCACTTACCAATCCGGTAGCAACGAAAGAACCGGATCAGACCGCTATTACTTCTGCAAATGGAACCTTCACTCAGAATCAGAAGGAAGACTATACCACCAGCAACGGAAAAGGCGGCGTAGTTTACAACGATGACGGAACCGTAACGACAAGACACGGGAACGACACAAGAACCACCAGAAAAGGTGTTCTTCCGTCACTCATTGAAGGACTTGGACAGGGCTTCACAAGCGCAGCGCAGGGCATTGCAAAGGCCGTTTCAAACGTGCTTGGAAGACCCGATATTGCACAGAACATTGATCAGGCAAACAAGGTTTCTGAACAGGCAACAAAGAGCAATCCGAAATCCTATGCGCTTGCTAAAGGGGCTGGAAAGTTCTTAAATACTGCGCTCATGTACTCGATGGCAAACGGTGTCGGAAACCAGATCGGCGCAACGGATGCGGCTAAAAGTGTTATCAAGAACGCCATTCCTGGTATTTCTGAAAAAGCACTTGATATTGCTGCAAACATCGTAGTGGGACAGGCAGCAGATACGCTCATTGACACAACACCTACTGCAATTCAGGCATATAAAGACGGACAGAGCGGAACAGAGCTTGCTAACACCATTGCGGCGAACCAGTTGCAGAACCTTGCATTTAATGCAGGAGGCGAAGCACTCCCGTCTATTTTTGATGCTTTGAAAAAGAAGGGACAGACTGCGGAGGATGCGAACAAGGAAGCATCGGACATTCTCAGTCAGTACATGAACGACACCAGAGGGAAAGAGAACGTTCAGACTGGAATAAACAATTTCATTAACAAGGCTCAGAATGCACAGTATCCGGACGAACAGGCCGGTTCCATTGTTTCTGCCGCAAAACAGAACCAGAAAGAAATTCCTTCTGTCAAAGATGCTGTTGAAGATAGCAATGTTACTAATTCCATCAAAGATGGTTCCGATTGGAATCCGAACAAGAGAATCAGCGAGATTCTTGGTCGTGATGTAACAATGGCTGACGATATGAAAGATGGCAGTGTGTCGCTGACGGAAAAAATTCCTTCTATTGAAAATGGAGTACCCAAAAAGGCGGGACGCGCAACAACCATTTACCATCCGTATAAAGGCGAAGTGCCAGTTCAGAGCACAACAAGCGCGAAGAGAACCGTAATTTCGGAAGGTGCAATCTCCAACTCTGCAGAAAGTCTTAAACTTGCAACAACTGAAAACGGGAAAATTGATCGCGGAGTTCTGAAACGTCTTTATAGCAAGATTTTTTCTGACAAAGGTGGCCAGAGAAAAGTTACGGTTGACGGTGTTGAATTTAACGGCCAGCCATATGACGTTTCCATCAACAATTCATCCGTTGGGAAAATTGCCAGAAGTAATCTTTCCAAGGAACAGCTTTCTGTTTTTGAAGACATTGACGATGTTGTAAAAAATGGAGAATATGTTGGAAGTGCAGATTTTGTTCCGCATCATGCCAAAAATAAGAACGTTCTCAGGTATGACTATTTTGAGACGCCAGTAGAAATTGACGGAAAAGACTACTTTGTAACCTACGATGTAGAAGTATATAAGGGAACGAACAACTACAGAACGCATAAGGTCATAGACGAAATAAACTTGACTGAGAGATCGTCTGCTCCCTCATCAAAGGGGATACTAAACGAACGTGTGCGGCAACTCCCGGACATTTCCCCGGACGCCCCTACTCAGTCAAGTTTATCGAAGGCTGACTCAAAACGAGTAAATGCTAACCTTAACGGTTCCCCTTCTCCTACGTCCAAAAACGTCTCTTCGGTAGAGCCTTCGTCTATTCCTAGCATAGATTCGACAGGAGAGAATGTCAACAGTGTTGATGAGTTGAACAAGCGTGGACAAAATGCGTTTGATCAGCTTGTTAATGATGTAAAAAAACCCGAAGGTAAGGCAAGCGATATTCCCGATATGGACAACGGGAAGGCGTATACAGCGTCCGGAGCAGTAGAAAAGGAAGCCGATCCGGAAGATGCAGTAGACCTTATGTCGGAACGCATGTCGAAGCGCAAGAGTCAGACGGACAACGAAGGCTATATCGGCAGAGGATATACCAATACTATCAAAAATTCCGGTCTTGCCACGGATGAGCAGTATGTGAAGGGCCTTGACGAACAGACACGCCACTTTACTGTTCCAGAGAAGGAATCCTTTGAAACTGGTAAGGCAATCTACGATAGCAATCCGAAGGCATTTGTTCAGAAGTATTCTTCTTCCATGGGAAAAGATCAGCTCAAGGCCCTCGGATCGTCTGATGTTGATGCAATGCACATTGCTTACGGAAAGCTGAACCAGATGGCAAAGAACGCAACAGATCCGGTAGAAGCAGAGAGCCTTAGAAGACAGGCTTCCAGCATTGCACGTAATCTTACGGATGCACAGCACTATAACGCTCAGACGTTGCAGGCAAACGCGAAATGGAGAAACAACATTGACGGTGCGCTGATGTCTGCTGACGGAACAATGAAACGCCTTCGCGATGAAGCACTTTCTCCTAAAGAGCATAGTCAGATTGACGATGCATCACAGAAGATTTCTGAAATGCTCAAGAAGATGCTTGATGGAAAGATGGAAACAACGTCAGACAATCAGCTTGCATGGCAGGAAGTGAAGAAAGCCCTTGACGGTTACTCTCAGCTCAAAGGAAAGTTTACAGACAAACAGATTCAGAACCTTACGGATTCTGTTCTGAAAGACAAAGACTGGAACGGCATTCAGGATCTTCTTGAAATGCAGATGACCGGATACGGCGGTGTTTCTTCGGAAGCAATCGACAAAGCAACGATGCTCTTCGATGAAGCACAGAAGTACGGGTACAATTCAAGAAAGTACATGGATCTTGAGCAGGAAGCATACAACGTGCTTGCGAAAGATATCCAGTCTCAGCCGGGATATAAAGGTGCATCGTTCGGACAGAAGTTAGATTCTTTCCGTTATCTTATGATGCTTGGAAATCCGAAGACGCAGGTAAAAAACATCGCAGGAAACGTACTGTTCGGAAAGCTCACAGACCTTAAAGACGATATTGGTGCGCTCATTGAGACTGCCGTTGATCGTGCAAATAAGGCGTCCGGTGGCGAAGGAATACAGAGAACAAAATCCATTCTGAATCCGCTCAGTGAGAGTGACAAAAAGCTTGTTTCTGCCGCCAAGGAATACGGCGAAGAATACGCCGCAAGAGCACTGTCTGGAAACAAATACACGAATCCGGGCGTGGAACAGGACAAGGCACTTTCAACCTTTGGAAACGGAAAGGTTGGAAGGTTTGTTCAGAGCTTATCTGACTTAACAACAAAGTCTTTGGACAAGGCCGACCAAAAGGCAATGATGAACAAGTATCAGAACGCTCTTGCCCGTTATGTGAAAGCAAACGGAAAAGACATTTCAATCTTTTCTGATTCATCACAGGAAGCAAAGGACTTCCTGTCTATGGCAAGCGATTATGCTGTTCATCAGGCAGAGGAAGCGGCGTTCCATCAGGACAGTAAGCTTGCGTCTGGGCTTACAAACTTTGCAACAATGTTAAAGAACGGAAATGTTGGAGAAAAAACGGCCGGAACACTTATTGATGCAACAGTTCCGTTCAAGAAGACACCGATTAACGTATTAAAATCGTGCCTGCAATACAGCCCGGCAGAATATGTATATGCCTTTGCTGACGCGTATAAGTTTCATCGTGGCGAAATTGATGCGGCAAAATTCATTGACGACATGGCAAAAGCAACAACCGGAACAACAATGTGCGTCATCGGATCAATTTTTGCTCATGCAGGAATCGTTCAGATTGGATCAGATAAGGGGGTGAAAGAGCAAAACACAGACACAAGAACCGGAAGACAGCAGATGGCTGTAAAGATCGGCAAGCAGTATGCCAATCTTTCGGATCTTGTTCCGGCAGCATCGCCTTTTATTATCGGTGCAACAATGTACGAAGCGTTCAAAAAGAACGGGAAAGGAATTGATGCTCTTGTTGACGGATTGTTAAATGTTGAAAGCGGTCTTGTTGATACAACCATGCTTTCCGGTCTTTCTTCCGTGCTTAATTCTGTACAGTATATGCAGCAAGGTGAAGAGCCTATAAACGCGGTAACACGGTCTGTAGCAGAAAGCTATGCAGGGCAGTTTCTTCCTACACTTGGCAGAGCGATCAACTCTACTGCTGATGACACACAGAGAAGTTCCTACTCAAGCAAAACCGGAGTAGGGAAAGAGGTTGAAAGCACAGCGAAATACCTTGAAACAAAAATACCTGGCTTACAGCAAGTTGGAGATTGGGCTGATAAAAACGACATCCCTGTTCTTAACAAGTTGAAACTGCAACCGGCTATTGATGCTTGGGGCAACGTCAAGAAGCAGAACAGTGCCGGAGTGGATGCCTACACTGACAACAAGGTAGCAAACGCAGTCGGAAGAGGTGTTGCCAACTTTGCTACACCCACAAAGCTGTCAGCAGACAAGAGCACCGATCTCGACAACAAGATCAGAGAATTAAAAGAACGCCTTGTTTCCAATGGGGAAATGTCTGCGGAAGACGCGGACAACCTGTTCCCGTATACAGCTACGAGTGAAGCTAAGATTGGCGGCGAAAAGCTGTCAGAAAAGGATTGGACACAGTACCAGATCGACAAGGGAACAACGAGCGCAGAGCTTGCAAAGGAGCTTCTTACAAGCGGAAAGTATGACGATCTGAGTGATACAGACAAGGCAGATATCCTTCAGAAAATCTATAAGTTCTCTAAGTCGAACACTGCGGCAGAATACGGTGGAAGTGCTTCCTCAAGTAATTCTAAGCTTTCAGAAGCCTATAAGAGTGGTGGAGCAAAGGCGGTTATTGATTCCATGATTGGATCATCCGAAAAGAGTTCTTTCACAAGTGCAGTGCAGGCTAGCAACAGCGAAGGTAAGGCTTCGATTGACAACGTAATCGACTACTTGAATGCTGTTGAAAAGGAAGATCCTGCTCAGGCCAAAGAACTGGCTTCTCAGGCATCCGAATACCAGAACGGAACGTATAAGAAGCAGAGTGGGAAGTGGGTATACCAGAACAAGAACACCACAAAGACCGGAACAGGCAAGGCCGTTACGATTCCCGGCCCTGATGAGGTTGGGCTTCCGAAGACATCCACAAAGGTAAGCACGAAAAGCACCGAAACTGTTCCGGATATGTCCAGTAAACTTTCGGAAGTGCGAAAGAACAAGGACAAGGCTATCGCCGCAATCAAAAAAGGTGAATCTGCTGACAGCGCCGTAGTAAATGCCGGCTATTGGGCTAACAGGAACTACGAAAGTCGCTACAGTAAATACTCATCGGCAAAGATTCCCGGACTTAACAAGTCTGAGGAAAACTTCAAACTTATCTATCAGACGATGGATTCAGACAGAAACGGCAATCTGAAGAAGAAAGAGGTTGTTGACTACATCAACAGTCAGAAACTCACGGCAGAACAGAAGAGAGCAATGTTCAGCGCATTTGCCAACAAGAACTGGAAGAATCCATTCTAAAAAGAACACCTCACTGGAAAACCAGTGGGGTGTTTTCTTATACCGTATATTCGTCTTTCCCGTCTGCAACAGCCTTATAGCATGAATCAATGGCGGCGCGAAAGTTCTTCATGTCTGGAAGAACAGCGTCCGGTTGACGAATACTTCCCGTTGAATTAGCCACAGTGTACTTGCTGAAAATCAGCTCTGCAACATCAATTCTTTCTTTGATCTGTAAGTGGTTCAGTGCACACAGCTCATCAATCTGTCCGTTCCATGACGAACCAGTCCCACCAAACAAACAGAACGCAAGCCTTCTTATTTCCGAATCCGGGGCTACGTTCTTAAAATACCGGACAACAGCATCGCGGATATACTGCACAGAAGATTTTGTACTTTCACTGGAATCCGGATCTGGATGAAGGTATTCAAGATAGTATCTGAGAGGGTTTACGCCGCACATATCAAGCCATTCAACCACATCTTCAAACGGTGGGTTCGCGGTTCCGTATTCCCACGATTGGATAGTTGAAACAGAGTGATGCATAGATTTTGCTAAACTTCGCTGACTGATGCCGGCTGAAACCCTTGATTTATGCAGTATACCGACCAACGAATCAGATACCATTCTGCTCATAAAAAAATTCCCCCTCTCGTATGATTTTTGACACGATATTCCGTGTCAAAATGGACGATTTGCACGCATGACTAATGCGTTCAGAATCCTAAAATGCACTCAGGAGGTGGGAATTATGGCAAGAAATGATATGTACTATCCCCCATATTATCCGATGCAAAGACCGATCAGTCTGTTACATTGTTCCGGTGCAAGCGGAGCAACAGAAACGAGATTGCCGCCCGAATCAACAACGGCGGTCTTCGATGACCAGACCGACCGGGTGTACATCGTAACCAATGAAGGGGATTTCACAGGCAAGTCAAGAATAAAATATACGTTCGATCTTGTCAAAATTCCTACTCCTAATGATGTAATTACCCGTTCCGAATTTGATGAACTGCGGAGGTCTATAGAGAATGTCCAGCACGCTATTTCCGAACAATTCAAATCAACAGGACTTGCAGAAAGCGATGAAACAGGCGCAGAAGATGGCAAGCAACCCGAACATACTGCAACAGGTTCTTCAAATGGTCGGAAGCGGATCACCTAAAGATTTATTTTATGCCAAGTGTAAAGAAATGGGCATAAATCCGAACACAATTTTATCAATGCTTAACATGAAATAACCCGATCAGGTTATCTATAAACGGTCTTATCGGCCCGGATTGATTCCATAAGGAGGTAAATTATGGATGGAACAATGTCCCCGGCTGATATGGCGGCCGTAATGGGAAACGAAGGTGCCAATGGTTGCGGCGGCGGTATGTGGATCTTTGCATTACTGATTCTGCTTGCAATCGGAGGTGGTGGCGGTCTTTTTGGTGGTAAAACCGGAGATCGCGGTGCAACCGTTGGAGATGTCCAGAGATCGACTGATTTTGCGGCACTTGAGCGGCAGAACAACGAGATCACGGACGCAGTGAGACAGGGTGTCTATGACACAACCGGAGCAGTCAAGGATGCCAACTACAACACGCTTGGAGAGATCAGAGACCTTGAGACAGCGGTTAATACTGGCTTCACGAACCAGCAGAAGTGTTGCTGTGAAACGCAGAGAGCGATTGACGGTGTGAAGTACGAAGGTGCTATCAACACTGCTTCGATCAATCAGAACACCAGTGCGCAGGTTCAGAAAGTGCTTGATGCAATCGCAGGAAACCGCATTGCAGACATGCAGAACCAGATCAATCAGCTTCAGCTTCAGGCGGCGATGTGTGGGATTCCGAGAACGAATCCGTATGCTTATGGGGTATATCCTTATAACGCGTCTCCCTGCTGTGGCAACTACAACTAACTGTAAGCCCTGCCGCTTCGGCGGTGGGGCGTTTTTCAAAAAGGAGAAAGAATATGGCAAACTGTAACTGCCTTAAAAATCCGCATTATAAATCCAGCTCTCAGTTCTACTGCACAACGTCCCAGACAATCGGAGCCACTGCGGCACCGCTGTCCCTGCTTGGAACTGAGGTGACTGACACCGGAGCTTCCGTCAACGTACTTCCAACCGCAATCCAGATTGATCACGGCGGTCTGTATGAGATCGAGATTGCCGTTAATATCGCACAGACAGCAGCCGGCATAGTAAATCTTGCCCTTGCCAAGAACGGGACTGTATTGCCTGAATCTCAGCGTTCTGAGACCGTGCCGATTGGTAATTCCATAATGGAGACAAGAACGATCCGATACCTGGCTACGTGTTGCTGTCAGGAACCTACACAGATTCAGCTTCTTATCAGCGGAGAAGGAACCGGAACGGTAACGCTTGTATCCGGATGCATAGTTAAACTTGCGTGAGGTGGACTATGAAACAGATTGAAAAGTTCATGGAACAGATTACGGATGAACTGGACGACACGAGGGATTATGCAAAGTGGGCGGCAGAGATCAAGGAGAAATGGCCCGACATTGCAGAAACCCTGTATACGATCAGCACGCAGGAGTATAAGCACGCAACCATGCTTCACGAAGCTGTTCTGAAGATCAAGGAACGAAGGATGGCAGAAGGCTCGCTTCCGGAAGGAGCATTGGAGTTCTGTTCTTACATGCAGAACAAGCACGTTGACATGATGGCAGATGCCAAAGCATATCAGGATATTTACAAGGAGATGTAATCATGATTATTATCAGTGAGAGTAATGTGTTACCTGAGATAGTATCAGACAGTGAATTTTTGTCTTTATGCTCTAATGTAGACGTTACCGAACTGCTTGAAATCATGGACGATCTCATGCAAGATTTGGCTGTTTTATACCCTAAAAAGTACAACTTAATATTAAAAGCAATCGCAAGGCTAAAAAATAGTGCACACGACAGTGCACACGAAATCTAAAAAATGCTTTAAAATGAACGTTTTTTGGATATTGCTTACGGGTTCGATTCCCGCTGGCGGCACTTTTACAAGAACCTTGTGTTTTCAACGAAAGTGGTTACAAACGTTGAAAATACAAGGTTTTTTGATGCTCAAACGGAACGCTGTGTTCACTCTTCGGAACGTGAAATTCACCGTTTTTCAGAAAAAGTGCACACGAAAGTGCACACGACACACAAAATTGAAGCAAAAAAATATGGCTAGAATCTCTAGCCATACTCAAAAGCCTATTTTGCTATGGAATCGAAACCGGAAATGATCTTTTTTGTTTCTTCCTCAGATTGATTTTGTAATGTGTGAGTGTATATCTGCCGTAGCGTAGCAGTTGTAGCGTGACCGGATCTCTGCATGATGTATATATCCGGAACATTCATTCCGTGCAGATAAGAACAGCAAAAATGCCGGAGATCATGGAACCGGAAGTCTTCTATCCCTTCCTTCTTTAGCAGCCTTCTAAACTTGTCCGTGACCTGATTGGGGTTCATGTCAAAGATGAATCCATCTGGATCTGCCTTCGGAATCTCTTTCAGCTTCTCCATGACGAATCCAGGCATCGTAATAAACCTGTCGGATGTCAGTGTTTTTGGTAGCTTGTATTCCCACTTCTTTTCCGGAGACAGGACGCAATCCCTTTGAACGTGGATCACATCGCCTTGAATGTCCGACCATTTCAGAGCGCATATTTCACCTCTGCGGAGTGGCCCGAATGCGGCAAGCATGATCGGCAGCTCGATTTCTGTATCCTTTGCGGCGTCCAGAACAGCTTTTACCTTTTCCGAATCTGGAATATTGAGATTTGGACGCTTCTTTTGTGGAAGTCTGACTTGCGGATTTGGTGCTTCGGAATAATCCAGAACCGCTGATATAAATCCATGATAGTTCAATACTGTTTTCGGTGACAGCCCATCCTCAACAAGATGATCAATCACGCCCTGCATATCGTATTTTGATATTGAGTACGCAGAACCGTCCCAGAATGACACAGAACGCGTTTTTAACCGCTCGGCTATATGGATGTAGCTTCTAATAGTAGAAGGGCTTAAAACGGCTCTACGGTCTTCTATGAACCGTTCTGCCATTACTCCGAATGAATCTGATCTGGTTACTTCTTCGTGACTGATCAAGAACTGATGTGCTTCTGCTTCTACCTGTTTCCGGTTCTCTCCGGTAAATGACTTTCTGATCTTCTTTCCGTCTTCCGTCTTTCCCAGATAGACTTGTACACGCCAATTTCCGGATGGTAATTTCACTGCTTTCATGGTATATTATTCTTATCCTTTCAATCGTGTTGGTTGTAAGGCTTTGCTGATGCGTCTGGGGCTGCCACCTTAGACGCTTTTCTTTTTGTATGGTATAATGTATGTGTTACTAAAGTGAATATTGATTGTTGCAAGGAAGAGCCGTTCTGTTATGCAGGGCGGCTTTTTCTTTGGACTAAATCTTGGACTATCTTTGACTAAATCTTGGACTATCTTTGACTAAATCTTTGACTTTAACTCGTTAGAACGAGTTAAAGATCACTTCCCCAGCTTATTAAAGCTCTCATCACAGTTCATGATCTTCCGAACCATTGCCTGTTCCAGATCGGACAACTCTTCATATCTATAGTAGAAACGTGCCATCCGTTCATTTTCGCTTTCTTCCTCGTCCCATCCCATGATATAAGCCGGTGTTGTATCCAATGCTTTTGCAATGGCCTTTATTTTGGAAGAAGTAATATTGATGTCACCTCTTTCAATTCTGGCAATCATGCTTCGATTAGAATATCCTGTTTTATTTTTCAATTCTTCCTGTGAAAGCCCTAGTTCTTCTCGCTTGCTTCTTATTCTGTTTCCAATGCAATAAAAGCGAGGCAATGTGTTGTCTTCGCCTTCTTCACTTTCCCATCCGAGCAAGTATCCAGGTGTCGTGTCAAGGATATTAGCGATCTTTTCTATTTTACTGGTAGTTAAATCGACTTCTCCTTTTTCAATCCGTGTTTCTATGCTTCTATTAGTATATCCCGCGCGTCTTGCAAGTTCTGCTTGTGACATTCCCATTTCTTCTCGCTTGTCACGTATTCTTGTCCCCATTTTTTTTAGAGACCTTTTTTTGGAACTTTCTATCTCTATACAAGTGCCTTTTTCCATACCATTGTCTCCTTGTTGTTATTTCTTAATTAGAAGATATCACGGCGTTGCAAATAATTCAATGAATTGCGAAAAACATGTTGACTACTACGCAACATAGTGGTAAGGTAGCAGTGTTGAATCACAAGCAACACAAGAGGAGGTGAGAATATGACAGATACGGAGTTGTTGCAGAAAACCGTTGATGAATCCGGTATTCCTGTTGCTGTTTTATGTAGAAAATCTGGAATTGATCAGAGAACATACTACAACCACATGAATGGTATTGGCGAGTTCACAGTCTTGCAGGCTGGAGCCATTTCAACTGTTCTTCGTTTGACTGTAGCACAGAGAAACCGCATTTTTTTTGCGAAGAATGTTGATTCTAGTGCAACGCATAAGGAGAGGGAAAGATGAGAAAGCACGAGCCGACATTTTCCGAGATCATCAAGGGCCGTTGTTCATTCGCCGGCATAAATCTTGGTGACTTGGAAAAGAAAGCAGGGATTCCCCACACAACGATGTGGAAACGCATGAAAGATGGGGATTGGACAAGGGGACAGATCAAGCAAATGCACCGCTTTCTGCATTTCACGGAAGCGGACATGAAAGTCTTTGTAGAAGGGAGGTGAACAGGATGGCTGGATTAGGGATGGCGTGTATCTTGATCGGATTTCTGTTCCACGGCTGCGGATTGTATACCGCATTTGCAGTGGACGTAGCAATCGGAATTGCCGCTTTTTTGATCGGCACAAAAAAAGAGAGCTGCCGCTGACACGGCAAGCCCTCAAAAACATATCTGGGATAAAGAAAGGATAACACAAGATGGATGAATTAACAAGAGAAGCAGAGCACGCAAAAACGGATGTAAAGGTTCCGTTCTCAGTTCTGAACTTTCAGGTTAAGTATTGCGCACAGCAGCTTATGGGCCTTTTTTCCAAGGATGCCGGAATAATTTCGGTTGATATGAAGGTTTGGGCGGACGGTTCCGTTATCACAACCTTTGAGGACAAGAACGGAGTTCACGTATTCCGCACGGAGGATCTGAAAGATGAGAATGACAGCGAATCCGGAGTTTGATGCGGAAGTCTGGTATGACGAGCAGATGCGCGGAACCAGAGAAGAAGAAAGAGACTATGACGATTTAACAGAGCAGGACGATTGGGATAACTACACGGAGGATTAAGGGATGATTACAAAGCATATCCACTTAGATTTTATCGATGATGTTCTGGGAACGCAGCCAGGTGATCCGGACATTCACGGAACTTATGTATCCAAGAACGCCCCGGATGCCGCAACGAAAGAAGAAGAAATCGCAGCGATTGGCGAAGACGAATTCCGAGCAAAGGGGAAGACGGTATTCCCGGTAGACAAGGACGGTTGCCCGATCTTCTACGGATACCAGGTCAGAGGTTTTTTCAAAAGCGCGTGCTCCGCTCTCAGACCGATCAAGGGCACGAAGTCCAGCAAGCTCAAGAACTACAAGAAGGAAATCGACTTGAGAATCATGGTGTATCCGAATGCGGATGATCCTGCAGGACGAATGATCAAGATTCACACAACAGACGAAGGCGTAGGCGAGTGCCAGAGACCTTTAAGAGCTGACACGATGCAGGGCCCGCGTGTAGCGATTGCAGATTCCGACAGCGTAAGCAAAGGCTCATGGATCGAGTTCGATGTGGTCATGCTGCAGGATGACGATTGGGAGCTTGTTTCTGAATGGCTTGATTACGGACGCTTTAACGGTCTTGGACAGTGGCGCAACTCCGGAAAAGGCGCTTTCTTCTGGAAGGAAATCACCCACAAGCCCACCGAAATCTTTAAGTAATGCCAAGGAGATGATAGGCAAAGCTAAGGAGTAGCTCAGCATGGCAAAGCATGGGAGTAGTTTAGCAAGGCACCGCGAGGGAATAGCAGAGACATGAATAGCTAAGTGAAGCGCAGGCATTGAACTGATCAGCGCCGAGCTGCAACAGATGAGTGCGGAAATGATTTGCGGAGGAAGCGCGAGGCAGCAAGCTGCGAAGGAAATGTCAAGCATAGGAATAGCGAAGAAGCGCGAGGGCGATGATTGGTGAAGCAAAGCAGTGAAAAGGCGGAGAAGAGCAAGGGCAAAGCTGTGATTAGTAAAGCGATGGAAAGGCACTGACAAGAAACGAATTGCTACAGAAAAGCGAGGTTCTGAATAGCGCAGGCTTTGCACAGCATGGTGAGGACTGGCAATAGAAACGCGTTGCAGAGGAAGGGCACGGCGCGGAGGAGATGCGCATAGGAAAAGCAGAGAAATGCTTGGAAAAGGCATAGCTATGAAATGCACCGGAAAAGTGAGGAGTAGAAAAGATTTGCCGTGGACAAGTGTCGAATAGAACTGCACTGCAACAGAGAAGTAACGTACAGAAAATGCTTGGTTACGAACGGAAAAGCAAAGGAATAGAACCGTAAACAGAAACAGGAAGGAGAAATAATGCAGAGTAGATTGAACAAAAACAAGAAGGGATACGGATACGAGTACACAGATCTAGCACAGATCAACAAGCTGATTGAAGAGAATGGTCAGTCCTACTACCAGTTTATTGATTCGGTAGACGGAAATGACTACATATGGACAGTCAAGGTAGACGAGGAAGGAAAGGAAAGTAAGCCAATCAGAGGGTGCAAGGTTCTTGAATCCGGTGCGCTCTCCGGAAACAAGGTTAATCCGGTGCAGCAGTACGGATCAGCACTTACTTATGCAAGACGTTACTCGCTCCTCATGGCGTATGGTCTTGCAACTACGGATGATGATGCGGAATCCTTGACTGTAAAGCCGCAGGAAGAAGACCACAGCAACGAGATGTGTGGTTCTGCGGAGCTGGCGGTTCTGGAAGCTATGACCAAGAAGGCTTTCAATGTCGAGGACGTATCTAAAGTATTCAAGTCATGGCCCAACATCACCAAGGGACAGTATGTGAAGGCTATGGAAGAGATCAAGAAGAGAGCCGGGAAGAATGGAAACGAAGGGAAAGCTGATTGATATCAAGCAGTCCTTCCAGAGCAGAACAACCGTCTTAACCATCGAGGTTGAGGCGGTTCCTGCAAAGGCCGAAGAACTGAAAGACAAGATTCTTTCCATCGTCATGAAGCCGTATAGGAGGAAACGGACACTAAACGCCAACGATTATTACTGGGTGCTGTGTACCAAGATTGCAGAGAAACGGCACGTCAGCAAGACGGAAATGCACAATATTCTGCTTGCTGAATACGGGGCAGAGCAGGTCACGGACGGGGCTTTTGAGTGGGCGTTGAAATCTCCCACGTTCGATTGGACAAAGAGCATTACCGAGCATTACAGACCATCCGGAAGAACGGTTTCAACAGATAGCGGTGAGCTGCCCTTGTATTGGGTGATACGAGGGAGCCACACCTACGACACGGAAGAAATGTCACGTCTGATTGATGGAACTGTATACGAAGCCAAGGAGCACGGCATCGAGACAGCAAGCCCGGACGAGATCGAAAGAATCAAAGCAACATGGAGAGCTTATGAACAGTGTAAGAATTGAGGTTCCCGGTGATCCGGTTGGAAAGGCAAGACCAAGATTCACCAGAACAGGGCGATGCTACAACACCCGGAAAACGAAGGAATTTGAATCGAGAGTTGCAAACGCTTTTCTCAATTCCGGAGCACAACAGTTCGATAAATCCGAACCCTTGAGAATTGACATTATCGCAGAAATGCCAATACCGAAGAGCACCACGAAAAAGGTATTAAGGGCGATTGAAGATGGAACAGTTAAACATCTAAAAAAGCCGGATATCGACAATATCGTAAAGGCGGTTTTGGACGGGCTAAATGGAATTGCGTTCCCGGATGATAAGCAGATCGTGATGCTTTCAGCGTTCAAAAAGTACAGCAAGGAACCGAAGACCATTATTTGCATTTTCGGAGGCGATCATGGAGAGGAACGATTCGCAGAAAATCAAAATTCTTAGGTGGATGCAGAACAAAGGAAGCATCACACCACAGGATGCATTAACGTTTGGATGCATGAGGCTGGCAGCACGAATTAAAAACCTTCGATCTGATGGTTACGACATCATTACAGACAGGTTGGAGTACATCGACAACGATGGAAGAAAAGTCAGTTATGCATCATACAGACCGAGGAATCAGGAATGTGCACAGACAACGGATACATGAAGCTGTTTCGAAAGATATCTGAATGGGAATGGTATGACGATCCGGTCACGTTTAAGGTCTTTCTTCACTTCCTTATTACTGCAAGATGGCAAGACGGAAGCTGGCACGGCATCGAAATTAAGAGGGGCGAAGTGCTTGAATCGCTGCCTTCTATCGCACAAAAGAACGGTTTAACAGTACAGAACGTGCGGACAGCAATTCAGCATTTGCTTAACACAAACAGCATCACAATCAGAAAGGCCGGAAGGTGCCATGTTTACAGGGTTTCTGAGTATGAGAAGTATCAATGCCAACATGATTATCAACAGGAAAGTAACAGGGAAGTAACAGAGAACCAACAGGAAAGTAACAGGGAAGTAACAGAGAACCAACAGGAAAGTAACAGGGAAG
>ERZ1034917.324-NODE-324-length-44293-cov-15.671866_pt1 | contig 44293 bp, 38 predicted proteins | sample MGYA00520605_ERZ1034917 | MGnify/ENA primary metagenome ERZ1034917 (study PRJEB33766, sample SAMN09781784) | gut metagenome | biome: gut microbiome | host: Homo sapiens | place: Madagascar | study: EMG produced TPA metagenomics assembly of the PRJNA485056 data... | reverse complement strand
TCTTTTTCTTCAGGAAAATTAGTGCTACTAAACTCACTATAACGGCTAAAGATGCCACTATTATTACGGTTCTATATTTATCTCCTGTAATAAAATTAGTGATATTATCAGCTAAATCGGTTTGGTCATTGTCGTCGTTATCGTTATTATTTGCTACCCCATCATCGTCTTGGTTATCTGTGGAATCTTGATTTTGGTCCTGATTGATAAGCTTATCCCAATCTATGTCTTCCATCATTGCGTAGGGACTGAAGTGGTCTGTCCAGAACGAAACGTAGTTCACACCTTCCTGAGTAACTACCTCTTCTTCAAACTCCTTGTCTTCGCCTTCTAATACCAAAACAGCTTCGAGATTTTCTTTACTCCAACCGTTAGGTATTTGAAACAGCACATTTACCTTGGACGTCAACTGGGAATATTTTTCAGTTTTAGTTTCATCTTTGTAGATAACTATGTCAAAGAATGCCAAATTTTGTGGAGTATGAGTGTCATCTAGTTGCTCTTTTAAGGTGTTATACCGATCACTGCCTTCCTCTGCTGCGGTAACTTCAACAACTGCATTATCATTTAGCGCATTGTTTGGGTCCTGAACGATAATTTTAAGCTTTTCTCCATTAAAAGTAGTTTCTGCGCTTAAAGTCCTTACGTTATCCGACGTTCCCACGGCATAATCCGAATACTGGTCTGTTACAAATTTTAATTGATTAGAGCTTTCATCGTAAATGCCATCGAGTTTATTTACAACCCCATTATGCCCTCTTAAAACACTATATGATGCCTTGCCTTTCATTTTTTCACCAAGGTCTAAAGTAACGTCCATAGGTTTAGCGAGCTGAGTTATATTGTTTACCCAATATCCTTGAGATTCATCGCCGTTCTTTAAGATACGTTCATTGAGTGAAATATCAAAATATCCCATTATATTCAAACCATTTGATTTATTCTCAAAAGCCGATACATCTTCAGGAGCTTCTTTTGAGGTAACTACAAATTCGGCTGTACCACAAATTAAATCATTAGGGATTGATATCTGTGCGCCTTTCACGTCTTTAGAATTTATTACTATTTTGTCATCGCTTTTAACAAATAAGTCGCTCCAATGAATGTCGTTGTCCGGCATCACAAAACTATACTCACCTTTGTTCTCGCCCGGCACCATGGATAAAGATTTAACTGCGCTATTATTTAGCTGAAAACCATAATCCGGCATTAGAGTCACATTTACTTCTGAACCGCTAGTAAATGAGTATTCACCTATTTTAGAGTCTTGTGCGGTTGGAGAGTTACCAGCAACATTAAATATCACTGAACCATTTAAAACAGATTCCGTATCTCCCAGTAAATTCTTTCCGTAAACAATTCTATTTGAAGGCAAGCTCAATGATTTTAATTCATATGAGTAATATCCTTGAGAGTCGGGACTAGTTGAATTTATTGAAGTGTACGAGTAGTCTGTGTTTTCATTAGTTGAACCATTCCAAGATACCGGATGCTGCAAATAACCCATCGAATTTTGCAATTCAGTATTTTTTACGTAACTATACGCTTTTGCATCAAAAGAAGAAACTTTAGAAATAACCTTGAGATTTCCTCCATCCCTAACAATTACCTTACCACATCCATTGAATGTTTTTTTATCACTAACTGTAGAAATCATCCCTTTGCTTCCACAAACTACACTTCCTTTTACATTTTCAAAAGCAAAGCCGTCAGAGCTTGTGTTTATTTCCAAATTAGCGTGTTCAACCGTAACATTTTGATTGGCGCCCTCACTGCCGCAAATTCCCCTAGCAGATGGATTAGAAGCCGTTCCTATTTTAACATTTTGATTAATATTCAAGGAATTTTTAAATTGTATTCCACCATCTAGGTTCAAGACTCCCGAAGAATCGCTAATGCCTTGAATGATTAAATTTTTTACTCCTTTAATGGAATATCCATCGCTCTGAGCAATAGTAGACGAACCGGAAACTCTAATGAAAAGCTCAATATCGCCTTCACAAGCTACCTGATTCAAAGTACATCCAGGGTTGATAGTTAAAATGTAGCTGTTTTGTTTTTCCCCGGGAATTAGGTTAAATGAATCTGTGCTGTGAGAAGTTAGGGGCTTTTCTGCGGATTCATCTATACACAAATTATCTCCTACAAAAATTTTGTTTTTAGAATTAGAACCTATATTTAGTTTAAATTCAGGACGAATTTGAAAGTCTTTTATGGAATCGGATTTTATTTTTAAATTGTAATTGTAGATTTTATCTGCTAGTGAACCGAATTCCTTTGAAGAATGAAATTCATCGTTGATATAAACTCCACTAAAAATATATCCATTTTCGGGTACTACTGTTATTTTGTAATCTCCACTAGGCACATCTGAGAAAGTATTCTTACTTTCATTTATTTCACCCTTAGAAGGCATTCCTTCAAATTTAAATTTTCCACTTGTTTTCTCATCGGTTTTACATACAAGCCAATCTCCACTAGCCTCAGTTACATCATCCAAAACTACTTTATGAATACCTACAGAGTGAAGAGACTTAGCAGGCATATAACTAAACCCAGAAGCAGTCATGCAAAAAGCCATAATAAAAGTTGAAACTTTTTTCGTTATTTTAGATGGCATATTCATATTATTATTCCTCCTTATACTTTTTGAACTTCTAATCGCATTAAATAGTCATCGTTTACAAGGCCGTTGTCGAGCTTTTCATAAATATCCTTTAGGACTTTAAACCCAAATTTTTTGTATATTTCAAATGTCTTGTTACCCTTGTAAACAAGAAGGTCAACAGTAGAAAGTCCTAGATATTTAGCTAGCTGTATAACTGAATCCATGAGATATCTACCAATGCCTCTTCCTCGGCATTTGGAATCCAAATAAAATTTAGACAAAAACACTCTATCTTTTTCTTTTTGAACATCTACAGCCAAATATCCCACGCTAGCTTTAAACAGCTGCACTAAATAATATTCTTCTCCTTTATTGATGGCATATTCAATAGCCTCAGGAGATTGATAAATATTGTACATTTTCCTTGCTATTTCACTATCCAAATATGTACTATAGTAGGTAAGATAAATATCTCTAGCTAACTGGCTCACCTCATTGATAAGCCCCTTATCTTTCTTCACCGGTAGCACTGATACATCAGTAGTTGAGTATTTCATATTATCATCCTTTCTTTTTCATGAAATGCTTTTGATATAGTTATCATAATATAATTTATCATTTCAAAATATTTTTGTCAAATAATATCTAAAAAGATTGTGCAAAATATATTTTTCAAGTTTTTTTGAGTAATGCCAAAAAATATGTTAATATGAAATATATCGATATTAATACACGAGAGGAGCATTTATGGGACTATTAGAAGTTAAAAATATCTCCCACACGTTTGGAGATAAAGTGTTATATGATAAAGCCTCCTTTGAAATTTTCAAGGGAGAGCACGTGGGCCTAGTAGGCCAAAACGGCGCAGGAAAAACCACCTTATTGCGGTCACTCATAGGGGAGGTAATACCTGATGAAGGAGAAATAAAATGGCAAAAAGGTATCCGAAAAGGATACTTAGACCAGCACGCTAATATTGACAACAACTTAACTATCAAAGAATATCTGAAAACCGCTTTTGACTATCTTTATAAAGTAGAAGCAGAACTAAACGAACTTTACAGCCTAATGGCTCAGACATTTACAGATGAAATTTTTGAGAAATCAACTAATTACCAAAGTTTGCTGGAAAATAGCGGCTTTTACGAGATAGACAGCACTATCCTAAAAGTTTGTGATGGACTTGGCATAAGCGCGATAGGTATAGATAAACAGTTAGGTAAATTAAGCGGAGGACAAAAAGCTAAAGTTATATTGGCTAAGCTGTTACTTCAAAAACCTGACATGCTCCTTCTAGACGAACCTACCAATTTCCTTGATAAGGAACACATAAAATGGCTTGAAAATTATTTGAAAACTTTTAAGGGTGCATTTATTGTTATATCTCACGATTTCGACTTTTTAGATCAAATCACAACTGTTATCGTGGATATTGAATTTCGAAACATCAAAAAATATACGGGTAATTTCTCTAAATTCATTAAGCAAAAAAATATATCTAGAGAAAGCTATATAAAGGAATTTAAATCCCAACAGAAACAAATAAAAAAATATGAAGATTTTATTGCTAAAAACCGTGTAAGAGCATCTACTGCAAAACAAGCTCAAAGCAGAATAAAAGCATTAAACAAAATGAAAAAACTTCCGCCTCCCGAATTTACTGTTAAACCAAACTTTTCTTTCAAGTGCTCTCCTATCGACTTCGAAAGAGCTCTGCTTATAAGCAAATTGAAAGTAGGATACACCGCTCCTTTGCTCCCAGCTATGACTCTCGAAATTAAAGCAAAAGAAAAGATAGCATTTACAGGATTTAACGGAATAGGTAAATCCACACTCCTCAAAACCTTAGTTGGAGAAATAAAACCCATATCCGGTTGGTTTCACTTTTTTGAGGAAGTCAAAATTGCTTACTTCGAACAAGATCTCAAATGGGAAGATAATACTGTTTCGGCATTGGAAGAGATTTCAAATGATTTCCCAAATCTTTCTCAAACGGAAATTAGAAAAAATTTATCTAAATGTGGGCTTAAATCAGAACACGTATTTCAGCCGATATCCACGCTTAGTGGTGGCGAACAAGCGAAAATAAAAATATGCAAACTTATGCTCACGAGCTCTAATTTCTTGATTTTAGACGAACCCACCAATCACCTAGACGCTGATTCTAAAGCACTGCTCAAAGAAGAATTACTCAAATGGTCGGGAAATCTTATTTTAGTTTCACATGAAGAATCATTCTACGATGGCCTTTGCAATAAAATTATAAATATAAAAAAATAACCACTTTTCTGTTATATATTTTGCCTTTCAAGACGATTTTACAAATGGAGAATATTTCTAAATATCTATTGACATTTTTAAAATTAATGTTATAATGAAGTTTAGAAAATGAGATTTTTTTGGGGGTACGTTTATGGATATTAACACAACAGCCACTGTAGGTTTAAAAGCAACTCTTGCCATAACTTTGATCGTTTGCTCAGCAGGAGTGATCGGGATCAGACGCGATGTAGGTAAGGTAACAGCCAATGTAAATAAGAACTTAAACACTATAACTAGCCAAACTAAAGATACAATGAACCAAGCAAAAAATACTATGATTCAAACACAAGAAGCTATAAAGAGTGTTACTAAACAAATAGATGAGTTAGAATTAAAAGAGTGTTTGGTTGAAGTAAAAAATTCACTAGCAAATCTATCGGGTGTATTGAGTGCTGTTGAAAACAAGGTGAATAATTTAGATGCTGACTCTTTGAATCTTTTCTTATCGAGTATTTCAGGGACACTTAGATGCGTAAGTGACACGCTTAATAAGTTGGGTAGTAAAGTCTCCCCTGTGATGATTGGAAACGTGATTGATTTAACAAGTTCATTTCTTAAAAACCCTAACGTACAAAACAGTATTGCTGCCGCTGCGGCTAACTACTGCAGTGAATATTCTAGTATAGATGCCTTGCTTGGCAGAATCCAGGATATACAAAATAAAAACAAAGGAAAGAGTAAACTTGATGGAGATACAACCAAAGAATTACAGAAAGCTACAAATGAGTTGGCTGGGCTTTTAGCTGAAGTTGCAAGGCAGGATCGCCAGAAAAGAGCATCAAAATCGTGAAGAGGTTGCCTCTCAATTGCAGAAAGAAGTTCGTTAACAAGATTCTTATAGATTTAAAGCTGTAGGAGTTATAATATATGAGGAGTTGCTATCATTTTTTGAAATTATCTACACTCTTGACAAACCATGGAAAGTGTTTTTAAATATAAATGTGGAAAACATTTTAAATCAAGTGGATAGTATGATTTTTATTCACGTGTGTGGCCTTATATTATATAAAATGTTTTTTAAGTTTTTAATTAATAAAATTTTTTATAAAATGACAGAAAGGGGTTAGAAATATGGATATTAATAACATAAGCACTATAGCCTTGAAAGGCACCGGAATGTTGACGCTTGCAACCTTAACGGCGTGCGCGTGTACTCTTACCTGGAAGTTTAGCGGTGTTTCGAACCAGGTAAACCAAACTTTATCACAGGTAAAAACGGTTGCCAAGAAAGCCAGCGATACTATTGATCAAATTGATAGAGTGGTTATTAGTGCTAATGCCTTTTTGGATGAGCTGGATAAAAAAGGGCTAGGAAATGTGGTAGAAAATTGCGCAGCCATAACCGGCGATGCCAAGGGAACAGTAAAACATATTTGTGAAACATTAAGATATATCTTCAGCCAAGAGGGTGCACATGAGCTTGTGAATATGTCGAAAACCCCCGCAATGGAAAGTTTACTTGGAATATTAAATAAACTTCCTCGTATTCTAAGTTTAATCGACCAAAAAGTGGGTGGAGGTTTGTCGACCGTGGAAATGAAAACAAAGTTGGACAATCTCACTAAGAAGTACGAAATGGACTTAGACGACAGTACGAAGAATAAAATAGCCGAACAATCTGCAGCTTGGGCGGATTTTAAAGTATTTGGATGTGGGATCGATGACGTAGGGTATCTTTTGCTTTCAATGATTATTTCTGGCAAAGAAGGTACAAGCATAGACACGCAAACTATGAATAAGATAGAAGAAGGGCTGAGACAACACTGTGGGGACGACGTCAATATACATGGGCTTGTTAGTGCTCTCAGAAATGCGGACTCTAGAGCAACTGATAATCAGTAGCTAGAGAGCCACCCGTAAATCGGGTGGAATTTTTTATGTTTATATATAGAATGTTAGTAATTAAAACCGTGCATAAATATAAAGTTCAATAGTTCGTAAGTAGTATGAATGTTATTCTCTTTAATCTTTATATCCACCATTCACGAGTAAGCTCTCCAAGAGTTACTACCCTATTATTTTCATAATCCAACATAATTTCTATTTTACGATATTCGTCTGGCATTAACTGTGTCATAAATTCTCTACAAGCTCCGCAAGGTGGGAGGGCTTTTCCATCTCTGTCAATAGCAATTACTCGCTTAATAGCATTCTCACCATTCGTAATCATATTGAAAAGTGCATTTCTTTCCGCACATACACCTAATGTACACGCTGTATCTACGCATACTCCAACATAAATTTTACCTGATATTGATTCTACTGCTGCGGAAACTCCTCCTGCTTCAATAAGTTTAGAAACTTCTCGTGGGTTTAATAACTTTTTTGCGGCATCATATAATTTTTTCCATTTATTATCCATAAATTTCATTTCCTCTCCAAACACTAATTCTTGTAGCTTTAAAAGCTAATGAAATTCTGTCTCAAGAACATCGACCTCAAAAAGCAAATAATGTTTAGCATCTGCTGATGAAAAATGGTTTGAAAGAACAGGACATTCCTCTAGCATTTTTTGTTTTATTTTGATATCGTTACATTCAGTAGCTTTGGCAGTTATTCTTATCCATTCTCTTGTTTTATCTTTTTTAGCAATTATCTGAATATTTCGATTATTTCTTAATTGCTTATGTGCTTTATTTTCATCGTTTGTAGAAATAAATAACTTCCCGCGATATTCTAATACGGCACCAAATGGTCTTCCAGCAGGGAAATCGCCATTTATTGTTAGCACATAGAAGCATCCACATTCTTTCAAAAATTCATATGCTTTACTCATTTCATGACCTCTCAAAATTCCAATTCATATTTATTTTAAAAATGAGCAATCCCTTACAGGATTGCCCTCTTGTTTTGCTGACTATATGATTTCTCATTTTTAGAACTGACAACACCACTAAGTGACGCAAACCACTGATTTTTACTTATCTAATGGTTTCATGGTAGGGAAAATTATTACGTCACGAATAGAAGGACTATTTGTTAGAAGCATCACTAACCTATCAATACCCATTCCAAGACCTCCTGTGGGAGGCATACCGTGTTCTAGAGCAGTTATGAAATCCTCATCCATCATGTTAGCTTCTTGGTCCCCGGCTTCTCTCATTTCTACTTGTCTTTTGAAACGTTGTCTTTGGTCGATAGGATCATTTAATTCGGAATAAGCATTTGCGAGTTCACGTCTAGTTATAAACAACTCAAATCTTTCAACCAGGTATTCAGAACCGGGTTTTTTCTTCGTAAGTGGGGATACTTCAATGGGATAGTCATAGATGAAAGTGGGCTGAACCAAATTTTCTTCTACCTTCTCTTCAAACACTTTATTTAAAATATCTCCCCAAGAATCAGTAGTCTCAAATTTAATTCCCAGTTTCTTCGCTACTTCAACTGCTTTATCAGTATTACCCATAAATTCTGAAAAATCTTCACCTGTATGCTCTTTGACAGCATCTACCATAGTTATTCTTTTAAACGGGCTAAAAACATCTATCTGGTCGCCTTGATACTCAAAACTTCCATTAATTCCAATAGCCTTGGCACAATTCCTAATTAGTTCCTCGGCTAAATCCATCATTGTATGATAATCGCAGTAAGCTTGATAAAGTTCAATAGTGGTAAACTCCGGGTTATGCTTAGTGGACATCCCCTCGTTGCGGAACAATCTCCCTATCTCGTAAACCCTATCCATACCCCCGACAATCAAGCGTTTAAGATAAAGCTCAGGCGCAATTCTTAAATAGAGGTCCATGTCTAAGGTATTGTGATGAGTAACAAACGGTCGAGCCGCCGCGCCTCCAGGAATAACATTCAATACAGGAGTTTCAACTTCCACAAAATTATGATTATCGAGATAATCTCTAATAGCTTTAATTATTTTGCTTCTATTAATAAATGTTTCTTTTACTTCCGGAGAAGAAATCAAATCTAAATACCTTTGACGATATCTAGTGTCTGTATCTTTAAGTCCATGAAATTTCTCAGGCAGAGGTAAGAATGACTTTGCAAGTAATGTTAATTTGGTGGCATGAATTGAAATTTCACCTCTACGAGTTTTAAACACAAACCCTTCAACACCAACTAAGTCTCCTATATCCCAACAAGAATTTATTTCTTTAAATTTTTCTTCGCCTATGTCGTTTATTTTCAGATAAACTTGAATTTTACCACTGCAATCTGAAACATCCATAAAGGAGGCTTTGCCCATATCTCTTTTGCTCATTATTCTACCGCTAATTTTAACAGTCTTGTTTTCAAATTCTTCAAACCGCTCCACTACGTTTTTAGCATAAACATCAAAGTCAAAAGAAGTTATCTCAAAGGGGTTTTTCCCTTGATTTTTCAAATTTCTAAATTTTTCCCGTCTGATTTCCATTATGTCGTTTTCTGAAATTTCTTCGTTTAAAATATCGCTCATGTTTCACATCTCCTTTGTTGGTTTACATAAAACTATTTATAAATTTCAACAATTTTATAATTACAGATACCACCAGGAGTTTCAACTCTCACGATTTCCCCAACTCTATGGCCTAGCAGCGTCGCACCAACAGGAGACTCATCCGAGATTTTCCCTTCCCTGGGATTTGCCTCATTTGCTCCAACGATTTTGTAATCTATAATTTCATCGTACTGCATGTCATTAACTTTAACCTTAGACCCAACATGAACCATTTCCGTGCTGAGTTCTTGTTCATCAATTATCTTAACGTTTTTGAGCATGGCTTCAATTTCAATTATTCTGGCTTCCATTATAGCTTGCTCATTTTTTGCCTCATCATATTCGCTGTTTTCCGAGAGGTCTCCAAAAGAAAGTGCTACTTTTATCTTTTCTGCAATCTCTTTTCTTTTAACCGATTTCAAATTTTCGAGCTCGGCTTCCAGTTTTTTTAGACCTTCTTCAGTAAGGATAACTTTTTTATTCAAATTTATCACTCCATCAAATTATTAATCAAGTTCACTTGCAGATTCTAACAAGAAGTTTCTTTCGATAATTATATTCACTTATCATACAGGATGTCAAGAGTTATACACTGTAAATTATATCTTCATACGTAGGATACGGCCAATACTTACTAGGCATAAGCTCTTCTATTTTATCCACGCTTGAGCGGACATCTTCCATGACTTCTAAAATTTTACTACTACACTTCCTAGCTCGGTCAATCACCGCTTTAACATTCTTGAGTTCCATCACGCATTTTTCTAAAAGGTCAGTTTTTTCATAAAGCTCTGCAGAAAGTTCGGAAAGTTTTCGTAGAACATTAGTTTCATACTCTGTAGATATACCTTTATCAAGGCTTGATTTAACAATAATAGTATCACTTAGTTCTTTGGTGTAATCGGAAACGGCCGGCAAAATCTCGCACTTCACCATTCTTAGTAAAGTCTTGGACTCAATATTAACGGTTTTGCAGTAGTTTTCTAAATGAATTTCGTATCTTGAAGTGAGTTCTCTTTCTGAGAGCACTCCATGTGTTTCGAAAAGCTGTACATTTTTCTCATCTAAGGAATGTTCAAGCGCTTCAACCGAATTTCTGAAATTGTTAAGACCACGCTTCCCTGCTTCCTCTTCCCACTGAGGTGAATAACTGTTTCCGCTGAAAATTATTCGTTTGTGTTTTTTTATTGTTTTAACTAATAGTTCATTCAAATGCTCTGAAGGAACGGAATAACTTTCTAATTCATCTGCAAATTCTTTTAAAGCTTGAGCTACAATAGTATTCATTATCATATTAGGGGAAGATATCGATTGACTAGACCCAACCATTCTAAATTCGAATTTATTACCTGTAAATGCAAACGGCGAAGTGCGGTTTCTATCTGAAGTATCGCACGGGAAAGAAAGCAATACATTTAGTCCTACCTTGAAATTGTTTCTTGCATGGCGAGTATATATTTCTCCGCGTTCGATAGACTCCAATATTTCCATAAGTTCGTCGCCTAAATAAATTGAGATTATCGATGGAGGAGCTTCCTGACCACCGAGTCTTTTATCGTTGCTGTATGACGAAACGGCTATTCTTAAAAGATCAGCATACTCATCTACTGCTTTAATTACTGCACACAAGAATATTAAAAACTGTACGTTATCTTTAGGAGAATTACCGGGTTCTAATAAATTTACGCCGGTATTAGTTATTAAAGACCAGTTATTATGCTTTCCGCTGCCATTTATACCTTTAAATGGCTTTTCGTGCAATAAGCATACCAAATTATGACGATTTGCAACCACCTTCAGAGTTTCCATGATAATATGATTTTGGTCGGAAGCTAAATTAGAGGGAGAGTATATTTGGGCTACTTCATGCTGCGCAGGAGCAACCTCGTTATGCTTAGTTTTCGAAGGTACACCTAATTTCCAGAGTTCTTCATCAACCTCTTGCATAAAGTTCATAATCCTAGGTTTAAGAGCACCAAAATAGTGGTCAGAAAGGTCTTGGGCTTTCACTGGCGGAGCTCCAAAAAGCGTTCGGCCACAAAATACTAAATCTTTCCGCTTGTTGTATATGTTTTTATCAACGATAAAATATTCCTGCTCTGCTCCCACGGATGGTATTACTTTATTTACCTTCTGATCTCCCAAAAGTTTGAGTATCCTCACGGACTGTTTGCTAACCGCATAAATAGATTTCAAAAGTGGAGTTTTTTCATCTAAAACTTCACCACCATAAGAACAAAAGAAACTTGGAATATATAGAGATTGGTTTTTAACAAATGCAAACGATGTTGGATCCCACGAGGTATATCCACGAGCTTCAAAAGTGGCTCTTAATCCCCCAGAAGGAAAACTTGAAGCATCAGATTCACCTTTGATTAGTTCTTTAACTGAAAAATTCATTTCTACGTCGCCATCGGCCGCCAGTTCTAAAAAACTGTTATGCTTTTCTGCAGTAACTTCAGTTAGGGGCTGGAACCAATGGGTAAAATGAGTAGCTCCCTTTTCAATCGCCCACTCTTTCATCGCTTGGGCAACTATTTCACCTGTTATGGCATCTACAGGGGAGTCTTCATCAATGGATTTGCGTAAATTTTCATAAACTTTTGGAGGCAACTTTTCTCTCATTACTTTTTCACTAAAAACCATACTGCCAAAGAATTCAGAGGGGTTATTCATTTAACATTCCAACTTTCTGAAAAATATCAAATAAATTATACCATGTAATAATATGTTTGGATAATTTAGAAACATAGAGATTATTAATTAGTACGCATTTAGTACTGTATGTTTTACATAAAAAAATCCCCGCTCTTTAAAACGGGAATTCAATATCCTATATTATTATTATTTAACATCTCTTCTAATAAAACTAACTATTCCTATTGCTGAAGAAATTAAAATCGTTGCTACACACACGATAATGCCTGTTATCAAAGTTTCCTTAGCCAGGTTCAATGACAAAAATTGATTTATATATGATTGCGCATAATATTTCATAAACGAAAAGTTCTGAACCTTAAGATACTTCAAAACTAGATGGTCTGCCATGGGGATAATAAAACTTTCAATGCCTATTGCAGCTATCCAGCTAATGGCAATCGTTGCTCCGCTGCGCCTTACTAAAAACCCAACCATCATAAACACAGTCTGTACAGCAAAAACCGCTAAAATAACAAGTGATGACGTCCGCAAAGCATCTAAATAGTCGGACCGCGAAACTTCACCGTAACCCCACAAACAATTCCCTAAAATAAATGCTGATATTGCAGGAATAAGAGTATATAGAAGTGTAACGAATAATCCCATTATCCACTGGGAAAAATAAATACTGATTCTATCTTTCCCACTTGCAATTATGTTTTTGATTGTTCCAAAAGAAAAGTCTTGGGGAATAAACAGTGAAATAAATATGGTACAAAACAGCACTCCCGAAGTCAAACTATAAAGTCCTGCTCTTAAACCATTATATCCAAAAACAGCTGGGGATATATCTCCAAAGCTAGCAAACTGTGCGTTCAAAAGCAAAATATTTAGAATAGCATTGATAATTGCTAAAGCTCCACAAATGTAAAACGATTTCATTCGAAAAAGTTTATAAAAATTTGCCTTGATTAAATTAACCATTTACCTTCTCTCCTTCCATTAAGTTGATGAAGTAATCTTCATAGTCTACATGCTGTTTAGAAATCGATTGCAGTATAATATCGTTTCTCTCCAAACACGCCGTGATATCCGCAAATCTGTCATTAGCGCCATAAACATAAAGCTCATTTCCACTAACTTCAATCGTTTCAATTCCGAGCTCTTCCTTAAACACACTTACCGCTTTTTCCGGATTATTAACCACGAGCTCTATAGAAGGTTTAACAGTCTCTTCTAATTCCTCACGAGTAACTTGAGCCACCAGCTCGCCATTATTGATTACACCGTAAGAATTACACATTTTAGAAAGCTCTCCTAAAATATGACTGCTTATCAAAACAGTAATTCCAGCCTCTTTATTAAGCTTAAGAATTAAATCACGAACTTCCTTTATCCCCGTGGGATCAAGTCCGTTGATAGGTTCGTCAAGTAATAAGAATTCAGGATCTCCAACTAAAGCTAATCCAATACCAAGCCTTTGTTTCATACCTAAAGAAAAATTCTTAACCTTTTTGTTTCCAACGTCTTTGAGTCCAACAATATTTAAAATTTCTTCGGTAACTTTAGGGTCATTAACACCCTTCATTATCCTTTGAACTTCGAGGTTTTGTTTTGCACTCATGAAAGGATAGTAAGCCGGATTTTCAATCACAACGCCTATTTTCTTCCTTCCCGCTGCCACATCACTTTCACCAAAAAGCTTAATGTCACCTTCCGTGGGCCTTGCAAGTCCAACAATCAACTTAATGGCTGTTGTTTTACCTGCGCCGTTTTTACCTATGAAGCCATAGATATCACCCTTGCGGATTTTCAAGCTGAGATTATTCACGGCTTTGTTTCGAGAATAAATTTTAGTTAGATTATTTGTTTCAAGCACGTATTCTCCCATAAAGTTCCTCCCAAAAAAATATTTCTTTTGTTGTTCACATCTCAGATTACAAACTCTGATAGTTAAGTTTAATATTATATCTATTGTTAGAAATAGTCAATAAAAATTTACAAAATCATAAAAGTTACTATGTTTTAAAGCGCGAATAAATTTGTTTTATCATAGATGAAGCAATTGGCCCCGCGGATTTTATTCCAAAATCCCCATTTTCAACCACCACTACAAATGCGATAGGAAATGATTTATCATATGAAAAACCCACTATCCAGCCATGAGGTAATTTCCCCTCGCCTACTTCCGCCGTTCCCGTTTTTGCACACATAACTGCCGGGCTAAACATTTTGTCTCCATATTGATTTTTAACCGTGTATCTCATCATTTCTTTAAGCTTCTGTGAAATAGTAGGGTTCATAAACTGCTGAGTTTCTACACTAGTGCATTGAACGTCTTTTTCTCCGTCAAAACCCATGGATTTTACGATACGTGGTTTTACGCCAACACCATCATTTGCAATGCATCCCATAACTTGAAGCATATGCATAGGATTTAGCGTGTTCGTATACTGACCCACACCCGACCATCCTAAATCGCAATCCGAGGCATTTTCCACCGAGTACACACTTTTAGCAAGTGGTGATTTTTCAAAATACAGTTGTTGATTAAACCCATATTCCTTCATCTTTTGAGTCATTTTTTCCTTGCCAAGTTCTAAAGCAATGTCTGAGAAAACTATATCGCAAGATTTACAGATACCATCTTTCAAGTTAATTTTACCATGCTTTTTCATACAAGTTACTTTTCCGCCGTCTAATACTTTGACTTTATCACAAATAAAATTTCTGGACTCCGCTTTTTCCATTAGTTCAAGTGCAGCAGCTGCAGTAAAAATTTTAAATACCGAGCCCGGAGTATACGAGCCATATATTGCCCTGTTTAAGTATACTCCGTCGTATTTTTCTGAATCATCTGATTTGAAGTTAGGCCTGTTTTCCACATCATAAGTAGGCAAACTTACCATACATAAAACTTCTCCGGTTAAGTAATTATATGCAATTGCGGTGCCTTTTCTATCTTTAAAATTTTTACTTACATTTCCGCAAATTTCAGCATCGAGGTTAAGCGTTATATTTTTGCTCATCTTTATTAACTCCGGTGCTCCTAGGCCTGTTATTGGATTATATCCGAAAAGCTCAGAAGCATATTCTTTCTGCACCGAGCCGGGGATCAAAATAGAACCATCTCCAACAGCATGCAAAACACCTTTTCTGATATCGACATTTTCATTATAAATTCTTTTTCCCCCAGATGTTGACGCTAAAACTAAACCGTTTCTATCCAATATTTTACCTTGAGAGGAAGTTCCTTGAGAAAGATGGCGATTGACCGAGGAAAAAACCCATTTTTCACTTTTGTTAATAAGCTCATATACAAAAACACCCATACCTAGAAAAAAAGCTAAAATGGTCATATAAAGTATAGCTGATCTAATTTTCATATTTTTCATAGTTTATTCCTCTGTCCTTTTTAGATTACTTCTTGATTCCATATGTTCGATCATCCGCAGATTTTATAAATGCTAATAGCCCCCAAGTTGCAACGATACTCGACCCTCCCATACTAACAAATGGTAAAGTTACACCAGTTAAAGGCAAAATATCTACGCTACCAAAAACGTGCATCATCATTTGAAAAACTATTATGCCCGCCGCTCCACAGGCTGATATTGCATAGAATGCCGATCTGCTTCGCAAACTCACAATGCCTGCATAAAGTGCAATAAGTGCAATGGATATCACTACCATGAATCCTAAAATAATTCCCCACTCTTCACAAATCATTCCAAAAACCAAATCACTTGAAGCCGCAAATATATATTTTAGACAACCTTTGCCAATACCCATTCCAAGTAGTCCTCCGCTCGATGAATAACAAAGAACTCTGGTTTGCTGATAACCTATATCGGCACTGTGTTGCCATACGTGCCTCCATGCCGAAAACCTTTCTAAAATGTAGGGCTTGAATTTCAATATGAACAAAACTCCCATTATCGCCATCACTAGAGTTATAACTAAATTTCTTATGCTCCCAGACCTCATAAACCCTATAATTAGAAACGCTACGAAAAATATACACGCTGCACCAAAATCGCTCATCACAAAAAGCCCAGCCATACATAAGCAAGAAAAAATAATGAATCCGGTTAAATTTTTAGCTGCCTGTAGACTCCTTAAGGTCGATGCTCCAAAATAAACAAAAGCCACTTTTATAATTTCTGATGGCTGAACTGAAATATTACCTATCATAATCCAGTTTTGTGAACCATTTTTCACGCTTCCAAAGGCCAAATTAATCACTAATAAAATTAACGCTAAACCTGCAACGTAAGGCCTACACTTCATAGCAAAATCCGGATTTTTTATAAAATACACTATGAAATCAAAAAATATCATTCCAAGCCCTAAAGCGATAGTTTGAGTGTACGCAAAGGAAACATCCACCGAACTGCACACCGCCACTCCTATAGAACTCAAAAAAATCGCCAACGATTCAAGTTCAAAATTAACCCTTCCGAAACCATACTTAGAAATAAGATACTGAATCCAAGAAATTCCCATCACCAATGAAAAAATCATCATTGGAACTAAATCGAAAGTTTCTCCCGCAAAACTTATTAGTCCAAATGATAAAAAATTGAAAATAGTTATAAGTACCATAACAAAAAAAGAAGAATATGTACCGCTGAAGAATCTAGCTTTTAGTTTATTTCTTTTTTCTCTGGAAGATTTTGCCCTACAAACTACAAAGTCTGTTTCTCCAATAGTAAGTACGTCATTTATATAAACCTTCTTCTCATCTTCAATTATTCTACCATTTACTCGAGTTCCCGATTTTGAATTCGTATCTGCAATGAACCAACCTCTTTCCCGGCGAAAAAGTACAGAATGCCTGCGTGAAACCATAGGGTTGTCTAGAACCACATCTGAATGCTTGTCCCTTCCAATGGAATTTTCCCAATATGTTATATCGTGATAGCAATTATTTGTTTTATCGTAAAGCGCTATCAAGGCTCTTTTGGGACTTATATTTCCAAACAAAGAACCAAAACAACAACACACTATACATAGTCCCAAAAAAGGCAATATTAATTGAACAGCATAAATCATTAATGAACTCAATGTATTTAAAATTTTTATTCCCTCCCCGCTGAGGATTTCTTATGCTTTAATAGCAAGGATTTGGCAACCGATAAAAGTTCTTTGAATTCTTTGGTTCTGTAAAATACTACTATGTTTATTAAGTTAGGTATCACTAAACAAACTAGTAAATTTACGCATATTTCAGAAATCAACATAGAACTCTCTAGAGGTATACGAAAATGCTCTAAAAATTGCCCCAACTGCCATTTTAAGCCTTGTAAGACGCCCCAATTATTGCATAGAGAATAGGATAAATAAGTATATACTGCAGTAAGCAAAGTATAGTAGCCAAATTTAACATGGTATGATTTTACTTCCTTGTGAAAAACAGTCCTATATACTAAATAGGGTTGAATCCACTGCGGAATAGAAAGAAGTCCAATAATATTTCCGAGCATAACACCTGCCACGCCCAAAGAACCTACTAGCAAAAACGAAGATACTAAAGTTATTAACGCTCCTACTATTGAGAGATATTTATCAGGGTCATATATTCCTGCTCCAATTTTAGCCATACCTATAGACTGACGCATACCGTAGTTATATAGATATCCTGTTATAGCTAAAGTTGTCCATAAATCGAAAGCCGAACCTTTACCGGTCCAAAGTTCTATAAAGGGTGTAATTAAACACACAAAACAACTTATTATGAACGAGTATATCAAAAAGTTTACAAAATAAAGAACATTAAAACTTCTATAAACTTTTTCTCTACTTTCCGAAGTACTGAGTAAGTTACCAAAACTAGCAAGTATTCCATTAAATACTTCATTAGTTATAGTCGTTACAGCCATAACTATCAGCATATAGTTATTATACACACCATTTTCTTTAAGACTGGCTCCATAAACTATTATCAAGCTTGAAACACCGCTTGTCCCAAAAGCAGAGATTTTATGAAATAGCATAGCTTTTATGTTTTTGAAAAGATCTTTTTTTTCAATATCAGGCAAAGAAGCTTTTGATTTTAAATCTAAAAATTTATAATTTCGATCAAATCGATAGGAAATTAGCAAGTTTTCTACTACCCTACAAACTATCTTGCAAATCAAAAATAATTCAAAAGAAGCAAAAAACTTTAAAACCGCTATTTGAAACGTAAACATAAATACTTGAACTATAATATGAATCAAGTTATTAACGTAGTTTTTTTGATCAGCAATGAACATAGATCTTTTATGAGCAAATAAGTATGAAGCAATGACGTCCAGCACGTAAAGGATAAATATTCTTATTAGCCATATCTTTGAAAAATCTTCTTTTATGGGCTGAACTACAAAATAGGCTGTGAGCAAACCCAATGATAAAACCACGCAAGAAATAATCAGGTAGCACCTGCGCAAAAAACATAAAATGCACGATACTTGATTCCAATCTTCCTGCGCAATAGGACTATACAGCTTATAGACAATTCCTACTCCTAAACCCATTTCCACAATTGCTAGTGCTGAAACTACGTTCGTAAATGCACCGTCTATTCCAACAATTTCAAGCCCCAAAATAGATGCAAATACTTTTCGTGAAACAAACGACCCTATGAAGATTATCCCATAAGATAAGCAACTTACAATAATATTTCTAATTGAATTTTTTGTCCTCATTATAATCCTCTCGTATCATTTAATTGCTACTACTCCTCTAGGAATAACCTCAGAATTTTCTAGTTCATAAAGCAGGTTTTTATAATCTTTGTAGTAAGAATACATATACTTCTCAACTAAAATCAAGTTCTTACAAACTTTAGCATACTCTAACGCCTCCGACCATACCAGCACACACGGCACAGATACCAAAATTAAGTCATAATCAGATTCATTTTCTTTAATCAGTGAACTTAGCTGTTTAGCAGTAAAATTATTTAGAGTTGTTATCTTGCACCGATTGTTTGCTGATTCCACATTCTCGCCCATATCGCCTTCTGCCGAGATAACTGCGTGAACTACCAAAACTTTGATGTCTTTTTCTAAAAAAACTTCATAGAGATTTTCAAGCACTTGATTTTGAAAATCACATTTGTTGTTGGTAGAGGTTAAACCTAAAATTTTAATTTTTTCTTTCTCACATATGCTGAGTATCCTGTTTGCTAGATACTTATATGATTCCTTTTTTCTGAAACTCCGTCTAGATTTTGTCATGTTATAGTTTAGCATTTTCTAATCTCCTTGTAGTCATTGATTTAAATTTCTACCTCTCCTATTACGGGAATCTCGTATTCGCAAAAATCTGATTTGCGATTTAAAGTAGGATAAAAAAACGCCCTTAAAGATAACACAAAAACTAATAACAAAGTCAGTCCTCCGACGGGAATTATCATACTTTTTATCACAGCTTTTATTATGTCTTTTTTGCTGACCTTTTTACCTGAACTTGAAACATTAGTGCTTGCAGATGCTTCATCGCTATTTTCTAAATCTTGTACGCTAGATACTTTCCTGGTAGTTTGACCCAAAAAATCTAAACTAACAAGTCCACTTTGTTTTTCAGCGTGTTCCTCTAGATACTCTTTCGTAATATTTAAAATCGTTTCGCTGAGCTCTAAATCGCTTGACAAAGCATATAAATTAAGAACCATTGAGTCCTTAGCTCTTTTAGCACTGTATAAACTTTTAACCGCCTGAGTTAAATATTTACTCTCGTTTTGCTTGGGTTCTAAATTACTTTTTTGAACTATATATTCTCCTGAGTAGGTTTCTAAAAGCTTTTCGCTGAGATAACCTGTGTAGGCATCGGTATCTAAAACTGCTACGAAATCATCCGGCAATGACTTAAACAAGTTTGAACCTATTTTCTCTAAACTTGCGTTATTTCTAACATTTGGTTTTACGTAATACGAAGCCGATACGACATTCAAAAGTTCTTTGTTGTTAGAAGAAGTTCTTAGGTCTTGTAAATTTTTATAGGTAATAAAACCAAACAACAAAGAAAGCCCAATTATCCATGCGCCAACAAGATATCTGTTCTTTTTAATTACAGAAAATACATCTCTAATACCAAAACACTCCAGCATATCAAACAAGGTTTTTGTTACGTGTCAAAATAATTAAACGTAACATACCTCTCTCACAACCCTTCCATTTTACTTTTCCTACGATTATACCATAAAAATTCTAAAACTTATATATCATCACCATTTAAACTCAAATGATTCTTTAGTGCGTATCTCTTTGTAAACATCCAAACGAAAACGAAACACATTATCAGAGGAACATAAAACTGTAAGTACACCAAAAAGCTTAGCCAGGTAAACGCTGAACTTCTGGGGCAATAATAAATATTTGTGAGCATGGTCAAAACAATTATACGGCTAAAATTACTTTTTTTAAGCCAGTAAACCATGTACGCAAAAATAAGTCCCAGAACAATACTAAAAATTATAATCCCTGGGTAACCCCAATCAGCATAAGTATCCAACAGATAAGATGAACCCCAACCATGTCCAGCTAAAAAATAATCTCTTGAAAAAGTATATGCTATTCTATTCCCTAAAAGATTACTGTAAAGCCCTAAAGTTTCATTCTGCCCCTCCGGGAAAGCTTTAACATCCCATAAAAATTGAGCAAGTTTACCACGAGTTAAGTAATCAAGCATTTCACCAAAAGTGTAGTTTACAAACCCCGTGTATTTTATTTTTGGAATTACTTCATATCCCATCCTTAAAACATCAAACGAAACACCTTGTTTATAGAAGAAATCAACTATCAAACCTATAATTCCATGATGCTCCATTTTGCTTCCTGCTCTTATGTAGTTGTATGCCCCTAAAAAAGCTAGCGCCAAGGGGCTTCCAATGCATAAAATAAATTTTTCTTTGAAACCCATCCATTTTTCTTTATCTTCTAAGGAGTCTCTTAAAAGATAATAAACCACAACGAACAACGCATTTATTACGAGCTTATATCTCGCCCCTATAAGAAAATAAGGAAACGTTGATACAATATATAGCATAAGCGGTATAAAAGTTTTCCTTTTGCGAGGCATTGTTGAAAGAAAAATGCAAAGAAAATATTTATTCATCGCAGCAATAACATTTATAAAATAAGGCAATTGGCTTCTAAAAGAAACATATATTTCTTCATATTTACGACCATTCATGTAAAATAGTTTTTCAAGTTCCACCACGAAAAGTAAAACTATACTGATATAAAACAAAAAAATCGAAATAGATCTTAAGTCCAAAGAGCTATTGCGTACTTCTTCAACTGAGAAACGTTTTATCTCCTGACTTTCTTTTTTCTTAACTAATTGTTCGCCAAAAAAATTACCTATCATCAAACACAACATAGAAAAATAGACACTAAACAACGAAAATAAATTTTGACCAACCTTATAATTTTTCCATAGCGGTATCCGAAATAAATCTACTGTGGGTCTGCTTATTAAAAACACAAATAGCATAAAATAAAAAATCATAAGTAAGTATCTGGATTTAAATTTTTCCGCACAATACCATATCCCACAACCCCACAATGCCAAAACACCATACAACATAATGTTAAACGAATTATTGGCATAACCGCTCAAAAAAATCAGTCCTGAAGCAAGTATAAACAAAAATCTAAATGCTCCCAGACTCTTTAATTTTAAATCATCAGTTAATTTGGATTCTTGAATCATATTTGAATCAAACACTTTCTATTAGTTTTTTCCATTTGGATAGTACATTTATTTTGGTAAATTTATCAATATTCCCCCTAGCCTTTTCTGAAAACTGCATTCTTTTTTCGGGATTTTCAATCAGATAGCATATCTTATTTGCCATTTCTACCTTATCGTAACAAGGAATCAAATATCCATCTGTTTCGTCGTTTACTATTTCACCCGGACCCGAATCGCACTTAAAGCTCACAACGGGTAAATTTTGAGATTTAGCCTCAATCAACACAACAGCAAATCCCTCTCTATAAGAAGGTAAAACATAAATCGCATAGTCTTTATATTTTTGCATAATTTCTTTTGTTTCGCCTTTCAAAACAAACTTATTTTCTAATCCAAGTTTACTTATTTTATCTTCAAGTTTTGCGCGTTCTGGCCCTTCACCATAAACATCCCAGCTCCAGGATGGGTGTTTTTCAAAAACCAATTTTGCAACTTCAACAGCCATATCAAAGCCCTTTTCAGGACTTAGTCTTCCTACTGAAATTATTTTTTTTGAATTAATGTTGTAGTCAACAGGGCTATTCAGAAGATTTTCGTCGATGTAATTATATATAAGTATTAATTTGTTTCTGTTTACCTTTGTAATTTTAATGTAGTCATTTAAAGTTGTTTGAGTAAGCACCACAATTCTATCGCTTATTTTTGCCGCCAATTTTCTGAAAAGTATAGATTTTTTATCTCGTCCGTGTAAGTTTTCGTGCTCACAAAATACAACTTTAAGTTTTAAAAAGGGTCTTAAAATGCAAACCAACGGAACCGGCAGTGACCCCACTATGAATAATATATCTATATGATTTTTCTCTAGATATTTTTTCACTTTAAAAAATAACTTAAGCGACTCTTTTGCACGAATATCTTTCTTCATTCCCAAACTGCACACATTGACTTTACTATTTGCCCAGTTTCTGTTTTCTTCTGGAATTTCACAAACTGAAAGGATATGTGTCTCATAATATTCCGATAAATCATTGGCTAGTGATAGAGTCACTCTCTGCGCGCCACCCACTGTGAACAAACTAAATCCTAAAAAACATATCTTTTTCATTACTATCCTCCCTCTATAACCCCCATTTAAAAACAGTCTTAAAGGGAGTGTTTAAATCGGTTTTGAATACTCGGTGAATATCCTCAATACTCGTGACCGCTAAATCTTCATATATTATACGTCTCATCCGGTTTTGAAATTTTTGAATCTTTAGAAGTCTTACGGCTTCTTCAAAATCTTTGACCCCAGAGCGACTAGACCCAACAAACGTTAAACCTTTCTCTAAAATATCTCTTGTGTTTATAAAGATTTTGTTTTCGGTCACACCCAAAAGAATTGCCGTGCCTTGAGGATTTATATAATTTATTATGTCATCGATAGCATAAAAGCTGCCATCTCCTCCGGCACATTCAAATGCATGGTCCACTTCAAAATCCGAAGGTAAATCGTCAGAAAAATAAGTTTCATCCGCAAAAACAAATTGAGAAAGCTTGAAGCTATTTTTTCCAACAACAACTATTTTAGATTCAGGAAATTTTTCTTTTAAAATACTTGCCAAGATATAAGCAACACTGCCGTCACCCCAAACTCCAATCCTATCCCTTATTTGGTGAGAAAGCTTTTCAAACCTACTAACTGCATGGACTCCCACGCTGATAAGTTCGCAAATTGCCGCCACTTTAAAGTTTATTCCCTCCACCGAAACAACTCTATCTTGAGGAATGCTAACAAACTCTTTCATGAAACCATCTATACCGCTAGACATAAAACCAGAGCCTTTTTGATAATTCTCATAGATAATATCACTTTTAGTTTTTCCCGGAATATTTGGAATCATAACTACGTTTTGTCCTACTTTGTATTTTCCGCTTGAATCATAAACAACTTTTCCCATAGCCTCGTGAATTAAAGCCATAGGCAATTTAGCTTTAAGTTTTCTTGCATCCCTTTCCCCACGATAATATCTTTGGTCAGCATGACATATTGCCATGTATAGCGGCTTAACTATTAGATTTTTTTCGTATGTTATTTCCTCATACTTTATGGAAAAATTTCTCGGAGAAATTAAACTGTAAACATAATTAATCACACATACTTCCCTCCAAAATCGCACTGGCAATTTTATAATCACTGATAGTTGTGATTTTAATATTAAACGTATCACCGGCAATAAGTTTAACTTTCTCTCCTCGGCAAGCAAATACTTTACAGGCATCAGTTAAGGCAGATATTTCTTCCACCGAAAGCTGAGCATATAGTTTTTTGAATTTACTCATATTAAAACTCTGCGGTGTTTGACCTAAATACATCGTACTCCTCTGTGGAACAGCGTCTATAAATTCACCACTTTGGGATTGAATTATAGTGTCAACAGCTGGAATTACCGTATCGCATGCCCCGCATTCGATAGCTGCAGCTATGTTTTCTTCTATCATCCTTAGCGTTACGAATGGTCTTACAGCGTCATGAGTCACTATAATGCTATTTTCGTTTTCACCATGATTTTCCTCAATTGCTCCAATGATATTCATAATAGTAGAGTTTCTATCTTTTCCTCCACGTACTAAAAATATTTTTTCCGAAGTAAGATTATACTTTTTCAAAAGTTCTTCAGCATAATCAATCCATTCTTTATGAACACCTAGATATATATAATCAAATTTTTCACAAAGAATAAATTTCTCAAGCGTGTGAATTATAATTGGTTTCTGACTTTTCCCCAGCGGTAAAAATTGTTTAGGCATACCGGATAAATTCATCCTGTTACCTATTCCTCCAGCCACGATTGCCGCAAATATCATATTAATTCCTCCGTATATTCAAAATCTTTACGTCATAAAAAATATATTAAGTGTTGCTCTCTAAGTTCATGTAGATAATATCATGATGAGGAGTCCTATCTTCTTCGGGGGGTAATTTCATATAATCTCCAAATGCCATTTTTAAATATAAATCGTATCCTTTAGGCAAAGGCATCAAATGACCTTCAAATTCTTTGTACACAACTCCATCAAATATTTCCCTAGGATACTCATTTTTCATATAGTGTGGGCCTGAACAAAGCTCGGTAATATATTGTGTATCATTAAACTTGTATTTAGTCATTTGTTTTTGAGCAAAATTCCAAACCCTAAATTTATTTTCATCCCCAGGAACTAAACTTAGTAATAATTTAGAAACCAACGCCACGAACTTTCCATGATTAACGGGCACCATCCTGCAGCAATAGAGAGAATATATCATACTCCAAAACATCTGAAATTTTCGTCTAATTCCTTTGGGTGCACATCCGTCAAGAGGCAAAACGTCTATCATTACTCCCTTATGCCCTTGTTTTCCTACTTGCCACGGTCTTATAACTTTTGTCTCTTTATCGGTTATACCCGTCATAATGCTGCCTATAAATATAGACTTGGTGGTTCTGTTGCAAGAGTACTTTTTAGTGTTTGCATATTTATCCCATAACTCAAATAATTTTTCGTAGTCCGGCCGCGGCATGAACACATCAACGTCGTCGTCCCACGGTATAAAACCTTCATGGCGCAGAGCACCGATACAGGAGCCACCACATAAGTAAAATCTTAGTCCATGAGCTTCACAAAAATCCCTAAAATAAATTAAAATTTCCAAACCCTTTAGCTGTAGCGCGCGCAATTCTTTATTAGTTAAATTAAGTTTTTCGGAATGATTGTCGTTAACTTGATAACTCATACTCTTCACCATTTAGTATTCCAAAATTTGAAAATTCCAACCCAGAATCCCAGTCCATACGAAACATGAATAACAAACTGTGCCCACATCAATAGTAGTCTATCCTTAAAACTACTTAACCTCTTGCTGGTAAAAGAAAAGTAAAATGAAGTTATGAAATACGAAAACACCCCAAGCAAAAACAAATAAAAACATGTGCTATTAAATAAAGATAAAATTCCAAAAAGAATTAGAAAAGATACAAAACACATTGGTATGAGTTGGGGAATTCTTAGCGGTCTTCCATGCTTCTTCATAACCGCTATCTTCCATACCCCATAGTCAAAAAATTGTTTAAATAGCCTGCGGAAATTTTCTTTAGGATAATACTGGCTTTTAATTTCAGGAGTTAGGTATATTTTGCCTCCGTTTTTTATTATCCTAAAACTAAGGTCGTCATCTTCGCTGCGCGGAAGTCTTTCATCATACATTCCGAGTTCAAGTAATTTTTCCCTTTTGAAACATCCCCATGAAACCGTATCAACATAGCCTTCAAAATCATTTCTGTAGTGCGGCGACCACCCAAAAGAAAAAGGTGATGCATACGCGGCAGCAATCACGTTTTGAACCGGATTAAACCCATAACCTATCATAGGCCCTCCAACGCAATCTGCACCTGTTTTTTCAGCATACTCTATGCATTTAGAAATATAATCACTTTGATGGCGGGTGTGGGCATCAAGCCTCACAACATACTCACCCGTTGCCTGAGAAATTCCTATATTAAGTGCGTACTGCACGGTCTTTTTTGGGTTGGTATAAAGTCTTATGAAATCGTATTTTTTAACGTATTCATTTATAACTTCAACAGTTCCGTCGTTTGAAAGACCATCCACTAAAATTATTTCTAAAAATTCCTTCGGATAGTCCTGGCTTAGAAGTGCATCAAGAAATTTCCTTATATACAGCTTTTCATTCAAAATGGGAACCACAACCGAAACTTTTTTGAATTCCATAAGAAAACATTCCTTTCCAATTACGCAATAATTCCAGAATAATTATATATCCTAATTAAACGTATGTAAACAGTCTGATTTAGTTTTCAATTTCATAATTTTTAATCTTATTCTACATTTTAATTCCTGTCCGTCTTGACAACACCTTTGGATATAATATATAATGACTCTTGTATGTTTAATATGAAGTAATTGTGGAATAATTTGTTTATAAAATCCATCTGAATTACTAGATTATTATTATATACACTCCAAAAACCCTGTTTTTATACAGATGGGAGGGAAGAACAAATGACAGAAAAATCAACTACGGTATTAAACCAAAGCCCTGAAGCTAAATTAGAATTAGATAATGTTAATGCTGAAAATAATGAGGATGCTCCAAAAAGGAATGAATCCTTAGAGGCAACTCTTAGAAAATTTAAAAGACAGAGCTCTGGAATTATTTCAGAAATCCGTAAGAGAGAGGCTTATGATAAACCCTCCGTGAAAAGGAAAAAGAAGTCCAAAGAAGCACGCAGGCATAAGAAAATGAACAGATACAACAGCGGTAGATGGTAATCTTTAAAAGCACTATCCCCCAAGACAAAAAAGTCCTGGGGGGTAATATAATAAAAAGAAGAATAAAATCTATGGGACATATAAAATACCATTAGATTTTCGTCACTATCGCATTAATAAAATTTACCTTGCTATCATATGGAGGTCATACGCTTGCTTTTTTACCCAACTTATTTCACACATAAAGTTACAGATATAAAAATTTCTATTCTTAAATATTTAAACATTCAAGGGATTATCCTAGATGTTGACGATACCCTAATTCCACATCAAAAGAGTTATCCAAAGGAAGAAATCATCAGCTGGATTCAAAATTTAAAATCACATAGCATTAAAGTAGCTCTACTTTCCAACAATTTTTCAAAAAGAATTGAACCTTTATCAAAAAACCTTGAAATTGAGTACGTGTCAATGGGAATGAAACCCCTCACTTTTGGTCTTAAAAAAACACTGGAAAAGATATCTTGTTCCACAACGAATTCCGTGATGGTAGGAGACCAAATTTTCACAGACGTCTTAGCAGCTAACTTGGCAGGCGTCCGCTCCATTTTAGTTGATCCCCTAGAAGAAAGTAAAACTATGCTCCTTAAATTTAAAAGATTACTTGAAAAAAATTTTAGAGAAAGGATATCCAACAATAACGAATTGAATCTTAAAACATTAAAACAAAAATTGTTGCCTAGCACTTCCCCGGAGGATGAACTTTTATGAGACGAAAAAATATAATTATTCTTTTAGGCCCTAATTTAAACATGACAGGTATAAGAGAAAAAGGAATCTATGGTGAAGAAACGGCTGAAAGTATAAAATCTCAAATGATAGAATATAGCGAAAATTTGGGATTGAACAGCGAGGTGTTTCAGTCTAACTGGGAAGGAGCACTTATAGATAAAATACATACGGCCAAAGATACCTTTGACGGCGGAATTATTAATGCCGGGGCTTTAAGCCACTATAGCTACGCTCTTAGAGATGCACTATCTTTCATACGAATTCCATTTATAGAAGTCCATATGACAAACATATACAGCCGCGAAGAATTCAGACACCATTCTGTTATCTCTGAGGTGTGCGTTGGACAAATAGCAGGATTCGGCAAAAATAGTTATCTGCTGGCACTAAGCGCAATAAAAGAACTTATATAAGTACTTGAAAATAATTGGGGATAATTATACAATATAGCCCTGGGGTGTTAGGAGTTTTGTTTGAAATACAATAACCAAAAACTATACTTTTGAGGTGGAAATTAATGCGTGACGAAACTATAACTTTTTCTTTGAACAGTGATGTTAGTACTAAAACCATTCTAAACTCTGTTTACGATTCACTCGTAGCAAAGGGTTATGATGCCATAAACCAAATTGCGGGGTATATTCTTTCAGGTGACCCAACTTATATAACTACCAATAACGATGCCAGAAACCTAATTCAAAGAGTAGACAGATACGAACTTTTAAAAGCTCTTATAAAATTTTATCTGGCAAATTAAGTAAAATTCCTTAGCTAAAAAATGTGTTAAAGCCGCCACGAAAATGGCGGCTTCGCTTTTGTATCAAATTTCTATAAATACTCTATTCTTACTTCTTTTCTATCTTTTCATTGGTATTGTTAGAACCTGAAATTACATTCACAATGTCTTCAACCACTCTATTATCACTGATTACTTGTTGGTGACTAGCTTTAACTTTAAAAATTTTACTACTATCAATTCCATCAAAAGGGATTGCGCTTTCTTTTAGAGCCACCGTACCATCACCATCTACGTACTTGCTAACCACCGGAGCACTGAGATTACAATCAAATTTAGATATTGTATCCACTCCACAGCCAACTACCAAATGATAATCCAAGTAGTTTAAAATGTGCTTGCCGTCTTTATCTACTAAACTTTCAAAAAGCACTTGAGGATTGCTCAGAAAAGCTTTTACCGTTCCATCTGACTTTTTAGAAAATTCGCAGTTTCTAATAAAATCTAATGTTTCACTATAGTTCAAAACCTTTCCGTCCTTGTTTAGATATCCTTCCTCGGCTCTTTCAAAATATTTTTCGCTAGGTAACATCTGAAAGGCAATTTCGCAGTTTTTAGCAATCTCTTTCACTATGTTGTGTATGCCTAGAAACTTAATAAATTTACCTCTTAAATCATTTCCAACATACATTCCTGAATTCAAAACATAAAAAGGTTGTGTCGTGCCGTTATAAGGTACTGCTACGGAAATAAACTTAGAAATTTTATTTAAATCCCCGGACTCTTTCAGTTTCATCGCTGCCTTGCAAGAAACAATCCCACCTAAAGAGTATCCTATCAAAACTACCTCATCATACTGCCGGATAGTCTGGGCTAAATCTTCGGCCGCTTTTTCTATATCGCGCCGCCAATCATAGTTATACATAAAAACTTTACGATCGGGGAATTTTGCAGTCAAAGTATCAATTAAATTTTTACCTGAACCGTCTACGGCGTATTTTGCTATGTTAGAATCCACTTCATATGGAAAACTTTCATTCTCTTTGAACACTCCAATATCTTTGTTTAAAAGCTCTCCATTTTCATCGCAACCCAAATCACTGTTAAAAAGTTCAAATTTAGTTATTCCTTTTGCTACACGCCATTTATAGTTGGTATCCATAGGAATCCATATGGCTTCGTTCTTGTAGTATTTTGCACAGTCCTCTCCGCGATAAAAGAGCCCGCTTGCAAACAACCCCGGCACTAATATCATGGCCTTGTTTTTAGGCTGATCATCCGCCTTTGCAATTCCGAAATTTGCAATGAAAGAAAAAACTAAGGTAAATGAAATTATAGTATTAAAAAACTTTTTCAATACTTTATTCTCCCTTCTCTTTATTTTTTCTACATTATAACACAAACTTCGTTTTTTGTCAATACTTTAAAAAAATTTAACCATAATTTTTAAATTTTAGATACCAACCTAGATTTGAATAGAATCCCATCTAAATGGTCAATTTCGTGGCAAAAAGCTCTTGCTTTAAGCCCCCTACCGGCGTACTTAACTGCTTTTCCGTGACGATCATATCCACTAACAACTACAAACATAGGTCTTAGAGTTATCCCAAAAAAATTAGGACATGAAAGGCAGCCTTCTTCTTCGGTTTGTTTCCCGGAGCATTCGTCTATCTGAGGATTAACAAGTTCAATTTTCTCGTTTCCTATTTTAATAACAACAACCCTTCTGAGGATACCTATCTGCGGCGCTGCTAGGCCCACCCCATTTGCTTTGTTCATTGTTTCAAACATGTCGTCTATTAGAATTGAAAGTCTATCATCAAAATTTTCAACCTTTCGGGATTTCTTATAAAGAACTTCTGATTCTTCTGTAAGTATTTTGCGTATTGCCAATTTAAAAACACCTCAAGTAATATATTTTAAAAAAATTAACTTGGGGCTGACCCACCATATTTTTCATACCAACACTGGGGCATTAGCGGGTTAGCCGCCTTTGTTACCAATGATTTATCAATTTCATCACTTTCATCTTTTCTTACTTTCCTTGCCACCACCACTGTTCTAAAACCTTCGAATTCATAAGAGCATGTAGAGAGAGTAATTAAAGTATCGTTTTGGTTAGCATCTATACCAGTATCTATCAAAGATCGCTTCTTGACTTCATCTATAAAATTTAGAAAATCTTTATCACGCGTAAAATTAACAACTGTATAATTAAAAATTTCTCCTTGGCTACTTAAAGTATTAGTCTTAAAAACAGATATAATCTTCCAATGTGCATTTTCTCGGTTCGTATTGAATTCAATTATAGGGTGCTGCTTATAAAACTCCACATCTGAGAATTTCATCAAATCTGCAAACATTTGCCCATCTGCCATGTGATGGCCATAAAGTATTATGTTTTTAGAAGCACCTACGAGACTGCAATTAGGGTCTATTAAAATGCTCCCATACTTGGATTCTTCGCCCTTGAAATTATGCGAAAGATAGTATGTGGGGTCATCCTGAGAAGCTTTTACAACCGGATAGTCTATCTTTGTACCATCAATGCGAATCCATCCACAAATATCTGAATTCAAATCCGAAAGTGAAGAAAATTTTTCCTCCGGAGTTATACTTTCATCGTGATATATTTCCTGCGCCTTTTCATTTGTTTGGCTTGAAATTCGCGTATCCCAAACCAACAGTTTAAACAGCACTCCCAAGGACCCTACTAAAATACAAATTACTATAATTTTTAAAATTCTTCTGAAAATAAAAATCACATCTTTCAAACTTTGAACGTATATCTGATTTTCTAATCGTCAAACTCTTCAAAATCGTCATCTTGTTCGGATGTCTTAGTAATAGGTGTGCCTTCCTTTTTTAAATTTTCACCACATTTAGTGCAGTAAAGTGAACCCGCTTCGTTGTTGTATCCGCAAGATTTACATAAAATTTTGTTCTTCATAAATGCAATTTGTAATTTGATTTTTTCAACCTGCTCATACATCCCTTTTACCGCTTGAATTTGAGTTGCAATTTCAGGCTTGTTTTCAAGTTGCTGGTCGAAATTATAGTTTTCATACACAACTCTTCCTAATTCTTCAAGCTCAGACTTAAGTTGAGATTTTGCATCTATAAGCTTAACATTCAGTCTTGAGACATCAACGAACTGCCCAGCTTTTTCCCCGATAGCGTCTACTGCACCCTTTGCACGCGAAATAAATTCTTCAAATGATTTCATTTAAAACCACTCCCATTTCTATTTTATTTTCATATATTATACCCAAAAAAATTATTAATTACAATACCTTAATTTGAATTTTGAAAATTTTCACTTAACCGCTCAATTTAGGCCTTTAAAATACAATTTATGATGTAAATTCAGTTTTTGTCATAAACCCGTATGGTTATTCTTTTCTGCACTAAGAATAGTACTTTCCCCATGTCCGGGATACACATTAAAATCCCCTTCAAGACTATAAAGCTTCTTAAGAGAGTTTTCCATTTTATCTTCACTGCCTGTTGGAAAGCGAGTACATCCACATTGATTTTTAAAAAGGGTGTCTCCAGAAAAAATATTATTATCAATTATATAGTATAGACTTCCTACAGTGTGTCCGGGAGTGCTTAGAACTTTTATTTTATATTTTCCAAAATAAAGCTCATCTTCATCATCGACTAGCGTGTCCGGATTGAAACTTTCAAAAATGTTGGGTTTTAAAAATCTATCTGATAAATTCAAAAATCCATCTACTGTAAATTCGCTTTCAAGCCGGGATATTACGACTTTTGCTCCAAAAACATCTCTATACTTTTTTGCTTTTAAAATATGATCAAAGTGTCCGTGAGTGAGCAGAATATATTTTAAGTTCAAACCTGAAATTTGGTCTTCTATCCCGTCTATTTCTGCTCCAGGATCTATCATAACAGCGCATTTAGAAATATTATCCACTAGGAGATAACAATTAGTAAAAAGTCTTCCTACTTTGTAAGTTTTAATTTCCATATTAATCACTTTACACCTTTTTTACTGAAATCATTCCGTTTATTCTTAAAAGATTATCCGTTATGAATTTTAAGTGCTCCGAGTTTTTTATACCCAAAGTAATGGAAACAGATATTTTATTATCATCATACAACTTAGTATTTAAAGATTTTATTTTAATATTCATAGCTGAAATTTTGCGAGTAAGGTCAGTTAAAAATTCTTCACGATACTTGGCCTCGATTTCAATTACAGTATCAAAAGTTTGTGTACAGGTATTACACCACTGAGGTTTCACGAGCCTATCTTTATATTCGGAATTTTCTAATTTTATCTTTGCATTTATGCAGTCTTTTTTATGAATTGAAACTCCATAGCCTTTAGTAACAAAACCTACTATATCGTCCCCCGGGAAGGGATTACAGCACTTTGCAAACCTAACAGAACAATTTTTCATTCCTTCAACTATTACTCCATTGTTCGAGGAATTTTCCTTATGAGTTTCACTGTTATCGATAATCGTGTAAAGCGGTCTGCCTTGGGCTGATTCCAAGTACTCCTTCTTGATTTTAGGTATTATCTTCCAAAGCTGAAGTCCACCATACCCCACAGCAGCAAAAAAATCATCCAAATTTCTAAACTGGTTCTTCTTCAAAGTACTACTTAAAATTTCATCTAAACGGTCCATTGGCAACGTTATCTTATGATTTTTCAGTTCGGCTTCAAATTTAAGCTTGCCCTGAGCGATATTTTCCTCGCGGCATTCTCTTTTAAACCACTGTTTAATTTTATTTCTGGCTTCACTTGTTTTAACTAAATTAATCCAATCACGGCTAGGTCCTTTTTCGGGATCTTTAGAGCTTATAATTTCAGCTATCTCACCGGTTTTCAAAGTGTGCGTCAGCGGTACAATCTTACGGTTAACTTTAGCACCTACCATTTTATTTCCTAAATCCGTGTGAACCGCATAAGCAAAATCTATAACAGTTGAACCCACGGGCAGAGTGATAACCTTGCCTTTTGGAGTTAAGACAAAAATTTCCTTTGGTACTAAATCAGTTTTTATGCTCTTAACAACATCTGTTACATCTTCTATTGTTTTGTAGTTTTCAAGGAGTTTATTAACCCAAGAAAGGGAATTCCCAAAAGCACTGCTTTCACTTAATAAACCAAGTTTATACTTCCAATGTGCAGCTATTCCGTATTCAGCAGTTCGATGCATTTCCCAAGTACGAATCTGAACTTCAAAAGGTATGCCCTCTTTTGTAAGCACAGTAGTATGTAAAGACTGATACATATTTGCTTTCGGAGTAGAAATGTAATCCTTAAAGCGACTGGGTATTGGCTGAAACATATCGTGTATTATTCCAAATACATTATAGCAGTCATTTATAGTGTTCACGATAATTCTAACAGCATATATATCATAAATTTGATCTAGACTCTTGCCCTTAATAAACATCTTTTTATATATCTCATTGGCACTTTTAACTCGTCCTTCTATGCAGATATCCGGAACGTATTTCTGTACGCGATCATATATTCTTTTCTTAATCAAATTTATGAATTTTTCTCTATCTGCCTTGCAAAGTGCCAGTGAAGCTTCAACTTCTGCATATGCTATTGGATCCAAACACTTAAGCGAAATATCTTCCAGCTCATCTTTAATGGTTCTAATACCTAATCTGTGAGCTATAGGTGCAAAGACCTCCATGTTTTGAAGAGATTTATCTCGCCTTTTTTGCGCAGGCATACAGTCTATAGTGCGCATATTTTGAAGTCTGTCGGCAAGTTTTATTATGATAACTCTTATATCATGCGACATTGCCAAGAGCATTTTTCTGACGTTCTCCGCTTGTTGTTCTTCGGGAGATTTTGATTTTATTCTCCTAAGCTTCGTAACTCCATCAACTAGACTGCTGATTTCTTCACCGAATAATTCGCTTATATCATTCTTAGTGATAGACGTGTCTTCGATAACATCATGCAAGAGCGCTGCAATTACACAAGAACTGTCCATTCCAAGTTCTACTAATATGTATGCAACTGAAATTGGGTGCAAAATGTAGTCAGCTCCGGAAACACGCTTTTGATTTGCATGAGCCTTTTTAGCAGTTTGATATGCTTTTTCAATGGTAGGAATATCGTAATTTTTTCCGCTGTGTTTAATTAATCCTAATAGTTCTTCGTATGTATGATAGTTACTGCCGGGCATAAGAATCCTCCTTACTTGACTTTGAGAGCAAACTTAAAATTTTTGAATCTTGTAAATTTACTTTTGTTTTAGATTCGAAAATTTCTACACTAAATTCATCTGCATCCCAGCAAACATTTATTAGTTTCATTTCTTCCAGCACTTCCAGAATTACATATATTCTGGAATACACCGCATTATTTTGAAAAAGTTTGAAACCCACGTTATCTACTCTAAGTTTACGATTTCGATTTAAAACTAAATATCTATACACTTTAGCAAACTCCTCTCTCGAGGGCAACAAAAGCTCCTGTTCTTCCAAACTACAACCCGACTCCCGCTTGAATTTTTCATATACTTTCTTATGACTTATAAACCTTCCAATATTTAAATCTGAAAATTTTAAATCCAGTATATGTGCGGATATGCCACCGCTTGATCTATATAAATTTGGATGCAAAGTGATAAGTAAATCAAGCACATCATTTTCATTGTAAAGAAAATTCTGTTTATTTTTATTGAAATACAAAAAATCAAATGACCTAAACGAATCTTGAAAACTAAGTTTGAGATGTCCACCATCTTTGCCTAAAGATATGATTTTTTTGAGTTTTAAGTTTTTTATCATGAACACAGGTTCTGAATTGGAATTTCCAAAAGGTTCAAGTAATTTCAAAAAATTCAATGTCATAGGAGAGATAAGCCCCAATGGAATTTGAGCATCTACAGCTATCTTAGGAAAATCTACAGTGAGCGTTTGAGCTTTTTCCTTTATGGCCTCGCAAAATGCATCCACATTCTCTGCTTTTAAATTGATTCCTGCCGCTGAAGTATGTCCTCCAAACCGCTCAAGGTGCTCAGAACAAGCAACTATTAAATCATAGATGGAAATACCCTCAATACTTCGGCAAGAACCCCTTGCTTCACCATCTTCCGAGGAGGATATCAGTATGCAGGGTTTGCCATATCTTTGAACTAACCTCGAAGCCACTATCCCCAATATTCCATGATGCCAATCTTTGCCTCTTATAACGATAACATTTTGAAACTTAAGATTGGGATTCTCTTTTATTTGATCTTCTATACTTTGAGTTATTTCCCGCTCAATTGATTTTCTATAGCCATTTAATTCATCTAAGGTGTTACAGATTTCTCTGCATTCCATTTCATTTTCACTAATTAATAGCCTTAAAGCTATCTCTGCAGTCTTTATGCGACCGCTCGCATTTATTCTTGGAACTACCTTAAAAGCTAAATCTAAAGAGTCCGCTTTTTTGCCGTTTATACCAGCTTTTTCAAGAAGCACCCTGATTCCCTTTATCTCCGATCCACAAATAGACTCCAGTCCTAATTTAAGTAGTTCTCTCGATTCTCCTATTAAAGGCATGGAGTCTCCAATTGTTCCCAAGGCTACCAAGTCGATATATTTCCTAGAAACTTGTTTTTCTCCCGAAAAAGCTTGAATAAGCTTATACGCCACTCCCACTCCAGCTAAGCTTTTGTATTTGAGGTCCCAGTTTTCTCTGCAAGGGTTAACCACAGCCTCAGCCAAGGGAAGTTCCTCCGGTAATTTATGGTGGTCTGTGATGACGGTTCTTATACCCAAAGATTTAGCAAATTCTACTTCTTTAGCCGCCGATACTCCATTATCTACAGTTAAAATTATTTTTATTCCCTTCTCGTGAAGCTTTTGAATCGTGCTGCAGTTTAAGCCGTATCCTTCTTCTCTAGTTGGAATGTAGTATTCAACATCCACACCTAAATCTTTAAAGTATAAATATATCAGCGCTGTGGAAGTTATGCCGTCTGCATCGTAATCGCCAAACACGCAAATTTTTTCATTGTTATCTATTGCTAGCTTCAAAAACTGAACCGCTTTTTGCATATCCGTAAAATCAAAAGGGTCAGTTAACTCCTCAAATTTTAAAAATTTATCCACTTCTTCTTTGGTTCTTGCTCCACGAGAGTAAAGTATTGCCGCACAAATTTCCGGTATATTCCATTGCTTGGCATATCTTTTAACTTCACTCGAATCGATAGATTCAAATTTCCATTCATACACTGCCATTTTTTCACCTTCGGTCTAAAATCTATATTTCAGTCAGATCTCTAACCACCTCACTAGCCATCAAAAGGCCTGCCACAGAGGGTACGAAGGAAATGCTAGCGTTAATTTTATCTTTAGGTATGTACAAGGGTTTTTCCTTTGAGTAAACCACCCTTAAAGACTCAATTCCTCTTGCCTTAAGTTCTTTTCTCATTATCCTCGCCAGTGGACACACAGATGTATTATAAATGTCGTCCAGCTGAAGTTTTGAAGGATCAATTTTGTTTCCCGTACCCATACTACTAATTATTTTTTTACCAAGTTTTTTTGCTTTTTCTATTATGAGCAATTTTGAACTCACCATGTCGATAGCATCTACTATATAGTGATAGGAGTTAAAATCGTAATTATCTATATTTGAAGCGTCAACTTTAACATAGTTTGAATTGACTACAGCATTAGGATTTATACTTAAAACCCGCTCTCTTACCGCCTCAACTTTTTTTGCACCAATATTGTTTACGTTCGCAATGAGTTGACGGTTTATATTTGTAACATCAATTCTGTCGGCGTCGAAGATATCTAAGCTGCCTATCCCGGCTCTAACGAGCGCTTCCACGGCAAACGACCCTACTCCTCCAACACCAAAAACCGCTACCTTACTTTTACTCAATCTCTCGAACTTACTTTCCCCAACCAATAGTTTGGTTCTTAAGAAAGCATCCCCCATTTAAAAATTCCTCCTAAATTTGTATATCCTTTATTACTCTCTAAAAATTATACCTTCTTTTTCAATTAGTTTACAATCCATTTTATATATTACAAAAACATATATCAATAGCCAAATGAAAAGTATTGCGAAATGCATTAAATTTCCACGCCCACATAAAAATTCTTTCATAACGCATATAATATTCAGAATTGGGACAGATAGTTCAAAAAATCCAATTCTGTTAATCTCAATAGAAGACGATAATAACCCCGGTGCTGCAAAAAGAACTGAAAGGGGTAAAAAATAAGTTTGGTACTCCTTATAAGATTTCGAACACATACCCACCGTATAACACACAGAAGACATAAGCATGGCTGAAAGTAAATTAGTAATCGACAAAAATAAAATATCGGTTAGTGAAATTCCTGATAATCCAGTTTTGGAAGTTAAAATAATATATCCAAACAATCCTATGGTAGCAAACATAGCACTCATAAATCCCGTTAAACCAGAACACAAAATCTTACCTATTATTATTGACCTTCTATCTGTGCCCGTTGCAAGAAGTGGTTCCCAAGTACAACGTTCTTTTTCACCTGCAGAAAGCTCCACTGCCGTACCTGAAGAAGTTATAAAACAGTATAAAATTATCATGAATGGAGCTAACATGTTGAGATAAAGCGTACTGTTATCTAAAGTCAGTTCTGAATGCTCGCCCCTGAAATCTTTATTTTTTTCAATTAATTCATAGAGTTGATTTACGTTTTTAAAGCCACCACTCTCAATAATTTGCCTGAAGTCAGATTCACACTCTGCCGCAACTCCAACAGACATCATCGATCCCATAGAAGACTCGCTATAGTTCATAGTTATTTTAAATTGTTCTCCCTTTAGAATCTTTTGGTCCAAGCTATTATCAACTGAGAAGTAAACTGCTATTTCTCCTTTGTCAATAGCATCCGAGGGGTCTAATACCTCCTTCACCGTCACTCCATCTCTCAAAGAACAAAATCGATAAAAGCAGTTGTTCTCATCATTCATAGCTACAACTAAATTGTTACTTGCATTTTTCTGAGATAAATTAAAAGAAAATTCCACGGCAGCAAGCAGTGCCGGCACAATAAACAACGGCAACATAATTCCCATTATAAGCGTCTTTTTATCCCTCAAAATACATTTAAACTCTTTCAGAAATACAGTAATCGCATGTTTAAGCATTTTATCATCCCCCACAAACCATATTAAAAATCATATCATTTATCTGACGCTCAGAATATTTACTTCTGTATTCTTCCACATTAAACACCGTGGCTATTTTTCCTTGGCTCAGCAGTGCGATATTATCAGAATAATTTTTTATGTTTTCTAAAGAATGACTTGAAAATATAACACATTTACCCTCTTTTTTGCATTCCTCCATAAAGTTAAGTACCGTCCGGGAAGCTTTGAAATCTAGTCCTGAATCAGGCTCGTCAAACAGCATAGCCGAAGGATTATGAACTATAGAGCGGGCAATAGCAACCTTTTGTTTCATTCCTTTGGAAAGTTCTCCGACTGGTCTTTCACTGTACTTTTTAATTTCGAACTTTTCAATCAAAAAATTTACTCTTGAAATTACTTCTTCTTTGGTCATATCGCTAAGCGATGCAAAATACTCTAAATTTTCCCGAGGAGTAAGCCTTTCGTAGAGTCCCACTTCGCTTCCAAACAGTATCCCTATGTTTTTTCTTACCTTTTCAGGTTCCGAGATTAAATCAAAACCATTAATTTTGGCCGTCCCAGATGAGGGCTTAAGCATAGTGCTGATAATCCTCAAAAGCGTTGATTTACCTGCACCATTTTCCCCTAAAAGACCCAAAATTTCGCCATCTTTTACTTTAAGTTCAATACCCTTAAGAACTTCCATATCTTTAAATTTTTTGGTTATACCTAATATTTCTATCATTTAAAAAATTCTCCTTTTTCGAAAATTTATTTAGGTAACTTCCCAAACATTAAGTAATTTTATATGACTTATAAATGCGTTTCAATTGTATGTTAGTGCGTCGATGAAGCATAATAAATTTGGTATAATAACTATAAATGCTTAATCATGGAGGTATAACGTGAAATTTGAAATTCATTCAGATTACGCCCCTTGTGCAGATCAGCCCAAAGCAATTGAATCCTTATCTGAGGGAGTGCTTAAAGGTCTTAAAGAACAAACTTTGCTTGGAGTTACAGGTTCAGGCAAAACTTTTACAATGGCTAATATAATTCAAAAAGTTCAGAAGCCAACTTTAGTTTTAGCACATAATAAAACTTTAGCCGCTCAGCTATGCAATGAATTTAAATCCTTTTTTCCAAACAATGCGGTTGAGTATTTTGTATCTTACTACGACTACTACCAACCGGAATCCTATATTGCTTCAACCGATACTTATATCGAAAAAGATTCCTCAGTTAACGATGAAATTGATAAACTTCGCCATTCTGCCACTTCCTCTCTTTCCGAACGCAGAGATGTCATAATAGTATCAAGCGTTTCTTGCATATATAGTCTAGGCGACCCGATAGACTACAAAAACATGGTGATTTCAATTCGCCCCGGAATGGAAAAAAACCGAGATGAAGTAGTCAAAAAACTTATCGAGCTAAATTACGAGAGAAATGATATTTCTTTGTCGAGAAATAAATTTAGAGTTCGTGGAGACATCATAGACGTTTTTCCATCTTCGGCCTCAACAGTTGTTCGAATTGAATTTTTTGGCGACCTTATAGAAAAAATATCAGAGATAAACCCCGTAACCGGAGAAGTTATATCATCTTTAAAACATAGTGCAATATATCCAGCTTCACACTACGTAATCCCAAAAGAAAAATTAATGCACGCCATTTCCAACATAAAGCGTGAAGCCGACGAAAGAATAAAATACTTTAATAGTAAAGGTATGTTCGTTGAAGCCCAAAGACTTAGTCAAAGAATAAACTACGACACAGAACTTTTAGAGGAAATTGGTTTTTGTAAAGGCATAGAAAATTACTCAGCCGTTATATCGGGACGAAAACCCGGTAGTTTGCCATTTACTCTCTTTGACTACTTCCCAAAAGATTTTTTAATGTTCGTGGATGAATCGCATGTAACGCTTCCACAAGTAAGAGCAATGTATGCTGGGGATAGATCCAGAAAAGATAATTTGATATCTCACGGTTTTAGGCTACCTTCGGCTTACGATAATAGACCAATGAATTTTGAAGAATTCTACTCTAAAATAAATCAAGTTATATATGTTAGTGCCACGCCCGGGGATTTTGAACTTGAAAAAAGCCAAAATATTGTTACGCAAGTTTTAAGGCCCACAGGACTTTTGGATCCAGAAATATCCGTCAAACCCACCGACGGACAAGTTGATGATTTAATCGAAGAAATTAACCTACGTTCATCTAAAGGAGAAAAAGTTTTGATAACTACCCTCACCAAAAAAATGGCTGAAAACTTAACTCAATATCTAAGTGATGTTGGTATAAAAGTAACGTATATGCACAGCGACACCGATACAATCGAGAGAATGAAAATAGTAAACAAACTTCGCTCAGGCGCAATTGATGCAATAGTAGGCATAAATCTTTTGCGCGAAGGACTAGATATACCTGAAGTTTCTTTCGTGGGCATATTGGACGCCGATAAACAAGGTTTTTTAAGGTCATATAGATCGCTTATCCAAACTATAGGTCGAGCAGCCAGAAACGTAAACGGCAAAGTGACCATGTATGCAGATGAAGTGACTCCCGCAATGGAAATGGCTATAGAGGAAACTAATCGCCGAAGAACAATTCAAAACGAATATAATAAGTCACATAATATAACTCCTAAAAGTGTAGTGAAAGAAATCTCTGAGATAATAGAAATATCTGAAAAACCTTCAAATAAAAAACAACTTTCAATTAAAAATTTGACTAAAAAAGAAAGAAACGAAATTGTTATCAAACTAACAAAAGAAATGAAGGAAGCGGCTAGAATGCTAGAATTTGAACACGCAGCTTTCTTAAGAGACCAAATAGAAAAAATAAATAAGGAGAATTAGAAATGTCTAAAAATATAATTGTTAAAGGAGCAAAAGTTCATAACTTAAAAAACGTCAGCCTTACAATCCCCAGAAATAAATTTATTGTTTTCACTGGAGTATCAGGTTCAGGGAAATCATCATTGGCCTTCGATACTATCTATGCTGAAGGTCAAAGAAGATATATGGAGTCTCTTTCTTCATATGCACGGCAATTCTTGGGCCAAATGGAAAAGCCTAATGTTGAAAGTATAGAAGGGCTATCTCCGGCAATTTCTATAGACCAAAAATCTACTTCAAAAAACCCAAGGTCCACAGTAGGCACAGTGACCGAAATCTACGACTATTTACGTCTACTATACGCCAGAATAGGAACACCTCACTGCCCTATCTGCGGACGAGAGATTTCTCGCCAAACAGTTGACCAAATAACTGATAAAATAATGAATTTTAAACCAGGAACAAAAATTTTAATTTTAGCTCCAATAGTCCGAGGAAAAAAAGGAGAACATTCAAAAGAATTGGAGAATGCTCGTAAAAATGGATTTGTAAGAGTGAGAGTTGATGGCGAAATACGGGATCTATCCGAAAATATCTACCTTGAAAAAAATAAGAAACATAACATAGATATAATAGTAGACAGATTAATTCTTTCAGAAAATGTGCGTTCAAGATTATTTGAAGCAATTGAAACCGCAACTCAAATTTCTGGCGGAATAATTAAAGCAAATTTAAACTCCGATGAAGAAATTATATTTTCTAAAAACTATGCCTGTCCTGAGCACAACATCGCCATCGAAGAACTTTCCCCCAGGATGTTCTCTTTTAATAGTCCTTTTGGAGCTTGCAAAGAATGCACAGGTCTGGGAATATTTATGAAAGTGGATCCAGAATTAATTGTGCCGGATAAAACTAAGTCTATCAATCAAGGAGCGATAAAGGGCAGCGGATGGTCAATGGAAGGTAATTCTATAGCTAACATGTACTTCGAAGCCCTTTCTAAAAAGTATAATTTTTCTTTAGATACACCCCTAGAAGATTTGGGAGAAAATATCATAAATATAATCCTATACGGTACAAACGGTGAAAAACTTACTTTAAATCGCAATACAGCCTATGGCCCGGCAACTTACGAAAACACTTTTGAAGGAATAATCAGTAATCTGGAACGAAGATTTCTAGAAACCAAAAGCGACTGGGTCAAGCGAGAAATCCAATCTTACATGAGAGAAATTCCCTGCAGAAAATGTAAAGGTGCACGTCTTTCTGATAATGCGCTATCGGTGCGTATCGAGGGGCTTAACATAGCTGAATTTTGTGATTTAACTATTTCTAGAGCTTTGGATTTCCTCGAAAAATTGAATATAAAAAATAACGCCCTTACAATCGCAAAACCCATCTTAAAAGAAATAAAACAAAGACTTTGCTTTTTAAAAAATGTAGGACTTGAGTATCTAACACTATCAAGAAATGCTGGCACACTCTCAGGTGGAGAAGCTCAGCGTATAAGACTTGCAACCCAAATAGGGTCTTCTCTCATGGGTATACTCTACGTTTTGGACGAGCCAAGTATCGGACTTCACCAAAGAGATAACGAAAAGCTTATAGCCGCAATAAAAAATTTACGCAATCTGGATAACACAGTTATAGTTGTTGAGCACGATGAAGATACAATGTATGCCGCGGATTTTATCGTGGACGTTGGTCCTGGTTCGGGAATACACGGGGGAGAAATAGTCTGCACCGGAAATATAGAAAAAATAAAAGCCTGTAAAAATTCCCTAACAGGTGATTATCTCAGCGGAAGAAAATTTATACCAATACCTAAAAGTCGTAGAAAAGGTACGGGAAAATTTTTGAAAATAACAGGAGCTTCAGAAAATAACCTCAAAAATATAGATGTTTCCATCCCCCTCGGCACACTTACGGCAGTAACAGGAGTTTCAGGTTCGGGAAAATCCACCTTGGTTAATGAAATAATATATAAACAACTTTCAAAAACCTTAAATCACTCCAAATGTTTCCCCGGCAAGCACAAAGCCACATTTGGCCTTGAGCATCTTGATAAAGTAATTAATATAAATCAATCTCCAATAGGCAGAACCCCTAGATCCAACCCGGCTACGTACACCGGAGTTTTTGACGAAATAAGAAAACTTTTTTCATTAACACCCGACGCAAAATCGAAAGGATACAGTAGCAGTAGGTTTTCATTTAATGTCAAAGGTGGGCGCTGCGAAGCTTGCCAAGGCGAAGGAATTGTTAAAATAGAAATGCATTTTCTCTCCGATATCTACGTTCCATGCGAAGTTTGTAAAGGTAAAAGATATGATTTCGAAACTTTAAGTGTTAAATATAAAGGGAAAAATATAAATGACGTCCTAAACATGACTTCCGAAGAAGCAATTTTACTTTTTGAAAATATTCCGGCAATTCATAAAAAACTCAGTGCGCTAATTGATGTTGGATTAGGCTATATAAAGCTCGGACAGCCTTCCACTACCCTCTCAGGCGGAGAAGCTCAAAGAATAAAGCTCGCAACCGAACTTTCAAAACGCTCCACGGGAAAAACTTTTTATATCCTGGACGAGCCCACAACTGGCCTTCACATTGCAGATGTCCATAAACTCATTAATGTAATTCAAAAATTAGTTGATTCTGGAAACACGGCATTAGTTATCGAGCACAATTTAGATGTTATTAAAGTTTGCGATTATATAATAGACCTCGGGCCTGAAGGAGGAGAAAACGGAGGAAGTATCGTGGGCGTAGGAACTCCAGAAGATATGGCTAAAAACAAAAAATCATACACGGGATACTTTTTAAATAAATTACTTTAATTTTATTATCTAGCTTAAAC
>ERZ1034917.323-NODE-323-length-44350-cov-8.100034_pt1 | contig 44350 bp, 56 predicted proteins | sample MGYA00520605_ERZ1034917 | MGnify/ENA primary metagenome ERZ1034917 (study PRJEB33766, sample SAMN09781784) | gut metagenome | biome: gut microbiome | host: Homo sapiens | place: Madagascar | study: EMG produced TPA metagenomics assembly of the PRJNA485056 data set... | reverse complement strand
AACTTTTATCGGTACTACCGCCCCGGCGGTGGTACTCATTAAGAGCTTATTAAACCCTTAAAATAACCTAGGAGGTAAAAAAGAATGATTAAAAATGTTTGTCTTATCCTCACGCTGCTGCTCATGGTACACCTGAGCTGTGATGCAGCTACTACCCTGCCGGGAGAGTGTGAAAGCTGCCTGAGCGGTGAACCAACTACCCTGCAATGTGTGGTGCGTGATTTGTCTATGGGCAGCCTGAGCGCTGCTGCTGCTGATGCTGGCTTGTATGAGCTGGCGGACGTTCTTTTGAAGATTGAGGAGGTGGTGAGTAAATGAGCTATGATGAAATTATGGTTGTATTGTCTACCATTGAAAATATTTTGCATGATTATAACTACCCTTATTATAAACATGATGAAGCAGCAGATGCCCTTGTAAAGCTGCACAATACCTATTGCAGTGCCTGCAACCTGCAAGATGACTATATTATGCAGAATACAGAAGAAGAGCTGGAGCTACTTTTACCTATTGACCCCTTGCAAGCCTTTTACGAAGGAAGAGCCAGCAGTGACAATTATAACCCGAATGATACTTGGATTACTCTAAACGGATATAGCCATATAGTATCCTGCACAAATAGCAGGTTGATTGACACGTTTATATATTTGTCGGATATTGCCCGCTGGTTAGAAGACAAGGAAAAAGAAGAACAGGAGAGATTATTGGAAGAGCTTACAGAGCTTGCCAGCGACTACAACGAGGAAAAAGAAGACTAATAAACTTTTATCGGTACTACCGCCCCGGCGGTGGTACTCATTAAGAGCTTATTAAACTCTTAAGAACTTAATAACCTAGGAGGTACATTTATATGCCGTATACCATTACAATTTCTGATTTGACTATGGAGCAACTGCGCAACCTTAATAATCGCTTGTCTTATGTTAATAGTGGTGCAAGCGCAACCAGCGTTGGCGATGAGGGAAAAAAGTGGCGTGTGGCGGTGACTACATCCGACTTTAACACACAGCAGGTACTTGCTAACATTACAGGCGTATTGTCGCAAGCTGTAGCAATCCCCTATTACACCATTAACCAGCTGCCCAGCGACATACAACAGAGAGTATGTCAAGATGCTATTGATGCTAACATCTATTGGGACGTTTGGCAGGATGAGCGTAACAAGTCTTTTGATGCTATTTGTGAGCGCTTAGACCTGCAATGGGACTGTGATAGCTACGATAACTATTATGTAGAGGAGACAAGCTGCGACTATTACACAAAAGATATTATAGGTGCAAGCCGTGTTATTGCCTATATCGTCAACCGTTGGGGGAACTTCAAAAAGCCTATGTATATCGATAAGGATAAACATAGCAACTTTTACAAACTGTTGCACAAAAAAGATGCTGCTTTACCTCAAAAATTCACTGAGGATGTATTGCTAACCGGATATTGCACAGATTATTGCTTCTATGAAGCATATACAGAGTTTTTAGACCTTGTACGTAAAAACCCTACTACTATTACCCTAGCTGACTTTTGCAGATGCCTTGCAGGGCATTTTGAAAAAGAGTATCAAGCAGACTATGAGCAGGCAACAAGTCTTGACTATGCTATGGAGTTTTTGTGTCAAGATAACTATTACACTTGGCAAGGCAAGGATATAACGGATATAGTCACAAAATAAATAGCTTTTATCAGATGCACAGGTTAGTAATAATCTGTGTATCTCATTAAGAGTTATTTATATAACTTCTTAAGACTATAAGTTTAGGAGGTAACAAAAAGTGAAAAAATGTTTAGTATATCTCATTGAGTGCCTTTTAGTATCTAAACATACTAATCAGGTGCTAAAAGAGGTTGCAAGAGTTATAGCAGCCTTGCTTTTTGTCTTATTTTTCAGCATTGATTGGGATGCAACGCTGGATACATGGGAGGTGCTCAAATAATGGAGGTACTGCAACAACTACAAGCCGAACGCGAACGCACACAAAAACATTTGACTAATATGTCAAGACTTTACTGCAAAAAGTATATGCAGAAAAATGATAAAAGTGAAGCAGCTACTGCCATTTTAATGGATATAAAGCACACAGAAGGCTATTTAGAGGGACTAGACGCTGCTATAAACATTGTAGAGCCTATCCCCTTTTGATTAAGAGCTTTTAGGGCATACAGGGTAGCAATTATCCTGCGTGCCTTATAAAGCTTTTAACAGCTTTAATAATATTATAGGAGGCGTTACAAATGGATGTAACCTTAAAAGACAAAACACACCTGACAATTACCCTGCGTACATGGGATGGCTGCAATTGGTCACCCGACGTTGCCGGGGACGTGTTGGCAACATGGCAACCTGAGACACACGAGGACATTAAGTGGCTGGCGGATGACTGCGACGCATTTAATGCAGGCGTAGACTTGGAGTGGCTGGAGCACTGCCCCGGCTGTCAAGAGGTGTCCTTGGATGTGCAGGAGGTGCAAGAGTAATGGGAGAGCATAAGCGGCATGGCAAGACCTTTTTCGTCACTGTTGACGCACACAACCAGCTTGCTATCCATCGTGCCCCTAGTGGGCACTTTACCCGCATCCGCTATTGCGACGGTGTGCAGATGTACAAGGCAGAGCGCATCACGCAGGCAACGGCAGCCGTAATAATGGGGGTATCTGTTCCGGTGCTGCTGGAAAAATTCAAACTAGAGTAACTAAAAACTGAACAGAGGTACGGATAAAACTGTACCTCTAATTTTTTGCACCCTTTTTCCGCCCCTCAACCAAACGGAACGAAACGATGTTCGTGGTTACCGAAGCTCACCTGAGCGGAACGAAACGTGTTGTCTTGTGCGACGCACGGAGCGAAACGAAACGAGGATGCAGGGACAACCCAAGCTGCCAAGGCAAGCAAGGGGATTTTAGGGCAAGCAAGGCAAGCCAAAGGGTACACGTATTAGAAGAAAGCAAGCAAGCGAAGGCAAAGGGTCACCTTTGATGAAGAAAGCAAGCTGCTCTAATGGGTCACAGAATATTGAAGAAATTACCCATTATAACAAGGAGGTGTATTATGGAAACTAAAGACAAATATGCATTGATGCAGGAAGAGCTTGAATTAGAAGCATCTTCTAGACATGAAGGATACACATTACTGTTGCAGCAAATGCAGCAAGCAGAAGAATTAGGAATGGTTGACACAAGCACAAAAGTAGGACAAGCCTTTTTCAAACATAAGGTATTGGCTCTCCGCTCTGCTATCTATGAATGGTTAGAAAAGAATATGAAGCCTAAGGCTGGCGTAAAACCCAACTATATCTTTCTGTTGGAAGATATGAAAGAAGCCTTTACAGATGATACAGGTGCTGTGGATTTGCATACTATTGCTAACATCTGTGCAGCATCCACTATGTCAGCTATCCTTAATGCAATTACAGTGCCTTTGGGTGAAAGCAGTTATCTTGTAAATGTAGGTGATAAGACAGGTAAAGGTATCTATTATGAATTTATTTGTCAATCGTTTTCAAATTGGTTGAAAACCCAAGACAAAAACACAAAAGCACTCATAGGTTTAGAGAAACGTGTAGGTGAACACTATCGTAGAATCTATTTGAAACAGGCTATTCAAAAATGTGGCTATGCTGCTCCAAGCTGGGACAAACAATCTGCTGCAATTCGCACTCTTGGAACAGCTCTTGTCAGTCTTGCTGAAGACACAACAGGCTACTACACCTTAGAGGGCAATAAAACCACCCCTATGTCATTAATTCCCACTCCACAGTTTGTCGAAGCATGGCAACGCAACGAAGACAATATGCTGGATAAAGCACGTCGCTATTGTCCTATGATTGTTCCTCCTGCTGCATGGAAAAGCTATGATGATGGTGGTTATTATGGTGAATTAACACAATTCTCATCTTTATTGCGCTTGAAATACACAGATACTATTTTCGGCAAGCAATATTTGCGTCGTTTAAATCAGTTAGATATGCCTGATGTATATAAGGCAGTAAATGCTTTACAAGCTACCGCATGGGTAATCAACAAAGAAGTATTAGAGGTAATGAAGCTTTGCAGGGAACAGGGATATATCCCCTGCTCTAGCGAAAATAGCAATGTTTTGTCTTTATATGATACAGGTGCACCCTTAAAACCTGCATCGACTGCCACAGAAGAAGAGATTAAAGAGTATAAGAAAAAAGCAGTTATTTACTATAAGACCGAAAAGCGTCGGATGTCTTTGCAAAACAGGGCGAATGGTACTATAAATACTGCGGATAAATATAGTAAATACCAACATATCTACTTTCCATGGAATATGGACTTCCGTGGGCGTATGTATCCTATCCCCTCTTTCAGTCCGCAAGGCGATGATTTAACTAAAGGCTTATTGCTCTTTGCAGACACGCCTCCCTGCCAACATGAAGAAGACATCAAATGGCTTGCAATTACAGGTGCTAACTTAGCAGGTGTGGATAAAGTAAGCTACGATGATAGAATTGCATGGGTATATCAGCATGAAGAAGCTATATTGGCATCCGCTGCTGACCCTATGGGACATCAATGGTGGCTGCAACAGGATGAGCCTGTACAGATGCTGGCGTTCTGCTTTGAGTGGGCAAAGGCTAAGCAATGGATAGCTGAACATGGCTCTATTGTTGGTTGGGTAACAGGTCTCTCCTATGCTCAGGATGGAACGTGCTCCGGTCTGCAACATTTCAGTGCTATCCTTAGAGACCCTATTGGTGGTAAAGCTGTAAACCTTGTACCCCAAGACAAACCAAATGACATCTATGCACAAGTAGCAGAAAAAGTCAATGAGTTTTTGAAAAAAGATGCTATGAATGGTACTCTTGATGAATGGAATGACGAAAAAATGCGGTTAGATTATGGCACTAAGACAAAAGCTCAGATATGGCTTAATTATGGTGTCAATCGTAAGGTAACTAAAAGACCTACTATGACATTAGCCTATGGTGCTAAAAAAGCTGGTTATACCGAACAAATTATGGAGGATACAATCAAAAAGGCTATGCGTGAACATCCTGACGATTGTGTCTTTACACAGCAGAATTGCTATCAATGTGCTCAGTATATGGCAGGGTTGATATGGGATGCTGTAGGTCAGACAGTTGTAAAGGCTGTTGAGGGCATGGATTGGTTACATAAATGTGCTAAACTTGTCACAAGAAATTCAAATGTTGTGTCTTGGACTACCCCTTTAGGCTTATTACTGCAACAGAGCTATGTCAAGTACGAAATTGAAATTGTCAAGCTCAGATGTTCAGGTAAAAGATTCCGCATTTATACCCCACATCAAACAGGGCAGATTGATAAACTCAAACAAACTAATGGTATAGCACCTAATTTTATTCATTCCATGGATGCTTGCCATTTGCAAATGACCTTATGCGCTGCTGAAGATGCAGGAATTAAGCATTTTGCAATGATACATGATTCTTATGGTTCTCCTTTATCACAAGCACAGTTAATGTATGATATTGTACGTGAACAATTTGTGAAAATGTACACTGAACATGATGTGTTGTCTGATTTTAGAGAATGTTTGCAACCTTTAGTAGACAAACCCTTACCTGCCCCACCGGAAAAAGACACACTAGACCTTAATGTAGTAAAAGATAGTCAGTACATCTTTTGTTAATGGGTCACAGAATATTGAAGAAGAGACAATAGATAACTATAGATTCCTATAGATTCTATAGAGACCTTTAAGTACCTAAGTTTATGTTATTAATAACTAATAATAACTTACCTAAGGTAACTAAAGGTCTCTATTGTCTTTATAGTCCCTTTAGTTTACTTTAGTTACCTAAAGAAATGCTAATGGGTCACAGAATATTGAAGAAAAGACAACACGCTTTTCAAAATCTAAATCGCGCCGTTTCTATTCCCTTTCTGTGTGTTGTCTTTTCTCAATAATTTTTAAGGAGGTTTAATATGTTAGAATCTGAAGCTTTTAAGGGACAGAAGATTAAGGTCAAAAGTGGTTCGTTCAAAGACAAGCGAGGGTACATTGTGTGGTTGGGTACAGGGTTTGCATATGTGTGGCTTGATGATGATGAGAAAAAGTGCATTAGCGTTTGTCTTGAATATGAACAGTTAGAACCTGTCAATGAGACAGTATCTAAGCATCCTTACCTTGGTGGTCTTTGTGAGGTAACCTTACCTACCCCAAAATATTATGATGAGCACTATGCATCAATGTCAGGTTTAGAGCCTATTGAGCTGATGCAGCTTGTGTTGTCTCTTCCCGAATTTGTTGGTTTTCTCAAAGGTAACATCATCAAATACACCCTGCGAGCTGGAAAGAAGCAAGGAGAAGCTGCGGAAAAGGATGTAGCTAAGGCTAAACGCTATACCGAATGGCTCATGAAACTTGGCTATAAGATGCCAATAAATCCAAAGGAGGACTAAAAAATTTGGTAAACATTAAATTCAAAAAACTTGACCCTAAAGCCACCCTCCCCCAAGCAATGACAGGTGGAGCTGCTGGTCTTGACTTGGTTTGTCTTAACCGCATTGCGGTGACACCACAACGCTGGTCTTCAAAGGCAGCTATTGTCCGTACAGGCTTGGCTATGGAACTGCCTAGTGGCTATTATGCTGAGGTTGTCTTGCGCTCCTCTACAGGCAGAGACACAAAACTCAGACTTGCTAATCAGGTCGGTATTGTCGATTCTGATTATCGTGGTGAAATCATGTTGTATGTGGAGAACGTAGGTGACCATCTTGAAATTATTGATGCTGGTCAGCGTATTGCACAACTGTTGATTCACAAGATTGAAGAGGTGGCGATTGAAGAAGTCACTGAGGAGCTGTCTGAGACTGAAAGAGGTCTTGAAAGTGGCAGTACCGGAAAAGGTACTAAACCTGCTGTGAAGACTAGAAGAGCCAAGGAGGTAACTAAGGATGCCTAAATTTAAAGTCGGAGACAGAGTATATGTTGATGGCTACACTACACCAAATGCTAGAAATAAAAGAGTGCATGTTAAGGGTAGTGGTACGGTGAAGGACGTTGACTTTATCTATGCCATAGTTATGGATAAACCTTTTGTAGATGAGTTTGGATTTACACGCACCTTCTTTGCAGCAGCCGAACGAGAATTAAGTCCTCTTAAAGCTACTAATCCAAAAGATACTAAGCTTGTTTTTTACACCAAAGACAACACAGTTCATTGCAAGTTGTTCAGTGTAAAAGATTTGATGTCACATACACAGGCAACATGCAGTCCTGATGATACTTTTGACTTCCTCACAGGTGTACAGATTGCACTGCAACGTATGCTTAAGGAACAGAACAAAGAGTTGGTACTTCCTGCTCTTAAAAACATTAAATTTATTGATTTTAATTAAAAGGAGGTAACTAAGGATGCCTGAGTTTAAAATTGGTGACAGAGTAAAATGCATTGCAGCACATGATGGTAACAGTCATATTGTGGGACAAGAGGGCACTGTACGCTCTGTTACAGCTGCTCTCAATACAGTTGCTGTAGAATTTGATAATTATGTACACGGACATGCTTTATGCTCTTCTTCTTCTCCCTGTGAACCGGGGCATGGATGGCATATTACTGCAGACAAACTTGAACTTATCCCTAAACCTAAACATGCCTTTAAGATTATTATCTACCGCCAAGGCAATAAAGCCTTTTTAAAGTATGTGGTAGACAAAAGAGTGGCAGCAGAAACGTGTGCTACTTGTAATCCTGAAGATACCTTTTCTTTCATTACAGGGGCACAGCTTGCTTTTGCACGTTTTATACAACACTACGATGCTAAACCTATGCTCTTAAAAGAAACGTTAAAGAATATTGAAATTATTTAAAAACAAAGGAGAATAACAAACATGGCAAAGAATGATTTTGCTCAAATCACAACCCCTGCTGGTGAAGCGGTGTACCCTAAGCTCCGCAGCACCGAAGTATTCGATGGTGAGGATACCGGAAAGTATGTCTGCGGTATCAAATTGTCTAAAGAAGACACTGATAAGCTGATTCAACGTATTGAAAACGAATGGGAGATGGCTAAGAAGTCCCCTGACTTTGATGGCAAGCGTTATGGTAGAAATTCTGCCCCTGCCCTTGGTTTCCACGAAGACAAAGATGGTGATATTGTCTTTAAGGCTAAGACCAACGCAGTTATCAAGACCAAAGCTGGCGATGTCATTGAGAAGACCATGGCTGTCTTTGATAAGAAGGGTAAACCTATGGACGAAGAAATGGAAGTAGGTAATGGTTCTACCATCCGTCTGTGTATGCTTCTGCGCCCCTTCTATGCTTCTGCTACAGTCTATGGTATCCAACTGCTCCTGAAGGCTGTTCAGGTGCTGAACTATGTAGCTCCTGCTGCTGGTTCTGTATCTGCTGGTGATTGTGGCTTTGAAGTTATGGAAGAGGAAGAGTTTGACGAAAACAATCCCCCGTTTGACTTTTAATCATGGCTATTAAATTTAATCGCAGAGGTGGCTTTGCTACCCTCAACAAACCCTATCGTAGCGGTTTAGAAGACCGCTTAGCACAGCAGCTTGAAAACGCAGGAGTGCCTAAGGTGTATGAAAAATACTCTATCACCTACGAGATTCCTGCAACAAAACATCATTATACCCCTGACTTCATTCTGCCTAATGGCATCATCATCGAAGCCAAGGGTATCTTTGAAGCTGCTGACCGCAAGAAGCATCTGCTTATCAGACAACAATATCCTAATCTAGACATACGCTTTGTATTCTCCAACGCTAAGACAAGAATCGGTACAGGAGCTAAGACTACTGTGGCTGAATGGTGTGAGAAGCATGGTTTCCAATACGCCAGCCGTGAGATTCCCTCTCGGTGGTTCAAAGAGACCATGAAGGACACCAATGGTCTTGTCCTGCGTGGAAAAGGTGAGCGTATTGTCACTCTTTAAATTCAAAGAGCGCACTGAGACCACACAGATATGTGTTGTCTTACGAAACCTAAAGGGTAAGCGCAAAAGTGAGCTGTTTAGGGCAGCTTATCGCCAAGGTGAAGTTGACACAGGCTTTCATTTTATTGTCTTCAACAATGGTCTTTTTGAGACCGACAGAGAAATAAAGGCAGTTGCCGGATATAATCTGCCTGAATGTGAGACTTCTGTGTATGTCTTAGCTGATACGCTGGGACGAAAGAAAATATCCGATGCTCAGCAATATGTACTGAATGAGCTGAAGACACACTATGATGTGCCTATAAAATTTATTACTGACGAGGTGTAACTTATGAAGACGCATCAACCCTGCCCTGCTTGTGGCAGCCACGATGCCCTAACCATCTATGAAGATGGGCACAGTTATTGTTTCTCATGCAACACCTATTTTCGCAGCAGCAAGGAGGAGAAAAAATTGTCAAGTGGATTAAAGAAACAAGGTCTGATAGACCTACAGGACATGGTAGTTTCCCCCTTGCCTAAGCGGAAATTGACAAAACAGACCTGTGCTAAATATGGCTACTTTACCTCTAAGGTACATGGTAAGCCTGTGCAGGTAGCTTGTTACTATGATGATGACAATAAACTGCTTGGTCAGAAAATCAGATATGCTGATAAGACATTTGAAGCTAGAGGGTCTTTTAGTGAGAGGTTCTTCGGGCAACATCTGTTCCAAGGTGGTGGCAAGAAGCTGGTAGTGACTGAGGGTGAGATTGATTGTCTTACAGTATCACAGGTACAGGGTAATAAATATCCTGTTGTGAGTATCCCTACAGGTGCTGCTAGTGCTGCTAAGGTCTTCAGAGCAAACTTTAATTGGTTGGAAAGCTTTGAAGAAGTCATTGTCATGTTTGATATGGATGATGCTGGACGTAAAGCTGTGAAGGCTGTCAGCGGTATCCTGTCCCCTAACAAGCTTAAGATAGCATGGCTACCCTGCAAAGACCCTAATGAGTGTTTGCAAGAGGGCAAGAGCGACGCTGTTGTAAAAGCTGTTTGGGAAGCAAAGACATACACCCCTGCTGATATTATCAAAGGTGATGAACTGTGGGAGGTATTGTCTAAGCATGAAGAATCACTGAATTACCCTCTACCTTGGGATATTCCCCTACAGAACATGACTGATGGTCTACGTAAAGGTGAGCTTGTTGTTATCACAGCAGGTACAGGTATAGGCAAAACTACGTTCGTTAGACAACTAGCCTACCATCTTGGTACTGAGTGCTATTGTAAAGTAGGTATGCTGATGCTGGAAGAAAATGTTAAGCACACCGCCAATGGTCTTGTGTGTCTTAAGCTTGGTAAACCTGCTCATAGACCTATTATTGACAGTGATTACAAGAAAGCCTTTGAAGACATCATGGATAATTTTGTCTTCTACAATCACTTTGGCTCTATTGAGTGTGAAGACCTCTTGCAAACCATCCGTTACATGGTAACAGGTGAGCAGGTGGATTTTGTTGTCTTAGACCACATCTCCATTGCTATTAGTGGTCTTGACATCGAAAATGAGCGTAAGGCTACCGATGTACTTATGACGAAACTACGTTCGCTTGTAGAGGAAACAGGTGTAGGCATGTTGGTTGTCTCTCACCTGCGCAGAACTGATGGCACTCCTGCTGAAGAAGGTGGCGCACTTTCCCTCTCCCACCTGCGTGGTTCACAGGCTATCTCACAGCTTTCTGATGCTGTGTGGGGTCTTGAAAGAAACCAACAGGATGAAGGGGTGAAGAAGAACCTTGTACGTGTAAGGGTTCTTAAGAACAGATATAGTGGTGATACAGGTATCGCCGGATATCTTGCATATGACAAGGAACATAATATCTTAAATGCTGTGAAGGACTTATCAGAGTATGAAGCACCTGTGTGTCCTTTTGATACTGATGAAACAGAGAAAGGAGATTTTTAGATGTTTGAAATCTTAGAAAAGCTTATTGATTGGTGTACTTCCTTGCTGTCTTGGTTGTCTCGTAAGCAGGTTGAAGCTGCTAAGGCTCGCATCAAGAACTGCAATAGCATGATTCATAATGCCAACAAAGCTAAGATGGCATACTTGCAGAAGCATGAGAAGACAATCAATGCTCTTGAAAATGAGCGTGAGCGTATGGAATACTTCCTGTCGCAAGATGCTGTGGAGCTGTAAGCTATGCTCTATTTTGATATTGAAACTGATGGTCTGCTGGACAATGTCACTAAGGGGCATTGTCTAGTAATCATCGATGAACAGAACAACATCTCAGCTTACAGACCTGATGATTTTAAAAAGGGAGCTATGCGATTAATCGCTGCTCTGAGGGATGGAGAGAGCATCTGTGGTCACAACATCATCAACTATGACTGTGCTGTGCTGGCTAAACTTTATCCCGAGTTCCGCATAAAGCGAGAATGGAGACCCAAAGTTTTAGATACCCTTGTACTGTCACGTCTTATCTGTGGCAACATAGAAGATACTGACCATGCTAGGGTACGTAATGGTACACTCCCTGCTAAATTGATTGGTAGACAATCACTAAAGGCATGGGGTTATCGCCTTGGGGAACTTAAAGGTACGTATGGTGAGCAAGAGGATGCATGGGATTCTTTCAGTGAAGAAATGCTCTCCTATTGTGTGCAGGATGTCACTGTCACAAAGAAGCTCTATACATACCTCATGAAGATTGGCGCACCTGCTAAGGCTATAGAGCTGGAACATCAAGCACAATGGCTGATGTCTAAGCAGGAGCGGAATGGTTTTGTCTTTGATTTAGAAAAGGCAGAAAAGCTAAGGGAAACCTTAGAGTTACGCTATGCTGTGTTGTCTTCTCAGCTTGTGTCCATTGTGCCACAGATACCCGATAAGGTCTTCGTGCCTAAAAGAGACAACAAACGCTTAGGTTATAAGGCAGGTGTACCTATTCAAAGATATAAGGACTTCAATCCTAGCAGCAGACAGCAGGTAGCATGGGTGCTGGAGCATCAATTTAATTACTTGCCGGAGAATGAAGATTGCTATGAGGATGAACGTCTGAAGATTGATGGTGACACCTTTAAGTTTATTAAGGGTGACGAAAATGCCCCACAGGAACTAAGAGACTTAGCTACTGTCTTTGAGGAATACCTTATGGTAGCTAAGCGGTTAGGTCAGCTTGCTACAGGTAATCAAGCGTGGCTGAAGCATGTTAAGGCTGATGGTAGAATCCATGGCAGTGTGAACCCTTGCGGTACAGTAACAGGACGTGCTACCCATGCGAACCCTAATGTTGCCCAAGTCCCTCATGTGGGTAGTCCCTACGGACAAGAGTGCAGGGAGCTGTTCAGAGCACCTGAGGGGTGGTATGAGGTAGGTGTAGATGCCTGTGGTTTGGAGCTTAGATGTCTTGCACATTACCTTTATCCCTATGATAAGGGTGCATACGCCCATGTTATCTTGAATGGGGATATTCATACATTAAATCAACAGGCTGCTTGGTTACCCACGAGAAACGCAGCTAAGACATTTATCTATGCGTTCCTGTATGGTGCTGGTGATAAAGCTATCGGTAAACAGCTTGGCGGTGATGAAAAGGTGGGCAAACAGGTAAAGAATAAATTCCTGAAAGCTACCCCTGCTATCAAGATGCTGCGTGAAGCTGTCAAGAATACACTCGTGGTTGAGTACCACGGAAAAATTAAAGAATGGAAACGAAAATATTTAAGAGGGTTGGATGGCAGACATCTCCATGTGAGAAGTCTACATTCAGCTCTCAATTTACTTTTACAGTCCTGTGGTGCATTGATATGTAAAAAATGGATATGCCTATGGGAAGAAAACATGATTAAAGCTGGCTATAAACATGGAGAAGATTTTCAGTTTATGGCTTGGGTGCATAAACTTCTCTCATTGTGCACCTTAAATTGTGTGAAATCAGGGAAAGCCTTATGGGTCAATCCTGAGCTAAGCTAGGAGGTTAGTTATGCGTGGTAAACCGCTTGAATTGCAAAAATTAGAGAATGGTTGCATAATACCTCTCTCACATAAATTGAATAAAGATGGTTATTTCAGAACCCATGACCCTAGATACAAAGGTAAAGGACGCTCACCTCTCATTATGTATCACAGATATGTATGGGAAATAAACAAGGGAGCTATTCCGGATGGTTATGAAATTGACCACTTGTGTCATAACAGAGCGTGCTGCAATATTGAGCATTTACAGTGTATACCTATTGTTGCTCATAAAATTAAACATAACAGCACTCGCTATGCTAACAGACAACAAACAGCTAAGGAATATTGGTTGTCTCATCCTAAGACTACCGGTACTGCCTTAGCTTCTTTATTTGGCGTGAGTTTTGGTACTGCGTGTAAGTGGGTACGAAAATGGAAAGTGCAGAGACTATCCGAATCGGAGTAGGTATAGAGGGTGAGATTCCCTCTATTATCGAAGCGCACAACACTGTGAGCCACATACACAGTGATGATATAGTCCGACACTCCTAGTAATAGGAGAATACAGAAAGGATGAGGGACAGGTAGCTTGCAGAACTGAAGCTATAGCTGAAGAAGCTGTGAGAATTGCCCAAGAATCTATGAGACAAACACAAGAATATTATGGAATCAGATGCCAATTAGATACCGAGGGAAAGATTGGTAGGAATTGGTTTGATTGTCACTAGGAGGTGTAAGAATGTTTAACATCCCTACTCTACTCTTAGTCATCTGCACCGCCTATACCCCTGCCTTTGATGAATGTGGTAAGACAGATGGCATCACCGCCAGCGGACACCCTGCTATCCAAGGGGTGACTGTGGCGTGTGATGGCTTGCCATTAGGTACTGAAGTTGTCATAGATGGACACAGCTACATCGTTCAGGACAGGTTTGGTGGTGGACATGGTAAGACAAAAATTGATATTTTTATGAATACTAAAACCGAAGCCTTTAGGTTCGGAAGACAAACAAAAATTGTGGAGGTAAAGCCCTATGTCGAAACAAAAGCAACCTTTTGTACCAAAGATTGGTCAGAAGGTCTATATCAAACGTCAGAACTCCTTAGGAGAGACTATCTATTTTGAAGGTGTAGTAAATCGTATCCGTGTGGAAGTTAAGTGTAAGCAAGGAAACTTCATGACTGTAGCTTCTCCACATACCTTAGAGACCAAAGCAAAAGGGTTTGCAGCAGGAGGTGACCTGTTCTAATGCCTACTGTTGACCTTATTTCTATGACACCTAACTACATGGCACTCTTAGAGTGTGCCTGTAAACAACCCTATGGTAAAGATGTTACTGAGCAGTCCATCAAGAAAATTATTGAGAGTGGGCATCTTAGTATCTTAGAGCACTGCTATGCTTCCTTTTTGGTGACCTGTTCTGTACGTGTCTTAGGGCAACTCACAAGACACCGCCACCTCAGCTTCACCTGTAAGTCTGCTAGAGGAAGTAGATTCGACACCCTTGTAAACCCCTACACTCTTGGAAAAGTCCCTTTAAACGCCTTCAATGTAGGACGTACATACATCGAGGCTTTGAAGGATGAAGACACAAAAGAGGAGCAAGCTGCCTACTTCCTGCCCCAAGGTGTTGAGACATCCTTGGTAGTGACAGGTAACTTTAGGGCATGGTATGAATACATTCCTAAGCGTATATGTAAACGTGCGATGCCGGAGCATAGAAAGTTAGCTGGACTGATTCAGGAACGCTTAGCTGATGCTGCCCCTGAAATCTTTGATAAAAACTTTATGAACTGTAAAAAATGTACAGAAAGGAGTTGTGATTTTAAATGAAGTGGAGTGCTATCGCTATTTATGTCCTCTTGGTTATCCTGTTTTGCATTGTTTTCTATGGTCTGATTATTGGTGGTATTCTTGGTTTTCTCCACCTGTTGATGGGGGTATTTAATCTTGGCTTCTAAACCTTTACAGCTGCTTTTTGATGCTGACATGATTGTCTTTCGCACCTGTGCAGCAGCAGAGCAGGAAATTAATTGGTATGGTGACCTGTGGACACTACACTCTGACTTAGCAGAGGTTAAGGATGCTATTGACACAATGATTGTCAGTATAACCGATAAAGTCCTGCGTCACATGGAGCATGAGGGAGCATATAACATTACCATGTGCTTCTCCAGCTACCCTTACTTTCGCTCTAAAGTCTATCCCCCCTATAAGCTCAATCGTGTAGCCAAAAGAAAACCTCTTGCCTACCATTCTGCTGTTGAGTGGGTAAAGAAAGTCTATAATGTGTTGTCTATCCCGAATCTTGAAGCGGATGACCTCTTAGGTATCTATGGTACAATGCCTGATATATCTGCTGTTATTATCAGTGGTGACAAGGATATGCGGTCTATCCCCTGTCCTTTCTATAACTTCATTCAGGATACATTCCATAAGACAACACAAGAAGAAGCTGATTATCAGTTCTTATATCAAACACTTGTCGGTGATGCTACTGATAACTACAAAGGCTGTCCTAAGATTGGTGAGGTTGGTGCAAAGAAAATTCTTGACAAAGAGTGTTCATGGGATGCCGTGGTGGCTGCCTATGAAAAAGCAGGTTTGTCTGAGGAAGAAGCACTGACACAAGCAAGGGTTGCTCGTATTCTCAGATATGAGGATGTCGATAAAGACTTTAAGCCTATCCTTTGGACACCCAAAGGGTCACAAAAGAGACAATAAAGTAAAGGGGCATATAAGCGACAATGAATAGTAAAGGCATTAGCCTTTGTAATGGCGTGTATTTTCGGATGCACGCCTGAGTTTCAAATAAAGTAAAGGTATATAAGTGACAATGAATATTAATATTGTATCTAAAGGGGATGATGGAGAAAAACTACCATATGTAAACCCTGTAATTTATGAACATTTAGAGAAAGCCTACAGTCTTGGTAGCCTTATGACACACAATGCCAAAAACAATGACGAGTTAATTGGATATATTAGGGGCGTTATGGATGTGCTGGGGCATATCAAGGCTATGGCTAATTTGAATGACGAGGAGTGATAAGATGTGCTGGAAGATTAAGACACCCAGCGTAAATACTGATGTATCTGCATCCTCCTTAGTACCGGAAACCAATGCAAAAGACCCTGATAGTCCTGAGTATGGTGGTACTACTGATACCTTTAACAAGAAAAAAGGTAGACAACAACTGACGATTGCACGTAATGGTGTATATAATCCCACGCAGTTGTAGGAAGGAGGAAAGATGTGTAGTAGAAAACCAAAAGTAGAACAAGCTGCTCCTGCTGCTGCCCCTGTTGCAGCACCTTTGAAGATTGATAATGTGGCTGAGGATACCAAAAAGGAAAATCCAAACGCTAAGACCAAGGGTAAAAAGAAGCTCACCATCACTCAGATTGGTAGTGGTACAGGGGTGAATCTTTAATGGCAGAGACAGCAAAAGCTTTATATGAGCGATTGGCTATTGAGAGAGAGGTGTATATTGACAGAGCTGAGGATTGTGCGAAATATACAATCCCTTTTTTATTCCCTAAAAAAGAAGCTAATGGTACTACTAAATACCCTACGCCCTATCAAGCGGTAGGCGCAAGAGGTGTCAATAACCTGACGTCAAAGCTGGTATTAGCTCTGTTCCCCCCAAACACACCTTTTTTCAGACAAGACATCCGAGATGATGTCCTGAAATACTATGAAAGCAAACCCGAAGACAAACAAGAGATAGAGCAAGCATTAGTACAGAGAGAACAAACGGCTCAGAAATACTTTGAATCTTCGCAGATGCGTGTTTCCATGGAAGTGTGTCTGAAACAGCTTATTATAGCTGGCAATGCTTTACTGTTCTTTCCTCCTAAAGAGGGGGGCATTAAAGTCTATAAGCTGAATAGTTATGTAGTACAAAGAGACTTTGTGGGACACCCTATTCAGATGATTACCTGTGACAAACTTGCTATCAATACCCTGCCCTATGAAGTCTTAGGGCAACTAGATATTGATTTGTCTACCAAACGTGGTGATGAATTGGTTGAGGTCTATACACATATCACCTATTCATCCAAAGACAACAGATATTATAGTTACCAAGAGATTGAGGGTAAACAGATTGCTGGCTATGAGCAGTCTTTCCCTGCTGATGTTTGTCCTTGGATTCCTGTCCGTCTCTTTAAGATGGATGGTGAACATTATAGTCGCTCATATGTTGAGGAATATATTGGTGACTTAAAGACCCTTGAAGGTCTCTCTAAAGCCATTGCAGAGATGTCTGCTATTGCTGCTTCTGTAATCTACCTTGTGCGCCCTAATGGCGTGACACAACCTAGCAAGATTATGAAGACAAAAAATGGTGGCTTTGTAACAGGTAACAAGGAAGATGTTACTTGCCTGTCGCTGGACAAGACACAAGATATGCAGATTGCTAAAATGACTGCTGATGCTATTGAAAGCAGGTTGTCTTATGCCTTCATGCTAAATTCTGCTGTCCAACGTAGTGGCGAACGTGTGACTGCTGAGGAAATTCGTTATGTGGCTAATGAGCTGGAGGATACTCTTGGGGGTATTTATTCTATCCTGTCACAAGAATTGCAATTACCCTTAGCTAACACACTTTTAAATATCCTTTCCAAAAAAGGTGAAATTGCTGATGTCCCTAAAGATATTGTGTCTCTTGCCGTAACTACCGGCATGGAAGCTATTGGACGTGGACATGACCAACAGAAGCTTACTGTCTTTATACAAGGCATTGCTCAGATTCCTGATGCAGCATCTGTTGTGAATTGGGAAGGCGTTGCTCGTGCTTGGGCAAACAGTTGTAATCTTGATACCACAGGTCTGATTAAGTCTGCGGAACAGATTCAGCAGGAACAACAACAAGCACAAATGATGGCAATGGCACAGGCTGCTATACCTAATGCAACCAAAGGTGCTATGGATGCCATGAATCAGCAGACACAAGGAGGTAGTGAAACTAATGGCTGATATTGAAAATCAGAACACACAGGTCAATGAAGAACCCAAGGAAACACAGGTAGATATTACTGATACTACTATTGTTTCTAATGGTGAAGTTATTGATACTGATAACACTGAAGGTGGCAAAGCTGAAGAAGAAACCACCACTGATGAAAAAGACACCAAAGAAGAAGATAAACCTGCTGAGGAGCAGGAAGAGTACCAAAAAGCTAAAGGTGAGATTGAATCTGCCAAGACTGAACTCGAAGGTAAGGGTATCGACTATGCTGCCTTAGAAGCTGAATATAATGAGAAGGGTGAGTTGTCTTCAGACAGTTATAAGCTGTTGGAAGAAAAAGGCTACCCTAAAGCTCTTGTAGAAGCAGCTCTCGCAGGTTGGCAAGCTAAGGCTGATGCTTTTGCTAACAAGATTATTGAGGACGCAGGTGGCATCAATGAGTACAAACGCATCCAAAAATTCGTACAGTCACAAGGTACAGGAGCAGTCAATGCTTTCAATGTTATTGTAAACAAAGATGATTTGTCTGTTGTGTCTGCTTACATTGCAGGTGTAAAAGCACAGATGGTAGCACAGCATGGTACTGCTAACCCTACTTTAGGTGGTAGTGGTAACGTGGGTAAATCTAAAGGCTATGCTGATGCCAATGAGATGATTAAAGCTATGAGTGACCCACGCTATGGCAAAGACCTCAATTATATGCATGAAGTAGAGCGTAAAGTAGCTGCTTCTAAATTCTTTGGTTAAGACACAAACGTCAATCCCCTCCCATAAGCGGAGGGTTATTTTTTTTTATTCAAAATTATTAAAGGAGTGATTTAATGGCTGATATGATTATTGCCAACCCCGGTCTTGCCCAATCTGATAAAGGCAAAGACCGCTTAGGTTTATTTCTGAAAATGTTTACCGGTGAAGTTCTCACCGCTTTCTCTCAATCCACTATTACCGGTGGTCGCTTCTCTGAGCGCACTATTGAACATGGTAAATCTGCTATCTTCCCGATTGTAGGTCGAGCAAAAGCTAAATACCTGAAAGCAGGTAAGAACTTGGATGACCTGCGTACTCCCATTGAACACAATGAGCGTACTATTGTGTTGGATGGTCTGCTGACCTCTGACTGCATGATTTTTGATTTGGATGAAGCTATGAACCACTTTGAGCTGCGTTCTAAATATTCCAAGGAAATGGGTGAAGCATTGGCTGTTGCTCAGGACTGTGCTATCTTGGCTGAAGTAGCTAAGATGATTGTAGAAGACAAAGAGAACCTGCCTACCAATGCTACTACTGGTGTCAAAGGTACTGGCAAGGGTCTGATTGTTACCGAGACTGTGGCAACCGCTGACTATGGCGAGACTGAAGCTATGGGTGTAGCTATCTTTAAGGAACTGCTGAAAATCAAGACTAAAATGTCTGAGAATAATGTTCCGCTGGCAGGTCGCAACTGCTACATCAAACCGATGGCACTCAACGCACTTATCGCCAACAAGGACATCATCAACAAACTGTATGGTGCTTCTATGACCATTGAGGGCAACAACCCTCCGAAACTGATTGGTTTTGATTTGATTGAAGCTCCCCTGCTGACTGAGGGTGGCGTAGATAATGAAAATGTTATGCAGGGTGATGGTCATGTGTTCCCCACTACCTACAAAGACACCTGCCAATTCATTGTGGCACATCCGTCTTCCGCTGGTATCTTGACCCTCAAAGGTCTTGGTATGGAACATGCTCGTCGACCTGAATATCAGGCAGACCAAATTATTGCTAAGTATGCAAAAGGCTTTGGTGGTCTGCGCCCTGAAGCAGCCTTCATGGGTGTTGTAACTCAGGCTTAATTTTAAACAACTACTAACCTTAGGGGATGGCGTATGCTGTCCCCTATTTTTTCTAAAAATGAAAGGAGATGCCAATGCAACTAACAGCATTAACTGAACTTGATGCAGTCAATAGTATCATTGGTACTATTGGTGAAGCTCCTATCAACAGTCTTGAAGAAATGACAGATGTGGATGCTATTAATGCCTTACGTATCCTGCGGAATATCAGCAGACAAGAGCAGTCCCGAGGATGGACTTTTAACAAGACACCCCACTTCACCCTTAACCCTGATGTAGACACCAAAAAGATTCCGTGGAATAGCAACTACTTGTATCTTAAGGATAACCATGGTGTCAAACTTGTTAGACAGGGTGACTATGTGAAAGACCTGTTCAAAGACACACTGATATTTGAGCATCCTTTAGATGTAGAGATGGTGCTTTATCTTGACTTTGAAAACTTGCCGGAGCAGATGAGAAACTATATCTTAGCTAAGGCATGTTTTGTCTTCCAAAGCTCCTACTTTGGTGATGATAGTCTGACCAAGGTTACCCAACAGGAGATTGCTGAAGCATGGCAACATCTGATGGAATTTGAGGTAGACAATAACAGCTACTCTATGCTGGAGCATACCTATGTGCATGAGCTGAGATTGAGGTGAGATTATGGGACTAATTAATCAAGACATCAAGAACCTTATTAGTGGTGTGTCTCAGCAACCCCCTATCCTCAGACACCCTGAACAGCTAGAGGAACAGTTGAATGGTTATTCTAGTGAAGCAGGTGGCTTACAGAAGCGTCCTCCTACTATCTTTGAAGCTAATCTAGGTAAGAGAGGTAATGCAATCAATAAGCCTTTGATACACTTTATAGATAGAGATACTAATGAAAAGTATATTGTTATCTTCACAGGCGCAGGTATTGATGTCTTTGACCTACAGGGTAATAAGAAAACTGTAACTATGCAGGAAGATATTTCCTACACTTATACACAAAGTCCACGCAGTAATATTAAGGCTATTACTATTGCTGATTATACCTTTATTACCAATACAGCACAGAAAGCTAAAATGTCTGATAAAGTGGATGATATATCGTGGAATACTCAGGGATTACTTGTAAATATTAAGAGTGGGCAGTATGGCAGAACTTATAAGATTGTAGTAAACAATGAAACTGTGGCAAGTTTTGAGACACCTGATGGTAGTGATAAGTCTCATACTAAGCAGATTGCTACAGACTATATTGTAGAACAATTAGCTACGCAATGTAGTGACAAGGGGTACACTACTAAAACAGGTTCTTCATGGTTGTATCTTAAGAAGAGTGCTTTTGTTACTGAAACAGGAGAGGTTGTACCTATACAGCCTTCTACTACCCCTGCTCAACAGGAGGATATTTTTAAGGGACTAAATTATAATTATCTTTATATGTGGAATCGTTTTTATGATGTGTACACCCCTTCCACTGTAGTACGTACTTTAGGTAAGATTATTGTAACTATTCCAAAGAGAAAGGTTCTGACTGATGCTGCGGATATAGAAGCCTATAATAAAATTAAAGCGGAAATTGATAGATGTGCTTCTGATAGATGGACTGTCACTACTGCTGATGCTGAATTAACAGTTTATCGTAACAATAAGCCTACATTAGATAAAACAGAAGCAGACGCCTACACTATTGAATATGGTGAAAGCACTAATACACCTTCTTATAGCACAGCTAAGTCTCTTATCACTTCTGCTGAAGTATTTGATGGTTATAACAACCAGGCTGCTTTTGGCATCCTTAAGTCTGTGCAGAAGTTTACTAATCTACCTGCTACTGCTCCTGATGGCTATCTTGTAAAGGTTGTAGGTGAAGAAGGCAGTAACACTGATGATTATTATGTCAAATATAGTGCAGAAGAAAAGGTATGGAAAGAGTGTGCTAGACCTAACTTGAAGAATCACTTTGATACCTCTACTCTCCCTCATGTGCTTGTGCGTGAAGCTGATGGTACTTTTACCTTTCGTAGAGCTGAATGGGAATCTAGGGATATTGGTGACGAAGACAGCAACCCTCTCCCCTCTTTTATAGGGCAGACAATAAATGATGTCTTCTATCATAGAAACCGCTTAGGCTTCTTAAGTGGTGAGAATGTTATCCTCACTAGGAGTGCTAACTTCTTTAACTTTTGGATGACTAGTGCAACCAAAGTACAGGATACAGACCCTATCGACTTAGCAGTTTCTGATAATACCATTAGCACCCTCTATAATGCTGTCACATTTGATACTGACCTTATCTTATTCAGTCAAGAAGCACAATTTATGCTCTCTGCTGATGGTGTCTTGACACCTACGAGTGCTAATCTGTCCCCGGCTGTTACCCACTACGAAGCTAGTCTTAAAGCTAAGCCTGTCAATGCAGGACGCAATGTTTACTTTGTAGCTGAAAGAGCTAAGTATACTACTGTGCGTGAGTTCTTCACCGCAGCAGACAACACAGATGCTAAGGATGTTCAAGACATAACATCTCATGTTCCTAACTACATTCCTAATGGTGTCTATAAAATCATACCTTCTACTGTTGAGAATGTTATGCTCTATCTTACCGAAGGTGACGAGACAGCTATTTATGTCTATAAGTACCTTTTCATTGATAGTCAACGTGTACAGGCTGCGTGGTCTAAGTGGGATATGCAGGGTGTTGTCTATGGAGGGCAATTTATTGACAACTATCTCTATCTGATAATTGAGCGTAATGGTTATTACTGTTTGGAGAAAATCTCTTTTACTATTAATACTACTGACTTCGATAGCGAAGCCTATCGTATCTTATTGGACTGTAAACATTCCTATCAGATTCCTGCTGAGTGCTATGATTCTCTGAAAGATGAAACGTCTGTAAACATTCAGGATATTTTTGGTAATACATATGAGCAGGATAAACAATATAGTGCTGTTGCTTCTGATGGTACATATGCTAAGGCTAAAGAAGGTAAGCTGGTCTTTATTGGTGACTATTCTAACCAAATATTGACTGTGGGTATCAATTATAATTTTAAGATTGTTATGTCAACTATTATGGTTAAGCAGTCTGATAATGGAAGCACTCAGGCTCTTATTGAGGGCAGATTGCAACTGCGTCAGATGTGGTTTAACTATGCTGACAGCGGATACTTCAAAGTAACTGTAGATATTAAAGACAAACAAGCCTATATCTATGAGTATACCTCTAGGCTCTTAGGTACTCGTTTTAATATCTTAGGTGCAATGCCCTTTACCACAGGCTCTTTTAAGTTCCCTATTCAAGCCAAAAACGAGAATGTAAACATTTGTTTGGAAACAGACACCCCACTCCCTGTATCTCTTGTGGGTGCAGGTTGGATTGGAAATTACCAAAGGAGGACAAGACTATTTTAAAAGTATCTAAATTAACCATTGAACAGCTCTGTAACTTCAGAGAAAATATGCGTGATGAAGACAAAATGGAATGGTTCTATGCTTCAAATACATCCTTTGGTCTCACTGAGGTTGAGGAGTTAAGCAATGCTTTGTGTCTTTATGATGATGAGACACAAATGGTTTATGCCATTGGTGCTATTGATTCCTACTTAATATGGGTTGTCTGCACTAATGAGGTAGATATACACCCTATTAAGTTTCTACGTTTCTGCAAGCCTTTTTTTAAACAATGGGTAACACATCATGTTTATAATTATGTGTGGCTTAGGAATAAGCGACATGTACAATGGCTTAAATGGTTGGGAGCTGAATTTGGCAACTACACAAGAATCAATGGAGAACTATTTCAGAAATTTACATTATACCCAATAAAGGAGTGATGTCTTATGTGCAGTCCTATGGTGGCTGCTGGTATCAGTACAGGCTTGCAAGTAGCAGGTGATTATATGGGACAACGTGCACAAGCTAAGGCAGCACAGGCTACCATGAACGCACAGGCTAAGGCAGCTATTACTGAGATGAATTGGAATATCATGGATTTAGAACAGCAACGCACAGATGCCTTTGACCAAGCTGTTGTGGAAATCAGCAACACTAGGTTAAACTCTATGCAGCTCAATAGTGGCGTAAAGGCTGCTGTAAATGAGACCATGAGCGGACGTACAGCTAACCTCATTGTACGTGCTGCCGAAGGTGATACCGCTCGTGCAGTGTCCTCTATCCAAGACAACTATCGACGTAAATCTAATGAGGTTGACCTGAATCGTGAGCGACAGGTAAAATCTACTCACGAATTTTTAGAGAACCTTAATGCTTCTGCACCTAAGATGCCCAGCAGATTCACTAACTTGTTGTCTTCTGCTGCCACAGGTTTGAATAATTATACACAAGCTAAGAATATTATGAATCAGCAGAAGATTACAGGTGGCATTGGAAAGACAGCCAAGACTGCTACTAAGACATGGGTAGGCAACGCTCCACGTAGTGTCCATGAGAAGCTAGGTATTGGCAATGGTATTTATAGGAGGTAAGAAGATTGAGTAAAGAAGTACAGGCAGCGGTAGGTACTCAACGGCAGTTTGCAAAACAACCGGAGATGCCCTATGCGCTGTCCTTAAATAAATTCAATGCATCTGCAGGCATCTCACAACGTACAGATTTAGATGCACAACGCTTAGCATCATCTTTAGGTCTCCTTGGTAAGAATATCATGGAGGAGCGTATTGCGGATGAGAAGCGTACCCAAGACCAAGCAGTATTGGTCAATGCAGACAAACTCCTTGCAGGTAAGACACAAGAAGACCTGAAGAAGTTTGACCGCATGGCAGCTTTGCAGAACTCTAGTGATGAATTTGACTTGACAGATAACCGCTATGCTATGGCTGTTCTTGAAAAAGGCATTGGTAAGATGGCAAGTCAATACGCCAAAGAGCAATGGGCAAATGACCCTGCTTCTGAAAAGCCTAAGAGTGTTTCCGAAGCTGTCAGCCTTTTCAATAAGTACCTACAGGAGAACCGCGCTAACTTCAGTGATGATGGTATCTCTAATAAAGTAGCCTTTGACCAAGGCTATTATGAGGGTGCTGTTCAAGACACAATAAAAATAGCAAATGAAGCTGACAAGAGAATCAATGATGATAAGCGTCAGAAGATGGTCATGTTAGGTTCTAGTGAGCTTCAAGACCTTGTGTATAGTGGAGCTAAAGGTGAAGACTTCCTCACTCGTGGTAGTGAAGCATTGCGCAAGATTCAGTTAGGTACGAGGGATAGAGATGGGTTCATTAAAGCTGTTGCCCCTCTTGCTCAGATGATTGCTGACCAAGATTTTGATACAGCGAGATTGGATGCCTTAGGTGACTATCAGTACGAAGATGGTTTGTCTTTAAAGCAGATGGTAAACCTCTACCCTTCCTATACAAAGATTGCAGATAACTTTAATCTAAGGGTTACCGATGATATTGTGTCTAAGTGCACACGTCCTGATGGTACTATTGACCTCTCAAAGGCTGAAGCATTGTTAGCTAAGTTACCTGCGGAAACTACAAATGCTGATGGTATTCCTGAAGCTAACCTGCCTATCTCACAAGGAGACAACCCCGACTTAACAGACCTGTCACCTACTATGAAAAGTGTGTTGCCTATGGTTGGTGGTGCTATCTATCAGCTAGGCTTTAAGGATGCACAGATTACTAGCGGTTACCGTACAGCAGAGCATAATGCATCTGTGGGTGGTGTACCAAACTCAGAACATACTAAAGGTAATGCTGTGGATATTTACTTAGGTGACAATGTGGATGAAGCACAGGCTAATAAAGCATTGTCTTATTTTAAGCAGTATTTTGGTGAGGTCTTATTCCATGATGCTGGCACAGGCAGACATCTGCATCTTGCTGATTACCATGGTGGTATGAAAGCTGCTAATCCTAAAGAGCAATCTGCTGCTGCCTATAACCCCCAGCGTGTCAATAAGATACGTCAGGCTATATATGCTAAACAGGCACAGGCTCAACGTGTTAAGGCTCAACAAGATGCAGATGAAAGAGACAGAATCAATATGGCTCTTTTGCAAACCAATGACCCAAGTGAGCAGATGCAGATTATCAATAGCTCTAATTTACCGGAGACAACTAAGGCTACTATGATTCGGACTATCACACGCCAAGCACAACAGTTAGCTAAAGGCTATGGTAATGATGCAGAAGCTAAACATTTTTGGGCATATGAAAATGGTTATCAATATATTAAAGATACTCAGACATATGCTGAATGGTATAAAGCTTATCAAGACCCTAATGTTGATGGAAAGTCTAAAGAATATCAGGCTTTGCAAAAGAGAGCCAATAGAGCTACAGCAAGACTTAATGCCTTGCTAGAGTTTAAAAAGAAACGTGGGTATATCCCTAGTGAGCAAGAGACCCCACAAGCTAATGAACCCCCTAATGATACTCCTGTGTTGTCTCAAAGAGATAAGGATATTGCTGAGATGAAGATATGGGCAAATAGTAACCCTAAAAATTCTGCTGGCATACCTTTAGATGAAGACCAAATCCGTGATGCTATTGATAAGTTTGCTATACGTAATGGTCTTGATGTGAATGATATTGAGGAGGAGGTCTTTGGTTCATAATGAGCATTATTGATGATTTAAATAAACTTGGTGATGAATCATATGGCGATTTACAAGCCAAAGGACAAGAACAGCTCCAAAAGGTACAGCACCAAGGCTATAATCCTTTTGATGATTTTGGTGAAGCGGTTACCGAATGGATTGCAGACATAAATAAATCGGGTCAGAAGCTTGCTGTGGCTGCTGGTGAAGCCTATAAAACAGGTAATTTTGATGCTATTGATGATATGGCTTTACCGGACGTTGATGCATCTTCTCCCTCTCCTGCACAAGAAAAGGTTGCACAGGCTTTGCAGGATGCTGTGGATGATGCTCGTTATGTGGCTACCAAAGACCCCCTTACTCTCATAGGTGACGTAGCAGGTGCTGCTAGTCCTTGGATTCCTTTGGCTGTTCAAGTACCTATCATGGTGCATGAGATGCAGAAAGCACAGGAGATTGAAAATGCCCCTGAGATGTCTGACCAAGCCAAAGCATCCCTGCTCCCTATGATGGCAGGTACTGTGGCAGCTTCTGTGACACATGGGGTGGGCGGTCTTTTATCTAAGGCTGCCCCTAAAGTCTCTAAGGTTATGACTACACCTTTTGTTGGTAGTGGTGTTGCAGCAGGAACAATGCTAGCTATGGATGAAAATGTACGTAAGTATGCAGAAGAGCACCCTGCTCGTTTTGCTGTCAGTCAGTTTCTGACAGATGCTGCTATTGGTACTAAAAAGCTTGTCAAAGCCGATTGGTCTGCTAAGACAACCCCTATCACGGATGCAGAGGTTGTGTCTGAAAAGACAAACCCTGCTACTGAGCCTGTGGCTGATAAGACTAAAGTTGATGAGACAAACAAAAAGTTAGGTTCTCCTACTAAAGAGAAGAATAAAAGGAAACGTAAGCATCGTAAGCAGCATCGTGAGAATGTATGGGATGTGGATAATGACTATGAGGAGATGGTTACACCTGCTCAGGCTACCAAGCGTGAACCTAAGACAACCGCTGAAAAAGCTTATCCGGAACAGATGCCCGAACAGCAGATGCAACAGGATGCTATTGCTAATCAGTTAGCTACAGACCACATCGAAGCTAGGCAGACCCCTGAAATTATGCAGGGTGCATTTGGTGATGAGCTAAAATATAGTAAGGATAATCTTTATCCTCATCCTGTGAGTGCAGAAGATATATGGGAAACTGCAAAAGCTATGTTCCCTATTCGCCCCGGTAGATTGGATTTAGCTGATAGTGATAGAACACTAGGTTACTTTATGCCCCAAGGTAAAGGCATCCGTATCCGTGGGTTTCGTGCATGGTCTGTAATCTGCCATGAAATCGGTCATGGTTTGTCTGATAAATTTGGCTGGGGTAAAGATACAGCAATTCAAAAGGAACTCTATGATGGTGCAACTTCTATATGGCAGAGAGGAGAGTATGGTAATAAGCATGCCCCGGAAAACTATGCTACTTATGTAGAAGAAGGACGTGCAGCCTTTATGAATGAATACTGTGTCAACCCTGAGATGGCTAAGAAGCACTTCCCTCTTGCCTATGCTGAGTTTGAAAAGGCTATTGCAAGTGATAGATTCTATCAGGCACAGATGAACCTTTTAGGACAACAGGTGCGTCGATGGGGTTCGCAGTCTGATTTTAGCAAAGCTGCTGGTATGTTCCATTGGGCAGACAAAGAGCTTGGCAAAAGAATTGATAAACTCATTGGTACTTGGACTGCTACTAAAAAGCATTTTGCTTGGGAGTATGCTGACCTTGACGAAAGCATAAGAGCTTATGAGGATAACCAAGGTGTAAAGATAGCTATGGAGAATGACCCTGCTGTCTTAGCACAGTATGCAAAGCAAGCAGGTAATGATACTGTTGGTTGTCTTCTGAATGGTAATAATCTAGGCACTAGAGCTGCTGTTAAAATGATGCAGACAAAATTTAATATTGCACTTAATAATGTTGTAGCTACTGACATCTTGAAACCTTTGGATGCACAAGGTAAGCGTGGTGCTGAACTTCAAAAGTGGCTTAAAGAAACTGAGTACAGAGATTTTTATGAGGCTTGGAATACTTATCAGGTTGCAAAGCATGAGCTGGAAGTCATGGCAACAGGGCGTAAGACAACACACACTTATGCTGAATGTAAGAAAATCATTGCTAAAGCAGAAGAACTTCCTGAAATGAAACTTGCTTCTGACCTGTGGAAACAATGGAATGAAAATGTGCTGCGCATTGCTGTCGCAGGGCAGATTCTTCCTAGAGAGGTTGCTAATAAGTTCTTAAAAGAATACCCTGAGTACATTCCTATGACACGCTCATTCGAGATTGAGGGTACTAGTGACTTCTTGGCATCCCACAAAGCTATGACTGTTGAGGGGTCTGAACGTATTATTAAAGACCCTCTTGTCCAAGCTGTTAAGAATATGCAGAGTATTGTCACTAAAGTAGAGCGCAATCGTGTTGGTCTTGCTCTTGCTGATTTAGCTAAAGGTGAAAAGGGACATTTTCTTATGATGCCTGTAAAAGATGGTAAATACAAGCACGTTTCACAAATTATTACTGTCTATGAAGAGGGACACCCTAAATACTACCAATGTATGATGAAAGGTCTCTATGAAGCTATGACTTCCGAAGATGGCAATATGAGTGCTTCTAAACTTGACATTATTGAGAAAATCTCTCATGGCGCAGCAACAGCTTTACGTATTGGCTCTACTAGCACACCTATGTTTGCCACTGCTAACCTCTGCAAAGATATTCTTGAAGCAACTATTATGAACGCTGATGGGCGTAGTGCTTCTCACATTCCCCTTGTTGCTCCTATGAAAATCTTTTGGCAGGGATTGCAGATGCTCAATAGTGACAATGCTTTTGGTAAACTTATCATCCGCAACAACAGAGAACGTGCTCTGCTTAGACAATACAAAAGAGAATTTAGGTCTAATGGTGTCACTATGTCCACACGCTTAGGCTCTATTGCTGAAATCAATAAAGACTTTAGGAAAATTGTAGACCCTAACATTAGTGATTCTGTCCGTGATAAAATCTTATATCCTATCAAAGTATTATGGAATTGGAATGTAGCATATGGTGAAGCTATGGAACAGTTACCACGTATGGCTCTTTATCGACGTGCTAAAGGACGTGGTGCTTCTATGATTGAAGCTGCTATGGTTGCTTCTGACAGTACCCTTAATTTTGCGAAGAGTGGTACTACTGTTAAAATTCTTAACAGACATACACCTTTTTTAAATGCTGCTTTTCAAGGTACTTTAAAGACAGCTAGAGAGCTTTCTAAAAATCCTCTCAGTGTTGGTCTTGCTATGGCAGAGCATGTACTATTCCCTACCCTGTTACTGTGGTATTGGAACAAGGATGAAGATTGGTATAAGGACATGCCAATGGAGATGAAGAATAAAGCGTGGTACATCAAGATAGGAGATACTATCTATGATTATCCTAAACCCCCCTTTATCGGACAATTATCCGGTTCTATACCTGAGCGATTATTAGATGTTATGTCTGAGGGTGAAGATAAGCAAGTTATTGCTGATGCTGTCTATAAGCTCATCAAAGACCTTGCCCCTTCCGGTGCTCCTCCTATCATAGAGAAATTCTATGAATGGCAGACAAACCACTCTATGTATCGTAATCGTCCTCTTGTTGACCAACGCCTTGAAAAGCTTAGTCCTAAGAACCAATACAATCAATATACCTCTATGCCAGCACGTTGGATTGGTCAGGCAACTAACCTCTCACCTATCAAGATAGACAACACAATCTATGGTCTCACAGGCTCTATGGGTTATGCCCTTATGAATGCTGTGGATACGGTGGCTAGGGATAATATTACCCCCAGCAAGAAATGGACTGAATATACTCGCTTTACTTATACTGAGGGTACAGGTACTTCCCGTAGCAAGGATGTATTCTTTGGTGGTCTTGATAAGCTGGAGACACAATATGCAGATGCCTCTTTTGAGGGCAGGAAGCCTAAGGTGGGCAAAGAACTTAAAGGTATGCGTAAAGCTAGGGCAGATGCTATGAAAGTTTCTAAGGCTATCAGGGAGCTGTATGCAGACAAAACTATGGATGCAGACACTAAGCGTGCTAAACTTGATGAGCTGAATAAGAAACAAAATAGTATTTTCAGAACTGCTAACAAGAAATACCTCAATTATAAATATATACAAGCACCTAAATAAATGTTATAATTTAGGTGAATTTACACAAAGATAAGGGAGGGCATTTATTATGTCAACAACAGCAAAAGCTTTTCTAATAAGCTTGTTTATGCTAGTATTTTCTATGGTATGTCGCTATATCAATGGAGGAGGTTTCGCAGGACAGGTTACGTGGAGCTTCTTTGCTGTGATTGTCACCTTCCTTCTTTTGGTTTATAAAGGCTTAAAAGGAAAATAGCCTTCTACCTTCTGACCATTGGTGCAGAGCAGCGTGCTAAGATTGACAAACTTGTAAAGATTGGAAATGATATTTACAGAACTGCCAATAAGAAATATCTTAATTACAAATATATACAATCGCCTGAATAATGCAGTATAATAGGCATAAGGGAGTGTTGATTATGCAAAGATTTAAGATGAAGCATGTGGAGAAGTATCTAACTATTATTGTTTGGACATTACTGCTCTCTGCTGCATTTTGTGTAATATTTAACATAGAGGGGTCAAAACCCTTTGTTGATTTTATTACAAGAGCTTTTGTCTATCTTTTCTTTGGTAGTTTTGCCCTTTGTATTATAGGTGTGATAATTTCTTTTCTTTTTGTTTCTATTGGTGAAATATGGGCAAAAGAAGACAATAAATTTCTTGCTACTATATCTCTTATTCTTTTTCTTATATTCTTTGCTATTACATTTATTTTTGATAGTGGCATAGATATTCCCTATGCTCGCTTCTATGCTAGATAACATTCTCCCCGAGGTGATTCCAATGTACAGCTACTAACTCCATACCTACCCTTGTTCCTTTTCCATCCAATGAAAGGAGTTCTGTCCCATGGAATTAAGTGCTGATATTCAACGAGAAATACAGCAACAGTTTAAAAATAGCTATGCCCAACTTTTAGCGGACATAACTCGTATCTATGAGCAAGGTACTATGCGTGATGCTCTCACAGGACTGTACAATAAGCAAGCCTTTGAACGTGACAGTACCACTAATCACTTCGGTTTCGTTGGTATCCTTTTCGCAGACATCAATGGTCTGAAGTATACCAATGACCACTTTGGACACAATGCCGGGGATAAGCTGATAAAGGACTTTGCAGCTAAGCTTAAGGAAACCTTTATCTCCCCTATCTACACCTGCTATCATATCTCAGGTGATGAATTTATAGTAGCTGGTTTTGATATTAGAATCCATGAGTTCCTTGGTAGTGTATTGTCTTTCCATAAATCCCTATGGGATAAAGACAACCCTCCCCTAGCTGCTTTAGGCTACTCTGCTGGTGTCTTCTCAGATATTGCAGAGATTACAGAGTATGCCGAAAAAGCAATGTATGAAGACAAACAAAAATTTTACGCTAATTTTCCTCAGATGAGGAGATAATAAATTGAATTGGTGACCGCTGGCTCTTTTAGAGCTGGTGGTCTTTTTATTTTTTGTAAAGGAGATGATTAATATAGCTATTAAATTGGCTACATCTATTACTTACACAGCCGATGGTTCTCAAACAAACTTCTCTGTTCCCTTTGATTATTTGCGTCCATCCTTTGTCCATGTGTCTGTTAATGATGCAGAGGTTTCCGAGGGATTCACTATAAGTAATCGTATGGTTATGTTTGATTCTGCACCAGCTAAAGATAGCATTGTGCATATCTATCGCAGTACCCCCACCACTCGCTTGGTGTCTTGGGCAGATGCAAGTATCCTGAAAGCTAAAGATATGACTGTATCAGAGGTTCAACAGTTGCACATCTTAGAAGAAGCAAGTGATTGGTCTAAAACTAATTCTATTGTTCTTGATGAGGAAAGTGGTGCATGGCAAGGACGTAAGTGCCGTGTGTCTAATGTGGCTGACCCTAAGGATGCACAGGATGTTGTCACCAAAAAATACATGGAAACGGTGCAAGGTGGCTTTGTAACAGAGAATACTAAACTTAAAGATGAAGCTACTAGACAGGCAGAACTTGCTAAAGGTGAAATGCTAAAAGCCAAACAATACGCAGAAGCTGCTAATGATTCTAAAGATTTAGCTAAGCGGTGGGCAGAAGCTACTGATAGTCCCGACTACACAATATCTAAGTCTGCTAAGACATGGGCAGAAGAAGCTAAGGATGCAAGGGATGAAGCAAAAGATACGGCTGTGAATTTAGGAAATCCTGTTGTGAATATCACAGAGGATAAAGGCACTGTTACAGTTAACAAAAGTGACGGCAGCAGTAGTAATTTTACTACATTTCCTAAGTTTGTAGAAATTCCTGCAAATGCAGATTTAAATGATTATCAGCAGGAAGGTTTTTATATATGTAAGACAAACAAAGAAAGCATATCATTAAAAAATTGCCCTGTGAAAAGCGCATTTCTGATGGAAGTTTATAAGACTTCTTATATGTATGAAGGCACACAGGATAGTTGGTGTCATCAACGTATTATTGTCTTTAATACCTCACTAGTATATATACGTGCATATGGTTCATGGGATGGTGGAGAATGGTATTTGTGGCAAAGCACCCCTGCTATTGGTACAATTCTTCCCTTTGCTGGTAGTAATGCTATACCAAATGGTTACTTAGTTTGTGATGGTGCTGCTATCAGCCGTACAACCTATGCATTGCTGTTTGATGTCATCGGTACAACGTATGGAGATGGGGATGGTAGTACAACATTCAACTTGCCTAATCTTAAAGGCAGATACATAGAAGGACAAAATGAGGCACAGACTGGTACAGTATGGGAAGCAGGTTTGCCAAATATTACAGGTGGGTTATGTTCCCAAATGTTCTCTAATAAGAATGATATAACAGAGGGCTTAAAAGACAATTTAGACCATTGGTCGGGAGCTTTAAATACTCATGTGTGGAGTTCCGACACTTCATATGTCAGTATGTCCTCTGGGGGAAATCACTATGGGGGTCAAGCAAGATTTGATGCTTCCAAATCCAACCCCATTTATGGCAAGGCAACTACTGTTCAGCCGCCTGCCGTAACCATGCGCTACATCATTAAATATTAATAAGGAGATAATACCGAATGAAATATGTATATAAGTACGATGAAAAAACAAAAGAATACTTAGGCAAGGCAGAGGCACTTCTTGACCCATTGGAAACGCAACTGCAACAGAAAGAAGTCTACTTATTACCTGCTGACGCAACATTCTCTGCACCTACTCTACAAGAAGGGTATGTAAGTGTATTTAAAGCAGGTGCTTGGGAGAATCTTGAAGATAACAGAGGTGAAGAGTATTGGATGCAATCTGATGTATATGGTACTCCTGCGCACAAAATGGAAACCTTAGGCGCACTTCCTGCTGATGCTATGCTCACTCCACCTAAGAAACTGCTTGAACAGGTGAAGCAAGATAAAATTATAGAACTCAAAATTATGCGTGACAGCAAAGAGGTTGAGCCTATTGATTATCAAGGCTACTCTTTTGATTATGACAGCAAAGCGAGAGAGCGCATTAGTGCTGCTATTATTGCGCTTGAAGTTGCAGGTGCTTCTGCTACCCTCATATGGACAACCGCAGACAACCAAGATGTAAAAGTAACTGCATCTGACCTGCGTGGCATTATTGCACAGGTGGCGTTGAGAAGCGACAAGCTCCACACAGCTTATAGAAAAGCTAAAGAAAAAGCGGAAATGGCTACAACTAAAGAAGAAGTTGAAGCTATCAATTTATTTTAATTAAGTAAAAAGACAGGGCTGTTGTCTTCCCTTTAGGGGGTTTGGGTGGGCAGAAAGGAGTTATCATGGAAAAGAATCGTAAAAAGTCTCGTGCTTGGCTTAAGTCCTCTACTCTCACTGAGTACAAGGCTATCACTACCGAAGCCAAGCTCACACCAAGACAACAAGACATACTTGACAAAATCATCATTAGTGACTACTCCCAACAAAAGATTGCTATGGAGTACCACGAGGATGTGTCTTGTATCAAACGTGCCTTAAGACAAATATATGACAAAGTATATCTTGTCCTTTTCAAGTAACTTTATAGTCATTTAGTTACAACTTTCAATTTCTAAATTCATGTTATCATAATAGCAGGAGGTGACTAGTCACTATGCAATATAACATGAACCAAAACAAACTTATGCAAATGATGATGATGCAAGCCTTAAAACAGGTTTCCCCTGAACTGTTAGCAATGGTTGAGGAGGAAGCTCGTAAGCGTGGCATGTCTGATGAAGACATCAATGTAGGTAAAGCATACATCAACCAAGTTCAAAAAGGAGTTGAAAAGTAATGGAAATGGCTAATGCTGGCGTAGGTCTCGGTGATGCCCTGATGCTCGCCAAACAAGGTTCTAATGGTAATGAGATGTGGAATAACCCCTTTGTATACCTTATCCTCTTAGCTGCCTTTGGTGGTGGCTTTGGTGGTTTCGGTGGTTGGGGTGGTAATGGTTCTGCTTTCCAAGGTGCTGTAACTCGTGCAGAGCTGTCTGAAGGCTTAGACAACCAAGACATCAAAGCTAGTCTGCGTGGTATCCAAAGTGGTATGTGCGACGGCTTCTACACTGTTGGCATGAATGAAAAAGAAACCGGATACAAAGTAGCTAGTGTTGGTGAAAGTATCAATCGTAACATTGATGCCCTGCGCTTTGAGGGTGCTGCAAACACCTGTAAGGTTACCACCGCTATCCATGAGGAAGGTGAGAAAACTCGTGCTCTGATTACCTGCAACACTATGCAAGCTCTGCGTGATAAGTTGGCAGATAAGGATAGAGAGCTGCTCTATCTGAAACTTAAGTTACCTGCTACTACCACTGCTACTGCATAATGTTACCGAGGGTTGGCTAGAAGCTGACCTTCTTTTATTTTATTTTAACTAGGAGGAGTTTTATGTATATTGAGCCTATAACTATTTTTGCTGTGGCATTTACTATTGGAGTATTAGTAACAGCCGTAGTTGCTCTATTCATAACAAAATAACAGGAGGATATTATGGACAATGAAATTGTAAAGACAACCCCTCCTATTGGTGTCTCCACCCTATCTCTCATGGGTATCCCCTTATCTGATTGGGTGTATATCGTCACCATTATGTATGTCTTGATTCAGATTTGGGTCTTGCTGTATAAGACCTTTTTTAAAAAGGAGGAATGTAATAAGTGAAATTATCTGCTCATTTTGATTCTAGTGAATTTGCCTGTAAATGTGGCTGTGGTGGTCTCCACAATGGTGCTGACATCAACCCACGGCTTGTAAAGGTATTAGAGCGTATGCGTGCTATCATCGGTAAGCCTTTAGTGCTGTCCTGTGGTTATCGCTGTCCTGCCCACAATGCTGAGGTAGGTGGTGTGTCTAACAGTCAGCATATCTACGGAACTGCTGCGGATGTGCAATGCCCTGATGGTGTCATGGTACAGACTTTGTATGATGCTGCGGTAACTGCTGGTGCTGATGGTATTGGTATTTATAGCTGGGGTGTCCATGTGGATGTCCGTGGTTATACTGCACGTTGGTAAGATTTACGAGGGAGCTTAGTCTCCCTCTTTTTATTTTTAAAGGAGGTCTATATAGATTTGAAAATTAAGAAACGTGATGGGTCTCTCGTAGACTTTAATAAAGACAAAATCATTACTGCCATCTCTAAGGCTGGTTATGTTGATGATTATACAAAAGAAAATACTGCTAAATACATTGAGAGAATTGCTAAGGAAACTGAAATGACAGTTGAGGACATTCAGAATATTGTAGAAGAAAAACTTATGACCTCTATGTATCCTGAGGTAGCTAGAGAGTATGTGCGTTACCGCTATAAACGTGAGCTGATTCGTAATACCAAAGGTGCTTTGAGTGAAGTGCTTGATATTGTCAATCTCAGCAACCAAGATGTGAATGAGGAGAACTCTAATAAGAACCCTGTTATCCTGTCTACCCAACGTGACTATATGGCAGGTATGGTCTCTAAAGAACTTTCTGAAAAGCTGTTGTTCCCTCCGGATGTAATGAAAGCGCATAAAGAAGGTCTCATACATGTACATGATATGGACTATGCTATTCAAAAGATGTACAACTGTGCTCTGTTGGACATGGAAGACATGCTGCAAAATGGTACTGTAATCAACGGCACTATGATTGAAAAGCCACATAGCTTTGCTACTGCTTGCAATATTGCTACTCAGATTATGGCGCAGGTTGCTTCTAACCAATATGGTGGTCAGAGTGTATCGGTAGCACATTTAGCTCCATTTGTCAATACGTCAAGACAAAAAATTAAAGAAGAAGTTAAGCAGGAATTAGATGATATTCAGACAGAGTATTATGAAATGGACTTAGACTATATCACAGAAAAGCGACTGAAAGCTGAAATCACTAAGGGTGTGCAGACAATGCAGTATCAGATTAATACTCTTATGACATCAAATGGTCAGACACCTTTTGTTACATTGTTTCTGTACCTCAATGAAGCTAAGAATGAGCAGGAAAAGAAAGACCTTGCTATGGTTATTGAGGAAATCATTCGTCAACGCTATCAGGGTGTCAAGAATGAAAAGGGTGCATGGATTACTGCTGCTTTCCCTAAACTGATTTATGTCTTAGAGGAAGATAACATCCGTAAAGGTGCTCCCTATTATTACCTCACAGAGATGTGTGCTAAATGCACTGCGAAGCGTATGCAACCTGATTATTTGTCTGAGAAGATTATGTTGAAGAATAAGAAGACCGAAGATGGTGTTGGGCATTGCTACCCTCCTATGGGATGCAGAAGCTTCTTGACACCCTATCTTGACGAAAATGGTAAAGCCAAATTCTATGGTCGCTTCAACCAAGGTGTTGTCTCCATCAACCTTGTGGATGTTGCACTGTCTGCTGATAAAGACAAAAATAAATTTTGGTCTATTCTTGATGAGCGTTTGGAACTGTGTCACAAAGCCTTGCGTGTAAGACACCAAAATCTTAAAGGTACAATCTCCAATGTCTCCCCTATCCATTGGCAGTATGGTGCTATTGCTCGCCTGCAGAAGGGTGAGAAGATTGATAAATTATTGGAGAATGGGTACTCCACTATCTCCCTTGGCTATGCAGGTCTCTATGAGTGTTGTATGGCAATGTTCGGTAAATCCCATACTGACCCTGCTGTGAAACCTTTTGCTCTCTCTGTCATGCAACACCTTAATGATAAGTGTGCTGAATGGAAAGCTAAGGAGCACTTAGGCTATAGTGTCTATGGTACTCCTATGGAGACCACCACATACAAATTTGCTAAGTGTCTCCGTGAACGCTTTGGGGTGATTAAAGAAGTCACTGACCATGACTACATCACTAATAGCTATCATGTGAATGTACGTGAGCCTATTGACCCCTTCACCAAACTGCAATTTGAATCTGAGTTTCAACTACTCAGTCCGGGTGGTGCTATCAGTTACATTGAGTGTGCTGATATGACCAAAAACATTGATGCAGTTATGGCTGTTATTCAATTTATCTATGACAACATTATGTATGCAGAGCTGAACACCAAGAGTGACTATTGTCAGGTCTGTGGTTATGATGGTGAGATTAAGATTGTCACAGATAATGGCAGATTGGAATGGGAATGTCCGAATTGTGGTAATAGAGACAAAACCAAAATGAATGTGACACGTAGAACCTGTGGATATTTAGGTTCGCAATTTTGGAATCAGGGACGTACTGAGGAGATTAGAGACCGCTTTATCCATTTAGGAGGTGACTTCCGTGGCTAAAAAGGTGTATATCGCTGATATTAAGAATCCCTCACTCACTCGTGCTATCCGTTTAAAGTGTATGGACTGTGCAGGTACTTCTGATAACATCCGAGATTGTCATATTTGCAAATGTCCTCTGTGGTCTTTTCGTTTTGGTAAAGGGACTGCTGCTGCTATTCGTACTCTATCCAAGACATATGATGTTTGTCTTGTTGATATAACTAAAACAGATTACATTGAAGAATTAAAAGGTAAGAGGTTAAAACGTCCTCAGTAACGCCTGAGAGCCTATCTGAACATTTTAATTTTCTTGCCTATGTGATTATACCTATGGGAGTGTTTCAATGCTCAAATAGCACTCCCAACCCCTCTCAATCGTGTGAGAATTGATTTATGAATACAAAGGAGTGATAAACTATGCAGATAGATGAGAAACTACTTGATAAGCTTGCTATAGGTGAAGTCAATGCCCTTTTAGAGGGGCTTGATGACCCGGAGTTACGTCGCAATCCTGCTTTTCTTGCTAAGGTTCGTGAGTTCTTAAAGCAGAATAAATTGCAGACTACCCCTGAAACCCAAGGGGTACAAAAGATTCAGAAGGTAGTGGAAGAGATTCCTACCTTTGATTTTGATGGGCAGGTGAGCTAATGTCTGAATGGACAGATGAACAGGTTGCTAAAGCTAAGGAGGACTTCAGGGTCTTCCTTTTTATTTTGTGGAAAATGATTGGTCTTCCTCCACCTACCCCTATCCAATATGCAATGGCGCATTACTTGCAGTATCCCCCTAGTGACCGCATTATCCTTGAAGCGTTCCGTGGTGCTGCAAAGAGCTTCATTACCTGCGCCTTTGCCGGGTGGAGCTTATGGAATAACCCTCAGATTAAAGTAGAGATTGTGTCTGCTTCAAAAGAACGTGCGGATGCCAACGCTGTCTTTATTAAGCGTATCCTTAATGTCTTGCCCTTTTTAGAGCACTTAAGACCTGATACAACCAAGGGCAACAGAGACACCATGAACCTGTTTGATGTTGCCCCTGCTGTGCCTGACATCTCCCCCTCTGTAAAGTCTGTAGGTATCTATGGTCAGATTACAGGCTCTCGTGCTGACCTGCTGATTGCTGATGATATTGAGATTCCCTCAAACTCTGCAACGCAGGTACAGAGAGATAAGCTAGGTGAAGCTGTTAAGGAATTTGATTCTATCCTTAAACCTAATGGTCAGATAGTCTACTTAGGTACACCACAATGCGAGATGTCTCTTTATAATGAATTGCAAAATCGTGGCTACTCCTGCACCATTATCCCTGTTATCTACCCTGAGGATAAAAAGGCTCGTGATAATTATGGTAGCAGGTTGCATACCTTCATTGCTGATGCACTTGATAAAGACCCCACGTTAGCAGGTAAACCTACTGACCCTCTACGCTTCAATGATGAAGAAATTTTCAAACGTAGACTGTCCTATGGTAAAGCTGGCTTCGCCTTGCAGTTCCTGCTTGACACAAACCTCTCTGATGCTGAAAAGTATCCGCTCAAAGTGGCTGACTTTATTGTGGCTGACCTTGATATGGATGAAGCATCTATGAAGTGGTCATGGGCAAGTGGGTATGAACAACGCCTAAAAGATGTACCCTGTACTGCCCTTAAAGGTGACTTCTTCTATGCCCCCTTTGACAGGTCTAAAGAGACTGCTAAATATACAGGTACTGTAATGGCTATTGACCCCTCCGGACGTGGTGCGGATGAACTTGCCTATGCTGTTATCAAGATTCTCAATGGTTACCTGTTCCTCATGGAAGTTGGTGGCTATCGTGATGGTTATGGTGATGATACCCTCAACATCTTAGCTAATAAGTGTAAGTTTTGGGGTGTGAATGATGTTGTCTCTGAAGCCAACTTCGGTGATGGTATGTGGGGGCAGCTCTTTAAGCCTGTGCTGAATAAAGTACACCCTTGCACTTACACAGAAGTCAAGAACAACAAGCAGAAAGAAGCTCGTATCATTGATACTCTTGAACCTGTTATGATGCGTCATAAGCTCATTGTCAACACCTCTGTTATCTATGATGATTATAAGGTATATGAGAATGACCAAAAGTATTCTTTAATCTATCAGCTCACAAGGCTCACTAGAGATAAAGGTGCGCTTGCCCATGATGATAGGCTTGATGCTGTGACCATGGCTGTTGCCTTTTGGTTAGAAAGCTTAGACCGAGATGCTCAACAGGGCATTGATGAGCTTGAAGAAGAACAGCTTATGAAATGGTGGGATTCTGACTTTGGTATCTTACACAAAGAATATAATCCTGAGCTTGTGCCGGAACGCTATAGAAAAAGACAACCACAATTCGAAGGAGCTACTGTGGTTGATAACTTTTATAGCTAATGGGTCATATAAACCAGCGAAACTAATGGGTCACATACTCGATAAGAGTAGGAAAGGGACATTATATTATACCTATAGATAACTATAGATACCTTATAGTTACTATAGATACCATATGACCTTATATGATTCCATATGTAACCCTTAGATACCCTTGGTACTCTAGAGACTATAGATACCTAAGGGTAGTTGTTATTATTACTAATAAACCTAATTAATAGATACTTATAGATACCCTAAGGTTTCCTATACCTCCTAAGGATTCCTTAGGGTATTTTTTATTATTACCTTAAATAACCTGCTTAAAGGAGACTATATACCATGAAAGAAACCTTAATGAAACTAAAGACCTTTTTCCTCTATGGTCTTTTAATATCCATCCCCATATTTGTCTTCTTGTGGTTCGTGGATACGCTATCCTCATCGTTCAATCCCGAATATAGACCCCTACTTGGTTTCTTGCAGATTGCAAACAGTCTGCTGCAAACCATTATAGGTATGTAATGCTATGTTTACCACGAGAACCAAGAATATAATTGCTCTTTTTCTGAGCTTTGCTATTGGAGCGGGTTGCTGCTACCTATATCTAAGAGGAGACAACAAAGCTTCAGAACCCCCTATGCCCAGCTCAGATTCTAAGGGTGGACTTTTGTCTACCACAAGAATCCATGCTGAGACCAAAGACAACCCCAAAGAAGAGGACTTGGTGTTGTCTAACAAATACGTCGCTGTTATTAATGGCGAGAAAGTGAGTGTGCCGATTGTTAAAAGAACTGCTGGTACTATTAATCAACCTGATAGCACTAGTGGCTCTGCTAATGATGCACCACCGGGAGTAAAGGCTACTGTAGAACAGACTGTAGACCTCACTCCTGTGTTGTCTAAACTGCGCCCCTCTTGGGAGCTGGGTGCTGGTGTGTCTTATGTGAATGAACATGCATATGTTCCTATCTCTATCCAAAGGAACTATCAGGCTGATAAAGCACTAGAGCTTACTGTACTTGTAGATACAGATGGTAAAGCTAAGGGTGCTATGGTACAACACAAATGGCTGATAAAGTAAATCTTATAACTGCCCAAGAAGCAGCTAAGATTCTAAGACAAAATAAACCCGACAAGATTTACCTGCTAGTGAGGTCTAAATGCTTGTCGGGTTTCAAATGTGGTAAAAGGTGGCTTATAGATGAGGATAGTGTCTATAAGTACATCAATAGGTGTCTTCTGAATCAATAGTGACCAAAATAGTGACTGCCATTTGAAGAACGGCTTAACCATGCGGTTTATAGGCTCTAATGAAACTATTTTAACCAATACACGTATATGGTTATACCAAATAGATTATAAAGAAATATATTGTCTAGGTAATAAACTTGTATTATTTTGACAATATATTCCCTTGTAAAACCTGTTGTTTGTGACTTTATAGTGTCACATGCTAAGCTTCTATCACAGCGACGTGTTTTTCCGAACATTCCTGCAAGATGTGTCCATAGATAGCATAGGTGACCGCAATGCTGGTGTGTCCTAAGCGTTCCGTTATAAGAGCAATAGGCACATGCTTGTAAATCATGTTGGATGCATTTGTATGTCTTATCCCATGGAACGTGAAAGGTCTAGTGATACCTGCGCCCTTCCTAGTGAAATCCCATGCATGGATAAGCAACCGCTCCACATAGAAGCTATCTCTTTTCCTATTATAGAAGATATATGGTGACTTGTCAAAGCTAAGGGGTTTTAAAGACATAAGAAGCTGTGTTGTCTTCTCAGATATTTTGATTGTGCGATACCCGGCTTGTGTCTTAGGGTATGTAATTATAGTCTTGTTGTTCTTATCCTTAGCTAAGGTTCTTTTTACAGATATTGTATTAGCAGCGTCATCAAGACAATCCCATGTAAGAGCTAACAGCTCCCCTTCTCTCATGCCTGTTTCGTAGGCAAGACAATACAGAGCATAGAACTGATACTTCAGCATAGGTTTCTCCTTGTGCTCCCATAGTGGCAGGAGGAAAGCTTTGATTCGCTCATGCTCCTCTTGCGATAAGACAACAACTTCATGCTTAGGTTTGTCACTCTTTGGTGTCTTTTTCGTTGAGGACACAGGTGACTTTCCAATGAGGTCTTGTTCCACACACCATCTGAAAAAGAGCCGTAAGCGACCTATGTAATTAAGATAGGTATTAGTTGCATAGTTCTTTTGCTGCCATTTTAAGAGCATGGTATCTATAGTATGGGTGGTAACCTTAGATAATGCTAAGCCATTAGCGGTGTTGTCTAGTAGCTTTAGTACACGTCTTGTGGTGATTATTACTGACCCTGACATCCGCTGAGCTTCTAGGTGCTTAAGGTACACCTCACCCTGATACTTTATTGTGTCTTCCTCTGCTTTTACTTGCAGACCTCTATCCTCTTTGTCTCTCTGAAGCTTCTTCAGCTTCTCCACAGCTTCCTTTTTTGTGTCTGCTGTGGCTGATAACCATTGCCTTTTACCATCCACAGGGTCTAATTCAACCCTGACACGTACTTTACCACTAGGAAGAGTTATTATAGAACCCTCTCCTTTAGGTCTTCTACGAGTTGTTTTAGATGGCATTTTAATACCTCCTGACTTCAAAAATTGCCAAAAATTGTGAAAGGGTATATTTAATATAGAGATTGCTTGGTTTCCCCCCGTGCCCCGGGGTCTTCGGGTCTGCCGTCAAATAGCATACACTACATTTGAATAGCGTATACAGTATTGACGTTCCCAAGGGTGCAAGTTACGTCCGATAACATATGTTATGTTAAATTTACCTTGTTTATGCCCTGAGATAAGCAAGCAAGGCATATATAACTACATCGTTTTTATGGGGATATTGCGAACATATGTACATTATAGCAAACGTATAGTACAATTTAGGTAAAAATTAGGCATAAAATGTATCTGTATATATGCCCTAGGTATCTATCAGACCTACCATAACTATCATAACTACTATACCTACAGCCCCTACTACATCCATTATAGCCCTGAGCTGCTATTGGTTGTATTACTATAGATACTATTGTCACCATTGGTTACTATTGCTACTACTATTATATATCACTGCTACGCTTGTGCATAATAGTTATATCCTGCTGCTCATGTATCCATTGAGTTATTAGCTGCCTGAGTAGCTCACTGCTATTAATAGCCTTATGCTTACATAGTTGCTGAAAATCGTCCTTTAACTTTTGGGGCACACGTACTCTAATTACTGTGTCTTTATCATTATCATACATTATTATATAACCTCCTCTCTTGTTGTTATCCTCATTATATCATGCGTGGCTACATTTTGCTACATTTTTTTGAAAAAAGTGCTTGCCTTTTGTAGCTACATGTGGTATTATATAACCATAGAGGAACACATAATATGTTGATACTCTATATATATTTTTTAATTATCGTGTAGCTACAAAAGGCTACAAAGGGAGGAAAAAGACATGAGAAAAACCGCTTTTAAACAAACCTTATTAAACCTGCGCTGCCACGTTAAATATCTTACTATGTCATATCAGGTATATCTTGAAGAACATAACTACCTTGCTGCAGCTCATTACCTTAATGAAATTAAAGCGACTGCTGCAGCTTATGAAGAAGTATTTGCAGAGGAGGTTGCAAAGCAATGAGAAGACAAAAACATATTGTAAACCCTGAAAAAAAGCTGGGTACTATTAAGAAAAATACAGGCTATACAGGCTATATGTTATTTACATATGCAAAGGGTGCTGCAACTGATGTTGTGATTGTAAGCGATTACAATACAGACTTTATCCGGTACATATCTCTTGACTACAGCACACTGCAAGTATATGAGCAAAAAAGATACTTGCAAGCATGGGATAAATAAACTTTTATCGGTACTACCGCCCCGGCGGTGGTACTCATTAAGAG
>ERZ1034917.322-NODE-322-length-44466-cov-19.483236_pt1 | contig 44466 bp, 37 predicted proteins | sample MGYA00520605_ERZ1034917 | MGnify/ENA primary metagenome ERZ1034917 (study PRJEB33766, sample SAMN09781784) | gut metagenome | biome: gut microbiome | host: Homo sapiens | place: Madagascar | study: EMG produced TPA metagenomics assembly of the PRJNA485056 data... | reverse complement strand
GGAGCTGGCCCCCTGATCGTCCATCGGTGGCGCATGGGGGCTCTCCATGCGGGATTAGCTTGCAGTTCGACGATGCTGCGGCCGGCGTTTGGTCCGGCTTTGCCGGAAGGCGGGTTCGGGATTCTCGGTTGGGCGCGTGCGTATCGCCGGCGCAGGGCCCGCAGGGAGGCGCCCCTTGCAGGTCCTTTCACGTTATCTGACTCCGTCTTCGCGCCGGTCCTGCGCGGCGTGCGCCCGTGCGTTTGGCATTGGCTTCCTTGATCGTCGGGTGGTTTGGCTGCGGATCCCTTTGAGTTTAAGGGGCGTGTTGTCATTTGCTTGGGCTTATTTGTGTTTGTGCATCTCGCAGACTTTGCGTGGGCGCTCGGGGGTTGCATATCTGATCACAATGGCGCGTTTCGGAGTGGGTTTGAGGAGTTTGCGAGGGATGGGCATCCCGCGTCGGCCTAGTGTCGCGTTTAGGTTTTGCCTCGTCCATGCTGGAGTTGGTTTTGCGATCGGTTCTATGGCCGGCTTTTCCGGTGATACACTTCTTGATGATGCATAATCTACATCCATGTTTGAAAGCTGTGTAGAGATCGGGGGTTTGGATGGCTGTGGGATCAGATACCTTGGAGGACGCTGCATTGGCTTTGGCAGACGGCCGTGCTTGTATATTCCCGACAGACACGGTTTATGGCGTGGGGGTTGCGGTTCATGCGGCATCTGGACCAGCAATTCTCTTTGACGTTAAGCGAAGGGATTCGGGGAAACCTATCGCTTGGCTTGTTGGGTCGATTGATGATCTGCAACGATATGGCAAGAATCTTCCGCCAGCTGCCTGCGAACTTGCTCGGAGGTTTTGGCCGGGCGCTCTTACTCTTATCGTCGAGGCCTCAGATGCGGTGCCGGCATCTTATGCGTCGGAGTCGGGGTCCATTGGGTTGCGCATGCCCGCAAATGCTACGACGCTTGCTTTGATTCGTCGGACAGGAAGCCCGCTTGCCACGACGTCTGCCAACATCAGCGGTAGAGCTGCGGTGTCTAGATTCGAGTCGCTTGACGAGGAGTTGCTGGCAAGGGTGGGGTGCGCTTTGCGAGATCCCGTTGAATCGTCGCACAGCGGCGTTGCTTCTACTGTCGTTGACTGCACGGGCGGTGACTTGACGTTGGTCCGCGAAGGTGGAATTGCTTTTGAGAACCTGGCATCCCAATCATAAGGATTGCGTGGGTAATGTTATTGAGCAGGTTCGCATAGGTATGCAGGTGTACCATCGGCTCTGCAGGCATCTATCAGTGGAAGGCGTAGATACATGAATATCAGCATTGCAAGCGACCATGCAGGTTTTGATCAGAAGCAGTTGCTGGCTGCATATTTGAAAGAACTTGGCCATAACGTCATCGACCGTGGGCCGGATTGCGATGATCGCGTCGATTATCCGGATTTCGCCGAGGTCGTTGCCCATGATGTTGTCAACGGCGAAGCTGAACGCGGTGTGTTGGTGTGCGGCACCGGCATCGGTATGGCTATCGCTGCAAACAAGGTTGATGGGATTCGTGCGGCAAATATCGTTTCTCCCGCCTTCGCCGCTTTGTGCCGCGAGCACAACGATGCAAACGTCATCACCCTTTCCGGTCGTTTCGTCGACCTGTCCGCCAACAAGGAGATCTTGAAGGCGTTCCTTTCCACCGAGTTCGGCGGAGGGCGCCATGCGGGTCGCGTAGAGAAGATCATGGCGCTCGAGGGGTAATCGCTGCAATCAACGGTTTCGCGCATTGAAAACGGTCGACGATTCGTCGGCCGTTTTCCGTTTAAGGCTCTATCGTTACCGGATGATTGCGAGGATGTGCATACCCTGTGGCGCCGTGCGGTATGTGCTAGAGTACGTTTTGTAAAGAATCATCTATAGGAAGGGTGTCCCTCATGGCTATCGATCATGTGAAGCAAACCGATCCGGAAGTGGCAAGCGCGCTCGGGCAAGAGCTGTCTCGTCAGCGTTCGTCCGTCGAGCTGATCGCATCCGAGAACTTCACGTCTCAAGCCGTGATGGAGGCTATGGGTAGCGTTCTCACGAACAAGTACGCCGAGGGCTTGCCGGGCAAGCGTTATTACGGTGGTTGCGAGAAGGTCGACATCGTGGAGAACCTTGCACGTGATCGCGCATGCAAGCTGTACGGTGCCAAATTCGCGAACGTTCAGCCGCATTCCGGTGCAAATGCCAATCTTGCCGCATATTTCGCCACGGTGAAGCCGGGCGATACGGTTATGGGCATGAGCTTGGATAACGGCGGCCATCTGACCCATGGCAGCCCGGCGAACTTCTCCGGCAAGCTGTACAACGTCGTCTCCTACGGCGTCGATCCGGAGACTGAGACCATCGATTATGACGAGATGGAAAAGCTGGCGAAAGAGCATCAGCCTAAGCTGATCGTCGGCGGCGCTTCCGCTTATCCGCGCATCATCGACTTCGAGCGTATGGCGCAGATCGCCCATGAAGTCGGCGCATACCTCATGATCGATATGGCTCACATCGCTGGCCTGGTTGCTACGGGCGCTCATCCTTCTCCGGTCCCTTATGCCGATATCGTCACGTCCACCAGCCATAAGACCCTTCGCGGCCCGCGTGGCGGCTTCGTCCTCACCAACAACGAGGACCTGTTCAAGAAGATCAATTCCGCCGTGTTCCCGGGCAGCCAGGGTGGCCCGCTCATGCATGTTATCGCTGGCAAGGCCGTTGCCTTCGGCGAGGCGCTGCAGCCGTCTTTCAAGGAATACATCGACCATGTGGTGGAGAATGCCGCCGCAATGGGCCAGGGCATGACCGACGGCGGCCTGCGTCTGGTGTCCGGTGGAACGGATAATCACCTGTGCCTGGTCGACCTGACGCCCGCCGATGTTACCGGCAAGGATGCTGAGAAGCTTCTGGAGAGCGTCGGCCTGACGGTGAACAAGAACACCATCCCCAACGAGCAGCGCAGCCCGTTCGTTGCCAGCGGTATCCGCGTGGGCAGCGCCGCCGCCACTAGCCGCGGCTTCACCAAGGAAGACTTCTACGAGGTGGGCCAGTGCATCGCCGCAACCGTGTTCAACGCCGCCGATGAGGCGAAGCTGGCTGATATTAAGAAGAAGATCGATGCCATGCTGGAGAAGCATCCGCTGTATCCGGGTTTGGAGTATTAGCAGTTATTAAAAGGTTATACGTCGACGGCCGGGCAAGGTGTCCTTGCTCGGCCGTTCGTGCATGGAAGGGGAGGGGCCGATGCCCGGGAGCACTGATCGCCGTCCGAGCTGGGACGAGTATTTCATGACGCTTGCCAACGAGGTTGCCACGCGCACCACGTGTCTTCGCCGCGCCGTGGGCGCGATCATCGTCAAGGATCGCAGAATCTTGGCCACTGGTTACAACGGCGTCCCCACGGGGCTGGCCCACTGTGCGGAAACGGGCTGCCTGCGTCAGCAGTTGGAGGTGCCAAGCGGTCAGCGCCACGAGATCTGCCGAGGCTTGCATGCCGAGCAGAATGCGATCATCCAGGCAGCGCGTTACGGAATCAATATCACGGGCGCTTCGATTTACATAACCACTCAGCCATGCGTGGTGTGCGCGAAAATGCTCATCAACGCCGATATCGAGGAGATCATCTATTCGAACCCCTACCCGGATGAGTTAGCTATGTCCATGCTTCGTGAAGCGGGCATCAAGCTACGCGTTTACGATGACCCTATGCAAAATAATGCAAATGCATAAAAACTGAACACTTTCACGGTTTTGTTAATAAGAAAAAAGTAGAGCAGGGTAAATAGCGGGCAAAATCGAATAAATTCACGCCGTTTGCCAACGTTTTGTGGCGATTGCGGAGTTTAGAGGGGGCCTGAGTGGTTCTACGTTATCATTAGCTCTGGTTTTTTATGCGGGAATCTTGATTAACGAAAGGTTTGGGTGAAACGCAGGTAATGTTTGCTGCCGTTTTGATCGGTGCCATAACTGGCTTTGTCGGCTTTCTGCCGTTGCTCGCGGCTCTGCGTTTGGCTCGGAAGCATCCTTCGGTATCGGTCGCCAACGCGGCGCTTTACGGCTTGGGGGGCACGTTCGTGTCTCTTGTGGTCGTTGCTGTCGCATTGATCGTATGCGCGCTTGTCGCGCGTCCGTCCGTGTTTCCCTTCGGCATGGCCGAAATCGTTTCGCTTATCGTTTGTACCGCAGCGTACGTGTGGCGAAAAAACGTTGCACGGTAATGTTGGATTCGTTTATTGGAAAGGCTGGGATGATCTGAGATGGGCGAGGCGCTCAACAAGTTCGTCGAAGAGGCACGGCACCTCTCCGAAACTTTCGATTCCCACACCGTATTCTCTATCGGCGGTTGGGACATCAGCCAGTACACGCTGTACATGTTCTTCATTTTGGCGTTGGTGCTGATGGTCGTTCTGATCGGAGGCCGCAAGCTTCAGCTGGTCCCGAAGAACAAGTTCCTGAACACCGTCGAGTATGGCTACGACTTCGTGAACACGAGCATCGGCCAGGACGTTATCGGTGAGGGTTTCAAGAAGCACATCCCGTTTTTGTGCACGCTGTTCTTCTTCATCCTCATCGCTAACGTCGTGGGTCTGATCCCGGGCGCGAAGGCCACCACGGGCACCATTTCCATCACGTGGGCGCTCGCAGCCATCTCGTTCGTGTACTTCAACTTCTACGGTCTGAAGACGCTGGGCGTGTTCGGCTACATCAAGAGCCTCGTGCCCTCCGGTGTTCCCGGCCCCATGGTCCCGATCATCTGGTTCCTGGAGTTCTTCTCCATGGTCATCCGCGTTCTGACGCTGGCCGTTCGTCTTTACGGCAACATGCTGGCAGGCCATATGGTCCTGGCCGTGTTCTCTTTGGCAACCACCGTGTTTTTGCAGCAGGCTGTTTTCAGCATGGACTTCGTTACCGCGCTGCCTGCTGTCGCATGGTTCGTTTTGCTGGTCCTCATGTATGCCATGGAGTGCCTGGTGGCGTTCCTTCAGGCGTACGTGTTCACCATCCTGTCCGCTTCCTACATCGGCATGGCGGTTCATCCCCACTGATGCGCGGACCGGCGGCCAAGCCGCCACCCGTTCTGTTTGGCACCACAGCTGACATGAGTAGATCAGCTTGGGCATATTGGCATGAGCACGGAGAAGGCTCCGGGTTCAACGAAGGAGGTAATTATGGAAATCACGCTCGCTGCGCTGAAGGTCGTCGGCTATGGCCTCGCCGCCATCGGCCCCGGCATCGGCATCGGCGTTGCAACGTACGGCCTGTGCGTGTCCGCTGCACGCCAGCCTGAGATGAAGGGCACCCTGATGGGCTACTTCTTCATCGGCGCTGCTATGTCCGAGGCCTTGGCACTGCTGGGCCTGGTCCTCTTCTTCATTGGCTAACAGGTTTTCGACTCAAGCAAGACCTATAGGCTAAGGAAAGGAGGCAAGCGAGTTGAACGTTAAGAACAAAGTGCTCCGTGGTTGCGGCAGCGCAGCCGTCGCATTCGGCGCGGCAAGCGCTATGCTTCCTGCTCAGGCATTTGCCGATGAAGGCAGCGGCGTTGCGGCTATCCTGCCGCAGATGGATGAGTTCGTCCCCATGCTCGTTGCGTTCATCATCTTGTGGATCATCCTGGCGAAATTCGGTTGGCCGCTGTTCGAGGGCATGCTTGTCAAGCGCGAGACCACTATCAAGGACGCTCTCGAGCAGTCCGAGAACGCTCGCGTTGAAAGCGAGCGCGTGCTCGCCGAGTACAAGCGCCAGCTGGAGGAAACCAAGGCGCAGTCCGCGCAGATCATCGCCGACGCCAAGAAGACGGGTGAGGCTGTTAAGGCCGATATCACCGCCAAGGCCCAGGCTGAGGCTGCCGGTATGATCGAGAAGGCTCATGCCGCCATCGAGGCTGACAAGAAGGCTGCAATCGCTGAGCTGCAGGGTTCGGTGGCCGACCTGTCCGTCGCCGTGGCTTCCCGCCTGATCGGCGAGGATCTCAACGATGACGAGCACCGCAAGATCATCGAGCGCTACGTGAACGAGGCGGGCAGTTTCAATGCCAACTAACCGCCATGTTCAAAAGGAAAAGGTTGCAACCTACGCATCCGTCCTGCTGGATGCCGCTTTGGCGGCTGGCGGTCAGGACGCGGTCCTAGAGGTTCGCGACCAAGCCGAGCGCATTATCCGCATTATGCGTTCGAACATGGATCTCTCTAGCTCTTTGCAAGACAGCTCTTATACGCCCGAGCAGAGGAACAGCCTTGCGCGCAACGTGTTCGCGCAGGCACATCCGGTCCTTATCGATGTCTTGGCCGTCATGGCCGAGCGCGGGGACTTCGCGTTGCTCTCGCGCGTATGGGAGAGCTACGGAGAGCAGGTCGAACGCAAGCTGAACGTCACCGTGGTCGACGTAACCACCGTCGTGCCGCTCGACGATCACCTGCGCGAGGTTATTACGAAGAAAGCCGAAGCCGACTTGGGCACCAAGGTCGTTTTGCGTGAAAGCATCGACAAGTCCCTGATCGGCGGCATTTTGATGAGCGCCAACGGCAAGCGAATCGACGCCAGCATGACGTCGCAGCTTGAGGCCGCTCGCAACGTGCTGAAACATTCCACAGATGGAGGTGAATGCTAGTGACTGAAATCACCGCACAGTCTATCGACGCGGCGCTGCGCAAGCAGCTCGATGCGCTGAACACCAGTGTGGAATCCCGCGAGACGGGTTCCGTCATCCAGGTGGGCGACGGTATCGCTCGCGTCGATGGCCTGAAAAATGCGATGGCAGGCGAACTCTTGGAGTTCACCAGCTCTACCGGCCAGGTTGTCTACGGTATGGCACAGAACCTCGAAGAGGATGAAGTGGGCGCCGTTTTGCTGGGCGATGTCGCAGCAATCAAGGAAAACGACGCGGTTAAGACCACCGGTCGTCTGGTTGAGGTTCCGTCCGGCAAGGCCCTGCTCGGCCGTGTCGTGAACCCGCTGGGCATGCCGCTTGACGGCAAGGGCGAGATCAAGGCCGAGGGCACCCGCCCGGTCGAGTTCAAGGCTCCGGGCGTTATTCACCGTAAGCCCGTTCATGAGCCGATGCAGACCGGCATCCTGGCTGTCGACTCCATGATCCCGATCGGCCGTGGTCAGCGCGAGCTGATCATCGGCGACCGTCAGACCGGTAAGACCGCCATTGCTGTCGATGCCATTCTGAACCAGAAGGGCAAGGACATGGTCTGCATTTATGTCGCCGTGGGCCAGAAGGCCTCCACGGTGGCCAACGTGCAGGAGACCCTGGAGAAGCACGGCGCGATGGATTACACCATCATCGTCAACGCTTCCGCTTCCGATTCCGCTCCGCTGCAGTACATCGCCCCGATGGCCGGTGCTGCAATGGGCGAGTACTTCGTCTACAACGGCGAGGACGGCAAGCCCGCCGGTCCGGAGAACCCGGGTCGTCACGTGCTCATCGTCTACGATGACCTGACCAAGCAGGCCGTGGCTTATCGTCAGATGTCTCTGACCCTGCGTCGCCCGCCGGGACGCGAAGCTTACCCGGGCGACATCTTCTACCTGCATTCGCGCCTGCTGGAGCGTGCTGTGAAGATGAACGAGCAGAACGGTCTCGGCTCCATGACGGCACTGCCGATCATCGAGACCCAGGCCGGCGACGTCTCCGCCTACATTCCGACGAACGTCATTTCCATTACCGACGGTCAGATCTATCTGCAGACCGACCTGTTCTTCCAGGGTCAGCGCCCTGCAGTCGACGTGGGCATCTCCGTGTCCCGAGTCGGCGGCTCCGCGCAGATCAAGCAGATGAAGCAGGTTGCAGGTACCCTGAAGCTCGACCTGGCCGCGTTCCGCGAGCTGAAGGCCTTCACCCAGTTCGGTTCCGACCTGGACAAGGCTACGCAAGATCAGCTGACCCGCGGCGCTGCCATGACCGAGCTGCTGAAGCAGAACCGCTTCTGCATGATGGACGTCTACGACCAGGCCGTTGCCATCTACGCTGGCGGCAAGGGCTACCTGGACGATGTTCCGACCGAGGACATCGTGCGCTTCCGCACCGAGCTGCTGGAGTTCCTGCATGCTTCCAAGCCGGAGGTGTTCGACGAGCTGGCCAAGGCCGGTAAGTGGACTGGTGACGTCGAGAACCTGACCAACGCTGCGATCGAGGCTTTCAAGCTTCAGTTCGCTCCCACGGCGTAAGGTAGGTTGAGATGCCCAACCTTCACGACATTGAAAGGCGTATCGGCTCCGTCTCTTCGACGAAGCAGATTACGCGTACCATGGAAATGGTTGCTGCTGCGAAGATCCGCCTTGCCGGCGAACGCGTGGCGGCGGCTACGCCGTACGCCGAGTCCATGGTCGAAATGTTGGCCAACGTTGCCAAGCGTGTAGGTGGCTCCGAGAATGCGCTGTTGCGCAAGCATGACGAGGTCAAGAACGTGCTGATCGTCGTCGTCGTGTCGGACCGCGGTCTGGCAGGCGGCTTCAACAGCAACGTGCTGCGCCAAGTCGATCGTTTGATGAAGAGCAAGCAGGCGGCCGGCGCTGAGGTCAGCGTGGTTGCCTGCGGCAAGAAGGCCATCGGCTATTACACGTATCGTCGTGTCGAGCCGGTACTTTCCTTCGCTGGCCAGTCCGCCGACCCCACTGTCGAGGCCGCGGACGAGATCGCCGCTTATGCGGTGGATGCTTACGCTAACGGATCGATCGACGAGGTCATCGTGGTGTACAACCACGCTAAGAATTCGGCAGAGCAGCAGCTTCGCGAGGAGTTGCTGCTCCCCGTCGACACGTCGGCCTTCGAAGCCGCAAAGGCTGAAAACGCTGACGAGTCCGCGGGCGAGAAGCTTGAGGGCGATGTGATCTTCGAGCCGAGCCCTGAAGCTGTTCTTGACCAGCTGCTGCCGGCGTATGTTCGCACTACGCTGTATCATGCGCTGATCGACTCGGCAGCTGCTGAGCAGGGCGCACGCCGCAACGCCATGATGTCGGCAACGGACAATGCCACCGAGATGGTTAACACGTTGACCAGATTGTATAACCGCGTACGCCAGGGCGCTATCACGACCGAGATTTCGGAAATCGTCGGTGGCGCTGCTGCTTTGGAGGATTAAATGGCTGAACATTTGTTTACTAAGGAGGAGGTCGAGGCCAGCAAAGGCGCCACGGGTCGCATCGTGCGTATCGTCGGTCCTGTTGTTGACGTCGAGTTCCCCCCTGATCAGCTGCCGGCGATCTACAACGCGCTGACGGTTGACGCTAAGACCGAGGCGGGCGACCTGCACGTCGTCCTCGAGGTCGAAACCCACCTGCCGGGCAACATCGTCCGTTCCGTCGCCATGAGCTCGACCGACGGTCTGATCCGTGGCCTGGACGTCCTGGACACGGGCCATCCCATCATGATGCCCGTCGGCCAGGAGACCCTGGGCCGCATTTGGAACGTCATGGGCGAGCCCGTTGACGAGAAGCCCATGCCCGAGGTCACCGGCTACATGCCCATCCATCGTCCTGCTCCCGAGTATGACGAGCTGGTCACGAAGACCGAGATCTTCGAGACGGGCATCAAGGCCATCGACCTGATCGAGCCGTTCGTCAAGGGCGGTAAGACCGGCCTGTTCGGCGGCGCCGGCGTTGGCAAGACCGTTATCATCCAGGAGCTCATCAACAACCTGGCTCAGGAGCACGGCGGCACTTCCGTGTTCACCGGCGTTGGCGAGCGTACCCGTGAGGGTACCGACCTGTACCTGGAGATGAGCGATTCCGGCGTTATCAACAAGACCTGCTTGGTTTACGGCCAGATGAACGAGCCTCCGGGAGCTCGTCTGCGCGTCGGCCTGGCTGGTCTGACCGAGGCCGAGTACTTCCGTGATCAGGGCCAGGACGTTCTGCTGTTCGTGGACAACATCTTCCGCTTCACGCAGGCCGGTTCCGAGGTGTCCGCACTGCTCGGCCGTATGCCGTCCGCCGTTGGTTACCAGCCCACGCTGGCAACCGAGATGGGCGACCTGCAGGAGCGCATCACGTCCACGTCCACGGGTTCCATCACGTCCGTGCAGGCAGTTTACGTGCCCGCCGACGACTTGACCGACCCCGCTCCGGCTACGACGTTCACGCACCTGGATGCGAAGACGGTTCTGTCCCGTTCCATCGCCGAGCTGGGCATCTACCCGGCCGTCGACCCGCTGGAGTCCACCTCCCGCGCTCTGGATCCCGCCATCGTGGGCGAGGAGCACTATCGTGTGGCCACCGGCATCCAGGAGCTGCTGCAGAACTACAAGGACCTGCAGGACATCATCGCCATCCTTGGTATGGACGAGCTGTCCGAGGAGCAGAAGCTCACGGTTTCCCGTGCGCGTAAGGCTCAGCAGTTCTTCGGCCAGTGCTTCCACGTGGCAACGCAGTTCACCGGCCTGCCCGGCAAGTACGTCAAGATGGAGGACACCGTTCGCTCCTTCGCTGCCATTCTCGACGGCGAGTGCGACGAGATCCCCGAGCAGTGCTTCCGCCTGAAGGGCGGTATCGACGACGTCTACGCTGCTTACGAGGAAATGAAGAAGGAAGAAGCGTAGTATGGCTAGCTTCAAGTGCGACATCGTCACGCCTGCCGAGAAGCTTGCAGCTTGCGAGGTTGAAATGGTCGTCGTCCCGGGCGTCGAGGGCGAGATGGGCTTTTTGGCCGGTCATGCTCCGCTGGTGTCCGTGCTGGCTGATGGCGAGATTCGTCTGACGCCTGCAGAGGGCGGCCCCGTGCAGCGCTACGAAGTCAAGGGCGGCTACGTGCAGGTTACCGACGACAAGGTGATCATCCTTGCCGATAGCGCAACGCCTGTTGCTGCATAGCCTGGGTGTTGGCTTGAACATCTGAACCCGCGGCCGCTGGTGCGACTGCTGGCAACGCGACGGTCGTATCCATCGGCTGTTCACCTGAAACGGCTCCCGCCGAAAGGCGGGGGCCGTTTTGCGTATGGCCGCATGAACCCCGCGCGAAATCCATCGTTTGTTCGAACACACGTGCGCTAAAGGCTGCTATGATGGGGAACCGGAAAACCCTGCTTCTGTCAATCGGCGTCCAGCCTGACCGAAGCGCAGCACATCAGCTTGCGAGAAGATTCGAGGCGCATACATGGCGTTCGTTCATTTGCACAACCATACTGAATATTCCTTGCTTGACGGTCTGACGCATATCAAGGATATGGTTCGTCGTGCGGCGGAGCTTGACATGCCTGCCGTGGCCATTAGCGATCACGGCGTTATGTCGGGCGTTCCCGAGCTGTGCGATGCCTGTGCCGCCGTCGAGAAGGAAACCGGCAAGAAGGTCAAGCCGATTTACGGTTGCGAAGTATATTTCACCACCGATGAGGAGCTTCGCAAGGATGTGAAGCCCAAGCTTTACCACTTGCTGTTGCTGGCGAAGACCAACGAGGGTTACCACAACCTGTTGAACCTGGTCAGCGAATCGCATGTCGATAACTTCTACTACAAGCCGCGTACCACGTTCAGCATGCTGCAGAAGTATGGCAAGGGCATCATCGGCTCGTCTGCGTGCATCGCGGGTATCATCCCGAAACTGCTGGATAACCGGCAGTTCGATGAGGCGGTTGAGTGGGCCAACAAGTTCGCCAGCTGCTTCGAGCCGGGCGATTTCTATATCGAGCTTCAAAACCAAGGCATCCGCACTGATGGCGGTCTTACGCAAACAGAGCTGAATCATCAACTTACCGAGGTTGCGCATCGTGCGGGCCTGAAGACCATCGCAACGAACGACTTCCACTACCTGTTGCAGGAAGACGCGAAGGCGCAAGACATCATGCTGTGCATCGGCACGGGCTCGGCTGTCAACGATACGAATCGTATGAAGTTCGAGAACGACCAGTTCTATATGAAAACGGAAGAGGAGATGCGCGAGGCGCTTCGCGATTTCCCCGAAGCATGCGATACCACGGTGGAAGTTGCCGAGAAGTGCAACGTCATCCTTGAGCGTGACTCCATTCTGCCGAAGTTCCCGCTTCCCGAAGGCGAGACGGACGAGAGCTGGTTCCGCCATCAGGTGCTTGAAGGTATGAAGAAGCGCTACGGCGACCCTATTCCCAAAGAGCCGCTTGATCGTGCTGAATACGAGATGAGCGTCATCATCCAGCAGGGCTTCCCTGCATACTTCTTGATCGTGCAGGAATACTTGGACTGGGCGCGTAGCCAAGGCATCGGCGTCGGGCCGGGTCGTGGTTCCGCTGCTGGTTCCATCGTTGCATATGCTATGGGCATCACCGACTTGGAACCGCTTTCCAACGGCCTGCTGTTCGAGCGATTCCTTTCCCCGGAACGTGTGGAGATGCCTGATATCGACTGCGACTTCGAGGATGAACGTCGCCAGGAGGTTATCGAGCATATCCGCGAGGTGTACGGCGCCGATCACGTTACGGGCGTTATCACGTTCGGCAAGCTGCAGGCGAAAAACGCCGTGCGCGACGCGGCGCGCGTGCTCGACTATCCGTATAGCGTTGGCGACAAGATCTGCAAGATGATCGGCGACGAGCTGGGCATCACTATTCAGAAGGCGCTCGACACGAACCCTGATTTGAAGAAGGCCTACGACACCGAAGAGGACGTCAAGGCGGTCGTCGACGCGGCGCAGTCCATCGAGGGCCACGTACGCGGCGAGGGCGTGCATGCGTGTGCAACCATCATCTGCCGAGATCCCATGGCCGACCACGTGCCGGTCAAGCGCGATACCAAGGGCGGCGGCATCATCACGCAATACGACGGCCATTACACGCCCGATCTGGGCCTGTTGAAGATGGACTTCCTTGGCTTGCGCACGTTGGGCGTGCTTTCGCGCGCGTGCCGCAACGTCGAGATGACCACGGGCCGCAAGATCATCCCCGAGGAGATCCCTACCGACGATGAGCAGGCGTTCGCGCTCATGCGTTCGGGCAACATGGACGGCCTGTTCCAGGTTGAGGGCGGCTTGTATGTGAGCCTGTTCGCGCGTCTGCCACCGAAGAGGTTCAGCGACATCGTCGCTTCGATCGCCCTGAACCGTCCGGGCCCGTTGGAGTCCGGCATGGTCGACGACTATGTCAAGGTTGCAAGCGGCAAAACGCCCGTGCATTACTACGACGAGCGTCTGCGCCCGGTTCTTGAGGAAACCTACGGCACCATGGTCTACCAGGAGCAGATCATGCAGGTGTCCATGGTCATGAGCGGCTTCTCCGCCGGCAAGGCAGACAAGCTGCGCAAGGCAATGGGCAAGAAGAAGCTCGACATCATGCGCATGCTGCAGGAGGACTGGAACAACGGCGCGGTCGAGAACGGGTACTCGCTTGAGATCGCGAAGAAGATCTGGGACGACGCGGAGAAGTTCGCAAAGTACGCGTTCAACAAGTCGCATTCGGCTGCGTACTCGATCCTGGTTATGCGCACGGCGTACCTGAAGGCGCATTACCCGAACGAGTACATGGCGGCAGTGCTGTCCAGCTACATGGGCAACACCGACCGCTTGATCCGCTATATCTCCAGCTGCAACCACAACGGCACGCCCGTGCTGCCGCCGGACATCAACTCGTCGAACGCCGAGTTCACGCCGGTTGAGAACGGCATCCGCTTCGGCCTGGTCGGCGTGCGCGGTGTTGGTCGCAACGTTGCTGACGAGATCATCGAGGAACGCGAGAAGAACGGCCCGTTCACCAGCTTGCACGACTTCGTGAACCGCGTCGATGCGAAGTGCTACAACCGAAAAACGCTCGAAGCCCTTATCAAGGGCGGTGCATTCGATTCAACAGGGTACACGCGCAAGCAGCTCATGTACTTCATCGAGGAGACGCCGCTTCTGGAAGGCGCGGCAAAGCGTCAGAAGGACCGCGATCGCGGCCAGGTAAGCATGTTCGACCTGTTCGCCGACGATGCGGATTCCGGCTTCCAGGAAGATGTGCCTGCGCCTGATGGCGTTGAGTGGCCGAAGCGTCAGCTGCTGACGTACGAGAAGGAGATCATGAAGATCTACGTCTCGGATCATCCGCTCACGCCGTACGAGAACTACATCTCCCGCATCACGAAGTGGCAGCTGGGCGATTTGGCTGAGCGTACGAAGGAGATCAAGTCTGCGGTGTTCGTGGGCATGGTGTCCAACGTGGTGACGAAGCTGACGAAGCGCGGCACGAAGATGGCCACGTTCGATCTGGAAGACACCACGGGCCACGTGGAGTGCATCTGCTTCAAGTACGAGGAGAACGCCGAGGCCATCCAGGAGGACGCCATCGTCAAGATCAAGGGCAAGTTCGAGCATTCCGACCGCGGGAACCAGATCATGGTGTTCGAGACGGAAACGCTTGAGCTGAGCGAAGAGGACGTGAAGCCTCGCCAGCTGCGCCTGAGCGTGCCTATGTCGGACTTCGACCAATCGAAGTCCATGCGCTTGAGCCGCATCCTGAAATCGTATCCGGGGCGTGATGGCGTGGTGCTGTTCGTGAGGCAAAACGATGGGCATAAGTTCCGAGCCGAGCTGCCGGTAACGGTTGATGCGGAAAGCCCCATCATGCGCAGCGAGCTGACGGACCTGTTCGGCTATAACGTGCTGACTGCGTAGCGGGTGTGGCTTGGCGTTTGCCGGGGGTCGGCCTTCGGCATATTGCGCGCTGGTTGCGCAATCATCGCATTAATCGGCGCTCGCTGTCCGCGGATACGTCTTAGCATGTAGCATGTGAAATGTGCGCAAGCGGTATTGGATATCCCATGGGACCCGGATGTGAATCCGGGTCCCGTTTCTTTTGCCGGCGGTTGTCGCGTATCATGGACCGCATGGATAAAACGATTGAACATAACGAGCAGGCGGCGCAAGTGGAAACTGCAGCGGTGTACGCCGATGCCGCGCGGGCGAGCGATGCCGAGGGCTTCAACCGCGAGGACGCCGAACGCACCTTGTCGCTGACGGTGTCCTACAATGGCGGGCCGTTTTGCGGCTTCGCACGCCAGCCCGGCAAGCTTACCGTGCAAGGGGAGCTTGAGCAGGCGCTTTCCATGGTCATGCGCCGGCAGGTGGAAGTGGTGTGCTCGGGCCGCACCGATGCGGGCGTGCATGCGCTCGGCCAGGTGGTAAGCTTCAACGTTTCCGTCGATGAGCTGGATAGCCGCAGCCTGCACAGCCTGCGTCGCAGCTTGAACGCGCTGACGCATGAGGACATCACGGTGCGCAAGGTCGAGGAGCGCCAGCCGGGTTTCAGTGCTCGGTTCGACGCGCAATGGCGCGAGTACCACTACCATATCTGCCTAGATGACACGCCGCCGCTGTTCATGCGCGATTTCAGCTGGTTCGTGCATGCCGATTTGGATATACCGGCGATGCAACAGGCTGCGCGCTATCTGGAAGGCGAGCACGATTTCAAAAGCTTCTGCATGGCGGCCAGCGCCGTTGGCAAGCCCACGTGCCGAAACGTGCATGAGATCTCGCTTTCGTGCGAGACCATCATGGGCGAGGAGGTGCTGACCATCAAGGTGGTGGGCAATGCGTTCCTGCATTCCATGGTGCGGACCATCGTAGGCACGCTTGTCGTGGTGGGCCGCGGCCTGCGCAAGCCCGAATGGGTGTGCGAGGTGCTTGAAGCCCGCGACCGAACCGCGGCGGGGGAGAACGCCCCGGCAGCCGGTCTGGTGTTTTGGAAGGTGCAGTACTGATGGCGGACAAGCGGAAGGCCAAGCGTTCGGAGCGCACGGCGGAAAGAAAGCGCCATCTTTCGACGTTCACCCATCTCTACGAAAGCCGCGATAAGCGCTTATGCGTATTCGAGGATGAGCGCGGCCATCTGACGAGCGTTCGCGCGTCGCGCTTGGCGTGACGGAGGGTTCTTCGGTTACCGTCCTATCGACAAAAGAAGCCCCTTGCAACCTGACAGGTTGCAAGGGGCTTCAGCGTTACGGCGTTGCGTCGGCTAGCGGGCCTTCGGCTTTTCCGGCACCGTCTTGTCCACGAAGTAGATCTTGTACCACATGAGGAACATGTAGACGATCCAGATCTTGCGGCTGCGGTCGGCGCCTGCCTTGTGCTCGTCAAGCAGCCGGACCAGCTCGTCGGTGTTGAAGAACTGGCGCGCGATGTCGCCGGTGAACCATTCCTTCACCTGGTTATAGTAGCGGTCCTGGCGCAGCCAGTTCACCACGGGCACGGGGAAGCCGAGCTTCTCCTTCTGCGCCCAGTCCTTCGGGATGGCTCGCTCCGATGCCTCGCGCAACGTGAGCTTGGTTTGCGTCTCGTTTGCCTTAAGCGGCGTGGGGATGGTGGCCGATACGTCGAAGACGCGGCGGTCCAAAAACGGCACGCGGGATTCCAGCGAATGGGCCATGGACATCTTGTCCGTTTTCAGCAGGATGTCGCCGACCAGCCAGAAATACAGGTCCACATACTGCATGCGCGTGGTTTCGTCCAGGTCCTTGACCTCAGCGTATACCGGTGCGGTGAGCTGCTGGGGGGTAGGGGCGTTGCAGCCGCCGCGCAGTAGCAGGGCGCGCTCCTCTGCGGTGAAGGCGACGCCGTTGGCGTTGGTGTAGTACCAATCTTCGGGCGTTTCGCTGGCGCGCTCAAGGTAGTTCGCGCCGCGGATGCCCAGCTTGCGCATGACGCTGGACGCGCCGCGCAGCAGGCCTTTCGGGGCCCAGGACAGCTTGGCGTTGGAGAACGGCGTTTGGTAGATGCGGTAACCGCCGAAGAACTCATCGGCGCCTTCGCCGGAAAGCACCGCCTTGACCTGCGTAGCTGCGATCTGGTCGACGAAGTACAGCGCCACGGCGGAAGGGTCGGCGGACGGCTCGTCCATGTGCCACTGCACGCGGGGCAGGCTCTCCCAGTACTCGTCCTCGCCGATGTACTTGTTGGTGTTGGCGATGTGCAGCTCGTCGGCGAGCTCGTGAGCCCACGAGATCTCGTCGCGCATCATGCCGCCGGCGCCCTCGGCGTTGTTGGCGGCGGCGTTCTTGTAGCAATCGAAGCCGACGGTGAACGTTTTGATGTCAGGGTTCTCCTTGGCCAGGCATGCTGCCATGTAGCTGGAGTCGATGCCCGAGGACAGGAAGCTGCCGACCTCGACGTCGGCCACGTTGTGGTAGCGCACGCTGTCGCGCACGGCCTCGTCGATGGCCTCGACGGTATCCTGGCGGCTGCGTTGCGTATCGAAGTTGTACTCGGGGCGCCAATAGCGGCGCTCGGTGATGGACCCGTCGGCATGCACGGTCATGCAATGCGCGGGAGCCAGCTTGAAGATGCCCTTGAAGAACGTTTCGGGAAGGGCGCTGAACTGGAAGCACAGGTACTGCTCGAGCGCCTCATGATTGAGCTCGCGCACATAGTCCGGATGCTCGAGGATGCACTTGATCTCGGAGGCGAAGATGAAGCGGCCGTTTTGCTGCGTGTAGTAGAACGGCTTGATGCCGAAGAAGTCGCGGGCACAGAACAGCTCGCGCGTATCGCGGTCCCAGATGGCGAACGCGAACATGCCGCGCAGACGGTCGAGCACGCCTTCGCCCCACGCCAGATAGCCCGTGAGCAGGACCTCGGTGTCGGAGTTGGTTTGGAACTGCCAACCCTGCGCCTCGAGCTCGGTTCGCAGATCGCGGTAGTTGTAGATCTCGCCGTTGAACACGATGGCGAAGCGGCCCTTGGCGGCAGCCTGCTCGGGCGTGCCGCACGGGGTGCCGTCAAGGCGCAGCGCCGGCGAGGTGATGACGGCGGCGTGGTCGCCCGTGGAGCGCACCATGGGCTGGTTGCCGTTGGCAAGGTCGATGAGCGAAAGACGGCGATGACCTAAGGCGATGCCGCTTTCGGCGTCGATGTACTGGCCTTCGCCGTCGGGCCCGCGATGGGCCATGACGTCGCACATGGCTTTCAGAGTGGGCAGGCTTGCATCATCAGCCTGCGTGAATCCGCAGATACCGCACATGGTGAGGCATCCCTCCAATCGTATATAAAGGTAAGGTTCATCATAACGAATGGGACGGACGGTGGCACGGCTCCCGCGAAAAGCGCAGATTTTCCTACACCCAGTGCCGGGCGGGAAGGTGTTAGGCTTGGTGCGTGCTACACTGCGGGGAAAGAATCGCTTGCGCGAAGGGGGCGCCTGCGCCTATCGGCCGGTGGACCTCGCGCGGGAACAGGACCGCCTGGGCGGATGGAGCTTGCGGTCAAGAAGGGCTTGCCGCGCCTGCTCGAGGAAGTTGCGTTTTGTTTAGGGCGGCGGAGCGAGGCAGATTATTCGCAAAGGCGTCCGTGACGTTGAAAACGTTGATGGGGAAGGTGCATGTCATGAAGGTGCATGTGGAGTTGGATGGCGGCTTGTTGGCGGATAGGTTCGGGAAGTATGCGTCCGAGCCGGACCGGCTGGAGGGCTTTCCCGTACGTTCGTTCCCTATCGAGATAAGCGACGTGCCGCAGGAGGCGCGGACGCTCGCCTTGGCGTTCATCGATTACGATGCCATCCCCGTGGGCGGCTTCTGCTGGATTCACTGGACCGCGTGTAATCTGCCGGCGACCACCACGCTCATCCCCGAGGACGCTAGCCGCACGGAGGCGGTTGATATGGTTCAGGGCCGCAACAGCAATTGGTCGCCTATGGCGCATGGCAGCGATAACCCGCAGGTGCATTCCCGCTATTGCGGTCCGCAGCCGCCTGATGCCACGCACAGCTACACGTTAAACGTGTACGCGCTTGATTGCGTGCTCGACTTGCCGGAGGGCTTCTATCTCAATGAGCTGCGCCGCGCGATGAGCGGTCATGTGCTCGATCAAGCGTCCGTGGAGTTGCCGAGCCGCGCATAGGGGGAGGCAGCATGCGGCTCCCTTTGATTCGCTTCATTGGGGAGATTCTTACAGTAATGAAACGGATTCTATGGTTTGGCGTTGTACGGAGTAGCGCAACAGGTGGGGTATTTTACAATGACGGGTACGCAATAGGGCGCCTGTCGTCTTGACGTTTGGGCGTGGGCGGTCTGCCGTGGGGGTGGCCGCCCGCGCTTGTTTTCGCGATGGCGCCGCAAGGTTATGAAACCGCGCTCGATAGCGCCGGCTATGGAAGAGGTACCGCCTGCTATGAAAAACGTTCTGCACGTGCTCGGCCGCGACCTGCTGCGCCTTTTGAAGGCGCCGGCCGCCCTGGTGGTGGTCGTGGTGCTGGTCGTGCTGCCGTCGACGTACACGTGGTTCAACGTCATCGGCTTTTGGAACCCCTACGACAACACGGGAAACATGCGCGTATGCGTGGTGAATCAGGACGCCGGATCCGAGAACGACTTGATGGGCCAGATGAACCTGGGCAACCAAATCGTGGACACGCTGCACGAAAATCACCAGCTGAAATGGGAGTTCACCGATTACGACGACGCGATGCACAAGGTGGAATCGGGCGAGGTGTATGCGGCGTTCGTCATACCCGAGGATTTCACTGCTAACCTGTTCACCATCGTGACGGGCGATTTCCGGCAGCCTAACCTGCAGTATTATGCCAACGAGAAGATGAACCCCGTGTCGCCGAAGGTGACCGATGCAGGCTCCTCCACCCTTGACGAGACCATCAACAGCCAGTTCGTGTCCACGGTCAGTTCGGTGGTGGCGGACACGCTCAACGATAAGGTCGCCGAGGCCGAACAGAATCTGAGCACCGCGCAGAACAGCTCTGCCGCGCAGCTTTCGCGCGCCGTCGATTCCGTTTCCGATGCGCGCGCGACCGTGAGCGGGTTGGCGGCGTCCACCGAGGAGGCTCGCCAGAAGGCGCAGTCGGCGAAGGGCCAGCTAGAGCAGGCTCGTGCCGATGCGCAAACCGTGCAGGGCCAGCTGCAACAGGTGAGCGACCTTTCCCTGACGCTGCAAAACAGCCTGGGCACGTTCACGTCGGTGGCCATGCCCGGCATGTCGAACACGAACCTGATGCTGTCCCAGGTGGCCTCGCAGGCGGCCGGGGCAGTCACCGATGCTTCCAACGCCATATCGGGTGCGCAAGGCACCGTTGATGCCGCGGCCGATCGTGCCCAAGGCGTGTTGGACATGAACACCGCAGTCATCGAGCAGCTGCAGATCGTGCACGACAAGATGCCCGACTCCGATCCGAACAAGGAGCAGCTGCGATTCGCCATCGATTCCCTGACCGCCCGCAACGCCGAGCTGCAGCGCGATTTGAACGACCTGAAGACGCTCAGCGGCGACGTGGACGCTACGGCCGCCAGCGTCGCGGCCGCTGCCAATATCGTCAATGCCGCCGCGCAAAACGCCATCACCGCTTCGGGGGCATACCAGCAGCAGCTGTTCGGGAGCGCCTTGCCGCAGGTAAGCAACGGTATCTCCCAGGTCGGCATCGCCGCCGCCAGCCTTAAGGGGGCCATCTCGAACCAAGGCTACCTGATCGACGAGACCTCGGGCGTGATCGACCAGCTGTCGGGGACGCTGCACGTGGCAAGCGACGCCATGGCGCAGACCGACGCGCTGCTGTCCAGCCTTGAGGGGACCATGCGTCAGGCGCGCAACGACGTGGGTCTGCTGGGAACGTCCTCCGCGGTGTCCGAGCTGATGGACAACGGGCGCATCGACCCCGAGAAGATCGCCGAGTTCATGCAGGCTCCCACGAAGGTGACCACCGAGAAGCTGTATCCGCTCAACGCCTACGGCTCGGCCATGGCCCCGCTGTTCATCAGCTTGAGCCTATGGATCGGCACGTTGATGCTGTGCGTCATCTTGAAGCTGGAGGTCGACAAGGAAGGCGTGCCGGGCCTGACGGTGATGCAGGGCTATATCGGCCGCTGGCTGTTCTTCGCTTTGCTGGTGACCCTGCAGGCCGTGGTGTGCGTGGCGGGCTGCCTGCTCATCGGCGTGCAGGCGGCATCGGTGCCGGCGTTTTTCGCAACGGCTATCCTGCTGTCGCTTTCCTACCTGTGCATCACGTACACGCTGTCATCGTCGTTCCAGCACATCGGCATCGGCTTGTGCATCATCATGGTGTTCGTCCAGATCCCGGGCGGCACGGGTTTGTACCCGGTCGAGATGACCGACGCCTTCTTCCGCACGGTATACCCTATGTTCCCGTTCACCTACGGCATCAACGCCTTGCGCGAGACCATCGGCGGCTTCTACGGCACGCAGTGGCTGGGTTATTGCGGGGTGCTGCTGCTCATTGCGCTGTCCATGGCGCTGGTAGGCCTGTTCGTGCGACCGCATCTGACCAACCTCAACCGCCTGGTGGCGAAGGAGATCGAGCAAAGCGACCTGCTCAACGTCGAGGAGGCCTTGGTGCCCGAGCGCCGTTACCGTATCGGGCAGCTTATCCGGGCATTGTCCGACCATGACGAGTTCCACAATACGGTGCGCCAGCAGGCCGATACATTCCTGAGGCATTATCCTCGCTTGAAGCGCGGCGCGCTCATTTTGGGCATCGCCGTGCCGGTGGCGGTCTCGGTGGTGTTTGCCGTGACCACTACCGAGAAGGTGGTCATTCTGACCGCATGGCTGACCTGGCTGGTCATCCTTATCGGCTTCTTGCTGGGATTGGAGATGGTGCGTGACAATATCCAGCGTCAGGCATCCATCGACAGCATGAGCGACGACGAGCTGCGCGGGCATCTGGCCGATCGGGGCAAGAAGGTGGTTAAGGAATTGGTGCCTGCCGCCATGTCGACGGCTCGCGTTTCGGTGCCCGCCGACCGTTCCGCCCGCGCGGCGGGCGTATCCGTGCCGCTGCCGCCTGTGGGCGTGGCTGCCGACGACCTGGCCGATCAGCCCGTCTCAGCGCGCGGTGCCCATGATGCCGGGCAGGATGCCGTCTGTAAGCCGGGGTGCCCCGACAAGGGCGCATCGCTGATGGACTTGGCGGCCAAGGGCAAGCCGGCGTACTTCGACGGCCCGTTTTTGACCGATGAGGAGGCTCACGGCGAAAAGGGCGAGGACGATGAGGAGCTGCTCGAGGCGGAGGTTCCCGTCCTTGAGTTGAGCGCCGAGGACCTTGAGGCGCTTGCGCAGCGCAAAGCCGAGCGCGGCAAGCATGGCAAGAAGCGCAAGAAGCATAAGAAGAAGGGCGATTCGAAGAAGGGGGGCGGCCATGCGTAACGTGTTCAAGCTGTTCTCCTACGATATCAAGCACCTGTTCGGCAACGTGATAACCGTGGTCATCGTCTTGGGCCTGGTGTTCCTGCCGTCCATTTTCACGTGGTACAACGTCATCGCGTGTTGGAACGTGTTCGACAACACGGGCAACCTGAAGGTGGCGGTCGCCAACTCCGACGAGGGGTACCAAAGCGACCTGCTGCCCACGAAGATCAACGTGGGCGACAGCGTGGAGTCGGCGTTGCGCGCCAACGACCAGCTTGACTGGGTGTTCACCGATGAGGAGGACGCCATCGACGGGGCGCGTTCGGGCAAGTACTATGCGGCCGTGGTCATCCCGCAAAGCTTCAGCTCCGACATGATGAGCTTCTACTCCGACGACGCCGAGCATGCCGAGCTCGTCTACTACGAGAACGAGAAGAAGAACGCCGTGGCGCCGCGCGTGACCGATCAGGCGTCCAGCAAGGTTGCCGCCCAGGTGAACACCACGTTCGCCGAGACCATCTCCGATGTGGCCCTGGGGCTGGTCGACTCGCTGGGGACGGTGGCCGACGATGCCGATGCGGCGGGGCGGATCGCCAAGCTCTCGGGCACCATATCCTCGTCCGCCGACCAGATGCGCACCGCCGCCGACGTGCTTGAATCGTATGCGAACCTGGCGGGGACGGCGCAGGCGCTCGTGGGAAGCTCCACCCAGCTTCTGGGCAACGCGCAAAACGCGGTGAAGGACGCGCAGCAGCAGGCCTCGGGGGCGAAAAGCGGCGCCGAGACCATCGGCGATGCGCTGACGACGTCGGTTTCGTCCTTGTCCGATGCCCTGGCCCAAAGCTCCGACGGCTTCAACCAGGTGCCCGATGCCATCGATAAGGTATATGCGCAGGTGGATACCGATAAGGCGAACGCCGCGCAAAGCCTTCGCGACCAGGCGGCCGATGTGGATTCCCAGATAGAGCGCTATCAGCAGCTCATCGAGGTGCTTGAATCCATAAAGCCGCAGCTCGACGAGCAGTATCGCCCGGCGGTGGATGCCGTGGTGTCGCAGCTGAACACGTCCATATCCTCGCTTGGGAAGCTGCGTGACAGCTTGACCTCGGCGGCGGACAAGATAGCCACGGGCAACGATCCGGAATCCGCATCCCGCGCCGATATCCAGGCGAAGCTCGACGAGGCGAAGGCGAACGCCGACAAGCTGAAGAACGACTACGAGAACAACCTGAAGCCGGGCCTTGAGAGCTTGGCGAGCTCGGTGGCGCAGGCGGCTCAATCGCTTTCGGCGCGTGCGTCTCAACTTTCCAGCGTAGGCGATGGCTTGAACGGCGCCGCATCCTCGGTGGCGTCCGACCTTGCGGGCGCGCAGAGCGCCATCCGCGCCATGTCTGACGAGCTGCACGGGTCCGCCGACAAGATGTCGGCGTTGTCCCAGCGCGTCAACGAGGCGCTGGCCAGCGGAAACGTTGATCAGCTGAAGCAGATCATCGGCTCGAACCCCGAGGCGCTTGCCAAGGCGGTGTCCGCCCCTGTGGGGGTGGAGCGCATCGCCGTGTTCCCGGTGGAGGATTTCGGTTCGGCCATGGCGCCGCTGTACACCACGCTGGCCTTGTGGGTGGGCTCGCTTTTGATCATGGTGCTGCTGAACCCGGTTCCCTCCGAACGCGCCAAGCGCGAGGCGGGCCTGGTCGACCCCAAGTCCTGGCAGCTGTTCTTCGGGCGCTATGGCGCGCCGTTCGTTCTGGCCTTCATGCAGTCGACGGTGGTGTGCCTGGGCAACATGCTGTTCGTGGGCGTCCAGGTTGCCGACCCGCTGCTGTATCTGCTGTGCTTCTGGACGGCGGATTTCGTGTTCAGCTTCATCATCTACACGCTGGTGTCGCTGTTCGCCAACCTTGGCAAGGCGCTCGCTGTGCTGCTGCTCATCATCTACGTGACCGGCGGCGGTGGCAGCTTCCCCTTGCAGCTGCTGCCCGGCTTCTTCCAGGCCGTCAGCCCGTTTTTGCCGGCGACGCACGTCATCAACGCCATGCGCGCGGCGAGTATGGGCGTGTATCAGAACGATTTCTGGGTGCAGATCGGCATAACGCTCGCCTTCATCGTGCCGTTCGTGATCATGGGCATCCTGCGGCCGGTGCTCTCGCGCTTCACGTATTGGTTCGTGGAGCAGGTGGAGAAGTCGAAGGTGGTTGCCTAGCCGGCGGTCGACGGAAAAGCTGGTTTCTCGGGGCGCGGTCCGGTTTCGGGCCGCGCCCTTTTCTCGTATGCGCGCATTCGGCCCCGTTCGGCGGTTCGCCTTGCCTTGCGACGGGGTTCCGATTGCGGGTGAGCGGCCCGTTGCGCGCTGCATGGAGTATAATCATGAGCAGGTTCAACACGGTGCGTTACCTGCTTGAACTACGGCAACGTAACGGTTGGGTCCGAAAGCAAGGCGCCAAGGGGCAAGCCTTGCGCATCCGGCGATCTTCCGCCGGTTTCAAGCCCGCGCGGCGGGGTGCCGCTGGGCGCTTTTGAGGGAAGGAGCCCGTTATGATGTTCCGTCATGTCATGGTCCCCTACGATGGGTCCGATCACGCGAAGAACGCTCTGAACTACGCCAAGGACCTGGTTGCCGGCGATGCCGACGCCAAGCTGTCCGTGGTGCATGCCGTTCCGTCCAGCTACATGGGCGTGGACCGTATGGGAACCGACGGCGCGCTTGACGGCGTGCCCTACGGCATGCTGGATTACGAGGAGTACCAGGGCGTGGTCAAGCGCGTGCTCGACGAGGCGCAGAAGCGCGTTGTCGAGGATCTGGGCGATGCCTTGGCCGATCTGGGCGACCGTGCTCAGGTGGAGGCCGTTGCCGGCGCTTCCCCTGCCGATGCGCTGTCTCGTTATGCCGAGGAGCATGATTGCGACCTCATCGTCATGGGCCGCCGCGGCCTGGGTGCCATCCGCGGCATGCTGGGCAGCGTCAGCTTCGGCGTGCTGCGCGCCACTGACGTCCCGGTGCTCACGGTGAAGTAGCCTTCGCCGCTGTTTTGGCTGATCGGCCGCCTGCAACGCTTGTCGTTGCGGGCGGCTTTTCGCGTTTTCGGGGCGCAAGGCAAGGCTCGAGCGCTTGCTGTCGAATCGGATTTCGCGCCCGGGCATCATGGCGATGAAGCATCGCGATAGCGTGTCAGGTGCCGAGGGCGTTGCGGAGACAGGGGTGTTGCGATTGCGTATCGGCTTGCGTTGCGATCGGGCGCCGTTTGCCGTTAGGCCGCTTGCGCCCCCAGCGCCCAGCGCACCAGCATCTTGCCGGCGACGACGCCCAGCACGCAAGCCGCCAAGCTGCCGAGCGCATAGGCGCCGCCCATGGCGTATTCGCCGCGCTCGAGCAGTCCGAGCGTCTCAAGCGAGAAGGTGCTGAACGTGGTGAAGCCGCCGCACAGGCCGGTTTTCAGGAACAGCACGGCGTTTGCGGGCAGCATACCGGGACGAATGTTGGCCGCTTCCACCACGGCGCCGATGACCACGGCTCCCGTGAAGTTGATGACGAAGGTGATGAGCGGGAATTGCCCCTGATAGGGGAGCAGTCCAAGCAGATAGCGCGCGATGGCTCCGCAAAAACCGCCTGCTCCGACGCATAATGCCGCGATCATGGCACATCCTTTCCAATGCGTGTTCTTCGGGTTCGTATTGTAGTGCAACCTGCCGTTGCGAGCGTTGGTTGCTAGACTGGACGGGAACGAAAGGAGCTGATCATGGCGGACGAGATGATGGATAAGGACCCGGCTTCGACGCGGGCGGGCGCGGCGGAGGCGCGCATCGCCCAGGCCGATGTGCGTGCGGTGCATGATATGGCGGCGTTCGTGCAGGAGTGCCCGAGCATGTTCCACACGGTGGCGGCGGTGCGGCGGCGCTTGGATGAGGCGGGTTTCGCCTACCTGCCTGAAAGCAAGCCCTGGGAGGTTCGGCGCGGCGGGCGCTACTACACGGTGCGCAACAACTCGAGCATCATCGCGTTCAAGGTCGGCGCGCAGCTTGACGCGTATCGTTTCCAGCTCACGGCGTCGCATTCCGATTCCCCCACATATAAGGTAAAGGCGGCTCCCGAGCTTTCCGGGCCGTCGGGTTATTTGCGCTTGAACGTGGAAGCATATGGCGGCGTGATGGACCATACCTGGTTCGACAGGCCCTTGTCCGTGGCAGGCCGCGTGCTGGTGCGTTCGGGTAGCCGTGTGGAAAGCCGCCTGATCGCGCCTGATGCGGACCTGCTCATCATTCCTCGCGTGCCCATCCACCTTGATCGCGAGGCGAATTCCCGCTTCTCTCCGAACCGCGCCGTCGATCTGTGTCCGGTTATGTCGGCAGGGGCGCTTCAGCCGGGGTCCTTCGACAAACTCATCGCCCAAGAGGCGGGCGTCGCGCCCGAGCAGGTGCTGGCGCGCGACCTGTTCCTGGTGAACCGCCAGCAGCCTTCCGTGTGGGGTTGGGGCAACGAGTTCGTAAGCGCTCCGCGTTTGGATGACCTGGGGTGCGCCTACATTTCGCTTGCTGCGTTCCTTGCCGCAGGCAACGACGACGCCGTCTCGGTGTTCTGCTGCTTCGATAACGAGGAGGTGGGCTCGAACACCAAGCAGGGCGCCATGTCCACGTTTTTGCGCGATTCCCTTGAGCGCGTGAACGCGGGCCTGGGGTTCACGCCTGAGCAGCTGCGATGCGCGCTGGCGAAGAGTATGCTGGTCAGCTGCGACAACGCCCACGCCGTGCATCCGAACCACCCCGAGCTCTACGACGAGGGCAACCGCGTCATGCTCAATCGCGGTCTTGCGGTGAAGGAGGCGGCGAACCAGAAGTACTGCACCGACGCGTTCAGCCGTGCGGTGTTCTGCGCGATATGCCGCGACGCGGGCGTGCCGCTGCAGCGCTTCGCGAACAGAAGCGACATGCCGGGCGGGTCGACGCTGGGGAATCTGTCGAATATGCAGGTGAGCATGCATGCCGTCGACGTGGGCCTGCCCCAGCTGGCCATGCATTCGAGTTATGAGACGGCCGGCGTCGCCGATATCGCCTTGGGAATGGCGGCGTTGGAGGCGTTCTACGACGCCGATGTACGTATCGAGGACGCCGATTTTGCGGAGCTGTGCTTGTAGGGCGTTGGGTGCATGGCAGGATCGGCGTGCTGCAAGGATGCCGATTGTAAGGTGATGGTTGCGTTAATGGACATATTGCTGCAGTATGGGGTGTTGCGCGTGGGCGAAACGAGCTTGTGCGCAATGATGCGATTCGCAAAACGATAGGAGCATTTTGCAGCAGCGATCAACCGGCGCCGACGCGCCTTGTGTGCATATCATCACTGATTCGGCCTCTGACCTGGTACAAGGCGAGCTTGACGGCATAAGCGCCGTCGTGCCGCTTTCCATCGCGTTCGGCGATGAGGAGTACTTGGACGGCGTCGACCTGTCCCATCATCGGTTTTACGAGAAGCTGGTGGAATCCGACGAGCTTCCGCGTACCAGCCAGGTGACGCCGTTCGCGTTCTCGCAGGCTATCGAGGGCGTGCTCGGCGCGCCCGATGCTGGCGGCTCCGACGAGGCAGTGGTCATCACGCTGTCCGCGAAGCTGTCGGGCACGCACGAGAGCGCGCTTGCCGCGGCGCAGGCGTGGGGAGGCCGCGTGCACGTGGTTGATTCCACGAACGTGACCATCGGGCAGAAGGCCCTGGCGGCATATGCGGTACGTTTGGCGAAGCAGGGCATGTCGGCGGCTCAGATCGCCTCCGAGCTCGACGATGCGAAGGGCCGCATCCGCTTGGTCGCGCTGCTCGATACGTTGGAGTACCTGCAAAAGGGCGGCCGCATCTCCAAAACGGTGGCCTTCGCCGGCGGCGTGCTGTCCATCAAGCCCGTGGTCGCCATCCAGGACGGCGCCGTTGCGGTGCTCGGCAAGGCGCGCGGCTCGAAGAAGGGCAACAACCTGCTTATCCAGCAGGTGAAGGAAGCCGGCGGCATCGACTTCGACATGCCGTTCTTCCTGGGCTATACCGGCTTGGGCGATGACTTGGTGCGCAAGTACATCGAGGATAGCCGCGAACTGTGGGAAGGTCATGTGGAAAGCGTCGGCTACTCCACCGTGGGCGGCACCATCGGCACGCATGTTGGGCCGGGCGCCGTGGCGCTGGCGTTTTTCGCCAAGCAGTAGCGCGAAGCCGGCAAACGTTTCGCCCCGGCGTCGTAACCGCGAGGTTACGACGCCGGGGCTTTTTTATCCGCTCTCGAGTATGGGACGCGTTCGGCGATGGATGCGGCTCTTTTGGGGGTGCTCTGATAGCATATGCCTCCATACGCGTATGACCTGCAGTTTTGGTGGCTTTGCCCACGATGATCCGTATGTTGTGCGAGGGGGTTGCAATGAGTCCGAGCATCGAGCAGCTTGATCGTTTCGTCAGATCGGCGCGTGCGGGTTCCTACAGCGCCGCTGCGCAGGAGCTGTACGTTTCCCCGCAAACCGTCTCAAAATCCGTACATGATATGGAACATAAGCTCAACATCGTGCTGTTCGAGCCCACGGGGCGCCGTCTGCGTCCGACTGCGCGGGGCGCGCAGGTGCTCCATCGCGCGTCCGAGGTGCTCGAGGGGATGGACGATATTCGGCGCATCTGCGGCGACGCGCATCCGGGTTCTGCCGGGGCGCCCCGGTTGCGCGTTGCGGTGGCCAGCTCTCCTTTGCGCGGCAGCGTGCTATCCGAACGCGACCTTCGCGGTTTCCGGCGCCGTCGTCCGCATGTTGCGCTCGATGTCTCGTTCCTTTCCAGCGGCTCGTGCCTGTCGGAGCTCGAGTCCGGTGCTGTGGACGCGGCGGTGGTGCCGGGGCGTCCGGAGGAGGCGGGGCTTGTGTGGGAACGCGTGGGTGCGGTCGAGCTGCGGTTGCTGGTGTCGCGCGGGCACGCGCTTGCGTCGCGCAAGGCCGTCGCGCTCGCCGATCTGGAAGGAGCGTTGCTTGCCGAGCCGTACGATTCCCATTGCCTTAAGGCGACGGTGCTCGAGCTTCTCTCCCGGCAAGGCGTGCGGCCGCGCTTGATGTCGCTTGAGATGTCGGCGGCGCGGCATAGGAGCTTCCTGCATGAAGAAGGAGGGGCGGTGATCGTGGTGTCCGATGGCCGCTATCCCGAGCAGTTCCCGGATGTCGAGGCGGTGCCGTTCGCGCAGGGGGAGGGCATGGAGTTGCCGACGTATCTGGCATGGCGGCAGGATGCGCCCGCTGCGCGGATGAGCGCATTGGCGGAATGCCTGCGCGGCTTGGGATAACGGCAGGCTTGTGCCAGGCATCGCGGGACAAGGCCCTTGTCGGTCTGATCTCTATAACTCGAGCAGCTTGTGCCGTAGCGCGTAATCGACGGCATCCGCGCGGGTTTTCAGGTGCAGTTTCCTGTAGATCTTGCTGCGATGCGTTTCGACGGTCTTCACCGACAGGAACATCGCCTCGCTGATCTCCTTGTTGGTGTGCCCGCGGGCTATCAATTGCAAGATCTCCAGTTCGCGGCTGGACAATTGCTGGATGGACGGGTCGCTTGAACCGTCGGCGGTGTGCTTTGCCAGCAATTCGATCATGGTGGGGTGGATATAGCTGCCGCCGTTGGCGACATCGTGCACGGCCTGGCGCAATTGCTCGGGCGTGGAGCTTTTCAGCACGTATCCTGCCGCTCCGCCGCGCAGCGTGTACAGCAGGTACTCCGGCTCTGCGAACATGGTGAGGATAACCACTTTGGTGTCCGGGAAATCTTTTGCCGTCCTTTCGCAGGCGACAAGCCCGCTTTGCCCGGGCGGCATGGATATATCCAGCAGCAACACATCTGGTTTTTCACGCGCTACCAGGGAATATGCTTCCGTTCCCTCGGCGGCTTCGGCAACGACGGCGATATCGGGATCGGTGTCAAGCAGCAATCTGATGCCGGTTCGCACCACTTCATGGTCGTCGGCGAGCACTACGCGTATCATCGCGCATCACCTTCGTTCGCCGTGTGCATGGGCGTGACCAGCGTGACGCGCGTGCCGCGATCCCCTGATTCGATGGAAAGCGTGGCACCCACCTGGTTTGCCCTCTCCTGCATGCCGAGCAATCCGCAGCCGCTGCCCTTGATGACGGGATGCGCAACATCGAAGCCGCAACCCTCATCGGAAATGCTTATATGCAGCCAATCGCCGGCTGTCGCCACGCTGACCGTCACAACATCGGAGCCGGAGTACTTGCAGGCGTTCGTCATGGCTTCCTGGCAGATGCGATAGGCTTGCGTTTCCAGGGCTCGGTCGAAGCGGGGAAGCGTTAGCGCGCCTTGGAACCGGATGGCCGAGCCGTAGGTTTTCTCGAGCAGCAGGGCTTGGCTGCGCAGGGCGGGCACGAACCCTAGATGGTCAAGCGAGCTGGGGCGCAACATCACGGATATGTTGTGCAGCTCATCGAGCACGCCGCTGATGCCTCCGCGCGCCTCTTCCAAGATCGCCGCGCCCTCGTTGTCGACATGGTCGGCGAGGCGTTGCAGCGTGAACGTGACGGTAAGCAGCTCTTGGGCCACGCCGTCGTGCAGCTCGCGTGAGATGCGGCGGCGCTCTTCCTCCTGTGCGCCGATGGCGCGGGCGAGGTCGCTGCGCAGCAATCTCGGCGCGCCCGTCTCGTCGGCTTCGCGCATGCCGGCAAGCGAGGGGTCGGCTGCCGTAGCGGCGGGCGCCTGTTCGGTCGGGCCTCCAAGCCCCCCAAGTGCCATAAAGCCTTCCGACACCACGTCAAGGCCGCAAAACGTTCCATGCAGCTCTTTGGCTATAAGAGTGCGAAACGTTTCCGCATGTGAGGGGCAAACGTTTCGAAATGCGCATAACAGCACGGCTACCACGTGGTTTTGCCGCTTAAGCGGCAGGGCGCAGAAGCTGCGAAGATCTTCGGCGAACACGATGGGGTAGGACGAGTACTCGCGCGGATCCATTTCCGAATCGATATCGGTGAACAGCATGGGCTTGCCCGCCTTCAGCACGATGCCCCCGATACCGTGGCCGGGCGCCAGCGCGATGCGCCGGTGCCGGTTGCTGGTTTCGCCGGCGCTGTACACCCACTTCAACGGGGCTCCCACGAACGCCGTGATACCCATGGACACGAAGTCGAAATGAAAGCGTTTGCGCAGGTTGTCGACAGCGCCTTGAAGCAAGGCGTTTTCACCGGCAAGCGTTTCCTGGCTGAAATTAGATGCTCCCATGCAGACCTCTTTCCCCTCGGGGCGCATTATAGGGCGTTTTCGGCGAATCTGCCTTGCGAAAAGCGCATAGAAAAGCGCAAAGCCCCGTGCTATGGGCGCTTGGGATGGATGAACTCGATTTGCAGGCCCATCCATCCGAGCGTTTCGCTTTCGCCATTGGATCCGGCAGGCGCTCCGATCGGTCTTCGCATGAAAGCGCGTAGCCCGGAATCGCCCCACGCCAACAAAATCTCGGCTCTTAGCGAAAATCAACCCTCTGGGCAAAACTATAGGGTTTTCCCCGTCAGTTTCGCATGGCTTTCCACGTAAAGAAGGCGTTTTGCGCGCGTGGCGTTCCTCGTGCGCGTAACGTGCGCGATGGAGAGAGACCCTCAAGAAGGGAGGAAAACGGAAATGAAGAAAGCGAAAGGGAACAAGCAGATCGTTTGGACTGCCGCGCTGTGCGCTTTCGGCCTGGTTGTCGGCTTGTCTGCCTGCGCGCCGAACGCCGACAAGGCGGGTCGAGCCGACCAGAAGGCAACCGACAAGCCGGTGGCGCAGCAGGTCGAGCAAACGCCTGACGCCGATCAGTACGGCGTGGTGCATGCCGACCAATGGGCGCAGGATTACCCGAACCAGTACGCCACGTACAGGGAAAACGACGCCAACGGCACCGAGGGGAAGCACGACTACCTGGAGCTGTACCCGGCGCTCAACACCATGTACAAAGGCTATGCGTTCGCGCTTGGCTATGACGAGGCGCACGGGCATACCCATGCGCTTGAGTCGGTGAAGGAGACGCCGCGCACGCAGAAAAAGGAACAGCTTGCGAACTGCATCACATGCAAAACGCCGCAGTACACAGCGCTGGTGAATGCCGAGGGCGACACGGCTTATCAAGGCAAGTTCAAAGACATGATCGACCAGTTCGACGAGCCGATCAGCTGCTATAACTGCCATGAGAACGATCCCACCCAGCTGGTGGTGGGCAACAAGTTCTTCCTGCGCGCGCTGGGCGATGACGTGAACAACGAGAAGAAGGCTCCGCTGGCAAGCCAGACATGCGGCCAGTGCCATAACGAGTACTACTTCGATCCTGAGACGAAAGCCACGACGAACCCCTACACGGGCACGGATCAGATGACGCCGGACGCCATCTTGACTTACTACGATGAGCGCGGTTTTTCGGATTGGAACCACGCCGATACCATGGCTCCTATGATCAAGGTGCAGCATCCCGAGTTCGAGACCATGTACGGCGGCGAGTCCACCACCATGGCGCGCATCGGCTACACGTGCGCGGATTGCCATATGGGCACGCAAACCTCTGAAGACGGTGAGGCGTACACGTCGCATAATTGGATCAGCCCGCTGGAAAACGAGGACATGCTGGCAAACGACTGCAACAACTGCCACGCCGACCTGAAGAGCGAGGTTGCGGCGACGCAGGCCAAGGAAGAGCAACGGGTTACCGCCATCAGCGAGAAGATCGAGGACATGACGAACAAGATCGCCGCCAAGCACGCTGACGAGATCGCTTCGATCAAAGCCGCCAAGGACGCCGGCGGCAAGCAGGCTCCCTCCGATGAGCTTGCCGCCCTATGGAAGCTGCAGCGCAACGCGCAATTCTATTGGGACTTCGTGATGGTCGAGAACAGCGAAGGCGCGCACAACCCCGATTTGACGTTTGAGACCCTGGACAAGGCCGAAGCGGCGGCCGACCAGGCGCTATCGATGCTTGCATAAAAAGCAAGCGCGGTCTCTCTCCGATGGCCGAGGCTCCATAAGCGGCCTCGGCGTGAAACCGCTGAAAAGATCGAACCTTTGTTGGGAAGGAGGTTTACGGATATGAGCGAGCTAAATGAAGCGACATCGCCGGCTGGCAAGCGCAAGCGTAAATGTAAGTGGCAGATCACGGCAGCTGTCGTTGCCGTGGTGGTCGCCGTAGCCGGCGCGGGTTTTTGGGTATGGCACGAGCAGCCCAGCTTCTGCAACGCCATATGCCATACGCCCATGGACCCGTATGTTGCCGCGTTCGAGCAGCAGCCGGGCGCCCAAGGTGTGGACAAGTGGGGCAACACCGTGGAGAACACAAGCTCCATGCTCGCGGTGGTGCACGCGGCGTCTGCCGATCAGGGCGGCGCGGATGCCAACTGCCTGAGCTGCCATAAGCCCACTATCAACCAGCAGCTAAGCGAGGTTGTCGAATGGTCCACCGGCAACATGCCGCTGTACGAGAACCAAGCGTACGGGCTGGTGCTCGGCGAGCGCGATACCGAGCAGCTGGGCGAATGGTTGGGGCAGGAAGGCGATGCGTTCTGCCTGAACAGCGCATGCCATAATATCACGCGTCAGGATCTGGTGAAGGCGACGGCTCGGTATGGCGAGCGCAACCCGCATATGGCCATGCATGGGCAGCAACTTGATTGCGGGGACTGCCACAAAGCGCACCGTGCATCGGTGAACGCGTGCAGCCAATGCCACGATGATGCCCCGATTCCGGAGGGCTGGCTGACGTACGACCAAGCGCAAGAGGTCGCGTCCGCTGCATAGCCGCGAATGCGGGCGTTTGCGCAAGGGCGCTATCACACGGGAGCATATTTGTGCGAGAAAGGGCTGCATTCGCGGCCCTTTCTTCGATGAAAAGGGCTTATTACGGCGGAAATTACACTATCTGGGTGATAGCGTGCCCCTGTTCTTTTCGATATGGTTACCGTTAGAAAGCAAGAGAGGAACGCTTAAGGAAAAGGGAGGGCCTGTGAATACGAAGACGAAGCGTCGCATGATGGCGGTTACCGGCATCATCGTCATCGTGCTGGTCGTGATCTTGGCCGTCGTCGGCGGCTCTGGCGCCGCGAAGTCGGCCACCGTTGCCGATGCCGTTACGGGGAAGTACGCGGACCAGAAGATCCAAGTGACGGGCAACGTGGTGGAGAACTCCTACGCCACGAACGACAACGTGCTGACGTTCGCCATCTATGACAAGGATGGGAATCCTGCGGAGCAGCTGAACGTGCGCTATGAAGGCGGCGTGTCCGCCACGTTCGGCAACGATGTGACCGCCATCTGCACGGGCAAGATCGCCGACGACGGCGTGCTGCACGCCACCGAGCTGGTGACGAAGTGTCCCTCGAAGTACGAGAACGCCTCGAGCGCGTTGACCATCTCCCGCCTGCTCGAGTATGGCGACCAGGTCGTCGACAAGCCGGTGAAGGTATCCGGTACCGTGCAAGCGGGCTCCCTGAAGGCCGCGGGCGCGGGCGACCGCTTCGTGTTGGCAGACCCCGACTCCGGCAAGACGCTTCCCGTCGCGTTCGACGGCGCGCTGTCCGAGGAAGTCGCGGAAGGCAGCTCGCTCGTGGTCACCGGCAGCTTGTCGGCCGATGGCAAGTTCACCGCCACCGATGTGGCGCTTGAGGGCTAGGAAGAGGTTTCACGTATGTCGACTATCGGCCTTATGGGCCTGCTGGTGGCGTTCGCCGGCGTGGCCGTCTCTGTTCTGTGCCTGTTGGCGGGCGCGATCTTAGGGCGCAAGAAGGACAGCTCGCTTGCCGAGACCCTGACGTGGGGCGGGCATATCGCCTCCATCCTGACCACGGTGGCGCTCACCGTGTGCTGCGGCATCCTGGTGTACTGCTTCTTCGCGGGCGATTACTCCATCGAGTACGTGCTCAAGCAGCACAGCAGCGCCGAAGGCGCGCTCGGCTGGCTGTTCAAGCTGTCCGGCCTGTGGGCCGGCCGCGAGGGCTCGCTGCTGTTCTGGGCGTGGCTTATCAGCGTGTTCAACTCCGTGGTGGCCATCCGCGACCTGAAAAGCCCGCGCAAGCTGGACTCCATGGCGCTCATGGTGTCGCAGCTGGTGCTGGCGGCGTTCGTGGGCGTGCTGCTGTTCAGCGAGAACAACATGCCGTTCACGGTCACGCCGCAGAAGTACTACAACTCCAACGGCACGCTGACCAATGCGGCGAGTATGCTGGGCATGAACTCCTTGCTGGAGCATTGGGCCATGGCCATCCATCCGCCCACCTTGTTCGTGGGCTACGCCGGCCTGACCATCCCGTTCGCCTATGCCATCGCCGCGCTCATCGTGAACGACCCATCCAGGGAATGGGTGGTGCGCAGCCAGCGCTACGCCCTGTTCTCGTGGCTGTTCTTAGGGATCGGCATCGGCCTTGGCGCCGTGTGGGCCTACGTGGTGCTCGGCTGGGGCGGCTATTGGGGTTGGGACGCCGTGGAAAACGCCAGCCTGCTGTCGTGGCTGGTGGGCGTGGCGCTCATCCACAGCTTCACCGTGTACCGCCAGCGCGGCGCGTTCAAGCGCTGGAGCGTCATGTGCGCCTGCATCACGTTCGCGTTCGTCATCGTGGGCACGTTCATCTCCCGTTCGGGCCTGGTGCAGTCCGTGCACGCCTTCGAGGGCGACCCGGTGTCGCTCGTGCTGTTCGGCGCCTTGATCGTCGTAGCGCTGCTGGCGGGCGTCGTGGGCCTGGCGGTTCGCTGGAAGAGCTTCGGCCCGGCAGCCGACGGCTCCGACGAGGTGGAGAACCTGCTGTCCAAGGAGGGCGCGTACTACTTCAACAACGTCATCATGGTGGTGTTCGCCACGCTGCTGGCGTACCTGACCGTGTCCTCGGCGTTGCCTGAGTTCCTGCCGTTCGGCGGCCAGACCGTCTCCTCGGGCACGTTCAACGCCATCGCCCGCCCGTTGGGCGTGGCGTACCTGGCCATTCTTGCGGTGTGCCCGCTGTTGGCCTGGGGCAAGACGCTGCGCTCGAAGTTCCTGAAGCAGGCGCGCGTCCCCGCCATCTGCGCGCTGGTCCTGTTCGTGGTGTTGGCGGTGTACTGGGCCACGTATCTGGTGCCGAGCTACAACGCCATCATCGCGGCAGGCGGCACCGCCGCCGAGGAGCTGGCAAGCGACGGCCCTGCTTGGTACTACAATGGCCTGGCGCTCGTGGGCTTCTTCGTGGCGAGCATGCTGCTGTTCAACTCGCTGTTCATGTTGGGTCGCATCGTGCGCTCGTACAAGGAGTCTCATAGCTGCGGCGCCGTGGCGGCCTTCGGCGGCTGCCTGCGCAACCGCCCCGCAAGCTTCGGCGGCTTCCTGTCGCACGCGGCCATGGCCGTGATCTTGGTCGGCCTGATCGGCTCGTCGATGTATGTGACGGAGAAGGTCGCCTACATCGGCTACGACGAAGCCTCCGATACCGCGTCCGAGACCTTCCAGATCAAGGATTACACGCTTGAGTACGTGTCCAACTCCGTGACCGAGGTCAACGGCGGCGACGTCATCATGTACACCGTGAACTACGACGCCTACAAAGACGGCGCCTTCATCGGCCAGGTCAGCCCCAGCGTGCAGCTGGCGCAGAAGACCCAGCAGCAGAAGCTGGTCGCGAGCGTCATCTCGCTGCCCACCGAGGATCTGTTCGTGGTGTACCGCGGCGTGAACAACGACGGCGCGTTCTCCATGGATGTGCGGGTCAATCCGCTCATCTCGCTGGTGTGGGCGGGCTTCGGATTGCTCATGATCGGCGTGTGCGTGGCCACCGTGGGCCGCAGGCGCGCCAGCCGCAAGCTCACCGACGAGCAGCGCGCCGCTGCCGATGCGGCGTCCGGCGAATCGGCGGAGAGCGCGGCATAGGCGCTCGAAGCCGGCGCCGCCGTTCGCGCGGCGATCGTGTTTTGCGATAGACTGACGGGCAGATGCACGTGCGCATCCAAGATGCAGGGGAAGGAGGGCCGATGGGACAAACGGCTGCCATCAGCACAAAGAAGCTGTCGAAGACGTTCGGCACGCGCAAGGCGGTGGACAAGGTGTCCATCGAGGTTCCGCAGGGGGCGTTCCTGTCCATATTCGGCCCCAACGGCGCCGGCAAGACCACGTTGTTGCGCATGCTGTCCACACTGACGCGCCCGACCGACGGCTCGGCGAAGCTTATGGGCATCGACCTGCGGGAAGAGCCCGAAGCGGCCCGCGGGCGCATCGGGTTGATCTCGCATAACGCCATGCTCTATCCCGACCTTACCGCCGAGCAGAACCTGCTTTTGTATGCGAAGCTTTATGGGCTGGCCGATCCGCAGGCGCGCGTGATGGAGCTGCTCGAGGCCGTCGAGCTGAAGCACCGCCGCCTTGATGTGGTGCGCACGTTCTCGCGCGGCATGACGCAGCGCCTGTCCATCGCCCGCGCCCTTATCCACGATCCCGATGTGGTGTTTTTGGACGAGCCGTATTCCGGCTTGGACCCGCATGCCGTCGACATCTTCGATCAGCTGATCGAGAAGCAGCGCGCGGGTCGCACCTTCGTCATGGTGAGCCATGACCTGCGCAAGGGCTTCGACATGTGCACGCATGCGCTGGTGCTGGCGCGCGGGCGCGTGGTGACGTTCGGGGCGAAGGACCAGCTTGATTTCGACGAGTTCTCCGAGCTGTATCGCTCCACGGTGGGAATGGGGGTGTCGTAAATGGCGCGCAAGCCAAGCGCGGGCGCCGATCTGGCGCGCACCGGCCAGGTGGCGCTGAGCGTGCCCAGCACGTTCGCTCAGTACAAAACCCTGCTCGCCAAGGACCTGCAGCAGGAGTTCCGCACGAAGGAGATGCTCACGTCCATGGGCATCTACGCGCTGCTCGTGCTCATCGTGTACGGTGCGGCGCTCGGGCAGACGGCGCAGGCGACCGATGTGCTGCAGCTGTCCGGCGGCCTTCTGTGGGCGCTCATCGTGTTCACGTCGCTGTTGGGCTTGAACCGCTCGTTCAACCACGAGAAGGAGCAGGGCTGCATGGAGGGCATCTTGCTCGTGCCCATGGACCGCAGCGTGATCTTTCTGGCGAAGGCCACGTCGAATCTGCTGTTCTTGCTGGTGGTCGAGGTGATCGCCGTGCCGCTGTTCTGGTTCTTCTTCCTGACCACCGCCCAGCCCGGTCCCGACTTCATGCTCATGGCGGCCCCGATCGCGGTGGGCACCATAGGCGTGGCGGGCATCGGCACGCTGCTGTCCACCATCACCGTGAACACGCGCGGCAAGGACGTCATGCTCGCCGTGCTGTTCGTGCCGCTGATCTTCCCGTTGCTCTACGCATGCGCTTCGGCCACCACCGCCGTGGTGGTGGGCGCCGAGGGGTGCCTCGACGTGTTCGCGCAATCGATGGCGCTTGCCGGCGGCTACGACGTCATCATGCTGCTGGTCAGCTGGGTTCTGTACGATTTCGTTATCTCCGCATAGCTTTCGACCTGCGATCTTCATAAGGAAAGGAAACCAATGACGAACAAACCGGTGAAGCTGCCCGAGGCGGGGCAGTGGCCCGACAAGGTGGCGCCGTGGGCGCTGCTGGCGGGCATCGTGCTCTCCACGCTGGGCTTTCTCATGGCGTTTCTGTACGCCGGGCCCGTTAACGGAGCCGCCGTCGACGGCGTGGAGCTGATTGGCGGGCAGATGGTGGCCAACAAGCTGCTGCTGTCCCAGAAGATCTTCTACTTCCATATGCCGGTGGCGCTGGTGTCGTTTTGCGCGTTGGCGTTCGCGTGCTATTACTCCGTGCGCTTCCTGGCCACGAAAAACCAGCGCTTCGATACCTGCGCGAAGGTGTGCATGGAGGTCTCGCTCGTGTTCGTCATCTGCACCATGATCACGGGCGATCTGTGGGAGCGCTTCGAGTGGGGCGTGTGGTGGACGTGGGAGCCGCGCCTGACCACCTACTTGATCCTCATGCTCATCGTCATCGCGTACTTCGTGCTGCGCAACGCCATCGACGAGCCGGAGCGCCGCGGCGTGTACGCCGCCGTCATCGCCATCATCGCCATGGTGGACGTGCCCATCTGCTTCATGATCACGCGCCTCATCCCCTCGGGCGTGCACCCCGTGGTGCTGCGCGAGGGCGGCATGTCCGGCGATATGGGCATGACCGTGGCCGTGTGCTTGGCGGGCCTTATGCTCGTCGGGTTCGCGCTGTACCGTTTCCGCTTCCGCCAGGTCCGCTTGCAGGAGCGCCTGCAAGCCCTTAAAGACGAGGTGGAGGTTTTGGAGGAGCAGCGCTAGGCGAAAGCTGCGCGAGCCCCGTTCCCCGTTAGCAAACGTTCGCGCCCCAGGGGCGCTTGATCGAAGGAGCATCCCATGAATCCCGTTCTTGCCGACATCTACAGCACCGTCATCCCGTCCATGCCGTTCATCATCGCGGCCTATGCGCTTATGTGGGCCGTGCTGCTCATCTACGTGCTCGTTTCCATCAGCGGCTTGAAGAAGACCGAGAAGCAGATCGCCGTGCTTGAAGAGGCTGTGGCGGAACTGAAGGCCGAATAGCCTGCGTGCTACAATTGCCGAAGCGAATCGACGAAGCGCCGCGTCTCGCGGCGCTTCGCGTCTATTCCCCCGAAGAAAGGTAAACCTTATATGAAGGCTATCATCCCCGCCGCCGGCCTTGGCTCGCGCTTCCTGCCGGCCACGAAGGCCCAGCCCAAGGAAATGCTTCTCGTCGTGGACCGTCCCGTCATCCAGTACATCGTGGAAGAGGGCCTGGCGTCGGCCGCCGACGAGGTGGTCATCGTGAACAGCCGCGAGAAGAAGTCCATCGAGGAGCACTTCTCGCCGAACCCCGAGCTGGTGTCCATGCTGCGCGAGCGCGGCAAGGACAAGTACGCCGACGCCGTGGAGCACGCCGGCAACCTCAACGTCAGCTATGTGTACCAAGACGAGCCGCTGGGCCTGGGCCACGCCGTGCACTGCGCCGCCGAGAAGACGGGCGACGAGCCGTTCTACGTGCTGCTGGGCGATGTCCTGGTCCCCGACAACAACATGCTGCCCGCCATGCAGAAGGTCTCCGACGAGCACAACGGCGCCTCGGTCATCGCCGTCATGCCCGTGCCCGATGACCAGGTCAACCGCTTCGGCGTCATCGCCGGCTCCGCCATCTCCGACAACGTGTGGAAGATCGACAGCCTGGTGGAGAAGCCCGCGCTCGAGGATGCGCCCTCCAACCTGGTCGTGTTCGGCCGCTACCTGCTGTCCGCGCGCGTGATGGAGCTTCTGGCCGAGGCCAAGCCCACCGTCGGCGGCGAGATCCAACTGACCGACGCGCTGGACGCGGTGCTCAAGGAGGAGGAGATGTACGCGCTCGTCATCGATCCGCAGGACGGTTTCGACACCGGCACCGTGGAGAGCTGGCTGGAGACGAACAACATCCTGTTCGAGCGCAAATACGGCAAGAAGGCCTAAGGTCTTCGGCGAAAACCTTTGACGGCTGGGCCGCCCGGTGATGCACCGGGCGGCTTTTTTATTGTCAAGGGGGTTGGTTCGGCTAATGGGAAAGGGGCGGTTGTGGAAGGCGATAGCCGACATTCGGCTTGGGAGAGCCGGCGGTGGTCGTGGATGATCGCTCGGCGAAAGGAGCGAGTTTATCGCGTGAACACACCTCCGTCCCCTGTTCGGAAAAAGGAGCGGCCCTGGCAGAAAGGGGAACCTGCCAGGGCCATAAGGAGGGGATATACGGTGCCGGTTCGTGGGCACCGATTAACTGCTTTTAAGGAGAAAGCAGTGCGACGGAGGAAGGAGGGGAACCTTTCCGTTCGCTGATACGCAGTATAGCCATCGACATTGAAGGCGCTATGGCAGCGGCTTGCGCATTTTGTGAAGCAACCGACGGGCTCGTTACAAGTTGGTGAACAACAGGGCGTGATGGTCTTATCCGATGGTAGGAGGCGGGGCTCGTCGGGGTGGGATGCCGGGGCCCTGGCAAGTAAGGCGGCTTGTGCGGATGCGGACCGATATGATCTTCCGCTTGCGACGTTGCGCGGAGACCGGCTTCTCGGCGGCGCGGTTTCGTGCGTTGGCGGTTTTCGCCCAAGAAAAGGGATGGGCCGCAAGTGAAAAGGGGGAAACTTGCGGCCCGAAAGGAGGGGAGGAACGATGCTTTAGCATCGCGATCTGCTATGGGGAGCAGACAAGCGGTGGAAAGGGGATGTCCCGCTTGCAAGGTTTACTATACCGGCCGATGTTGAAGCGGGCGTGTCCGGGGAGTGGCTTTGGGGTGATGCGCTCGTGAACGGAATGTGAATGCCCAGGAGACGCCGTTACCGTTCCGTTGCCAAGCAGACGGGAACAGGGTGATAAAACAGCGGTTTTCCCTGATGAAAGCAGATGTTCTCTTCCCGTAACCTTATGGAGCGCAGATGTGGGTGGCGCTTGTGTGCCTGCGATGCCCCTTTGCTTGGCTCCTTGGGCCCTTTGGTATCATGTTCGGGTCGAAAGGAAACATCCATGCCTGATATCCAGCTGCGGTTCCACCGCGATATGCTCGTGCTGTCCAGCCCCGTCGCCCCCGTGCTCGCGCGCCAGGGGTTCGAGTTCGACGGCGATGTGGAATATGCCACGCTTATGGAGCCGGAGGCCGTTGAGGACGCCCTTCGCCTGAACCTCATGGCGGGCGTGCAGTGCCTTGTCACTGAAACGACCGGCATGACCCCGGCGCGCCTGGCGCATCGGGGCATGGCCGAGCGCCTGCCCGAGCTTGCCCGCGCTGCCGTCGCGTGCGCCGCGAAGCTGCGCCCCCAGCATGTGCTGGTGGAGCTTGGGCCGTGCGGTTTGCCGCTCGATGCATCCAGCAAGGCGTCGCTCAACGAGAACCGCGACCAATACGCTCGCGCGGCGCGCGCCTTCGAGGGGCTTTCCCTTGATGGCTTCTTCTTGAACGGGTTTACCAACCCAAGCGACCTGAAGTGTGCGCTCATGGGCCTGCGCCAGGTTAGCGGCCTGCCCGTGTTCGCTTCCGTGAACGTGGGCGTCGACGGCATGCTGGCAGATGGACGCCATGGCTTCGACGAGGCGCTCGACGTGATGGCCGAGTTCGAGGCGAGCGTGGCCGGTTTTTGCACGCAGGCCCCCGTCGAGCGCGCCAGCGAGCTTGCGCAGCAGGCGGCGATGCTGCCCTTGCCCGTGCTCGCGCAGCTCGACGTCGTGGAGCACAACCCCCGTCAGCGCCAGGCAACGCCGGAAAACCCGTATCATCGCCCCGACGTCATGATGGAGGCGGCCCAGCACCTTCGCGCGGCCGGCGCGCAGTTCCTGCGCGCAACCGGCCAGGCCACGCCCGCTTATGCCGGCGCCCTGGTTGCGGCAACCGAAGGCCTCGATGCGCATCGACCCGACGTGGAGGCGTAGCCGCTATGGCGAAGTTCGCGACGAACACGCGCCGCAGCGAGCACTACGGCCAGCTGCAGCGCGTTGTCGATTCAGTGTTCGCCGACGGCGGGAAGTTCGTGCGGCGACTTGACGTGGTCGTCACGGCCGAGTCGTTCGACCTGCCCGACGACCTCGACGAGATCATCGCCTTGCTGCCGCCGGGCACCTATACGCGCCAGCGCCTGTGCGATCAGCTGAACTCGGCTATCGGCGGGCATGCCTGGGGTCAGGTGTACGGCACAGTGGAATAACGGTTCTTGCGGGGCCGCGTCCCGGTTCGGACGTGGCCCCGTGGTTTGAAGCGGGTCATCCCGCGGAAGGGGCTTTCCTTATATGGAGGATTTCGAGCACGGCATCATATCGGCGGTGGGCAACGCGTGGCTGGGCACGCTCATAACCGCCGTAGTCATCATCACGGCAACGGCGGTGGTGGGGCATCTGCTCACGAAGTTCCTGCGCCGTGTGCTCAACTACTCCGACGATCTGCCCTCGTCGTCGATCTTCATCAACATCGGGCGCGCCATCGTGTGGGTGGTGGGCGGATCTGTCGTGCTGTCCACGTGCTTCGGCGTGGACGTGTCGGCCGCCATCACGGCGCTGGGCATCGGCGGTATCGCCATCTCGCTGGGCTTCCAGGACACCATCTCCAATCTCATCGGCGGCGTGCAGGTCAGCCTGCTGCGTATCGTATCGCCGGGCGACAACATCTCGGTCGGCGGTGCTGCGGGCGTTGTGAAGGACGTGAACTGGCGCCATACCACCATCACCAACTCCAAGGGCGAGACGGTGGTCATCCCCAACTCCATCATCAACAAGACGTCGCTCGTGCATCTGCCGCCTACGGGCAAGGTGACGCTGTCCCTGGTGGTGGAAGGCGGCGGCGAGGATCTTGACGAGAGGGCCGGGCGCATCGAGCAGGCGGCGCTCGCCGCGGCGCGTCGGGTGGGCGCGGTGGAGGCGGCCCCGCGCCTGTGGTTCACCGAGGTCGTCGACGTCGGTTTCGCCGGGTCGCTCATCTTCACCATGGCAAGCGGCGAAGACGCCACGCCGGCGAAGGACGCCGTGTTACGCGCTATCGCGCCACTGACCAGGCAATAGACGGATATCGTATACGAACGGGCCGAGGGCCTCGGAGGCGGATGCTTCCGGGGCCCTCGGCCCGTTCGCGCTTTGAAGGGGCTGCGCTCGTTCGTCTCGGCGGCGACGGCGCCGTTTTTTCGCCTCGTATGTTCTGGCTGGTCCTGGCGTCCGCCCCGTTTCGCCTGCTCGCGTGCGGGTTTCGCAAAACGCCCGTCCTTTCGCCTTATCCATGCGACAGGCCCAGGTAAAGCGCTTGCGGCGAAGCGGGCGGTTTGTAAAGCGCCCCGGTCCGGCTTGTAAACCGCGCGTAAAACCCTGTCACGCTTCGGTCATGGACTGCGCTTGCGGCGGTGTGCTCGCCGACGGAGCGCGTACCATCCTCACCTGCAAGCTCGTTTTGCATGAGAAGACATCCGAAGGGAGTATACGTACTATGCAGGGTTCTTACATCAGCCGCCGCAGCTTCATCGGCATCGCAGGCATGTCCGCGTTGGCCGTCGCCGGTTTCGGCCTGGCAGGTTGCTCGGGTTCCAACGGCGGCTCCGCCGAATCCGGTAACGCCGCCTCCGGTAAGAAGGCGCTTTCCGGCACCATCACGGCGGTGGGCTCCACCGCGCTGCAGCCGCTGTGCGAGGCGGCCGCGGAGCAGTTCATGGAGGAGAACCCTGGCGTCCAGATCACCGTCCAGGGCGGCGGTTCCGGCCAGGGCGTCACGCAGATCGCCCAGGGTGCGGTTCAGATCGGCAACTCCGACGTGTTCGCCGAGTCCAAGCTGAAGGATTCCTCCGACATCTCCAAGATCGCCGACAACAAGGTGTGCATCGTCGGCATGGGCCCGATCGTCAACGCCGACGTCACCATCGACGACATCAAGCTCGAGGACCTGAAGAAGATCTTCACGGGCGAGATCACGAACTGGAGCGAGGTTGGCGGCGCCGATTCCCCGATCACCGTCATCAACCGCGCTTCCGGCTCCGGCACGCGCGCCACGTTCGAGG